>Ga0335074_10011056_pt1 | contig 12623 bp, 13 predicted proteins | sample Lox_Sample_23_FD_206715 | JGI IMG/M metagenome (GOLD analysis project Ga0335074, IMG submission 206715) | Soil microbial communities from Loxahatchee National Wildlife Refuge, Florida, United States - Lox_Sample_2.3 | ecosystem: Environmental > Terrestrial > Soil > Wetlands | place: USA...
GGGCCGCATCTTTTGACGGCGCACGACGATGTCGGTCAAGTGGTTTTGAAACCGCTCTAGGTCGGCGAGGAACGCCGACAGCACCGCCGGGCTTGTCTTGGCGAGTTCCAGCATGGTTTCGGCCTGTTCACGCGCCGGGGGCATGTCACGAAGATGGTGTGCCGCCAGAGTGATCAGCTCTGCCAGGACAACCGAATACGAGGCGGGTCCGGCCGCGACGAAGTCGGCGACCAGCTCGGGCGGTATGTCCGAGGGGCCATAGGCGATCGCCGACTCTTTGTTCGGGAAGTAGTTGAAGAACGTGCGAGAGGAAATTCCGGCCTCGGCGCAGATCTCCTCGACGGTCACCTTGTCAAAGCCGCGGTCGCGCGCCAGCCGCACCGCGGCGTCGCGGATGTCCGCGCTGGTCTGCCGACGGCGTCGCTCACGCAGACCCATGTGAATGCCCACACGCCCATGGTTGCACGTACTGCAAACATTGCAGCCAGATGGCCGGTTTAAGCCACCCGCGGAGCTGGGGTATCGATCACCGAGTATTCGGTGGCATCGCCGGAGATCACCCGGCTCTGTTCACCGTTCACGCTCACCGGGATGTCGCCGGCCAGCGTGATCCGGTGCATCCGGCGGGGCTGCTTGCCGTAATCGGACACCGCGTAGTGCTGGGTCGCGCGATTGTCCCACATTGCCACGTCGCCGAGTTCCCAGTTCCATCGAATCGTGTTCTCCAGCCAGGTAATACGGTCCTGGAAGATCTTGAATAACGCTTGCGACTCGCTGCTGTTGACGCCCAGAATTCGCTTGACGAAGTTGCCGAGCAGCAGTGATCGTTCGCCGGTCTCAGGATGCACGCGCACCACCGGATGGTGCGTTTCGAAATGCGCCGAATGGAATTCGGCAGCGTACTTCAATACCGCGTCGGGATTAGCCTGTAGCGCAGCCAGTTTGGCCGGATCGATATCCGCTTGGGCATAGTCGAACGCGTTGTTGTGCATCGCCCATAGGCCATCCGCAAGCCGTTGCAAGGGCTCCGGCAGCTGCTGATACGCGGCGACCGTCGAGGCCCAGGTGGTGGTGCCACCGTAAGAGGGCAGCTCGACAGCACGCAGAATCGAGGCTTTGGGGATCCGGTCGACGAAAGTGACGTCGGTGTGCCATTGGTTGGCGCCGCCACCCGCGAAAGATGCCAGGCGCATCACCCGGCTGCCTTCGAACTTCAGGGTGGGGTGTGGCGTGGTCGGGACGCCCAGGCTCTCCGCGAAGGCGAAGTGTGTTTCGTCGTCGAGGTGATGCTGACCGCGGAAGAACAGCACCTTGTGCTCCGCGAGCGTCTGATTGATCGCGGCCGCGGTTTCGTCGTCGAGTTCACCGAGTCGCACCCCGTCGACCCGCGCGCCGATGTTCTCGCTCAGCTTCACCACACGGAGATCGCTGTTCATGTGCGCCGCTCCTCCTCATCGCTTCGCTCTGCATCGTCGCCAGCGCGGCTCAGGAAAGTCCCTTCGAGGCTTTCCTGTGTAGCCGACTGTCTACACAATGCTTCGTCCGCTACTGTACACACATGGCTACATCGGCGGCAACAGTTACCGACGCCTCGAAACCGCTAGGCAAAGAAGAGGTGGTCGCCGCCGTCCTGGGCGCGGCCAGCGAGCTGTTTGCGGAGAAGGGGCCGGCCGCAACATCGATACGCGAGGTCGCGGCGCGGGCCGGGGTGAACCACGGTCTGCTGCATCGCCATTTCGGGAGCAAGCAACAATTGCTGGCGGCGACGCTGCAGCACCTCGCCGATTCCGGCGACGAGTTGCACAAGTCCGGGGCCCCGGCGGCGGAACTCGAGGCCATCCACGAACTTCAGGCGCGCGTCATGGTGCGGTCGGTGCTCGACGGATTTCCTGTCGAAGAACTCCAGCAGCGGTTCCCCGGAATGGAGCGGTTCTTAGCGGAGGTGCGGTCCGGTCATAGCGACGAGCGTCAGGCGCGGTTGATGGCCGCCCACGCGATGGCCCTGCAATTCGGCTGGGGGCTGATGGCCCCGACACTGCGAGTCGCGTTCGGCCTCAACAACCTCACTGACGCGGAGATCAGAGCGGCGGTAGCGGAGCAAACCGCGAAAATCATCGCACCGCAATGACTTAAGTCGCGTTGGTACGCAGCCGATCTCAATCACTCGGGCGATCCGGATGGCCCTGGTGTATTGCGGCTGACCTGAGACCGCTACCGTCATTAGCACATGTGACGGAGGTGCCTATGGCCGAGCAGATCCCACTGGTCGACTACCTGGTGCTCGACGACGGCGATCCGCACTTGATCGCCCAGGAATGCAAGGCCTGCGGCGCCCGCTTCTTCGACCGGCGCAACGCGTGCGCCGGTTGCTCTGCGACCGAGTTCACCACGGTCCCGGTTGCGACAGAGGGCACGGTGCGGGCGTTCACCATCGTCACCTTCGCCGCCCCGGGCATCCCCACCCCGTTCGTCGCGTCCGTGGTGGACTGCGATGGCACCCAGGTGCGGGCCAACCTGATCAACGTCGAGCCTGATCCCGAGCACGTCCGCGACGGGATGAAGGTGCGCCTCGCCACTTACCCGATGGGGACCGACTCGGCCGGTACCGAGGCGATCGCCTTCGGCTTCGAGCCCGCCGAATAACCAAAGGAGCAGCCATGAGCGCCAGCGACGACATCTGGATCCTCGGCATCCGGATGACCAAATTCGGCAAGCATCCCGACAAAGACACTGTCGATCTGGCCGCCGAGGCAGCGACCGACGCGCTCGCCGATGCCGGCGTGACCATGGCCGACATCGGGGTGATCGCGGCCGGCAACCTGATGGCCGCCAATGCCGGCATCGGGCAACAGCTGCAAAAGCAGATCGGCCAGACTGGCATCCCGGTGTACAACGTGGCCAACGCCTGCGCGACCGGGGCCACCGCGCTGCGCACCGCGATCATGGCCGTCAAGGCCGGCGAGGTGAAGTACGGATTGGCGGTCGGCGTCGAGAAGCTTTCCGGCGCAGGGCTGCTCGGCGCGGGCGGGACGAAGAAGGCCGACGCCGACGTGTGGAAGCCGAAAGGACGCTACGGCGCGGTCGCCGGGATCGACGGCCGGATCGGCACCGAGGCCATGCCCGGCGTCTTCGCCCAGATCGGCACCGAGTACGGCCACAAGTACGGCGGCACGAGTTTCGAATTGTTCGCCAAAATCAGCGAGAAGAACCATGCGCACTCGACGCTGAACCCGCTGGCCGCGTACCAAAAGAAGTTCACCCTCGAGCAGATCATGAACGACGTCATGATCGCCTACCCCAACACTCGGCCGATGTGCTCGGCCAACTGCGACGGCGCCGCGGCTGCGGTTGTCTGCAACGGCGAGACGTTGAAGTCGCTGTCGCTCGAGCAGCGTCGGCGTGCGGTGAAGGTGTCCGCGTCGGTGCTGACCACCGACCCCTATGAGGCGGGCTGCCAGGTCCTGCCGAACGTCAACACGTTGACTCGTAATGCCGCCGCGACCGCCTACGAGCAGGCCGGTGTCGGCCCGAGCGACCTCGACCTGGTCGAGCTGCACGACTGCTTCGCCACCGCCGAGCTGGTCCATTACGACAACTTGATGTTGTGCGAAAAAGGCGGCGCTGCAGACTTTTTCAATACGGGTGCGACGTGGCGTGATGGCTCGACCCCGGTGAACGTGTCGGGCGGGCTGCAGTCCAAGGGACATCCCATCGCGGCCACCGGTATCGCCAACATCTGGGAGATCTGCCACCACCTTCGCGGCGAAGCCGGCGATCGGCAGATCGACAATGCGAAAGTCGGGCTGGCGCATGTGATCGGTTTGGGCTCGGCCTGCGGCGTCCACATCCTGGAAAAATCGGCGGCCTAGAAGCGGGTCGCCATCCGCTCGATACGGCGCAGGGCCACTGCACAGACCGGCAAGTAAGCAGCTGCCCACCACGGCACGGCAATCGACGCCCGCGCGCCACCATTAAGCGGCTCGACCCGGTGACGAGTCGCTTCGATGCCGGCCACCGACCACGCCCACGACCTCTGCGGCTCGAATTCTGTAATGACGAAAGGCAATCCAACCGGAAGCCAGGTGTAGACCGTGCCGGTCGCATGCAGTTCGAGCGACTCGTGCGGACCATCGAGTTCTGCATGCCGTATCGGCGGACCCCACTTCGGCCATGCGTCGAGGTCGCTCAACAGCCGCCACACCGCCGACGGCGGCGCTTCGATGATCCGGTCGACGGTGAGCATCACCTTTCGGGCAATACCCCGCACACTCGTAGCAAAACACTTAGAGCGGCGCGACGCGACTCGCCCACGGCAGCGCCTGCTCGAGTTGCGCGGCCAGCCGGATCAGCAGCTGCTCGCCCTCTAGCGGTGCGACGAACTGCACACCCAACGGCAGCCCGTCGGCCGTCCAATGCAGCGGCAGCGAAATCGCGGGGCGCCCAGTGAGATTCGCGAGCTGCGTGTACGGCACCCAGCCAAGGTTCTCGTCCACCATGTCATCGATGATCTTCGCGGGCAGAAAACGGGCGGTGCCGGTCTTGATCAGCGCGTCGGCCCCGAACCGCAGCGCGGCCGGCAGTTCGAACTCGCCGATCTTCGGCGGCGGCGTCGCGAGCGTCGGCGTCAACAACAGGTCGTAGGACTCGAAGAACTTCGTCAGCCGGCGCGTGTACGCATGCCGGCGCTGAACCGCCGCCAAGTAATCGACACTGCTGGTCGCACGACCCAGAGCGGTCATGATCAGCGTTTCGCGTTCGAAAGATTCGTTGCCCGCACCGGTCAGTCGCTTCGCCTCATCGACCTGATAGGCGATGTAGACAAACCAGGTGAGCAGGAAGTCGCGGGACAGCGCGGCGTCATCGTAGGGTGCCTGCGGCAGCTCGTCGACATGATGGCCGAGATCAATAAGCCCGCGCACGGTCGCCTCGACGGCTGCGAACGCTTCGGGGTGCGGCGTCGGGGTGATTGCCGACGGCACCCGCACACCGATCCGCAGCTTCCCAGGATCCGATCCCACGCAGGAAGCGAACGACGATGCAGGAATGCCCGGCACGTAGGGGCCGAAAGCCTCTCCACCGCAGATGATATCGAGCATCGCCGCCGTGTCGCGCACGGTCCGCGAGACAACCCCTTGCACGGCGGCACCGTGCATCATCTCGCCGACTGCCGGGCCCATCGGTGTCAAGCCGCGGCCTGGTTTCAGGCCGACCAGTCCGCAGCACGCCGCCGGGATGCGCGTCGACCCCCCTCCGTCGTTGGCACCGGCACACGGCACTATCCCGGCGGCGACCGCGGCCGCCGATCCACCCGAGGACCCGCCCGGTGTCCGGTGCAAATCCCACGGATTGCGGGCCGGACCCCACGCAACCGGCTCGGAGATCGCCTTCGCGCCGAACTCCGGCAGATTGGTCTTGCCGAAAATGACCAGCCCCGCATCGATCCACCGCGCGACAACCGTCGCATGTTCAGTGACCGGAAACGACTTGTACGCCCGTGAGCCCTGCGAGCTAGGCAGGCCCGCGTAGTCCTGAGCAATGTCCTTGATCAGGAACGGAACACCGGCGAACGGGCCGCGCAGTTCGCTCGACGGCGATGCCGGAATGTCGCGCACGATCGCGTTGATTCGGGGGTTCACCGCGGCCGCCCGCCCCTGCGCCAGGGCGAGCAGCTCCGTGGCAGACACCTCTTTGTCGGCGACCAGCTTTGCCAGGCCGGTCGCGTCGTATGCCCGATATTCCTCGAAGTTCATCGCCCAACCCTAAGTTGCGCCGGGCGCGGCCTTTACTGCAGCAGAAAGTCGGCGACGACAGCGGCCATGTCGTCGACGGCATTGCGTGGTATGACTTCGAATCCGTGCGTGCTCAGCGTGGGCAGGCAGAGCAGCCCCGCCTTCGGAGTTAGCCCGCTGGCCTTGGAGTGCGAGGCGTCGGACATGAATGCGCCTAACGTCGCCGGCTGGGGCGCCAGCCCGCGCGCGGTGGCGATCTGCATCAGCCGGTCGGCCACGTCCTTGTCGTATGCGCAGAGGGCGTCGCTGTAGCCGATGATGGGACCACCCGTCACGGTGGTCGCGTACTCCCGCTCGGTGGGCCCGACGTCCAGGGCCAGCGTGAGCGTGCCCGGCAAGCTGGCGCTGGCATAGGAGCCGCCGATTCCACCGACCTCTTCGTTGGTGGTGAACGCCAGGTAGACGTCGTCCGTGGGCCGTTTCCCGTGCTCATGTAGCAGTCGCGCCGTGCGCAACAGGGCGGTCACCGCGGCGCGGTCGTCAAGAAAGTAGGCGCCGACGTAATCTCCGAACTCGACCAGATCTCTCTTGCTGCGGTCAACGCATACCCGGGTGCCGGCATGTACGCCTGCGCGGGCCAAGTTCTCGGCGGTCCGACCGGTGAAGACGTACACGTGCTGCCAGTCCAGCGCGCGGTCACCCTGATCGGGTTTGGTTTCCCAGATCCGCGGACTCTCCAGCGTGGTGTGCTCGGAGCCGAGCGTGAGCACCGCAGTGAGCGTCTGGTGCTCGCCGAGCACCGCGACTGGACCGAGCCCGAAGTTGCCCGGGTACATGATTCCGAGTTGCGTCAGGTGCAGCGTGCCGTCGGGTTCGACCCGCTTGACCAGCATCGTCAGTTCGTCCATGTGCGCCAGGACCCGGGTCCCGGGGCTGGGCCCACACGTCAAGCGGTGACGATGGTCGTGGTCCGCGGCCTCATCCGACGCGCCGATGTAGCCGATCAGGTTGCCGGCGTCGTCGGTCCACATGTCATCGACGAAGGGTTCCAGCTCGCGGGCACACACGGCTCGCACCGCATCTTCCTGCCCGCACGGCCCGTAGGTCCACAGGAGTTCTTGCAGGAGGTCATCAGTGGGGTTATGGTCACGCGACGCCATCAGGTCCCTTTCCCTCACTGCCAACGTATCCACCGCGACGCCTGCGCAAACCGCGGCCGGTTTGCGAGCTTGTTCCAGGTGGTAGCCGCAAGGGGTATCGCTGGGCGATGCTAGAGGTCACAGGAATAGAGGAAGGACGGCAGTGAACGAAGAACAACGCAACGTGATGGCATCAGGGCGCGGCTTCATCGCTGCGTTGGATCAGAGCGGTGGAAGCACTCCAAAAGCCTTGAAGCTTTACGGAATTTCGGAGGACGCGTACCACAACGACGAGCAGATGTTCGATCTCATCCACCAGATGCGCGAGCGCCTCATGTCGGCTCCGAGTTTCACCGGCGATAAGATACTGGCAACCATTCTTTTCGAACAGACGATGGACCGCACCATCAACGGCGAAGACACCGCGGCGTTCCTGTGGAAGCAGAAGCACATCGTGCCGTTTGTGAAGGTCGACCAAGGACTCGCTGACGCTGAAAACGGTGTGCAGTTGATGAAGCCGATGACAAAGCTCGACTCCTTACTCGACCGGGCCATCGACAAGGGCATTTTCGGCACCAAGATGCGCTCGTTCATCCAGGAGCCGGACGACGATGGGATCAGCGCCATCGTCGACCAGCAGTTCGACTATGCGCACAAAATTGCGGAGCGCGGCCTCATGCCGATCATCGAGCCGGAGGTGAGCATCAAGAGCCCCGACAAGCCCCAAGCGGACAGGCTGTTGGTGGAGAAGCTGAAGAGCAAGCTCGACGGGCTGCCCGCCGACGGACAGGTCATGCTGAAGCTGACGTTGCCGGACGAGAACGATCTGTATTCGCCGCTGATCGAGCATCCCCGCGTCCTGCGGGTGGTCGCCTTGTCCGGTGGCTACACCCTCGCGGAAAGCGTCACGATCCTGGCTCGCTGCCACCACCTCATCGCGAGCTTCTCCCGAGCATTGACCGAGGGGCTGACCATCGACCAGAGCGATGCGGAGTTCGACGAGAAGCTCAAAGAGAACATCGACGAGATTTACACCGCCTCGCTGACGTGAGCGAAGAGTCCGCGGATCCCGCCGCCGATGGCCAGGCGTGGGCGCTCCGCCAGCAAGACGCTTTCCCTGAGTGGGTGATTCGTTACGGCGGCGGTGACCCAGCGCAGTGGGACTTCGGACTCGATTCGCTGAATGTGTTGACCTACATCATCTTTGATCACTTTCCGACCCAAGAGGCGATCGACCACCCGGACAACGCTCCGTTCAGCGAACCCGCCGCCTGGTACCTCGGCGAGATCGTGCGTCGTAGCGATCCCAAAAAGCTGCACTGGATACGACGCGACGACGGCCCCTACGCCGGGCAATACGCCGTTGCGCGGACAGCCAAAACCAGTAAGGAGCTACCCGAAGATCCACAGGGACACCTACGCTCTGTGCCGTACTTCGGCGAACCGATGTGGTTGCGCGAGCGCTACCTGGATTACATCGCCCCGTTGTGGGACAAGCCGTGGCCGCCGTGGATCTTCTCAAGCGAGACCGGCAGCTGGTCATGGGATGAGGCCGGGCAGCAGTGGTTCTCCCAGCTCGATCAGTGGCTGAACGGCATTGCCGATCTGCTGAGCCTGCTGGCCGCGCAGCTGCCCGACATTGCGCTGGACTACTCGACGGCCTCGCTGGAGGCCGTCGAGATTTTCACTGTCAATGAGCTCGCAGCGACTCAAGATCTGGTGTTGCGTGCCGCCGTCACCGCGTATGTGGGCGAGTGTCTGCTGCGTACCGGCGGCGAGCACTGGATTTGGGACGAAAATCCCGCCCGTCTCACCAACGGGTTCCCCGTCGTGAAGCGCGATGTCAAACGAGTGTCACCGACCCATCTGATCGAATACGCCTGGGCCCGCCGGGATGGACAAACCTTCGCTCGCATCCACCGCGCCTGGGTCGCCGAGGCGGAGGAGCGACGCCGCGGCGGAGCCGAGCTGGATTTGCAACGCCAGCCGACCCCGGGACTGGACGTAATGCCGGAGCCGAGGCCGATCCTGACCTGGGTTGCCCACGCAGCGGCACAATTTGCGGACTGGGTGGCCCGTTATGGCGCCGGGTGTCGATGGGACTTTTCCGCCGAATCCATGCACGACCTGGCCCGCGTCATGCTCGACCACTGCCCGGCCGGCACCTCCCTGCTCGACGCCCCGGATGGTGACGCCTTCGTCACCGGTGTGGTGTGGTATTTCGGCGAAACCCTGCACCGCGCCAAGCCGTCGCACTGGCGATACAGCGCCAGCACGGCCGTGCGGACCGGCCGCGGTTGGGACGGAACGGAAGTCGTTACCAACGATGAGGTTTTCCGACGCTACGGGCTGTCGGTTTTTCTGCTGCAGGAACTCGACAGCGTGATCCGAAGCAAGGCGGTCTGGGACGGCCGCGAGTCGGCGGAACCCGATCCCACCCGGCTGTACGACGAATACGGACGCTGGGTTACCGCATCGATGCGCGAACGCGTCGAGGACTCACAGAAGCGTCGCGAACAAGCCAAGCGGCGCACCGGCCGCAGAAAGTCTGATGAGGAAGTGCTGGCGCGCTGGCTGGCGGAGCGTGAGGAAGGATTCCCGCGCTGGGTTCAGCAGTTTGGCGCCGAGGCACACTGGGACTTCAGCGAGGAGAGCCTCGACGGATTGGAGGCGCTGATCCGGCACGTCGCGCCAGGCCCAGAAGAACTGCTCGAAGACAAGGCAAACGCCGACTTTCTCGAGGGCGCTGCTTGGTACTTCGGCGAGGTCCTACGTCGCGTTGACACCGACGGCACCTGCTGGGAATACCATCGCGGTTCTCATCCTGAACCTTACGTTGGCGGGTGGCCTCCGACCAACGCCGCCGAAGATCTGGCGACCGTGTACACAAAGGACGGCGGCGTCCTCCGCGGCCACTACGAGATGAAACGCAGGTACAAGGAGCGGCGCACGCGCTAGCTCGTAATCACCAGCGCAGCATGGGAAGTGGCCGCAAGGGGTGACGGACGGCGTACCCGGTCAGGCCTTTGGCTAGAAAAGCGTGGAAACCGTTGTACGGCAACTGGTTGGCGACGGCTCGCACCTGCGAGCGTCTGATCGGTCCGGCGATGAACCCATGGCTGACGTCGGCAAGGTCCGCTCTGCGGAACGTTTCGGTCAAGCGATCGTCCGCGGGCCGCAGCCGGTGGTGTTCGGTTATCAGCATCCGAGCCGCGTGCACATCCTTGATCCCGAATTCGTCGGCGTGCAACGACGCGAGGTCGGCTGACGCGGGGAGGTAGTCAAAGGTGCCGGCGGTCCAGATGCCCAGATCGTGTGTGGCCCAGGCAAGTGCGGCGAAATCTGGGATCGTGTCACCAATGAGCAGCTGGTGGTAGGTCATGCAGCGGTAGACGTGATTGCGGTAGGTCAGCATCTGCTGCCCAAGCTTGTCGCGATATCGGTCCAGCACCGCGTTGACGATCGGGTGTTCCATAACAGCTTCCACGTGCTGGCGGTTCATGACGTATCGTCCGTTCTGCCGTCCAAGTTCTCCGTGAAATTATTTTGCACGTTATGTACGGCTTTCACTTGCGATCCGGCAGTGAGGCGTAGGTGCTTTCGGCGCAAGAAAAGTGCGTGCTTGCCGCATATCCGCCCGTGTCCGCAATTGAAGATCTGCATCCTATGCGTGATATATTTTCGGTCATGCCGAAATCCTCTGTCGCCGATACCGCCAAGGCTATCGCCGACATGATCGACACCGGCACTGACTTAACCTGGCGTTACCTGCTGATTAATCGTAAAGATCTGAGTGCCAGTGCGACGCTGGTTTTGAACAGAGTCAATCAGGAAGGCCCGATGCGGCTGACGGCGCTGGCGGCGGCCGAGGACACCAGCCAACCGGCCATGACGCAGTTGGTGCAGCGAATGGAGCGTCAAGGCCTGCTCGAGCGATTGAGTGATCCCGAAGACGGCCGGGCCGCTTTGGTGGCGATCAGCCAGGCCGGCCTGGACCTGTGGCAGCGGCGCACCGACGGTCGCCGCGAGCGTCTCGCGAACCTCTTAGGCGAGTTGTCGTCCGACGATGCGCAGACGTTGTTGCTGGCCGCGCATGTGGCGATGCCGATCCTGCGAAAACTTGTCCAGATAGCAGGTTCGCAGGCCGCGTCGGCGGAGGCTCCGAGGTGAGTCCCGGTCGCACTCCGGATACTCGCTACATATGGTCTGTTATCTAAATACCGCCACGTCGCCGGCCGGTAGCCCGTAACCCAGCCTCAACCAGGGATTTCTGGACTTTTGGTTGATCAACTGCATCCTGCGCACGATGCAAATAGAGGACGCTGCCGTCTAGACGGATGCGGCCGGACGGGTTAGCGTGATGCTGACTGCGGAACGGAGGAGCGGAGCAATGGGAGAGGCCTTGTGGGGTTTTCTCACGATAGTCACCCTCGCGCTGGCGATGGTGTTCGCCGTTTTTGCCGCTGTATACGTGAGACGGTTGGAGAACCGACCGACTAATGCGCTAGGCGAAGAAATAGGCAGCGCCAAGGCAATTGCGCGCAAAGTGCGCAAGGGCGAAGCGCTGTCGCCGGATGAGTTGGACTATGCGAAGCAAATCATTGGTGCTCGAAGCTCCGTGATGACGTTCTGCATACCCGCTACTTTGTTCATGGCTGGATGCTTTTATGTGTTTGGCAGTCTTTACCACTTGCACGGAGCAACGCCCTCCGAGAGGACGTTTCTCGGTGTGTTTCCGATGTTGGCCTCGATTAACTTCACGACTCAGATTCTCCGCAGCATCAGGCTGAAAAGGCGCCTGCGGAAAGCCTATTGAGACAACAGGAATGTGGGGGATGGTCGATTCCGGTGAGTTGGACCTTGTCTCGCCCGTCCTGCCGACAGAACCGGCAAGTGATAACGTCCGCCACACCTGGTGTTCGCGACGCTACCCACGGCTGGTACTGTTTTGACGGTTATATCTCAACCTAGTTGATATACCCGGGTCTTGCCAGCCCTTGGCGAAAGCGGGATTGAGACTCGTGACCGGATTCGGAAAGGTGATCGAGTGAGCCCTCGTTCAGTCGGCAGGACTGTCTTGGCGCGAGTCTGGATGCCACTGGTTGCCGTCGTTGCAGTCGGGGTGGGCGCGGTGGCGATGTGGAAGGTGCACCAATTCTCCGACCCCCCGCCTGTCGTCACCGTCAATGAACCGGCAGCGCCGCCGGAGTTCAGTATCAAACGAATCGACTATGAGGTTTTCGGCTCCGTCGGGCAGGGGGGGACGCTCGTCTGGGTGGACTACGACGGACATCCGCATACGGTTGATCTCACGACCTTGCCGTGGTCGCACACGGAGTCGACCACGCTCACCGTGGTCTCCGGCAGCATCTCGGCGCAGGTTCACGGCGGTCAAGTCGGCTGCCGACTGCGGGTGAATGGCGTTGTCCGCGCTGAACAGTCCGATACCCATCAGGATGCACACGTCTTTTGCCTGGTGAAATCCGCATGAGCGAATATCGAGCCGAGCACCGCGTGAAACGACCCTTCGTGCCCAGAATGGTCCGCCTCTTCGCGATACCGATCATCGCCTTTTGGGCCCTTCTTGCCATTTCGACGAACACCTTCATGCCGCAGGTAGAGCGGGTCGCCGAAGAACTGGCAGGGCCGGTCGTCCCGCACTACGCGCCGTCGCAACGTTCGCTGCTGGCCATCGGTGCGAAGTTCCAGGAGTCGAATTCGACCAGCTTGGCGATGGTCGTGCTGGAAGCCAACC
>Ga0335074_10011057_pt1 | contig 12623 bp, 11 predicted proteins | sample Lox_Sample_23_FD_206715 | JGI IMG/M metagenome (GOLD analysis project Ga0335074, IMG submission 206715) | Soil microbial communities from Loxahatchee National Wildlife Refuge, Florida, United States - Lox_Sample_2.3 | ecosystem: Environmental > Terrestrial > Soil > Wetlands | place: USA...
TGGAACTGGTGCTGGCGGCGAAGGACTCGATCGGCCTCGAGGACGCGGCGCTCGACGACAACGTCGCCAAGGTCTCGGTGATCGGCGTCGGCATGCGCTCCAACACCGGCGTCGCCCAGACCATGTTCAAGGCCCTGGCCGACAAGGGCGTCAACATCCAGGTGATCTCCACCTCGGAGATCAAGATCAGCGTGCTGATCGACGCCGCCTACACCGAGCTCGCGGTGCGCGCGCTGCACGCCGCCTACGGCCTCGACAAGCCCGCCGCCTGAGCCGGCGTCAGTCGTCCGCCTTCAGCGCGAAGTAGAAGTCCCAGCGGCCTGCTTGGCGGGCGTTCCAGATTCCCGGACTGCCCGAGGCCAGCAGCGACCAGTGTGGCGTCAGGCGCCAGTCCGCGCCGCGTAGGCGTAGATCTCCCAATGACCGGGATCGGTGGGTTCGGCGTCATCGGTGACGTAGGGCGGGCCGGCGACCGCGGCGGCCGGGAGCGCCACGAACAGCCAGGCCGGCCAGGTGCGGGTTCGACGGCGCATCGAAGCGGGCGTGTCGCACGCTCGTCGTCGAGCCTCCAGATATTGTTCGCGGCGATTGACGGATGGTGGGGATCGGTCGAAGAGCGCGCGACAAAACAGAACAGCTCGGGAGGGTCGGGTCGTGGGTCGGTTCAGTTGGAGCATCGCCGCGGCGGCGCAGGTTTTTCTCGGCGTCGCGCCGATCGCGTTCGCCGCGCCGGCCGCCCATGCGCCAGACGACTACGTATATGCCGGGTCGATCGACTTCGGCGCGCCGGGCGCCTGGGACTACGCCAGCTTCGACCACGGACGGCTCTACATCGGCCACAGCGACGCGATCGCGGTGATCGACACCGTGACCGGCAAGGCGGTCGGGTCGGCCGGCCCGCTGAATCATGCGCATGGCGCGGTCGCCGACGCGGCGATCGGGATGGGCTTCGCCACCAGCGGCGGCGATGGGCTCGTCAAGGAGTTCAGGCTCTCCGACCTCAGCGCGGTGAAGGACATCCCCGTCGGCCCGGACGTGGACGGGATCGTCTTCGATCCGGGTACGGGTCAGGTGCTGGTGGCGCTCGGCGACGGCAAGAAGCTGGCGATCATCGACGCCAAGGCCGGCGCGGTCGCTCGCCAGGTCGACCTGCCGGGCGAGCCCGAGTTCATCGCCGCGGACGGCCATGGCAAGGCTTTCGTCAACATCGCGTCCACCGGGCAGCTCTCGAAGATCGACGTCGCCAGCGGCCGGATCGACGCGACCTGGCCGCTGACCGGCTGCCGGAGCCCGCATGGCCTCGCCTATGACCATCATACCCACCGGCTGTTCGCCGGCTGCGCCAACGCCGTGGTCGTGGCAATGGATCCCAAGGACGGCCGCATCCTGGCGACCCTGCCGGCCGGCCCGTTCAACGACGCCATGCTGGTCGACGAAGCGCGCGGCCGCGTCTTCTGCCCGAACGGCGACGGCACGCTCACCGTGATCGACGAAGGACCCGGCGACGCCTATTCGGTGGCGCGCACCATCCCGACCTTCCTCGGCGCCCGGTCCGGCGCGATCGACCAAGCCACCGGGACGCTGTACCTCACCTACGGCGCCATCACGATCAAGTCGCGCGACGCCAGCGGCGTGACCTTCGGGTGGACCGGCGGCAAGGTCGCGGTCTTTAAGCCGAACGATTGAGGCCAGCGGGCGAGCATGTCCGAAACCGCCGCTCGTCCGGCCCCGCAGGGCGTCGGCGAGGCGCTGAGCAAGGTCCCGCAGATCACGCTGGTGTTCTGGATCGTGAAGATCTGCGCCACCACCGTCGGCGAGACCGGCGGCGACGCGCTCTCGATGTCGCTGAACCTCGGGTATCTGACCAGTACGCTGATCTTTCTGGGCTTCTTCCTGGTGACGCTCGCCGTCCAGCTGGCGGCCAAGCGCTACCACCCCTGGGCCTATTGGCTGGTGGTGGTCGGCACCACCCTGGTGGGCACCACCACGTCCGACTTCCTCGATCGCACGGTGGGACTTGGCTACGTGAAGAGCACCGCCGCCGAGTTCGCCGCGGTGATCGCGATGCTGATCATCTGGCGCTTCGCCACTGGCCGCATTGCCGCCGACCACATCAGCGACCGCAAGAACGAGAGCTTCTACTGGGTCACCATCCTCGTCTCGAACACGCTCGGGACGGCGCTTGGCGACTTCACGGCCGATGACACCGGGCTGAACCTCGGGTTCGAAAAGGGCGCGCTGTTGTTCATCGCCCTCCTGGCGGTGGTCGCGGCGGCTCGCTATCTCACCCGCATCCCGCCAGCGATCCTTTTCTGGGCCGCCTACATCCTGACCCGGCCGCTCGGCGCGACCTTAGGCGACACCCTGACCAAGCCGTTCTCACAAGGCGGCCTGCATCTCGACCGCTTCGTCGCCACCGGATCGATCGGCCTGGCGATGGTGATAATCCTCGTGGTTAGTCACGCGCTGAGGCCGGCAAAACCCGGCGAAGTTCTGCCCTAAACCGGCGCGCGCACGGCGGTTCGCGACAGGCTGACGCTCGCCGCGAGCACCGCGAAGCCGGCGGCGACGAGGAGGCCGATGACTTCGCCGTGGTCGCCGAAGTAGTGCAGGAAAATCGCCGTCATCACCGCCCCGAGGGTCTGGCCGGTCAGGCGCGCGGTTCCCAGCATGCCGCCCGCGGCGCCGGCCCGTTCGCGCGGCGCCGCCGTCAGCATCATGCGGTTGTTGGGCGACTGGAAGACCCCGAACCCGAAGCCGCACATCGCCATCCGCCAGCATACGTCGAACGGATGCGCGCCGAGCGGCGTTACGGCGAGCGCCGCGAGGCCGGCGGCGAAGATGGCGAGACCCACCGCGCAGAGGACGGCCGTGGAGACCCGGTCCGCCAGCCACCCGGCGACGGGCGCCATCACCCCGACCGCGAGGGGCCATGGCGTCAACAGAAGGCCGGTCATGACCTGATCGTAGTGCAGCACGTTCTCGAAGTGGAACGGCAGCGCCACGAAGGCCAGCATCTGGGCGGTGAACGAGGCGATCGAGGTCGCCACCGAGAGCGTGAACAGCGGCTGGCGCAGAAGGTCGAAGGGCACCAGCGGCCGATGCTGGCCGAGCTCCCGAATGACGAGCACGGCGCCGAAGACGATGCCGGCGCCGAGCTCCACTGCGCCGGCGAGCTTCGCCTTTGTTCGGCTGACCACATCGGCGCCGGTGATCACCAGGCCGAAGGTCAAGGCGTTCAGCGAGGCCGAGAGCCAGTCGAACCGCCGTCCCGAGAGCGGGTTCATCGGCAAGCTCAGCCAGCCGACCGCCAAGGCCGCCAGTCCGATCGGCACGTTGACGCCGAACAGCCAGGGCCACGGGCCGAGCGCCAGGATGCCCGCCGCCACCGTCGGTCCGATCGCCGACGCGGCCGACACCACCATGGCGTTGAGCCCGATGCCGCGGCCGAGTTGCGCCTGCGGGTAGGTGTGGCGCAGCAACGCGCCGTTGACGCTCATCACGCCGGCGGCGCCGAGTCCCTGCACGGTGCGGGCGATCGTCAGCATGGTCAGCGAGCGGGAGAGTGCGCAGGCCAGCGAGGCGACGACGAACAAACCCAGGCCGACTCGATAGACGCGCCGAAAGCCGACGATCTCGCCCAGCGAGGCGAGCGGAAGCAGGGTGGTGACGATGGCGAGCTGATAGGCGTTGACGATCCAGATCGACTCTGACGGCGCCGCCCCGAAGTCGCGGGCGATGGTCGGCAGGGCGACGTTGGCGATGGCGCTGTCGAGCACGGTCATGGCGATGGCCAGCCAGATCGCGACCGCCGCCCACCAGCGCCGCGGCGACGGCAGTCCGTCGGGGTGGATGTCGTAGTAGCCCGCGGGTCGCCTTGCGACTCGACCTTCGGACGCGGCGATGTCGGCTGAATCCGGCATGGGCGCGGTTAAGGCGCCGCCCGAACGCCGCCGTCAACTTCGCCGGCTAGGTGCGTCGCCGCGCGCCCAGCTCGCCGACCAGGACGTTCGCGTCGCGGGCCACGATCGGCAAGCGGTGGCCGCTCTCGTTGTTGAAGGCCACGAAGATGCCGATCCGATGGACCGGGTCGATGACGATGTAGGTGAGGAAGCCGTCGCCGCCGCCGGTCTTCTCCAGGATGCGCGGATGGGTGTCGTCCGGTTCTTCCTCGATCCAAGCGAGGCCGATGCCGCTGGCCGGGCCGGCGTGGTCGATGCCGACGGCGCGGGCCAGGGTGTCGCGGCGGATGTAGACGGCCTGGCTGATGCCGCGCACCGAGCCCGCCGGCCCGGCCGCCAGCTGCGCCTTCATCCAGAGCGCCATGTCATCCGCCGTGGAATAGAGGCCGCCGCTCGCCGCCTCGGGCGTCTGATCGATGCAGGGGTAGGTCCCGCGCCGCAAGTCGGGCGACATGAGCCGCGCGCATTCCTCCGCCGTCGGCCGGGCGGTGGTGTCGACCATGCCAAGGGGACCGGTGACGGCCTGGTCCAGGGCGTCGTTGTAGGATTTGCCGGCGGCGTTCGCGAGGGCGTCGCCCAGCAGCTCGAAGCCGACGTTCGAATAGAGCGCCTGGCGGCCCGGCGCGGGACGGCCGCGCTCGCGCACCAGCCACGCCCAGCGCGCGGCGATCGCCGCATCGGGCGGCGGCGGATCGATGCCGGCTTCCCGCGGCAGTCCGCTGGTATGGGTGGCGAGGCTGAGCAGCGTGATCGGCGGCCCGTTCTTCGGCTGAGGCACGATCGAGCCGGGCGGGGCATGCGCCTGCAGCGCATCGTCGAGACGAACCCTGCCTTGCGCGGCCATGGTGGCCAGCAGCTCGGACGAGAACAGCTTGGAGATCGACTGCAGGCGCACCAGGGTGCGGCCGTCCGGCGTGCGCGGGTCCTTCGGCCCCATGCGGCCGAAGCCCTGGGTGGTCACGCTGTCGCCGTCGACGACGGTCACCACCATGCCCTGCGCCTCGCTCGCGGCGTAGAGCGACGCCATCGCCTCGCGCACGCCGCTCGGCGCCGCGACCGCGACTTTCGTCGGCGCGGCGGCTTGCGGCGCCGTCGCGCGGTGACAGGCGACCGGCGCAAACAGCACCCCGGCCGCGACGACCGCGCCCGCGACGCGGCGTCCAGCTTGCAGAAGATACGAGCGACGCAAGATCGGAGTCCCAGGCATGCCGGCGAATCAGCCTCCCAGCTCGGGTCTAACGTCTTGATTCGGGTTGAGGTAGCGCGCGAAGCGTCGCTCCCACACAACTGTGATCGGGCGCCCGCCTCCTTCGCCGGGGCGAAGTCGGCGGCCGACGGAGCCGCGAGGGTGCGCCCCAGCGCTTGAAACGCCGATTCTTTGCACCAGTTGAAGGGTCGCCGGGCGTGCGTTCGCTGAAACTTCGAGCGCCTGGCCGACGCGTTGGACCGGAGCGCGGCGCCGCCATCAAAACCTGATATAGGCCCGGCCTAACGTCACGGGAGAGAGCGCCCAGCATGCCCCCGCCGACAGGCCTCCCGCCTCGCGGACCACGCAGCCTGCTTCGCCAGATCCGCGAGGCGATGGCCGGCGTGCGTCCGGCGCAGGCCAAGCTCGACATGGTGGTGCGCATCATCGCCGTCTCGATGGTGGCGGAGGTCTGCTCGCTCTACCTGTCGCGCAAGTCCGGGGAGCTGGAGCTCTTCGCCACCGAGGGCCTCGACCCTTCGGCCGTGCACGTGACGCGCATGAAGCCGGGCGAGGGCCTGGTGGGCGAGATCATGCGCACCGGCCGGCCGCTGAACCTGTCCGACGCGCCCGGTCACCCCGCCTTCTCCTACCGCCCCGAGACCGGCGAAGACCCGTTCCACGCTTTCATGGGCGTGCCGCTGCTTCGGGGCGGCCGCGCGATCGGCGTCATCGTGGTGCAGAACCGCACCAGCCGCGTCTACGCCGAGGACGAAGTCGAGGACCTGCAGATCATCGCCATGGTCCTGGCCGAAATGGTCTCGGCCGGAGAGGTGCTGGACGCCGTCCAGCTGCGAGACGTCGAGATCGCGCCCCAACGGCCCGAGCGCTTGCGCGGTCAGCGTCTCGCCGACGGCCTCGCGCTCGGCGTCGCGGTTCTGCACGAAGCGCCGGTCGCGGCGGGGCAACTGCTGAGCGACGACCCCGCGGCGGAAGAGGCGCGGCTCAACACCTCGATCCACGAGCTGCAAGCCCAGATCGACGAGATGCTGGAGGGCCACCAGGCGGTGCTCGGCCCCAGCTACGACCTGCTCGAGACCTACAAGATGCTGGCCTACAGCCGCAGCTGGAACCACTCGCTGATGGAGGCGGTGCGGTCGGGGCTGACGGCGGAAGCGGCGGTGGAGCGGGTGCGCTCGGAGCACCGCGCCGGCATCGGTCAGGCCCGCGATCCCTACCTCCGCGAGCGGGTCCACGACCTCGAGGACCTCAACGACCGCCTGCTGCGCCACCTCGCCGGCGATGGCGGCAAGGCGCGGGTGCTGCCGGACAACGCCATCCTGATCGCACGCAACCTCGGGCCGGCCGACCTCCTGGAGTACGATCGAGGCAAGCTCCGCGGCCTTCTGCTGGAGGAGGGATCGCCGGCGAGCCACGCGGCGATCGTGGCGCGCGCTCTGGATATCCCTTGCGTGGGGCGGCTGCCCGGCCTCCGCGACAAGCTCACCGAGGGGGATCTGGTGATCGTCGACGCCGAAACCGGCGAAGCCTACCTTCGACCGAGGGCCGACGTCATCAGCGCCCTGAAGATGCGCATCGGCGTTCGCGACCAGCGTCGCGTCGAATTCGCCAAGCTGCGCGACACGCCCGCCTTCACCCGTGACGGATCGAAAATCAGCCTGCTGATGAACGCGGGCCTCGCCGTCGATCTCGAGAGCCTCGACGAGACCGGCGCCGAGGGCATCGGCCTCTTCCGCACCGAATTCCAGTTCATGGTCTCCGAGGACTTGCCGCGGTTCAACGCCCAAGCGGCGCTTTACGCCCGCGTGCTGGAGGCGGCTGGCGATCGGCCCGTCACCTTCCGCACCCTCGATCTCGGCGGCGACAAGGTGCTGCCCTACCTGGAGGCCGAGCACGAGGACAATCCCGCGCTCGGGTGGCGGGCGATCCGCATGGGGCTCGATCGACCCGCGCTGCTGCGGTTGCAGCTTCGCGCCCTGATCGCCGCGGCGCGGGGACGGCCGCTCAGGGTGATGTTCCCGCTGGTGTGCAGCGTCGACGAGTTCCGCGCCGCGCGGGCGCTTGTCGACCACGAGGTGGCCTGGGCGCAGCGCCGCGGCCGCTCGCCGCCTTCGCGGCTCGACGTCGGCGCGATGGTCGAGGCCCCGGCCGTGCTCTGGCACCTCGACGCGCTGCTGCCGATGACGGACTTCGTGTCGGTGGGCACCAACGACCTCATCCAGTATCTTTTCGCCGCGGACCGCGGCAATCCGCGCGTCGCCGACCGCTACGATCCGCTCTCGCCGCCGGCGTTGCGGGCTCTGAAGCGGATCCAGGAGGCGTGCATCGAGACGGGCACGCCGGTCTCGGTCTGCGGCGAGATGGCGGGGCGTCCGCTCGAAGCCTTCGCGCTGGTGGCGTTGGGTTTCGAGGGATTGTCCATGCCGCCGGCCGGCATCGGACCGGTGAAACAGATGGTGCTCTCATGCGACCGCGAGGCGGCCCGGCGCGGCGTGGAGACCCTGCTCAAAGCCACCCAGGGCTCCGTGCGGGGGGAGTTGGAAACGCTCGCGCGCAAACTATATGTCGCAGTGTGAATTTTGCGCTACGGCGTTGGAATCACGCGTATTAATTGATATCGACAACGAAGGCTTAACCTACGACCCCCTAGCGTGCCCAACTTCGGCGCCATTGCGGCGCCAGTTTCACTCCAGGTGATTCGTTTGCGTTGAGTCGGGGATCGTAAGCGTCATGCCTCTCGATACGGGCGCGTTCGTGGATGGGGCAGTCGGCAGCCAGGCGGCGCCGGCCAGGCGGCCGCGAGTCGTGCTCGACACGTCGATCGACATCGGCTCGGCCCTGAAGCGGGCGCGCGACGGTCTCGGCCTCTCCCTGGACGACATCGCGGAGACCACCAAGGTCCGCGCCCGCCACTTGGCGGCGATCGAGAACGCGGCGCTCGATCAGTTGCCTTCACGTCCGTTCACGATCGGCTACGTCCGCGCCTACGCCAAGGCGCTGGGGCTCGACGCCGACGCGACCGCCGCGCGCTATCGCACCGAGTATCCGAGTCCCGACGACGACGATCTGCGCTCGCCCGTGGGCGTGCGTCACGACCACCGCCGCGGCGGTGGTTGGCTCGTGGCCCTTGGCGGGGTCGCGCTGATCTCCGTGGTGGGCTGGAATATCGCCGTGCGCGCCACGACGGCGCCCCACCACAGGGGCGCCCAGGCCGCCCGCGCGATCATCGCCGCGCCGCACACCAACGCCGCCGCGAACGGCCCCTATTCGGTCGACGCTCCGCTTCCGGCGCCGCCCGAGGCCACCGCTCCCGCGCCCTATGTCACGCCCGTCGTCGGCGCCGATGCGCCGGCCAACTCGATCGTCCCGGTTTCGTCGCCGACCGCGCCGGCCGCGCCGGCGACGCCCTTTGTCGCCGGAGGCGCGATCTACGGTCCCGCCGCCGGCGCGTCCGACCTGATCATCCAGGCCAAGAAGTCGATCTCGCTCGAGGTCCGCGGGCCGGGCGGCGTGGTCTACTTCGCTCGCCAGCTCGCGCCCGGCGAGGCCTATCGCGTGCCGGCGCTTCCGAACCTGACCGCCGAGGTCTCCAACCCCGCCAGCGCCGAACTTTTCGAGGGCGGGCTGTCCAGGGGTCTCTTCACCGCGGCGCAGATGCCGCTGAAGACGACCGCAACCACGACCGCGTCGGCCGGCTGAGCCGCCTCGGCACTGGCGAGCCCCGGCGATTGCCCCTATCCTTGGGGATGTCATGACCGTTGAAGATCACACCCGCGTGCGCCCCTGGCGCGCGATCGATCGGCGCCAGAGCCGCCAGATTCATGTCGGCAAGGTGCCGGTGGGCGGCGGCGCGCCGATTTCCGTCCAGTCCATGACCAACACCCTGACGTCGGACGCCAACGCGACGATCGCCCAGATCCGCCAACTGGAGGAAGCCGGGGCCGACATCGTTCGCGTCTCCTGCCCGAACGAAGCCTCGACGGCGGCGATGCCGGCGATCTGCAAGGCCGCCAACGTGCCGATCGTCGCCGACATCCACTTCCACTACAAACGCGGCATCGAGGCGGCGAAGGCGGGCGCGGCCTGCCTTCGCATCAACCCCGGCAACATCGGCAACGCGTCGCGGGTGAAGGAAGTGATCCAGGCCGCCCGGGATCACGGCTGCTCGATGCGCATCGGCGTCAACGCCGGATCGCTGGAGCCTCACTTGCTGGAGAAGTACGGCGAGCCCTGCCCCGACGCGATGGTCGAGAGCGCGCTCGATCACGCCCGCATCCTGCAGGACAACGACTTCCACGAATTCAAGATCAGCGTGAAGGCGTCGGACGTCTTCATGGCCGTCGCCGCCTATCAGCAACTCGCCGGAGCGGTGGATTGCCCGCTGCACGTCGGCATCACCGAGGCCGGCGCCTTGCGCTCCGGTACGATCAAGTCGGCGATCGGCATGGGCAGCCTGCTCTGGGCCGGCATCGGCGACACCATCCGCGTGTCCTTGGCCGCCGATCCGGTGGAGGAGATCAAGGCCGGCTTCGACATCCTCAAGTCGCTCGGCCTGCGCCACCGCGGCGTCAACATCATCGCCTGCCCATCCTGCGCCCGGCAGGGCTACGACGTGATCGGCACGGTGGCGAAGCTCGAGGAACGTCTGGCCCATATCGCGACGCCGATGAGCCTCTCGATCATCGGCTGCGTCGTGAACGGCCCCGGCGAAGCGCTGCTCACCGACGTGGGCTTCACCGGCGGCGGCAAGGGCTCGGGGATGGTCTATCTGGCCGGCAAGCCGGATCACAAGATGGACAACGACCACATGGTCGACCACATCGTCGAACTGGTCGAGGCCAGGGCGGCCGAGCTGGAAGCCGAGCACGGCTTGCAGGCGGCCGAGTAAGCCCACCTTACAGAACACGGATTTATGACGCCCGCGTCACTCTTGCGCGGGATCGCCGCGCCTGCTTAGGGTTCGCCTCCATCAAATGGGAGGGACATAGATGTCCGCCGACGGCACTTGGAAAGTCACGATCAACTCGCCGATGGGCGTGCAGACCGGCACGCTGACGGTCAAGACAAGCGGCGATAGCTTCACCGGCCAGTTCGCCGGCGCGCAGGGCACGCAGGACATCTCGGGCAAGGCGGACGGCGACAAGCTGAGCTGGGGCACCAAGCTCACCCAGCCGTTCCCGATCGACCTCGAATTCAGCGTCACCGTGAGCGGCGACGCCATGGAAGGCTCGGTGAAGGCCGGCGCCTTCGGCTCGTCGCCGCTGAAAGGCGAGCGGGCGTAAACCTCACGATCGTGACGACCCTCCTGGCCGCCTGGAAAGCCGCCACCGCGCGGCTGCAGGCGGCCGGGGTGGACAACCCGGCCATCGACGCGCGGTTGCTGCTCGAGGCCGCGGGACCGGTCAGCCGGGCGGAAATTCTCGGCGATCCGCACCGGGTGCTGACGGGCGACGCCGCCGAACGTCTGGCGGCGTTCGTGGCGCGCCGGGCGCGCCGCGAGCCGGTCAGCCTCATCCTGGGCCGCAAGGGCTTCTGGAAGCTGATGCTCAAGGTCGGACCGGGTGTGCTGACCCCCCGCCCGGACACGGAAACCATCCTCGACGTCGTCCTGGCCGAGTTTCCGCCCGAGCGGGCGTTCCGCATTCTGGACCTCGGCGTCGGCTCCGGCGCCATCCTGCTGGCGATCCTCGCCGAGCGCCCGCTGGCCAGAGGCCTCGGCATCGACGCCTCGGAAGACGCGCTCGCCGTCGCCCGCGAGAACGCCGCCAACCTCGGTCTCGAGGGCCGCGTGGCGCTGCTGCGGGGCGACTGGACGGCGGGCCTGGGCGAGGCCGGCTTCGACCTCGTCGTGTCCAACCCGCCGTACATTCCCACCGCCGAGATCGAAACGCTCGATCCGGAGGTGCGCGATCACGAGCCGCGTCTGGCGCTGGACGGAGGCCCGGACGGCCTGGCCGCCTACCGTCGCCTCGCGCCGGAGATTCTGCATGTCCTGAACCCCGAGGGCCGCTTCGTCGTCGAGGTGGGCGCGGGGCAGGCGGCCGACGTCGAAGCGCTGTTCCGCGAGGCCGGCGCGGAGGCGCTCAGCCGCCATCGCGACCTCGCCGATCGAGAACGCGTCGTCGCGGGAGTCAAGAAAGCCCTTGGAAAGCCGTCGGTGAATCGCTAAATCCTAAGACGTCTCCTCCTAGAACCGTTGGAGTTGAGGTCGAGGCGCCGGCGTTGCGCTGGCGCGGAAGGCCCTCCGACAGGCGCCGCGGCGCCGCGCCATGGATTGCTCGCTGGAGACAGGGAACCTTAAGCGTTTTCGGACACTAATTCGGGCAAGATCGCCCGCATCTCGATGGAAACCGCAGGTCCGCCCCGGGTGGCAACAGGCCAGGGGCGCCGAGCGACTCCGCAGCAGGTCGACCAAGCATGAGAGATTTCAAGGGGATGAAGCGCCAGCGCAATCGCGGTCGCGGCGGTGGAGGGGGAGGCGGCGGCAAGCCGCAACACAACGCCAATCGCGCGTTCGACTCGAACGGCCCCGACGGCGTGAAGGTGCGAGGCGCCGCCCAGCACATCTACGAAAAATATCAGCAGCTCGCGCGCGACGCCTCGTCGGCTGGCGACAGGGTTCTCGCCGAGAACTACCTGCAGCACGCCGAGCACTACTTCCGCGTCCTGCGCGCCATGCAGCCGCAGCGCCCGGTCGGAGAGATCATCGGCCGCGACCAGTTCGCGTCGGGCTACGACATCGACTTCGAGGAGGAGCCGCAAGCCGCGGAGGAAGGCGAGACCGAGGTCGAGGCCGCGGCCGAGGGCCGCCGCGACGAGCGTGCGTGGCAGACCGACCGCCCGCGCGACGACCGCCAACAGGGCGAGTACCGTCAACGCGACGACCGTCCCCGCGAGGACCGCGGCGAATATCGCCAGCGCGACGGTCAGGGCGAGTACCGCCAGCGCGACGACAGGCCGCGCGAGGACCGCCCCCGAGACGACCGGCCGCGCGATGACCGCTATCAGGGCGACCGTCCCCGCTTTCGCGACCGAGACGACCGTCAGGGCCGCTATCAGGCCGACCGCCAGAACCGCCCGGATCGCGAGTACCGCAACGACCGCAACGGAGGCGACCGTCCCGAGCGCGATCCTCTGGGCGTGATCGAGCCGCAGGCGACGCCGCTGACCGCCCCGGCGCCCGCCTACGAGCAGCCGCGTGAAGAGGCGGCCGCCGGCGTGCTGCGCGGCGAGGACGGGGCGATGAGCCACGCCCCGGCGTTTCTGCAACCTCGCGCGCCGGAGCCGCGCGCCGAGTCCGACGAGGCCCCTGGCGAAGCCCGTCGTCCGCGCCGCCGCCGCGCGCCGCGCAGCTTCGAGGCCGGCGAAGCCGCCGCCCCGGCCGAGGCCGACGAGGGCTGATCCGACCCTTTCCGGCGAGGGCGGGACCCTTCCCCGGAGGGGGAAGGATTGGG
>Ga0335074_10011059_pt1 | contig 12621 bp, 11 predicted proteins | sample Lox_Sample_23_FD_206715 | JGI IMG/M metagenome (GOLD analysis project Ga0335074, IMG submission 206715) | Soil microbial communities from Loxahatchee National Wildlife Refuge, Florida, United States - Lox_Sample_2.3 | ecosystem: Environmental > Terrestrial > Soil > Wetlands | place: USA...
TCACCACATCCCTCCCCGCGAAGGCGCCGCCTTCGCGGTGGTCGTAGCTGTGCGAAACGTGAGTCGGGGAGAGCGCTGCAAGCGGGGGTGGTGTGTAGGGGAAGCAGGAAATGCCGGTGGCCACGACCACACGCGCTGCAGAAACGTGCTCGCCATTCTCAAGCCACAGGCGATAGCCCTCCGCGCTGCTTTCGACATGCTCCACCATTCGGTGCTCGACGGAAGAGACAAAGCGCGCGATGAAATCGGATCCGTAGGCGAGAAAATCCGCAAGCAAAACGGGCAAGCCCTGATTGGAATAGGGTTTCTGGTGCCGCGTGCACCACGCCTTGAGGGTCGAATCCTGGGCTGGCGCGGAGAGGTTCGAGGCAAAGCCGTCAGATTTGAGCGTCATGTTCGCGGGCATGTGCTCGCGCCATGTACCGAGCGGCCTGCCGAAAACGCGTGCGTCAATGCCTGCCGCGCGCAGATGCGCGGCGACTGACAGGCCATACGGCCCGGCACCGATGATGGCGACGTCGCAAGGCGGCCTCATGCAGCCCTCCGGCGACGGGGAATCAGAGGAAGCTTTGGTGCCAGTCCGGTACAATGGCGCAGGATCGGAAGCATAATCGGCCCTTGAGGCGGGATTGCACCGATCCGGCTCCAAATTCCGTGCCAGTCGCACCGGTTCACTTCCGATCAACGCTTGACGTGCCATCATTCAGCCCATGCCCGCGAAAGTGTTGCTGCTGTCGAGCGTCGGCTGGCCCTCGGTGGCGCGGCTCGCCGCAGGTTTCGCCCATGGCGGCTGCGAAGTCGAAGCACTCGCACCGCCTCGCGCGGTCATCCTTGCGAGCCGATATCTTGCGCGCTGGCACCCTTATCACGCGCTCGCACCGCTTGGTTCGATGCGCGCCGCCATTGAGTCGGCGGCACCCCAGCTGGTGGTCTGTTGCGACGACCGCGCGCTTGCCCAATTGCTGGCGCTTTACGCGCAGGCTGCGTCTCCGTACCGGGAACTTGTCGAGACTTCCCTCGGAACCCCCCCGGCAATACCGCGCCTGATATCGCGAAACGGATTCATGGCCGAGGCGCGCGCAGAAGGCATTCGAATCCCCGACACGCGCGCGGTCGGCCACGAGGACGATCTCGAAGCGGCCGCGGCGGCACTAGGTTTTCCATTGGTGCTCAAATCCGATGGCAGCTGGGGTGGCGACGGCGTGCTGATCGCGCGCAACGCCGCCGACGCGCGTGCGGCGTTTGCGAAACTGTCGCGCGCGCCATCGCCCATCCGCAGCCTCGCACGCGCCGTCCGCCGCCGTGATGCCCATTATCTTCACGACGTATTTCGCGCTTCGCCACGTATTGTCAGTGCGCAGCGATTTATTCCAGGCATGCCCGCGGCGAGCGCATTTGCTGCCTGGCGCGGCAATGTCATCGGCGCAATCTATTATGATGTGCTGATCGCCGAAGGTACGCTCGGACCGCCAAGCGTGATCCGCCGCGTCGATTGCGCGGATATCGCGCACGCAACGCAGAAGATTGCGCGCCGGTTCGGCTTGTCCGGCATTCACGGAATGGATTTCATTCGCGACGCTTCGGGCGTTGCACACCTCATAGAGATCAATGCCCGGGCGACACAGGGCAGCACGCTTGCTTTTGGACACGGGCGAGATCTGACGGCGGCGCTCGCCGGTTGCCTGCTCCCAAATGCGCCGGCGCGCCCGGCTATCGCCAAGGATATCGTTGCTTTCTTTCCGCGCGAATGGAAGCGCGACCCTTTAAGCCCCTATCTCCTCTCCGCCCATCACGATGTGCCATGGGACGATCCCGGCGTGTTGTTCGCCGGCCTCGGCGTTTTCGGACGGTACAAAAGGGCCGACTTTAATTTGCCGTCAAAGGTGGCGCGCGAAAGGGCGGAAAACCGGACCGGCGCTGCGGCGGGCCGCCAGCCGGAATCGTCCGCCGCAATTCATCATTAAACCCGCAAAGCGCACGATTTTCCGGAAACTTCCGTTAACCGTTCGGAAGTCCCGCACAGGTTAAACCTCACGCAGAGCTGCGAATTCTGCCGCAAGAGGTCCGCGATTCCGTCAATGGTTCCAGCAGACGCCATCGCGCAATCCGCGGATTTCAATTCCGGCCGGCCGTTTGGGTACGGGGACGTCCTGCGATTGCTGCGCGAGCGCGGCCGTGTCGTTCGCAACGTTGCGCTCGGTTTCGTCGCGCTGACGATTGTCGTCCTGCTGATATGGCCCTCCAGCTATTCCAGCACCGCGGTCGTCATGCTCGATCCGCGCCGGAACAACATCACCGATCGTTCCGAAGTGCTGTCGGAACTGCCGACCGACCCATCCTCGGTGCAGAACCAGATTCAGATACTGACATCGCGCGACCTTGCCGACGAGGTGATCCGGCGTCTTGGCCTGGCCGACGACAAGGAATTCAATCGCGCGCGGGCGATGTTTCCGCTCAACCTGCTCGCCATGGGCCTGACGCCGGAAGAGCAGCGCTCGATGGTTATCGATGGCTTCCTCAAACACCTGACAGCGGAAGCTGAAGGACTCTCATCGGCGGTGTCCGTGAGTTTTTCCGCGGAGGAGCCGGAAAGATCGGCACAAATTACCAATGCCGTTGTGGACGCCTATGTCAGTGGACAGGTCCGTCAGAAATCCGAGGCGGCGCGGCGCACGACGGATTGGCTGACCGCCCGCATCCGCGAACTCTCCAAACAAGCCCAGGCGGCGGACGCCGCCGTGCAGTCCTACAAGGCGGCGAATGATCTCAACGACGCGGGACAGGGCACCCAGTCGCTTGTCGATCAACAACTCGCCGCGATCAACACGCAACTTGTCCAGGCGCGCGGCGATCTTGCGGAAAAAGAGGCGACCTATGAACATGTGGCCGGCCTCGTGAAGTCCGGGCACGCGGCCGATGTTTCGCAGGTCGTCGCGTCGCCGCTGATGGTTCAGCTTCGCCAGCAGCAGGCCGATGCGATCCGCAATGAAGCCGATCTGGATTCGCGTTACGGTCCCAAGCATCCCAAGCGCATCGCCGCGGAATCGCAACTGCGGGATCTCGACAACAAGGTCGAGGAGGAAGCGGAGCGCATCGCGGGCTCCGCCGCCAATGATGCAGCCATTGCGCGCGCCCAGGTGCAATCGCTGGAAGCAAGCCTCGCGAACGCCCGCGAACAATCGAACGCGCAGAATTTCGCCCGCGTGAGACTCAGGGCGCTGGAGGCAAGCGCAGCCTCGACGCGCACCATGTATGAAGCGTTCGTGACGCGTCTGCGCGAAGCCCAGGACCAGGACGCCGTCGATACGCCCGATGCGCGGATCATCTCCCACGCCACGGTACCCGCCCGGCCAAGCTCGCCGCCACGGCTGATCATGATCTGTGCGTCGATCCCGGCGGGTTTCCTTCTTGGGCTGCTTTGTGCGCTGACGATGGAGCGGATGGGATACGAACCCATGCCCCAGACGCGGAACAGGATGGCCGCGAATACTTTAGCTGTACCGGTTATAGGCATAGTTCCCGACGGCTTAATTCCGGGCGCCGCCGATCAGATTGTTACCAATCAGGCCTCCCGATTCGCACGGGCGATATCCGGCATTGCCCATCGGCTTGCCATTGCGGGCACTGCAGTTCCGCCGCGAGTGATTTTCGTCAGCGGCCCCGAACGGGGCGAAGGTCATGCCAATGTCGCGGTCGGTTTGGCACGCGCGCTTGCGCTGCTGCGGCGAAACGTCATTCTCATCGATGCCGATTTCGCCGCGCCCGTGGCGAGCTGGACGATGGGACTGGATCGCGCGCAATCCGGATTGCTCGATGTGCTCAAGGGCGAGGAGTCGCTCAGTCGTGCCGCAGCGCGCGACCGCCGCTCGCCATCCCTGGTTCTGGGGAGTGCGGCAGCGCCACGAAATCTGACGGCGTTCTGGTCGGCACCGGAAACACGTGCGCTCCTGCAGCATCTGCGAAAAGTGTGCGACTTCGTGATCATCGACGCGCCTGCGGATTCCGGAGGAGGGGCGATCGCGGCGCTCGCTGACTCCGTTCTGGTGGTCGGGCGGGCCGGCAGCGCGGGGCGGCTCAAAGTCGTTGCCGCCACGCTCGCCGGTTCCGGCCAGCTTCCTGTCGGAATTGTGCTAACGCGTTGACCTGTAACCTTGGCGGCATTCAGTGCGAAATCAGGAATGGACCCGAGGAGCAGATCATGCAGCTTCCCTTTCCCAGCCGCCGCATGCTTGTTTTTGGCGCCGCGGCGGCATCGCTGGTGCTGGTTTCGTCGCTTGCGGGCGCGGCGGAACTCGTGGAGATCGAGAATTTCGACGCGCGCGGCACCAGCCTCGGCCGAATTCGCGTGGCGAAGGTCATAAGGACGGATGAGCAGTGGCGCCGCGTCCTCTCGGCTGAATCCTTCGAGATTACGCGTCATGCCGGCACGGAGACGGCCTTCACCGGCGCCTACTGGAACCTGCACGACGATGGCTTGTTCCGCTGCGTTTGTTGCGGTACCGCCTTGTTTGATTCACGCAGCAAATATGATTCCGGCACGGGATGGCCCAGCTTCACGCGGCCAATCTCGCCCGTGAATGTCGTGAATCAGCGCGACGACAGCTGGATGATGGTGCGAACGGCCGTGGCGTGCAAACGCTGCGATGCCCATCTCGGCCATGTGTTCGACGACGGCCCACCGCCGACGGGATTGCGCTACTGCATGAATTCCGCCGCGCTCACCTTTATTCCACGCGCGCTGCGACAAGGCTGATCGGAGAAACGCCATGAAATCCCGGACCATTCCTGCGATCATTTCAGCCGCAATGCTTGTCGCGGCCGCCTGCGCGGTGGCGGATGAAGTGCCAAAGCCAATTCCTGCGCCCGCCCTGGATGAAGCAAAGCTGCGCCAGACCGCCAGCGAAACGGCCGTTCTTTCCGGCGGCTGTTTTTGGGGAATGCAGGGGCTGTTCGAACACGTCAAGGGCGTGCAGCAGGTGGTGGCCGGGTATTCGGGAGGCGGGCCGTCGACGGCGCAGTACGAGATTGTGAGCTCCGGCACGACGGGACATGCGGAATCCGTGAAAATCACATTCGATCCCGCTGTAATCAGTTACGGCCGGCTGTTGCGCGTGTTCTTCTCCGTGGCGCATGATCCCACGCAAGTTGACCGCCAGGGCCCGGACGAGGGTACGCAATACCGTTCGGACATCTTTTTCGCGAATGCGGATCAGGAAAAGATCGCACGCGCGTATATCGGCCAGCTCAACCGCGCGCACGTATTTAGCGCGCCGATCGCCACGCGGGTAAACCCGCTCCAGCGCTTTTATCCGGCCGAACCATATCACCAGGATTATCTCATCCATAATCCCGACAGCTCTTACATCGTCGTCAACGATCTTCCCAAGATCGCTAGGCTGAAGGCGATATATCCGGAACTGTACCGCGAGACACCCGTCACGCTGGCAGCCGTTCACTAACAGGCGCGTGGCGCTCCAGAAAAGGTTTGCCATTGCAGCAGCCCGGAACGGGTGGACTTTGCTTCTCGTTCTCAATTGTGAATATCGCAGGGATTCCATCCATGCCACTTCATCCGGGATGGGGCGACCTCGCGGTCCGTTTGCTGCTGACGCTGGCCGCGGGTGCGCTGATCGGGTTCAACCGCGAGGAAGGCGGTCACGTCGCCGGGCTGCGCACCAACATGCTGGTCTGCCTTGCGGCGTCGGTTTCAATGATCCAGGCCAACCTGCTCACGGATTCCACGGGCAAGGCTCCCGATTCCTTCGTCGTCTATGATCTCATGCGGTTTCCGCTCGGCATCCTCTCGGGCATGGGGTTCATCGGCGCCGGCGCCATTCTGCGGCGGGGCGATCTTGTAAAGGGCGTGACGACAGCCGCGACCCTCTGGTTCGTGACGGTCGTCGGGCTCTGCTTCGGCGGCGGACAGATCTATATCGGCATGGCGGCAACGTTCATCGGGACTGCAGTCCTCTGGCTGGTAAAGGGCATTGATCAGAAAATGCCGCGCGCCCAGCATGCCCGGCTTGCCATCGTCTGCCGCGCCGGAATTTCGCCGGATGAAGCTCTGGAACACGAACCGCGCCTCTCGCACATGAAGCGCCGGTTGCTGACGGAATGTCACTCGGCCGATGTGACCGAAGTCAGTTACGATCTTCGCTGGCTGGGCTCAAGCGATGCGCCACCGCCGGTGGAATTTATCAGGAATTTGCTTGGCAGGGAGGGAATTCTTTCCGTGGCTTGGCGCGCCGGTGATGCCCCGAGCGGGGAGGGCAAAGGGACCGACGCGACGGCGTTGAGACCGAACTGGCTCAAAACCTGACTGCGCCGTTCCCCCGCGGATCACCAATACGGTGTTACATCGTAATAGGAATAAAGCTCCGCCTCGCGATCCCGGCTGCCATAGGCCCAAGGCTCGTCCTTGCGGAATTTCGGCGCGCCTTTGAGCTGCTGTTCGGTGAGGTTGACTTCATATCCCCCGAGTTGCTCATTATAGGTGAGAAGCGACCAGGGGACAGGATAGTAATCGCTGCCAATGCCGAGAAATCCGCCGAAACTCATCACGGCATAGGCCACGCGGCCGCCAATCTTGTCGATCATCACGCGTTCGATCGTTCCGATCCGGTCGCCGTTTGAATTGTAGACCGTTGTGCCTTCGACCCTGTCACTGCCGATCAGGCTGCCGGTCTCGCGCCTGGAGAGATCGGCTTGTGTCTGTTGCGTCGCCATGCTGGCAATCCTTTCCTTTCAAGAGGGCTAGGCGGGAACGACGCTGAAAGGGGGCTGTTCCTGCACCGGATTGAAAAATCGACTTTCGGGGCTAAATACATGATTTGATTTCGTGTACAGGAACCTTTGCACGGGCAGGCGATTTCCTCCCGAATCCCCTCCTGGCTTCGAAGGGCGCCCAATGATCCTGCCTCTCCCTGAAACCGCACCGGATCGCGGGCGAACCGCGCGCGCGCTGAACCAATGGGCCGCCCGCTACCACATGGTCCGGGCCGAAACCGAACGCCTCGCAGCCGCGCTCACGCCGGAGGACCAGTGCGTCCAGTCCATGCCCGACGCCAGCCCGGCCAAATGGCATCGTGCGCATACAACGTGGTTTTTCGAGACCTTTGTTCTGCTGCCGCATATGCGCGGCTACCGGCCTTTCGACCCCGAATATAATTATCTGTTCAATTCCTATTACGAAGCCGTCGGCGAGCGGCATGCGCGCGACCGCCGCGGATTGCTGACGCGCCCCTCTGCCGAGGACGTAACCGCCTATCGGCGGCATGTGGACTGTGCTATGGCCGAGCTTCTGGAGGCCCGCAAATACCGCACCGCCCTTTCGGCGCTTGTCGAGCTTGGTCTTCAACATGAACAGCAGCACCAGGAGTTGCTGCTGACCGACATTCTCCATGCCTTTGCACAGAATCCGCTGCTGCCCGCCTACGCGCCCTACCGGCCGAGCGAAACGATGTCATCCGTACCGGTCGGGTTCACGCAATTCGATGGCGGGCGTGTTACCATGGGGCATGAAGGCGGCGGATTTGCCTTCGACAACGAGACGCCGCGTCATGACACTCTTATTGCGCCTTTCCGTCTGGCAAACCGGTTGGTGACGAATGGCGAATGGCTCGATTTCGTGGCCGACGGCGGGTACCGCAATCCCGTTCTCTGGCTGTCCGACGGCTGGCATTGTGCACGTGCGGGGGCGTGGCGGGCGCCACTCTATTGGCAGGAGCGGGATGGCGAATGGTTCGCGATGACGTTGAGCGGCCTCAAGCCGGTCGAACGCGATGCTCCCGTCTGTCATGTCAGCTACTACGAAGCCGATGCTTTCGCCCGCTGGACGGGTGCGCGGCTTCCCACCGAAGCCGAATGGGAGCACGTGGCCGCCCAATGCGCTTCAGACGCGGGCAATTTTCGCGACGACGGCTACCTGCGGCCATTGCCGGCTGGGCGAGACGCGGGGTTGCAGCTTTTCGGCGACGTTTGGGAATGGACGCAGTCGCCTTATGTCGCCTATCCGGGATATCACACCCCGGCGGGTGCCGTCGGCGAATACAATGGCAAGTTCATGGTCAACCAGATGGTGCTGCGCGGCGGCTCCTGCGTGACGAGTCGCGAGCATATCCGCGCGACGTATCGCAATTTCTTCTATCCGCATCAGCGCTGGCAGTTCTCGGGGCTCAGGCTCGCCGAGGACGCGCGGCCCTCGCAGCGGGCGCGTGACCCGTTCCTGGAGGACGTCTGGAACGGCCTGTCCCGGTCGCCGAAACAGATTCCCAGCAAATATTTCTACGATGCCGAAGGCGCGCAGCTGTACGAGCAGATTTGCGAATTGCCGGAATATTATCCCACGCGCACGGAAGTCCGCCTGCTGAAGCAGGTCGTGCCGGAATTGCGCGGCCATGTCGCGCCAGGGACGGCGCTTGTCGAATTCGGCTCCGGTGCCTCACTCAAGACCAGGTTGCTGCTCGACCGCCTATCGGCGATCGCAGCCTATGTGCCGATCGATATCTGCGAAGACTCGCTCAACGACAGCGTACAGCGCATGAAGCGTGACTATCCGAAACTTCTCGTGCGGCCTGTGGCGGCCGACTTCCTCGGCGTGCTGCCGCAGCCTGCGGATCTCGCGGAACGGCCGGCGCTCGGCTTTTTCCCGGGTTCGACGATCGGGAATCTCTCGGACACCGAAGCCGAAGGCTTTCTCAAGGCGAGCCGCGCAATGCTGGGAGAGGGTGCGCAGTTCCTGATCGGCATTGATCTCGTGAAGGACACAAACACGCTGCTGCGCGCTTATGACGATGCGCAAGGGGTCACGGCGTCATTCAACCGGAATCTCCTCCTGCGGATCAACCGCGAGTTGGGTGCGAATTTCGACGTGCCCGCCTTCGCCCATCGCGCCATCTGGAATGCAGCGGAATCGCGCATCGAAATGCACCTTGTCTCCGAACGCGATCAGAGCGTGGTGGTGCGTGGACGCTGCTTCGATTTCGTGGCTGGCGAAACCATACACACGGAGAATTCGCGCAAATACACGCTGAAAGAGTTCACGGCGATCGCTGCCCACGCCGGCTGGTCGCTGGAGCGCAGCTGGGCGAGCGCCGATCCCTCTTTCGCCGTGCTGCTGCTGCGCTGATGGTGCACGGCAAAAGGCGAAGTGATGGCGAAAGCAAAGCGCAAGAGCGAGGACGAACCGGCGCAACATGCCAGGCGGCGCGCGCCGGAGCCGGCCGGCGCGCCCTTGAAAGGACGCCCCGCCTGGCAGGGGCATCTGCGTCTGTCGCTCGTCAGTTGCCCCGTCGCGCTCTACAGCGCCACGACGCGTTCGCAGGATATTTCATTTCATCTTCTCAACCCCGCAACACATAACCGCATCCGCCTTGTGCCGACCGATCCTGATAAGGGGCCGGTGGAGCGCTCGAAGTTGGTCAAGGGTTATGAGATCGCGAAGAACGAATATGTGGTGGTGACAAATGAGGAGCTGGAATCTGTCCGGCTCGAGACCACTCGTACGATCGATATCGAACGCTTTGTCGACGCATCTTCGATCGACCGGCTGTTCTGGGATCAGCCATATTTTCTTTCGCCAGGAGCCGATTCGGGCGTGGAAGCTTACGATGTGATCCGCGATGCGATGCGCCAGGCGGACCGCATCGCGCTTGGCCGGGTGGTAATGCATATGCGCGAACGGCTGCTCGCCATCGAGGCCCGTGACAATGGACTGATCGCCACGACGCTGCGCATGCGCAATGAAGTGCTCGATCCGGCAGTGGCGTTCAGCAATATCCGGGCAACCAAGTCCGACCGCCGCATGATCGACATCGCTAAACAGATCATCACGCAGCTCGAAGGCCCGTTCGAGCCGGAAGAGTTCAAGGATCGCTACGAGGAGGCGTTGCGCGAGCTTATCCGGCGCAAGAAGCGCGGCGAGCGTCCGGTCAGTGCTCCGCCCCCGGAGGAGAGCAATGTCATCGATCTGATGGATGCGCTACGCAAGAGCCTTCGCGGGAAATCTGGTGACACGGGCCCGAAGAAGCGCGGCCGCTGACCGCGCTTCGGTCCCCGGCATGGAATTAGACTCGACCGAGCAATACGAGTATCACGACGATGACGAGAATGAGGCCAAGGCCGCCGCTCGGATAATAGCCCCAGCCGCCGCTATAGGGCCAGGTGGGCAGGGCGCCGAGCAGCAGCAGAATGAGCACGATAATCAGGATGGTACCAAGCATCGGGTGTCCCCCGCTGTATTCTCATTTGAAACTCTCCGTCAAAAGAGAAGTTCCGAAGCTCGCCTGGCGCCACGCGTTTCGGCCAGGAACCCGGCAAATCGGCCGGCGTTAGGAATAGCGAGCGCGCGGGGGATGGAGAAATGCCATGAAAATTGCGGAAGTAATGACGCAGGATGTCGAGCTCACCGACCCCGAGGCCACACTCGAGCAGGCGGCCAAGATGATGGCCGAGGAAGATGTCGGATTTCTGCCGGTCGGCGATCACGACCGGCTGGTGGGGATGATCACGGACCGCGACATTGCCGTGCGCGCGGTTGCGAAAGGCCGCGACCCCCGGAAAACGAAGGTGCGCGAGGTGATGACCGGTCGCGTGCTTTATTGTTTTGAGGATGAGGATGCGGACAAGGCGGCCGAAAGCATGAGCCGTGAACGCATCCGCCGGCTGCCGGTCGTCAACCGCAACAAGCGGCTGGTCGGGGTGGTTTCGCTGGGCGACATTGCGCTCAAGCACAACCCTGCCAAGGCTGGTGCGACGCTTTCCAGGGTGTGCCATACGGCAGCCTGAGAACACGCCGCTTTCCCCCAAGCCGAACGATCATAGCTCGGACAGGACAGTGAAGCGGGAAGCTCGTGGTGTGGAAGGCGGCGGTGGCACGGATGCCATTCCCGCATCGCCGCTTTGTCGGCTGGCCACGCTGTAGCGCGATGAAAGCGGTGGAGACGGCGGCACAGGGTCGTGTCGTTGCGCCGCGGGCAGCGTCTCCATGAGCGAAGCAAGGAATCTGTCGCCCCAAGCAGAAACGTCGTTGCGCTTTACGGCAGCAAAGAGTCGGCTATGCCGCTCGGTGCGTTCCTCGCGCGGCATGACGATTGCGCGCGCAATTGCGGCGCCCACCGCTTCGGGATCGTAGGGATTGACGAGGAGAGCCGCCGAGCCGAATTCGGCTGCAGCGCCGGCAAAGCGCGAGAGGATGAGCACGCCGGGGTCCGCCAGGTCCTGGGCTGCCACATATTCTTTCGCAACCAGATTCATGCCGTCGCGAAGCGGCGTCACCAAAGCAACCCGCGCCGCGCGATACAGCCCCGCCAGCGCCGTGCGGCTATAAGGGCGATTGGTGTAGCGCATTGGCGTCCAGGACACGTCGCCATAGGTGCCGTTGATGCGTCCAGCCAGCGCGTCGATGGCGCGTTCCATCTCCGCATATTCCGGCACATCGGACCGGCTCTTGGGCGTGATCTGCATATAAGTGACTTTTCCGCGGCATTGCGGATTGGCGAGCAGGAACCGTTCGAAAGCTTCGAGCCGCAGCGTCAGGCCCTTGGAATAATCGAGGCGGTCCACGCCGATGATGATTGTGCCCGGGACGCTATCAAGCACCCGCTTCACAAAGACGGAGCGCGACGCTCGCCGGGCGCAGCGTTGAAACGTCTCCGCCGCGATGCCTACGGGGAACGTGCCGATACGCATCACGCGTTCGCCATTGCGGTGCCCCCGAGGAATATGGGCAGGCATTCCGCACTCCGTCGCGAGATAGCGGGCGAAATTTGCTGCGTCGCCGTCGGTCTGGAAGCCCACCAAGTCGTAGTCCGTCAGCGCGGGAATGAGCTTCTCGTGGTTGGGCATGGCGGCCAGGATTTCCGGTGGCGGCAGCGGGATGTGAAGGAAGAACCCGATCCGGTTCTCGCGCCCGCGCTGGCGCAGCGCCTTGGCGAGCGGAATGAGATGATAGTCATGCACCCAGACAATGTCGTCGGGTTCGAGCACCTGGTTGAGCCGGTCGGCGAAATGGTCGTTCACGCGCAGGTAGCCGCTCAAGTCGCGGCGGGAAAACTCGGCGAGGTCCAGGCGGTAATGGAGAATAGGCCATAGCACGCGGTTGGCGAAGCCGTTGTAATATTCCTGATAATCCTCCTCGCTCAGATCGGTGACGATATAGGTGTTGCCACCGTGATCGATGATCCGTGTCTCCGTTTCGTTCGCCGGCTTTACATGTCCGCTCCAGCCGAGCCAGACGCAGGAATGCCGCTTCAGCGTGGCGCGCAAAGCCACCTCCAGCCCGCCAGCATGCACGTTGCGGTCCCTTGTCGGGACGCCCACGCGGTTCGAGATGATGAAGATTCGCGGCAAACCCGACCTCCCAGCCTCGCCCGAGCACGCAACCCCGTCTCGGGAACGTGCCGACTCGCGAACGGTTCCGGAACCTCGTTTGGCTCTTTGCAAGCACTCGGAACTGCCAATATTACTGCAAAGCACTGACGCTCAGTTCGAGCCGCCCGCAAGCGCGGCCAGCCAGTTGCGGGCAGCTTCGGGTTCGGTCAGCATGTATAGCGCGTCGGCCATGGGGCGGCCGACGGAAATGGCGACGCCACCCAGCGCGCGCACAGCCGCAAAGGCGTCCTG
>Ga0335074_10011060_pt1 | contig 12621 bp, 14 predicted proteins | sample Lox_Sample_23_FD_206715 | JGI IMG/M metagenome (GOLD analysis project Ga0335074, IMG submission 206715) | Soil microbial communities from Loxahatchee National Wildlife Refuge, Florida, United States - Lox_Sample_2.3 | ecosystem: Environmental > Terrestrial > Soil > Wetlands | place: USA...
GCGGAGAGCGCAACTTCGACTACCGCTTCACCTGGCTGCGCGACGCGACGTTCACGCTCTGGGGCCTGTACGCCGAGGAGATCGACCCGCATTCCTGGCGTCACCTCGGGAACTTCCCGCAAGCCTTCTCCCGCCTGGCGCTCATCAACGCGGTCATCCACCTGATCAGCGCCGACGAAATGGACCAATCCAGCTTGTCGGGAGCGATCATCGCCGGAGGAGAACGTGAAGGCAGTCTCAGTGTTCCCGGGATCCCGCGAAGTCAAGGTCATCGAGCAGAAAGAGCCGGGGATCTCGCAGCCTGACCAGGTCCTGCTGCGGATGCTCGACGTCGGCATCTGCGGCACCGACTGGGAGATCTGCACGTTCGAGTACGGGACGCCCCCGCCAGGTGATGACCACCTGGTGATCGGCCATGAGGCGCTGGCCGAGGTGGTAGCGACCGGATCCGCGGTCGAGCGCCTCCAGCCAGGCGATCTCGTCGTCCCGTCCGTGCGCCGTCCGTGTCCCCATCCCGGCTGCCTGTCCTGCCGGTCCGGGCATCAGGACTACTGCTACACCGGCGACTTCACCGAACGCGGCATCAAAGAGGCGCACGGCTACATGACCGAGTACGTCGTGGACCGCGAGCGTTATATGTCTCTCGTGCCGCCTGGCCTGCGGGACTTCGCGGTCCTCGCCGAGCCACTGACCATCGCGGAGAAGGCACTCGCGCAGGTCTCCTGGATGATGCGGCGGCGCCCGCCGTGGCTCGATCCGAAGACACCCGGCGAGGAGCGCGGTCACGGGCTTTCGGCACTGGTTCTGGGTGTCGGGCCGGTCGGATTGCTCGGCGCGATGGTCATGGCCACGGCCGGCTTCACGACCTACGTGTACTCGCGCGAGCTGCCGCCAAGTCCGCGGACCGACCTGGTCGCCGCCATCGGCGCGACCTATGTATCCAGCCAGGCCACGCCATTCGCCGACCTGACGGAACGGGTGGGCAACATCGACCTGATCTACGAGGCCGCCGGGCACTCGCATTTCGCTCTGGAGGCGCTGCGCTGGCTGGGGACCAACGGGATCTACGTGCTCACGGGCGTCCCCGGCCTGCAGGCCTTCATCGAGGCGGACCCGGCCCGCACGATGCGGGACATGGTGCTGAAGAACCAGGTCCTGCTGGGCACTGTGAACGCCGGGCCTGACGACTTCGCATCCTCGCTGCGGGACCTGGAACTCTTCCGGCAGCGCTGGCCCGAGACGGTCCAGACGCTCATCGCGGGCCGCTATCCTCCGGAGCAGGCGGCGGAGCTGATCTTGGGCAGGCCGAAGGGCATCAAGAGCGTGATCGCGTTTGACTCCTCCCCGGGATAACCGGGGAACGTCTGCGCCCCGACTGGGCGGCACGCAGACCGTGACCGAGCCCGGACGGACCTTGATGCGCAGTTTCTTGCTGGCCGGGCGGGCGCCGCCGTCGAGTTCGAAGCGGACCGGTTCGTCGAACCGGATCCTGAACTTCCTGCCCTGCGTGACCTTGGCAAAGGGAGACTGCTCCGGATGCCCGAGAGCGAGCCGGCCGAACGTCCGGGCCCACTGGATCGGATTCTTGGCCGTCACCACCCCCAGCTCGAGGCGCCCGTCGTCCGGCCGCGCCTGCGGGAAAGCCTCGACTCCGCCGAGTATCTTGCCGACATTCGCGGTCAGCACGCAGGAGACCTTGCCGTGGAAGAAGCGCTTGCCATCCACCTCGATGGTGGCCCGCACTCGGCGCGCACGGAGGTTCCTGATCCCGGCGGCGACGTAGGCGGCGCGGCCTAGCCGGTCCTTCGTGCCCCGGTCGGCGTCGGCGATCATCCGCGCGTCGAAACCCGCGCCCGCCATGACCGTGAAACGTTCCCCGTTCACCGAGCCGGTGTCTAGCCGGCGCCGGTCGCCGTGCAGTCCGATCCGCACCGCCTCGGCAAGATCGTGCGGCACGTTCAGGTTCGCCGCGAGGAGGTTCGCGGTCCCCGCGGGCAGGATCGCCACGGCCGTGTCCGTGCCCGCTACCGCGTCGATGCATCGCTGGACGGTGCCGTCGCCACCCCAGACGAACATCACGTCGGCCCCGTTGGCCGCTGCTTTCTTCGCGTACTTGGGGGCGCGGCGGCTCTTCTTCACCTCGTACCAGTGGGGATCGGTCACGCCTTCGAGGGCCAGGATCCGCCGCAGCTCGGGCAGGCCGCCGCCAAAGCTTTTCCGTGAGTGCGCCACCACGGCGACGTCAGCCACCGGGTTCAGACCTTCCGCCAGCGGGCCTCGCACAGCCCGTAGACACCGAAGATGATGAGGCCGGCCGCGGCCAGCAGCACCAGGAACTCGCCGAGCGGCTGGTTGCGCAGTGTCAGCAGCGCCTTGTCGATGCCGCCGGACTCGGCTGCCTTATGGGTGACCGCCGCATCGATCACCAGCACGCCAGCCAGCGCGAAGACCAGCCCTCGCGCGATGGTTCCCGTCATGCCCAGCACCTCGACGACGCGACGCGTCCTGGGACTCATCCGGGCGGTCTGCAGGTGCTTCATGAACTTCTTCCGGGCGCCCTCGACGACCAGGGCGATGGCGCAGGCGACGATGGCCAGCCCCACGACGCCGACCAGCACCCGGCCGGCCGTGTGCTGCATGGCAGTGGCCGTGATGTCCTGCTGCCGGCCGGCCTGGCTGCGGTCCGTCCCGGAGATCACCGTGAATGTCAGGTAAGAGAAGCCCGCGTAGATGACCGCCCGGCCCAGCGACTTGAGCCTGGGCCCGGCCCCGGGCGGCTCGCCAGTGACGCCGAACGCGGCCTCGCTCAGCCGCCACAGCGCGTAGGCCGCGAAACCGATGGCGAGCAGCCAGAGCGAGACCAGCCCGTAGGGTTTGCCCGCGAGCATCTGCAAGGCGCCCTGCTGGTCCGCCTCGTGCGTGCTGTGCCCCAGTGCGACCAGCACCGCGACCCAGCCGATCAGAATGTAAATGACGCCGCGCGCGGTTAGGCCCGCGCGAGCCAGGAAATGCGCCGCCGGGCTGTCGGAAGCCCGCCTTGCGGTGCGCATTGCATCGGGCGCTGATACAGAATGCATACCCGTGACTACCTCGTGAGCGGGCCCGTAAACGTCAGCATCAATGCACTTTAAGATCAGGCCGCCTGTATTACCGGAAGCGTTTCCTATTTCGATAGGGGGCGGACGGACGCGACAGTAAATGCGCATTGAATAGGCGTGAAACAGTTCGCGGCGGGCAGTGAGGGGCCCATGTCGGTTCCCCCCGCTACCCGGCGCACTCTCGTCCCGCTTGTCATCGTCACCGCGGCGGCTCTCCTCTTCACGCTCCTGCTTCTCCTGGTGCGGCTGCGGTGGGCGCCGCTGGAGTCGGCCGATCACGGCGCTGCGACGGGGCTGAACAGCCTGATCGCCGGGCATCCTGTGGCTGTCAGCATCGTCAAGGCGGTCACCTGGCTGGGCAGCGGCGGTGTGCTGTGGACGCTGACCGGGGCGGCCGCCATCCTCCTCGCGGTCCGGCGGCAGTGGCGGCTCGCGGCTTACCTCCTGGTCGTCGGCGTGGGCGAGCTGGTACTCGACCCAGTGCTCAAGGCGCTGGTCGGCAGGCTGCGCCCGGTGGTGGCGCACCCGATCGCGTACGGTAACGGCGACAGCTTCCCGAGCGGGCATGCGCTCGGCTCGATCGTCTGCTACGGCGCGCTGTTCCTGGTCTTCCTGCCCGCGGTCCGCGGGACGTGGCGCCGCGTGTTCACCGCGGTGATCGTCACGCTGATCGCCGCGATCGGCATCAGCCGGCTGCTGCTCGGCGTGCACTACATCTCTGACGTGCTGGGCGGCTGGACGCTCGGCATCACCTGGCTGGGCATCACCGCCTTCGCCTTCGAACTATCCCGCCAGGCCGCCGGCAAGCCGGTGACCGATCCGGTGACCGAGGGCCTTGAGCCCGAGGCCCGTACCGACCTCCAGCCGACCGAACCGGAGACAGCCATGCATCATGACCGCGCTCGCACGTACGGCCGTATCGCCGCCGGAGTGGTGGTGAGCTGGGTGGTGATCCTCGGTGCCATCACCGGCATCGGCAAGCTGATCATGATCACCCACAACGGGAACGGGAACCTGCTCGGCGATCACACGATTCCGCACTGGTTCGCCGCGCACCGCACGGCGACGCTGAATCACTGGAGCCTGATCGTCAGCAACCTCGGGGCAACCCAGGACATCCTCATCGTGAGCGTCGTCGCCTGCGTGGTGTTCGTCGCCGTCACCAGGCACTGGCGCCCGGTGGTCTTCCTCGCCGTGGTCATGGTCGGTGAACTCGCCGCGTTCCTGACGGTCGCCGCCATCGTCAAGCGACCGCGGCCGGATGTCCCGCACCTGGACTCGAACCTGCCCACGTCGGCGTTCCCTTCTGGCCACATGGCCGCCACCACGTGCCTTTACGTCGGCATCGCCATCCTGGTCATCGGCCACGCCCGCGGCTGGTGGCGCTACCTGTTCCTGATCCCAGCGATCGTGATGCCGGTCGCGGTGGCCCTGGCCCGCATGTACCGGGGCGAGCATCACCCCACCGACATCCTGGCCAGCGTGCTGTTCGCCGCGCTGTGGCTGACTGCGACCACGATGCTGATCAAGCCGAACGCCGGCGGCCTCGACCGCAGCAGCCGCAGGCCGCTGGGCCTGCCCCGCCGCAAGGCGGCCGACCACAGCAGGGAAACCGTGGCCGTGGGCGGGAGCGAGCAGCGGAGGACGAACTGACATGGACAGCGCGAGAGCCTGGGAACGGATCGAACGTCAGAAGCTACGCGGGCGGGAGCGGCGGACGCACCGTCACCGGCCGGGCGACCGGCCCGATCCCTCCCGCCTGGTCGGCACCGACATGCTGCCGGAGATCAAGCACATCGTCATCCTGATGATGGAGAATCACTCCTTCGACAACTACCTGGGCACCCTAGGCAAGGGGGAGGGGTTCCCACTCGGTGACGACGGCACGCCGGATGCCGAGAACCCTGACTCCGCGGGCACCATGATCCGGGCCCATCACGCGACCTCCGCCGTTCAGCAAGAGGGGGTGCCCTGCCAGAGTTGGAGCGCCACCCACGCCCAGTGGGCTGGCGGGAAACTGGACGGTTTCGTGACCTCGGCCGAGCAGGCCACGCCGGAGGGCGACAAGACCGCGGCCATGTCCTACTGGACTGCCAAGGACCTGCCCTTCTACCACGAGCTGGCCAGGACCTTTCCGCTGGCCGACCGCTGGTTTAGCTCGTGCCTCGGGCCGACGTTTCCGAACCGCCGGTTCCTGTTGGCCGGGACGGCCAACGGCCTGATGGACGATCTGCCAGTGAACCTGCTGGACCGGCCGCGGACCGGCACGATCATGGACATGCTGACCCGGCACAAGATCTCCTGGGTCAACTACCGGCCGGCCAGCAGCGACCAGTCCGAGTTCCGCCGCTTCATGGAATACCGGCGCCGCCGGACCCAGCACCATCTGACCTCCCTTGGCCGATCGCTGCGCAACCCCGGCTACGTGTTCCAGCGAGACCTGCAGTTCACGGCGGCCCTTTACCCGCTCGGGATGACCAGCTACATGGCCCACGTGCGCAGCACCGAGCAGTTCTTCGCGGACGCCGACACCGGCAATCTCCCGTCGTTCTGCATCGTCGACCCGGACTTCCGCAGCTTCTCTGAGGAAAGCCCGCAAGACATCCGCAAGGGGGAGAGCTTCGCCGCCGAGGTGATCAACAGGATCATGCACGGCCCTGGCTGGGCAGACACGCTCCTAATCTGGCTCTACGACGAGCACGGCGGCTACTACGACCATGTCGCCCCGCCCGCGGCGGTGCCGCCGGACGACGTCCCCGGTCGCAGCCGGGTAGCGCACCCGTCCCCGCTGCGCAGCTTGCTGAAGGTGCTGTCCCCCAGCTATGTCCGGCACGCCGAGCAACTCGTCGAGGGCCGGAATGCCTACGACACCTACGGGTTCCGGGTGCCCGCCGTGATCGTGTCGCCCTATGCGCGGCCGGATTGCGTCCTGTCGGACGTATTCGACCACACCTCGGTGCTCAAGCTCGTCGAGGAGAAGTGGAACCTGCCCGCGCTGACCCGGCGGGACGCGGCGGCGACCGCACCGCTCGGCGCACTGGACCTGACGGCCCCGCCGTCGTTCCTGACGCCGCCGGAGCTGCCCGCGCCGGCCTTGGCGTGGGGCACCTGGTAGGCGTTCGCCGCAAGCGAGGCGGCCCGCACCGCCGGGCCCTCCCCGGCGGCCGCCTCGTACTACGAAACGTAGTAACATGTCGTCCGTGAACGGCGCCGTTCCCACCACGATCATCGTCGCCGGTCTCGCGCTTGCCGCGTACGCGCTGCTGATGACCGCCCTCAACCGGCGAATGGGCATTGGCCTGCTCGCCGCGCTCGGCGTCCTCGAGATCCTGCTCCTTGTCCTGGTCGGCCTCATCGTGGCCAAACTCGCCGGCGGTGGACGCCCGGCCAGCCTGCCCACGCTCATCGGGTACCTGATCGCGATGCCGCTCGTTCCGGTGGCCGCGGGATTCTGGGGACTGCTGGAGCGATCACGGTGGGGCTCTGCGGTTGTCGCCGTGGCCGGGCTGGTCGCGGCCGTGCTGATGGTCCGGCTGCATGAGATCTGGCCGGTCATCCATGTCTGAGCCCACCGCATCGCCTCAGCAGGCGGCATCGCCAGCGCCCGCGCCATCGCCGCCGGATTCGACCAGGACAGGCCCTGGCCGGGTGCTGATCGCCGTCTACGCCCTCTTCGCGCTCTCGGCTTCCGCGCGGGCCGCGGTGCAGATCGCGACGAAGTTCAGCCACGCCCCGGTCGCCTACCTGCTGTCGGCCCTGGCTGCCGTGATCTACATCCTCGCCACGGTCACCTTCGCCGTCGGCAGTCCGGCAGCACGCCGGATCGCCGTCCTGTCCTGCTCGGTCGAGCTCGTCGGCGTGCTGGCGGTTGGCACCTGGAGCCTCGCCGACCGGGCCACCTTCCCCGATGCCACCGTGTGGTCTGGCTATGGCAGCGGTTACGGCTTCGTCCCGCTCGTACTCCCCGTTCTCGGCCTGCTCTGGCTGCGCCGCTGGAGCAGGCGGGCCAGAACCCAGCCGGCGATCGTGACGCCTGCGGGAGACGCGGACGAGGCGGCCCGCTCAAAGTCGGTGTTACGCGCTCAGGTTTCCTTCGGCCGGTACTGAAGCCGCAGCCTGGCTCGGTCGCAGATGCCGGCGCGCTCGTTCGCCGCGGCGACACGCCTCGCCTCGTCCAGATCGGCCGGAGTCAGCAGCCCGTTGCCAAGAAGGAAGCCAGCGAGGTCCCTGGCGTGCCCCCGCTCCTGCCAGATGAAGCCCTGCAGGAGCTTCTTGTAGTCGGACACCGCGCCCTCACCGCTCAGGTCCAGCGCGATGACCACGTTGATCATCGGCACAGGTTGCGGGGCTGGCCGCCCGAGAATGAATTCTTCGTAGTAGTAGGCCATCGCGAGCCGGGCGCTGGTGTTCCGCTGGAAGTAGGACCGCACGCGGGCCGCCGCGTCCTCACCCGGCGGTCCTGACGGCTGGCCGCGCCGCGTGAACTCGCGCTCCCGCGTGACCGTGTCGTTGTCGCCGCCGCGGGCTGGTTCGACGCGTGGTCGCTCCGGTATTTCGTGCCGCAGCCGCACCACCCAGGAGCCGACGCTGACCAGCCACAAGCCTTCCTCTAGCGCGACCGGTGCCGCTTCGTAGCGTTCCGGAGCCATGGGAAGCACGTGGCACGCCGTCCGCCGGACCATCTCCGGATCGGGGACCGGCCCGGGGGCATCCGGCGCCAGATAGACCCGGTGGGACGTGTCACGGCTGAACAGTTCCCAGCCACGATTGACGTAGCGAAGCCCCGCGCATCGCGGCGCACGGTGCAAAGTGAGATCCTCGTTGCCGCTGAGCAGCGACCGGTCCAGCCAGGTGATCTCCTCGTGCGGGCAGCTTGCCCACTCGCCGCGCTTCGCCGACCAGAGAAAGAGCTGACCAATCGCCACCTCAGTGACAATAGCCGGACTGGCTGACCTCAGCCGATCTCGACCCGGGAGACCACCGCATCCGGTCTCGATCCCCAGCGGATGGCGTCGCCATCGCTCAGGGGCTGCTCAGTCTCCGCGGGCGTCCCGTTCACGGTGAGCCCGTTCATGCCCAGGTTAGTCACCCACCAGCGGCCGTCGGAGAAGGTGAACCTGGCGTGCTTCCTCGAGATCGTGGAAACGTTCGGCAAGACCAGGTCAACCGGCCCGCGCCCCGCCTCCGCGCCCGTCATCCGCGTTTGCGCCACCAAGTCCCCCGTGATCAGCCGCAGAACGGGGACGGGAGCCACCGTCTTCTCCATGACCGTGGCCGTGCCGCTGTCGGTGATCGTGTGCGCGTCGACGATGGTGAGGTCTGGACCTGGTTCGCTCCAGTCCCACTCGTCGACGTCAGCGTTCGCGTCGCTGTACCGCGGTACGGCGTATGCGAACTCGCGCTGGGCCGCCGCGGTTGCCGGGTGTCCCTGCCGGATGCGGTAGCGGCCACGCGGGACCCACTCGTCCGCCAGCAGGTAGACCTCGGCTCGGTCGGGCGTCGCGAAACGGGCGCGGTACTTGACGATCTGCTCCTCATAGAACTCGGTGACGCTCGCGGTGACGACGTTGAGCTCGATCCGATCGCATAGCGATGCCAGGTCTTCCGGGTTCAGCTGGATCTCGACGACGTTCGGGGCGAACAGCGCGCCGCTCGGCGCGACCACGAACACGTCAGGCAGGTGGTTCATGGCCACCCGCAGCACGTCCTGCCCGTCACGCCAGGGCCGCGACGCCAGCTGGCGTATCCACGGGTGATCCCGCGTTACGCCCATGGACCGCAGGACGACAACGGCGATCGCGGCAGTCGCGGCCAACGCCACCAGCAGCAGGGTCGCCGAGATGACCGAACCCGCTATGAGGTAGAGGACGAGCCAGGCAGCGGCGAAACCGCCGGCCAGGGCCCAGCGCCTCCGGCTCCGTGGCGGAAAGGGCGCGCGCGCTGCCTTCCTGCCGTCCATCCCCCTGTCCTGGGTCATCGAACTCACGTCCTCTGCCGTCGGCCAATGGGTCACGTCCCGTGAACAGAGGATGCGGGCGCAGTGTGCGCCAGTCAATGAAAACCGGCCAGCTTCCAGACTTCTGGAATCTACGAGCCGACCCCGCCGGCTGGCCGTTTGGAACCACGCGCCCGGGAAAGGAGAGACGGCCTGCGAAGCACTCACGTAAGGAGGTAAGCCATGACGATCGGGGCAGGCCTTCTCCTGATCGCGGTGGGAGCCATCCTCAGGTTCGGGATCTCGACCGTATCGACGCATGGCGTCGGCGTGCACACTATCGGTGACATCTTGATGCTTGTCGGCATCCTGGGCGTGGTGCTGTGGCTGCTGGTGTGGGCCCCTTGGGCTCCTCGCGCGCGCAGTCGCCGCACGGTCTACCGGAGGGAAGTACCGCCCGACGAGGTGCCTCCTGGCCGCCGGCGCCCGGCTGACCGTAACTACGAGGTCGACAGCACCTACGAGGACGAATACCGGCGCTGAGTAGTCACGCGTACAGGCGGCTGAAGCCCGTTCGGGGCAGCATGATAAGATTCGATTATCTTATAAGAAGTCGCAGATGGTATGGAGATACGATTCTCTAGCTCTCCCTTCTCGTCCTGGCATGAAGGGCGTGACCGTCGCGTCCTGAAAGCACTGCGCCAAGACGAGGTGAATAAGTGGCTGACAAGAAGCTCACCCTGACCTTCGACCATGGCCCGACCCCGGGTGTGACCGAACGGGTCCTGGACCTGCTCAGGGAGCGCGATCTGCACGTCACGTTCTTCCCGACGGGCAGCCATCTGGCCGAGCCGGGAGTGCGTGCACTCGCCGAACGCGTCCTCGCCGAGGGCCACTGGCTGGGGAACCACACCATGACCCACGGAGCGCCGCTCGGGAAGCGCAACGACCCGGCCGTCGAGGTCGGCGAGATCGCGCTAGCTCAGGAGGTACTCGGCAGCCTGAGCCATCCCGACAAGTTGTTCAGGCCGAACGGCAGCGGCCAGGTCGGCCCGCATCTGCTGAGCCCAGCCGCCCTCGACTTCATCGTCGAGCGCGGCTACACCGTCGTCATATGGGACATTTACGTCCGCGACACCCACGAGCCGGAGGGGTGGGCCGACCGTGCGCTCGCCCGGCTCGGCGAGCGCGACTGGAACGTGCTCGTGGCCCACGACCTGCCCACCGGCGCCATGAAGGACCTGCCGTATCTGCTCGACACGGTCCTCGACGCCGGCATTGAGATAGTCCAGGAGATCCCGGACCATGTCACGCCCGTGCGGCGCGGCCACGCGGCCGAATGGGTCGCCGAGGTCAGCTCGGGTCAGCACTGACGGTCAGGCGTGGGTGGCCAGGAACTGGTCCCAGGTACGGGAGCCGGCGGTGTGTCCCGGCGGTGGCAGCAGGGCGCCGTTACGGACCGCCCGGGTGCCCGGTATCCGAACCGGCAACACCCTCCGGCGCCGGTGGGTTGCCTTCGGGTACCCCCTGATTAGGTCTGTCCAGTTGCTCACCTGCGGCATCGCCGAAGCCGACCTCGCCATCCTCGGCTGATGGGCCACCCCCCGGCCCGTGTCGGATCCGGCGTGGTCTCGTTCGTGGTGAGGGCAGAAAGGGCGTCACCTCGGCGCCCTTTGGCTACCACCAAGGGAGCATGAGATGTCGCATCCAATCGTGCACGCTGAGATCCGGTCGACAGACCCCGACGCCACCCGCAAGTTCTTCGGAGACCTACTCGGATGGACCTACCCGGACCAGGGGGCGATCCCCGGCTACACGTTCGTCGACACCGGTGTGCCCGGCGCCTTGTACACGGCGATCAGCCCGCTGCAGGGCGGCAGCGATCTGGTCACCTTCTTCGTCGCCGTCGATGACGTCGACAGGGCAGTGAACCGGGCCAGGGAACTCGGCGGCCGGGTCATTCAGGAGCCCCAGCACGTGCCCGGCGTGGCCTTCGCGCTGATCGCCGACCCGCAAGGCCACGTCGTCGGGCTGACCAAGCAGGGCTGAGCGAAGCGAACGGCGGGCCTGCCGGCCGGGCAGGCCCGCCGAATTCCCGAATGACATCCCGTTGACCGCGGTCGGTCATGGGCTTATGCTCCGGCTAACGGTATGAGACAGGCCGGTCTCTCTCTAATGTGCGGTGAGATCAGCGCAGCGTAGCGCTCGCAGACAACAAGGAGAGCAAAGAGCCATGACCGACTACGATCCGAGGACTGCTACCGGAATTCCCACCGAGCCGGTCGGCTCGCTGCCGCGCCCGAGCAGGTTGCAGGAGGCGTACGCACAGTACGACGCGGGGGAGATTACCCGCGAGCAACTGGAGAGCGAGCAGGACACGGCGGTCCGGGACTCCATCGAGCACTTGGAGGCGACGGGCGCGCCGATCATCTCGGACGGGGAGCAGCGCTGGTCGAGCTTCGCGACCTACGCGATCACTGACACGCTGGCGGGCACCGGGCTCGCCGACCATCTGGCCGGGAGCGGGGGACAGTATTTCGCGATCTTCGCCGACGGTCACAACCGGCAGTTGCCGAGGCTCACCGGCGGGCCGTTCCGGTACAAGACCTACGCCGCGGACACGCTGAAGAAATCCATCACGATGGCGCACAAGCCGATGAAGCAGGCCGTGATCGCGCCGTCGATGCTGGCCCTGCTGTACCCGCTCGACGAGGAGATTCCTGGCTACACCCGGGAACAGTTCGAGGCCGACCTGGTCAGCGAGTGCGAGAAGGACATCAGGCAGGCATTCGCCGCAGGTGCGGCGCGGGTGTCGGTGGACTTCACCGAGGGGCGGCTGGCTACGCGCAACGATGCGCGCAACCCCTGGACCGGCCGGAACATGCTGCCGCATTTCATCGAGCTCAATAACCGGGTAATGGACCGGTTCACCGCCGAGGAGCGGACCAGGATCGGGATTCACACCTGCCCTGGCGGTGACCGGGACTCCGTGCACAGCGCGGACGTGCCCTACAGTGACCTGCTGCCTTCGATGTTCGGCATCAACGCCGGGTACTTCCTGATCCAGCTCGCCAGCGAGCGGGACAAGGATCCGGTCTACCGGATGATCGGGGAGAACCTGCGCGACGACGCCAACGGCGTCACCCAGATGGCCTACATCGGTGTGATCAACCCGCTGAACCCGCGGATAGAGAGCCCGGAAGAGGTCCGCGACGCCCTTGTCCGGGCGGCCAACTTCATCTCGAAGGAGCAACTAGCCTCGACCGATGACTGCGGGTTCTCCCCGTTCAGCATCGATGAGAAGCCGAGTCACGGGTCACCTGACTTCGCTCGCGAGACCGCCTGGCAGAAGATCACCAACCGGGTGGAGGGCACGAAACTAGCCGCGGAGAAGCTCGGCATTAGCTAACCACCGTGCTGCGGCAGCGCCCGGGCCGGAAGGCGAAGGTCCAGGCGCTGCCGCCGCCGCCATTCAGCAGCCGTGTTGCGCGAGCAGGAGCTCGCCGAGCTCCCTGGCCCGGTTCGCCGCCGCCGCGTCGCCCTCATGAGCCGCCATGATGGAGCCCTTCATGAGGATGTGCCATTTCC
>Ga0335074_10011061_pt1 | contig 12620 bp, 5 predicted proteins | sample Lox_Sample_23_FD_206715 | JGI IMG/M metagenome (GOLD analysis project Ga0335074, IMG submission 206715) | Soil microbial communities from Loxahatchee National Wildlife Refuge, Florida, United States - Lox_Sample_2.3 | ecosystem: Environmental > Terrestrial > Soil > Wetlands | place: USA: Florida...
GTCATTCCGGTGCCGACCGGGCCGGCTGCCGCGCTGCCCGCGGCCGGGGCATCTGGGTTGTTGTTGTCATCGAAGCGGTTGTGAATGACCACCCAGCAGGAGTCCGTGCGGGTGATCGGGCTGGTGTGCCCCTTGGCGCAGCGGCCGTCCTGCGGCGCGGGCGGGTCGCCGATGACCTGAGTGTTGGTGTCAAGGCCGTCCTGATTGTCGTCGAACCGCGAGTTCTCGATCACGATGGTGCCGCCCGAGTTGGTGCCCGAGTAGCCGAGCGCGTTGCTCTCCATCCACATGTGGTTCATGGTTATGTCGCAGGCCCGCTGGCACGCGCCGACGTAGGTGCCGGAATCGTTCATGTTGCTGGCGTAGAGCTGGTTCCAGGCGGCCGGGCCTGCGGAGTTGCTGGCGAAGATGCCGTACTCGGCGGCCGTGGTCTCGTTGCTCAGGAACGTGGAGGTCGCGGTCAGGTAACTGCCCCAGTAGCCCTTGAGGCCGATCTTCCCTGACTCGTCACCGCCGTTCCACCAGATCTGATTGCCCGACGCCCCGGTGCCGGCCAGGAAGTTGCAGACGGTCAGGTTCTCGATGCTGACGTCGTTCGCCTTCCATACCAAGATCCCGTTGCGCCCGACCGGGGCGCCATGCGCCCCGCGCGCACCGTAGTCCTGCGCGGCCGGCCGGGAACTGCACGGCGAGAATCCTGGCTTGGTGCCGTCGATGATCACCGAGTTGCGGTCCATCCCACGCAGCGTGATGCCGGATTTGTCGATGTACACCCCGCCCATCTGACCGACGTCAGGGTTGCCGAGATGCCCGGTCTCATCGGCACGCTCGTGGTAGTCGCCAGGCCCGACAAGGATCCAGTCCCCAGGCTTGGCGGCGTCGACGGCGGCCTGAATGGTCCTGTACTGGCCAGCGATCCCGTCGTAAGACCCGACAAGCAGCACCTTGGAGCTTGGCCACCCGCCCCCGACGTGCGGCGCCGCCCACCCCGACAGCATCCCGCAGGCAAGCACCACTGCCCCGAATACCGATATCCGCCCCGTCGCGCTCCGAGTCCTCTTCGACATCCCGGATCTCCCGCCAGAAAGCAACCATTCACCCGCACCTTAGGCCCGCCGCTTGCCGCATTGCTAGGTCACGCAGTTCAACGACGACGCGAACGATAGCGCAGAGCCCCGGTGCCTCCGGCGGGCTGTCCCCATCAACCTGGGGTTTGATGTTGCGTGCGGGCGGCCGGTGCCGGATGGCTGGCCGTGGTCGGGCGGTGCCGGATGGCTGGGTGCGGTCGGGCGGTGCCGGGTATGGCGGCCGGTGCCGGGCGGCGGCACCCCGCCGGAGGCCCGGCCTGCCGCGACGGAGAGTCGGGGGTCGTGCGGGTCGGCTTCCGCCGGCGGCATCTCGCTCCAGAGGAAGGGCAACGCAGAGCCATCGATGCTGTAAGCCGCCGATAGCTGGCAGCAACGTTGGCTCGTCGATGTTGTGGACGCAGCATCAGATTTCCATCGTTGTCGTTGGAAGGCCACCGCGCACAGCATCGGGAGGCCAACGATGTTGTGACCACGGCGATATGTTCGGATTCGCCGCAAGGGCGGCCCCCGGCGAGGTCTGCCCCCCGCAAGGTCCGCCCCCCGCAAGGTCCGCCCCCCGGCAAGGGCGGCCCGCCGCGAGGCTTCCTTGGCTGGCGCGGCGCCGGGAGTACAGTTTGTGGTTATGCGGCGAATTGTTCGCGGACAAGCGCATGAACAGCACGGCTGACGGCGGTCCGTCGTCGCAGGTGATGGTGGCGGCGGAGGACGTGCGGAGGACGTACGGCAGCGGGCATACGGCCGTTCACGCCCTGCGCGGGGTGTCGCTGGCCATCACCAAAGGCGAGATGGTCGCGCTGCGCGGGCGGTCGGGCTCTGGCAAGACCACCTTGCTGAACATCATCGGCGGCCTTGACGAACCTACGGCCGGGCGGGTGTGGGTCGACGGCCGCGAGGTGAACCTGATGACCGAGCGGGAGCGCCTGGCGCTGCGGAGGGAAAGGGTCGCCTTTATCTTCCAGTCTTTCGGCCTGGTGCCGATGCTGTCGGCGGCGGAAAACGTCGGCATTCCGCTGCGGATCGCCGGCGCGAAGCCGAGCCAGCGACGTGAGCGGGTCGCGGCGATGCTTGCCCTGGTCGGGTTGTCCGATCATGCCGTGCACCGCCCTGACGAGCTTTCCGGCGGCCAGCAGCAGCGGGTGGCGATCGCTCGCGCGCTCGCCGGCCGGCCAGGGGTGCTGATCGCGGATGAGCCGACCAGCCAGCTCGACCTGGAGACCGGCAGGCAGATCATGGAACTGCTGCATGGCGTGGTGCGCTCAGAGGGGGTCACCGCCCTGGTCGCCACTCACGATGAGGCCCTCGTTGACCTCGCCGACAAGGTCATCTCGCTAGAGGACGGTTCAGTATCGGGCGTCGAGAGCGGATAGGGGGCGGCCAGTGGGCGGATTAGGCGCGACTTTCCTCCTGCGGCGGGCCAGGTCCTCTTGGTTGCTCCTGGTCTGCGTCGTTGTCATGGTCCTGCTTGCCACCGGGCTGGCGGCCGTGCTCTGGACGTTCGCGGCGAGGGTGGTACCTGCCGGAGCGCTGAGCAGCCTGGCCGCACCACAGGGCCGGTCGATCGAGCTCAACGGCCTCGGTGACCAGAGCGCGGCCGCTTCAGATACGCGCCTGATCAGGGCCACGCTGAACAAGAGCTGGCCGGGCGTTTCCTACGAGCTGGAAGGCGCGCTCTGGTCTGGCACGATCCAGATCAGCTCGCCGACCACGAGCACCGGCACCGCCCAGCTTCAGCCCGCCTCGCTTCAGGGCATCGAGAGCCACGCCACGCTCACGGCGGGCGCCTGGCCAGGCCCGCCCCAGCCGGGCGGCCCGCTGCCTGTGGCCCTGCCAGAAGCCGTGGCCGGCCTGCTGCACCTGGCATCGGGCTCGACCTTGACGGGTACGCCGCACGCCGGAGGCGCACGCGTCACGCTAAAGATCACCGGCGTCTACCGGGCCAGCGACCCGTCGTCCACGTACTGGGGCCTTGATCTGCTGCCGGTCGGCGGTATCAGCGTCAAGGGCTACAACATCACCTACGCGGGCCTCGACACCCCCGGCTCCTCGGTCACCTACGGCCCGGCGGTCGTGAACCCGGCCGCGTTCGGCGGGACGCTCACCGCAAGCGAGGCCTCCTGGCTGGCGTTGCCGCAGGCTCAGGCGATGGCGCAGGGGAACGTCGCCGCGCTGGCGGCGAACACGAGCGCCGCGGCCACGCACCTCACCGTCGCGGTCCTGCCTTACGGGCTGACGGTAACCTCCCGCCTGCCTGCCCTGCTGACCGGCATAGCCAGCAACATCGTGCTCACCAGGTCCCTGTTCACGATCGCCGCGCTCATGCTGCTGCTGGTGGCCGGCGCCGGCCTGCTGCTGGCCGCGCGGCTGCTCGCGAGCCTGCGTGAGCAGGACGCCGCGCTCCTGCGCGCGCGGGGCGCCAATAGCTGGCAGCTTACCCGGCCCGTGCTTGCCGAGGCGGTAGCGCTTGCCACCCTCGCCGCCCTCGCCGGGGTGCTGGCAGGTACTCGCGTCGCGAGCGTGCTCGCCAGTCTCGGTCACCTTCATCTTGGCAGCCATCAAGCACCAGGCATCACGCCGCTGGCCTGGTTGTCTGCCCTGGTCATGCTGGTGCTGTGCGTCGCGGTGATGACCTGGCCAGCGCTGCGGAGCCTGACTCCCGACGCGGCAAGGCGCCGTCATAGCAGGCAAGCCAGGCTCGCGGGGATCGCCTGGGCAGGCGGCGACCTGGCCGTGGTCGCGCTGGCAGCGGTCGCGGTGTGGCAGCTACGCGGCTACTCGGCGGTCGCGCATCCGGCAGGAGGATCGCTCGGCATCGATCCGGTCGTCGCCGTCGCTCCGGCGCTCGCGCTTGCCGGAGTAGCGCTCATACCGCTCCGGGGGCTGCCGCTGCTGGCCAGGCTGGCCGACCTGGCGACCGATGCCGAACGGCGGCTGGCCGGCGCGATGGTGAGCTGGCAGATCGCCAGGCGCCCGATCCGCCAGGCAGGCCCGGTGCTGCTCGTCGTCGTCGCCACGGCCACCACCACGCTGGCGCTGGCGGGCTACGCGAGCTGGCGGCAGTCCGCCGCTGACCAGGCCGCCTTCGCTGTCGGCTCGGATGTGCGGGTGGACTCGGGCGGCCCGCTTTCGCCTGATCAGGCTGGAGCGCTTGCCCACGCGCCAGGTGTTAGCGCAAACACCGCCGCCAGCCTGGCGGGCCTTCCCAACGGCGGCCAGCTCATCGCGCTCGATGCGAGCACGGCGGGCAAGACGATCCTGATGCGCCCCGACCTTTCATCGCTTCCGCTCCGCACGCTGTGGCGCCGCATCACCCCTAAGCACCTGCCAGGGGTGGCACTTGCTGGCCGGCCGGAACGGCTCGAGGTCGTGATGAGCTTCGGCGGTGCGTACAACGTCAGCTCCGCCGAGATAAAGAAGCAGATCGGCTCGGCTCAGGTCCAGGCCTCGGTACAAGATGCCTCTGGCATGACCTATCAGATACCGGCCAGCGGGCCGTTGCTTGCCGACGGCCGCCTGCAGTCGCTGACCTTCACCTTGTCGGGATCCCGTAATGCCCTTTATCCGCTGCGGGTGCTCGGCCTGCAGCTCAGCTATGTTCTGCCGCCGTATAACCTCGCGCAGGAGCAGGGCCCGGTCGGCGCACTTACCGTGAAGTCCTTCGCGGTGTCTGACACGGCCAGCGGCCCGTTCGGCCCGCCATTCGGCACGGGCACCGCACTGAATTCCTGGATGGGCTCCGGATACGCACGGCTCGTGCCGACCGGGCCGCCTAGCGCGGAAGGCGGCTTTCCCCCCTCAGACGGGCTGGCGCCTGCCCCCCTGCGCTGGCGTCACGTGGCAGGAGGGGCGTACCAGCTCACGTTCCTGACCGGACACGATCCTTCCGTGAAGGTCGAGGACGAGGTCAGCCTTCCGCCGGGGATTGCCACCGGGCAGATCGGGGTTACCGAGCAGCCGCCCTCCTCCCTGGTCCCTGCCATCGCCACCCGCGGTTACCTGGCCGCCAACCGGCTCACCGTCGGCGCCGTTGCCACGGCTTCTGTCGCAGGGCTTCCCGTCAACGTCCACATCGTGGCGGTGGTCGCTGACTTTCCTACTGTCTTCGGGCAGAACCGGGCGCTGATCACTGACCTGGCGGAGGTCAACGACGTGCTGACCGCCAGCCAGGCACTGCCCCTGACGGCTACTCGCTGGTGGCTGCGCACCCGCGGCGGCCAGATACCTGCCCTGCCGCGCGGCCTCGGCCTGTCCGTCACAAGCAAGGCAAGCGAGCAAGCGGCACTGCTCACGAACCCGCTGCTCGATGATCCCAGGCGGGCCATGCTGGCGATCGGGGTCGCGGCGGTGCTGCTCGGCGTCCTCGGCTTCTCGATCAGCGTGGCGGCTAGCCTCCGGTCACGCAGGACCCAGAGCGCGTTGTTCGCCGCGCTCGGCGTGGGAAAGAGCGCTCAGGCCGTTCAACTGTGCCTTGAGCAGGGTGCGCTCAGCCTGCCTGCCGCTGCGGTCGGCCTGCTGGCCGGGATCGGCCTTGCCGATCTTATGGTGCCAGCGATCACGCTGACCGCGGGTGCGACGGCGCCTGTTCCCTGGGTTCTGGTGAATGTCCCGCTTGGCCCGGCCGCGGTACTCGCGCTGATCACCGCCGCCGGGCCGATCGTCGCCGCCGCGATGTCGGTACTGCGCAGGCCTGACCCGGCAGCACAGTTGCGTGCGGAGGCCGCGTAATGGTGCGGAGCCGGATGAAAGGGCGGTGGCTGAGCCTGCGCGCGGCCTGGGTGACGCTGACGGGGACGGGGGCGGCCGCCAGCGTCGCCTTCGGCTTGCTCGTGTTCGTGGCGGTGTTCGCGTGCCTGGCGATCCCGAGGGAGAGCGCGGGACTGCGGACCGGTGCGCTGCGCGGCGTGATCGCGGTCTCGCGGTCAAGTGACCGCACGGTCATAGGCACCGAACCTGAAACGGCCATGATCGACGAGGAAGACGTGGTTTCTGCCGCCGACATCGCGGCTGCGGGCGACGTCTTGCGGCAGCGGCTCGTCACTGGCGGAGTGCCGCTGGCCAGCGATCCGCCCGCTTACGCCGGCCTGAACACCGGTTATGTCCCTGCCAGGGGAGCGGCCCAGCCCGCAGGTAGGGGCCAGCCGCAGTTCCAGTTGCTCTACCGCACAGAACTTGGCCGGTACAGCCGTCTCGTGGCAGGCCGCCTGCCGTCAGGGATCGTCCCGAGCTCAGAGGCCTTGCAGGTCGCGGTGACCACCGCCACGGCGGCGAGGTTCGGGTTGCGAGTCGGTTCCCGGCTGAACATGCCATCGCTGCTGCCGAGCCTGCCGCGGCTGCCGCTGATCGTTACCGGGATCATCAAGCCGGCCGATCAGGGTTCAGAGTTCTGGAGCCAGGACCTAGTCGCGTCCGCTCCTGAGCTGACGCCTGCCGCGGCGCCTCAGAAGTCGTACTGGGTCGGCGAGCTCTTCATCGGTCCTGATGCGCTCACGCTGACCGAGTCCGCGCTAGGCACCACTGAGATGACGGTGTACTGGGTATACCAGGCCGCTCTCGGCCAGCTCGCGGCGAGCCAGGCAGGCAACGTGAACTCGACCGTCGCTGACCTGGTGTCCTCGGGTGCGTCTTTCCAGGTACCGAAGGTCAAGATCCCGATCACGGTCAGCGTCTACTCAAAGATTCCCTCGATCTTGTCCCCGTTCGTCACCGAGGAAAGAGCCGTCGACCCGGTGCTCGAACTGCTGTCTGTCAGCCTGGCCGTGCTCGGCGCTGTGGTGGTGCTGCTTGGCGCCAGCCTGGTGGCGCAGCGCCGCGACGCCGAGTTCACGCTGTTGAGGGCCAGGGGGGCGGCGCTCTACCAGCTCGCCTGGGTGGCGCTGCGAGCCAGCGTGATCATCGGCGGGGTCGCCGGCCTGGCCGCCGCCGCGCTCGCCATCGGCCTGACCCCAAGGGGGAATGACACCGCTGCCTGGTGGCTGGCGGGACTTACGATTGCCGTGACGGTCATCGGCCCGGTGCTGATCAGCGTCGTACCGCAGCGGGTGGCGGCGCCGATCACCGGCCGTCGGGTGCGCCAGGCGGGCGGTCGCGGGCCGGCTGCGCGCAGGATCGTCATCGAGGCGGCACTGGTCGCGCTGGCCATCGGCGGGCTCATCGTGCTCAGGCACGAGGGAGTGAGCGGAGGGAACCGCGGCCTGTATACGAGCACCGCGCCCGTGCTGATCGCGATTCCCGTGGCCGTCGTCGTCCTGCGCTGCTACCCGCCGCTTGCGAGGGCACTGGCCAGGCTCGCCGGCCTGTCGCGCGGCGTCGTCGCGTTCGTCGGCCTGGCGCGGGCGACAAGGACGCCACCCGGGACCATCTTGCCCTCGTTCGCGCTCGTGCTCGTCCTCGCCATGGTCGCGTTCCCCGACATGATCACCACGTCGGTCACCACAAGCCAGGTCGCGGTGTCCTGGCAGCAACTTGGTGCTGACGCGATCATCTCTGCCCCTTCAGGCCAGGTCATACCGCCCGCACTGCAGCGGCAGATCTCGTCGGTGCCTGGTGCGGCTGCCAGTGCCAAGGTCGTGGTCGAGTCCGGGTCGCTATCCGCCGGCTATGAGCTGACCGAGGTCTTCGTCGACCCTGTCAGGTACGCGGCAGTAGTCGACCAGGCGCCTGGCAACCGGTTCCCGCTGGCCGCGCTTTCAGGAAGCCCTGGAGGGGCGTTTCCCGCGCTCGCGACGGCTACCGCCGCGCAGGTGACCGGCCGGGCACCGACCAGCATCAGCGCGGGCAGCACCGACATCACGATCCAGGTGACCGGCAGGATCGGCAATGTTCCCGGCGTGGCCGCTGGCGACGCCGTCGTGGTTATGCCGCTGCGGGCGCTCGGTGCCCATCCGTCCGCACCTGACCTGATGCTGGTGGCCGGGTCAGGGCTGGATACGGCGAAGCTGACCGAGGATGTCCGCCGTGAGATGCCAGGCGGTTCGGTCACGTTGCGCGCGACAGCCCTGGCAGCACTGACCTCCGAGCCTGTCCTTCTCGCCGCACAGTCGGCACTCGCGCAGGGGCTGGCGGCGGCGGCCGGGTTCGGCGTGCTGATCCTGCTGCTTTCCCTGCTGCTCACCGCCAGGACCCGCGACCTGACGCTGGCGCGGCTGGCGACGATGGGGCTGCGGCGCTGGCAGGCGCAGTTGCTGCTGGCCACCGAGACGCTTCCTCCTGTCGTGGCCGCCGCCATCGGCGGCGTCGCGTGTGCATGGCTGCTCGCGCCGCTTGTCGGTCCTTCGCTTGACCTTGGCGCGTTCAGCGGCACAGGTTCTGCCGTCGTGGTGACTCCTGCCGCGTTCCCGCTTGCCGCTTCCGCGGTCGGGCTTGTGCTTGCCGCGCTGCTCGTCCTGGCCGTTCAGGCCGTGATCACCTACCAGCGCGGCAGCGCCAGGGCGCTGCGGATCGCCGACTGAGGAAAGGCAAGGGCAGATGACGCAAGAGCAGCCCCCGACCGGCTCTGACGGGATGATCGTCTGCGACCGGCTGGTCAGGATCTACTCGGGCGAAGGATTCGAGGTACAGGCACTGCAAGGGCTTGACCTGCTCATCGCGGAAGGCGAACTGACCGCGCTGATCGGCGCGGCTGGCAGCGGAAAGTCCACGCTGATGAACATCCTGGCCGGTCTTGACACGCCGACGGCCGGGGCGGTGTGGGTCGCCGGCCATAACCTGGGTGCGATGTCCGCGCAGCGGAGGCTGGCCTACCGGCGGAGCACGGTCGGTTTCATCTGGCAGCAGACGTCAAGGAACCTGCTGCCCTACATGACGGCCAGGCAGAACATCCTGCTGCCGATGCGGCTCAGCTCTGTTGGCCTGCGTGAACGGCAGCGCCGCGCCAGCTTCCTGCTCGACACCCTCGGCATCACGCATTGCGCCGACCGCACTCCTGACCGCATCTCCGGCGGCGAGCAGCAGCGCGCCGCCATCGCCACCGCGCTCGCCAACCAGCCCAAGGTGCTGCTGGCCGACGAGCCCACCGGTGAGCTTGACTCATCGACCGCGCAAGATGTGTTCGCCGCCCTGCAGACCGCCAACGCGGAACTCGGGGCAACCGTGCTCGTGGTCACTCACGACCCCGCCGTGTCCTCGCAGGTCCGCCGCACGATCGCGATCAGGGACGGCAAGACGAGCAGCGAGACGATCAGGCATACGGCGACCGACGAGGGCGGCAAGACCACCCTGCACGCACGCGAGTACGCGACACTCGACCGTGCCGGCCGGATCCAGCTACCCCGCGAGATGACCAGGCGACTTGGCATGCGCAAGCGAGTCGAGCTAGCCGAGGAGCCCGACCACATCGGAGTCTGGCCCGACCAGTCCGGCGAAGAGTAACCGGGCGCGGCGGCTCAGGCGTCGCTGTGCTGCGGGCCGTAGACGTCCCATAGCTGGCCGGCGAAGAACCGGCCGAACCGCTCGAGTGCCTCGGCGCCGTGCGGTCCCTCAGTGCGGAAGGTGGTTAGTTCCCGCGCGAAGCCGGTGAGCCGCAGGTGCAAGGTGCCCGTGGCGAGGACACGGGCCTCGTCGTCCTCATCTTCTGCCACGTAGCCCTCGAGCAACTGGAAGTACAGGGTCGACGTGTCCGGCCAGATCCGGCTCGGGGGTCCGTGCCAGATGTCCTTGTGCCCGGTGAACGTGCGCGGCTGGCCCGAACCATCGGTGAACTGCAGCCGGTATCGCATCAGGCGCAGGTCGGGTGCGCCGTCCGGCGCGAACAGATTGAACCAGCCTCGCTGGATTTGACGCCGGCCCCCGAGGTTGGCGGCGTCAATCCAGCCTTCGGCCCTTGCGCTGTGCTCGGGGTCGTCGAGGAAGCGTTCCACGTCGTCGGCCGTGATCGTGAGCCGGAAGGCGATCGGCACCTGCTGCCCCTGCCCGGCCACGAGAACGACACCAGGGCGCGCCTTCGGTGCGCACATGCCGCTCATCTCTTCGGTGAACGACAGCGACGTGCTGTCCGGGAGCACCGGCGGGAAGTGCTCCCGGACAGCCGCCGATCCGGTGCCGCGCAGATCGGCTTTCCTGTCCCCCCTGGTCGTTGGCGCGGGCGGCTGCTCAAGCAGCCGCGTGCACATGCGGTCGGCCAGCGCGGCGATCGTCAGCGAAGGGTTGGGGCCGACCGGCCCCGGCATGACGGCGCCGTCGGCGATGTAGAGTCCCGTGTGCCCGAACACCTCGCCGTAGGAGTCGCACACCCCGACGCTGCGGTCACGTCCCATCGGGGCGCCGCCGACTGGGTGCACGGTAATGATCCGCTTGCGCTCCCACATGGGGTTGTTCACGTACCTCGCGCCAAGCACGGCCGCGATCCGGCGCATCGTCGCCAGTACCCGGTCGAAGTAGCCTTCGCTGGTCGCCGTCGTCCAGGCGAGGTCGAGCTGGTTGCCGCGCAGCCACAGCAGGCCGTCGGGCGTGTCCCTGCCCATCCCGAGCAGCGGAAGCGAGCTGACAGACAACGCGTCACCGCCGAGAAGCTCGGACATCTCACCTGAGATGTCCGCCTCGTGTGCCCGGGCCACGATCGAGTGGAAGCGCTCGAGCGCGAACCGTCCGAGGCGCCTGGTGTCACCTGGGACATTGGCCGCTTCCACCAGCCAGTCAATGAACGCCGGATAGCCGCCGTCCTCGATGTAAGCGCCCCGGCCGGTGTCGCCCGTGCCGTCGTGCTCGTCGCTGAGGCGGATGGCGCTGGTGATCACCGGACCGTGGCTGGCCTCGAGCGGCCGCGCCCGATGATGATTCCTGGCGTTGACGAGGAAGCTGAGCACGTCGCCGTTGCTGCTGAAGCGGCTGCCGAGCGCCGCGCTCAGGCCGCGGAAGTGCGGGCGGTTGCGCAGGAGCAAGTAGGTGGTGCCGAACGTGCCCGCGGCGAGCACGAGCCGGTCGCACGTGATGATCCGCAACGGCTGGCCGGCGGCTTCCGCAGGGATTTCCTGTTCCCTCGGGTCGTGGACCAGGTAGTCCACCTCGTAACCGCCCGCAGGGTTCGGGCGGATTGCCCTGACCTCGTGACCGGTGCGCAGGTCGGCTCCGTAGTGCTCGGCGGCCGAGAGGTAGTTGTGGTCAAGTGAGTTCTTGGCACCGAAGTTGCAGCCGATGTTGCATTCCCCGCACAGGCGGCAGGTGCTGCGAGGCCGGCCGTGAAGGTTACCGTAATCAGGGTCGACGATCGGCAGTCCCAGGCCAGGCTCGGCGCCCGGCCCCGGCGCGAAGCTCACCGCAAGCGGCGGTAGCTGGTAGTTCAGGCCGAGTTCCGCCGCGGCGTCCCGCATCGCATGCGTCTTGGGCGTCGCCGCGAATCCTGGCGCGTCGAGCGGGTAGCGCGCCGCGCCGAGCATGCGCTCGACCTCGTCGTAATGCGGGTCTAGTTCCGCGCGGGTCACTGGCCATGACTCGTATCCGCCGCGCGGCAGCGGGTCATCGGTCACGAACCAGTGCTCGTCCTTGCGCAGCAGAACGTTCGCGTAGATCAGCGACCCGCCGCCCAGGCCGCTCGACACGACGGAGTCGCAGCCGCCGAAGCGCCAGACGTCATACAGTCCGTAGAGCCCGGCGGCGGGGTTCCAGAACGCGCGGCTGAGCTGCGCCGGGGTGCGGGGGAAGCTGTCCGGCGGGTACGCGTTGCCGCGTTCGAGCAGCACCACAGACAGGCCGGCTTGCGCCAGCCGGTACGCGGTGACCGAGCCGCCGAACCCTGAGCCGACGACAACCACGTCGGCGTGCTCTGTCGCCGAAGCCGCGCGTGCGCTGGTCATGTCAGGTCGCCTGTCGCTTGAGGAACTGGCCGATCTTGGGGAACACGTCGAGGTGAGCGTCCTTGCCCACGATCGGGTCGAGGTGACCGTAACCGGGGAGAATCTCGAGTTCGCACGGGCCTGGCATCGCCTTGGAGAGCACCTGATGGCAGACGATGTTCGAGTCGGTGAATACCCGGTTCCTGTCACCGGTGAGCAGGAGCAGCGGCGTCGTCACCTTGCCCGCGTTAGCCAGGTAGTCATCGGGCAAATCGAGATGGCGCCGGTCGTCATACTTCACCGCGTGCCCAGCCCTGACCATCTTGGCCACGTGCCTGTCGTAGTAGATGCCGCAAGCGCTGCACAGGTCCGCCACCCTCTCATGCGTCTGCGGCAGCAGATTGTCGTGCTCGTACATGGCGGGATGCCCGCTGCCCCACATGAAGCTCAGCATGTGGCACTCGGGCACGTCGCATTCGCGGTGAGCCAGGTCGACCAGGCGTCCGAGCACCCAGTCGCGCGTGAGCACAGGGCTGCGGGAAAAGCGCGGGTCAAGGAAGGAGATGCCGAAGAGGTACTCGAACAACGGCGGGCCGTAGCCGAGCTTTACCCTCGACCATCTCGGCACGCGAGGGGTAAGCGCGACGCTGTTGCAGGTGACGCTGGCCAGGTCGGGCAGCCGGCCGCCGAACAGGCTCATCATGAACGACAGCGAGCCGAGGCAGTGGGCGATGACGTGCACCCGCCGGTCGCCGACATGCCGCCGCAG
>Ga0335074_10011062_pt1 | contig 12620 bp, 9 predicted proteins | sample Lox_Sample_23_FD_206715 | JGI IMG/M metagenome (GOLD analysis project Ga0335074, IMG submission 206715) | Soil microbial communities from Loxahatchee National Wildlife Refuge, Florida, United States - Lox_Sample_2.3 | ecosystem: Environmental > Terrestrial > Soil > Wetlands | place: USA: Florida...
GCGCCCGGCTTCGGCCCGGGCGCGGCGATCGCCGACTACGATCAGGCGATCGCGCTGAAGGAGGCGCTGCGGGAGGCACTGGGCGAGGGCTGGCCGGTTCCGTGGCGCAACGACCTCGCCGGCGCCCACATCAACCGCGGCAATGCCAAGCAGTCAGCGCCCGGCTTCGGCCCGGGCGCGGCGATCGCCGACTACGATCAGGCGATCGCGCTGAGGGAGGCGCTGCGGGAGGCGCTGGGCGAGGGCTGGCCGGTTCCGTGGCGCAACGACCTCGCCGCCGCCTACATGAACCGCGGCATTGCCAAGCGGTCAGCGCCCGGCTTCGGCTCGGCGCGTGCCATGGTTGATTTCGAAGCGGCGCACCACATCCTCGGCCAACTCGTGCGCGACCTGGGGGAGGCCTGTCCGCCAGCGTGGCGAGACAATCTCGCCCGGACGGAGAGTCTGATGGCACATGCATCCGCGCAGCAAAGGCCAGAAAGCCTGACGCCGCATGCGCCAGCACCGCGAAGGGAGCCGGGCGCGGTGGCGCGTTTTCTGGGACGGTTGCGCGGTGGATAACGCGCTGGCGTCGGCGACTGGCCAGGACGCGATTGCGGTCCCGGAGCCGCGGTTTGCTCTCCCTGCCACTCCGGCCCAAGACCATCGCATCCACCTGTTCTACGAGTTTCGATGCGACCCGGTCGGCGCCGAGGCATCGCTGCCGCGAGTCACTTTGGCAGAGGTGACGCTGCTTGGGTGGGTGCATCCGGAACGGGCGGCGCAGAATTCGATCTGGGAGTGGGCGCAGTGGGATGTCTCTCCGTCGCTGCATCCGTTCGTGCGCGGCGTTCTGAACTCCTTTGGCGGCGAACCTGTTCCGCCGGAGCCATTGTGTCTCTGCCTTTCGGCGGAGGGCCTCAACCTGCTACGCGGCCGCTATCGTCGGCCCTCGCCCCGCAGCGCCGACGAGGGCCGCATGGCGGCCGGGCGCGATGGCCTCGTGCTTGCCCTGCCACGCCAGCACGATCTACCGGAGGAAGTACTGGCCCAAGCGCCCTGGGTGGTCCTCGACCCCGCGCGGCCCGATACAGTCGGCGCTTCGGTGCAACTCGATCATGTGCGGTTGCATCTGTTCCGGACCGGCATTGGGCTGATCGTCGTCACCATGCGCATCGCCGCGCACGCAACGGGCGCGGCGCCACTCGCGGCCGGCGCGTTGGTCTCCGCGCTGCCGCTGCTAACCCATGAGCGCCGCCAGCCATGCCTGGGCTGGACCGACACCTGGAGCGATCCGAGGGCCCGCTTCCATCCACGCCCCGCGCTCGCCGCGATGATCGCGCCGGCCGGCTGCACTGCCGGCCAGTGGGACCGTAGCTATTCCTACTGCGCCGTGGTCTGGGAGCAGCCGATCGCCGCCGACACCGCGCGCGAGATCGCCTTCCGCCTGTCGCGTCACTACTCCATGCGCTACCGCCCCGGCCCCGGGATGCAGGGCACCGAATTCGTCGCGCCGTTCGAGAATGTGGTGCACGCGCTCAGCCGCGAGGGCGCCTGCACGCTGATCAACGGCACCGCTGATGCTGCCGGGACAACGGCCGAGCTGCTCGCGACATGGACCACGCAGGCCCATCCGCAGGTTTACCTGCCGCTGCAAGTGGCGGCGGTGCACGAGCTGGTGGCGCTGCTCGACATGGCCCAGGATGCGAGCCGCCGCATTCCCGCCGACCCGCGCGCGCCGCTCGCCACCGGGCCGCTGCGGGAGCTGTGCAGCCGCGTGCTGGCGTTCCGGCTGCATTACCGCTTCGCCCAGGTCAGCAGCATCACGATGCACGACCTGTTCTTCGAGGCGGCATCGCGCGCGCTGGGGCTGCGCGACATCAGCGAGAAGATCAACCGCGACCTGACGGCAATCGAACGCAGGCTGGTGGAGGAAGAGCGCGACGAAGCGGAGATAGCGCGCAGGAGACGGCTGGATGCCGACAAACGGGCCCGCGAGGATATCGAGCGCCGCCACGCCACCTGGGCCGGCCTGAGCAGCGCGGGGCTTGCTTACCTGACCATCAGTGCCGTCGCTGCGAGCCTGATCCGCTTCGTCCCCACGCTGGCGAGCGGTGAGTGGACAAGGGAGCTTGCGGCCGAGACTGTGGGGCAGCTTCTGGCGTTTGCGGCTGCGATATTCGGCTATCGCTATGCCACGCGGCATCAGCGGTACGGCATGTCTGAAGCGGAGCATATCGAGGCGCATCAGCGTGTCGAGCTCGCGGTGGCCGCCAGCGAAGAGCCGCGGCCCCAAGAGTAGGTGCATGAACACGCTGCCGCTGCGATGCCACCGAGTTGGTGCGCCGCGAGGGCTCCGGTAGTCGCGGACGGCCCCCGCGCAGTTCCCCCACGGCGCTCAATGGACACTTCAGCAAAACCTGCATTTAGCAGAAATAACATTGCCCAGGTATAACAGATGACGCTATACTCACCCCATGACCGAAACCATCGCCCCCAGCGCAACCCGCATCGCGGACCGACTCCCGGAGTCCGTCTATCTCCACGTCGTTGACACCCTCCGCGAAAACCTCCCCGACCCGCCCTCCAACGACCCGCAGCACCTCGCGCGCCAACTCGAAGCCGCCGTCGCCCAGGTCGGCTCGTTCTGCCCCGCCAACGCGGCCGAGGCCAACCTCGCCGCCCGCTACGTCGCCTTCTCCGCGCACGCCAGCGACTGCCTCCACTCGGCACACCTCATGGTGTCCAAGGGAGACCTGGACTGGGCCACGAAATGGCGCGCCCAGGCCAACGCCACCGCACGCCAGGCGAGCGGTCAGCTCAACCTGCTGCTGCGCCTGCAAAAAGAGCGTCGTCTGCTTGAAAAGGACGGCCAAGCCCTCAACCGCGCCGCCTGGGCCGAGCATTGCGCCATCGGCATGATGACTGACGCGCTCGCCGCATCTGACTCCCCCTCCCCTTGCGGCATCGAGCCGCGAAGCGGATCGATGGCAGGGGGAGAGGGCCAGCGAGCCGCAACGTCGGAGAATGACTCCCCCTCCCCTTGCGGGAGGGGGCCGGGGGGAGGGGGCCAGCAAGCCGCAACCCCGCGCGACCAAACTCCGTCTCACCCCCCAATGCCAATCGCCGAGCCGCCGGCGCCCGACCCCCCACCCCTCACCGAGGCCCAGTCTTACGCCATCCTCTACCCCGACAGGGCAGCGCTGATTCGCCGGCTCGGCCATGTGCCCGACGACGTCACCTTCGACCCACCCGACGACGATCTGGTGCAGGCACTTCTCACCGCCCAGGATCCTGTCCTCACCGCACTCGACGACCGCTTCGCCCAACGGGAGAGCCGCCCTCTCCGTGCTGGAGATCAGGCAGCGAACCGGATCCATGGGGCCTAGCAGCCCGCAGACTCTGCCGCATCGCAAACGGCAGACCCACGCCCACCTCTCCGCCTGCGGGAGAGGTCGCCGCGCACAGCGCGGCGGGTGAGGGTCTGCCCTCAAGTCCAAAATGCCGATCAGCGTGAGCGCGCTTCTAGCCGCCGCCCCCGGCGAGAGCCGGCCAGGATCGCTCTTTCACAACCCATGTGATCGCCTCGACAACAGGCTGGAATAAGAGATTGACGAGAAAAAGCCGAATCAACTCACACTCGTCACCCCGGCGAAAGCCGGGGTCCATGCCGGCGCACGGACCTCGAGCGGCCCCATGGATTCCGGCGTTCGCCGGAATGACGGCCCGCCGAGCCACTTGGCGCGTTACTCACCGGTCGGTAGGTCAGGCGACAACCTATCTATATGTCGGTCGTAACCGCGAGAACGCGGAGACGCCGATAAGTGGTACAGCGATCCTCTGCGCAAACCTCCGTGCCTCAGTGCCTCTGTGGTTACGCTTTCTTTCAGGAACGAGGTGGTACGCAGTAACCCAGGACGTCGAGTGTCGCCCTCCGTCACCGCGACCATCTCACTCGGCGACGCTCTGTCTCGCCGACATCGAAACGAGACACCCGCGAGACTGCCCACCCCATCCAGGTCCCCGGCAAGATCGACTCGCCGGAATCCCACCCCACGATACCCCATCCCAAGTACATCGAATCGAGACGCCAATGAGACCGGAGAAAACCCCACCCGGCTCGTCCCAACTCGGCACCTCACCCCCAGTCCCTCACCACCCCGAGCTTGACGCACCCCCGCCCGCCGCGTCACCAGCCATGATCATGAGCGCCCTCGCCGCCCCCCCGATTCATCCATCGGCCCAGGCCGCCGCGCCGCCGGAGCTCACCGTTGTCGTGCCCTGCTACAACGAGCGGCCCAACATCGCCCCGCTGATCGCCAAGCTGGATGCCGCGCTGACCGGCATCGCCTGGGAGGTGCTGTTCGTCGATGACGACAGCCCGGACGGCACCGCCGCCGAGGCACGCCGGATCGCCGCGCACGACCCCCGGGTCCGCTGCATCCGGCGAATCGGGCGTCGTGGCCTGGCCTCGGCGGTGATTGAGGGCGCTCTCGCCTCCTCCGCCCAGTACCTTGCTGTGATGGACGGCGACCTGCAACACGACGAGACCCGCCTGCCGGCCATGCTCGCCGCGCTGCGAGGCGGGGATTGCAACCTTGCCGTGGCGAGCCGCCACGTAGCGGGCGGCGACGCCGCCGGCCTCGGTCCCCGCTGGCGGCACGCGCTCTCCGACGGCGGAATCCACGTGGCGCAACGCCTGCTTCCCGTCAGGCTGTCGGACCCGCTAAGCGGCTTCTTCATGCTCCCGCGCGAGCTGTTCGAGCGTCTGGCTCCCTCGCTGACCGGGCAGGGCTTCAAGATCCTGCTCGACATTGTGCTCAGCGCACCGGCCGGGCTGCGCGTGACCGAGATCCCCAGCCGGTTCCGCGAGCGCGCGGCGGGGAAGAGCAAGCTCGACGTGCTGGTGTTGGCGCAGTTCGCCGGGCTGCTGCTGGATAAGCTGTTGGGCGGCGTGGTGCCGCTCCGCTTTATAGCCTTCGCCGCCGTCGGTGCGCTCGGCGTGCTGGTTAACCTGGCCGTGCTGACCGTCGCATTGAAACTGGGGCAGGTGCCGTTCGCCAGCGCAGAAACAGCCGCAACCGTCCTGGCAATGGTATTCAACTTCGTCCTCAATAACGAGATCACCTATCGCGACCAGCGGCTACGCCACACGCCGCTGTGGCGCGGCCTCGTGCTGTTCATGCTGGTCTGCGGTCTCGGGGCCGCGGCGGGTATCGGCATCGCCCGCGCCCTCTATTCCGAGCATACGGCTTGGTCGTTGGCCGGTGCCACCGGAGCGGTGATCGCTGTCGTATGGAACTACGCGGTCTCGGCGACGCTGGTGTGGCGCGCCCGCTGACGCGGCTGGCGCTGGGCGCGCTTGCGGCGCTCACCGTGGTCCGGCTGATCGTGGCGGCAAGCGCACCGCTGGCGCCGGACGAGGCGTATTACTGGATCTGGTCGCGCCATCTGCAAGGCGGCTACCTCGACGGCCCGCCGATGGTGGCGCTGTGGATCCGCGCCGGCACCTGGATCGCCGGTGACGGCGCGCTGGGGATCCGCTTGCTCGGCCCATTCTCCGCCGCCCTCGGATCGTATCTTCTGTACCGGTCCGGCGAGGCCCTGCTGCCTGGCCGACACGCGGGCCTTGTCGCCGCGGTGCTGCTCAACGCAACGCTGCTGTTCGGCGTCGGCACGGTCATCATGACCCCCGATACGCCTCTGCTGTTCTTCTGGGTTTGTTGCCTTTGGGCGCTCGCCTCGTTCGTGCAGGACCGCAACCCCTGGTGGCTGACGGCCGCCGGCGTGTTCGCCGGTTTCGCGCTCGCCAGCAAATACACGGGGGCACTGCTGGTGCTGGGCATCGCGCTCTGGCTGCTCTTGACGCCATCGCTGCGCCGCTGGCTGCTGAACCCGGCACCGTGGTGGGGCGCACTGTTCGGCGCGCAGGCCTTCGTCCCTGTAGTGAACTGGAACCGCGCCCACGACTGGGCGAGCTTCGCCAAACAGGGCGGGCGCGTGGCCGATTGGCATCCGGCACTGGCGGTGCGCTTCCTAGGCGAGCTGATTGCCGGCCAGATCGGGCTGGCGACGCCGTTGGTGTTCGCGCTGTGCGTCGCCGGCGTGGTGCTGGCGGTATGCATGGCGTGGCGTAGCCGCGATCCGGCGTGGACGCTGCTTGCGGTGATGACGGTGCCAGCCGTCGCGGTCTTCGCCCAGCACGCGTTGGGCGACCGCGTGCAGGGCAACTGGCCGGCGATCGTCTATCCGGCGGCAGTGATCGCCGCTGCGGGTCTGGAACGACGGGTCTGGCATCGGCTGCGCGCGCCGTCGGTGGCACTGGGGCTGACCATCACCGCGGCTGTTTACGTGCAAGCGGTTGCCGCGCCATTCCCCCTGCCCGTGCGGCTCGATCCGACAGCGCTGCAACTCGCCGGCTGGCCGGGATTGGCGGAGCAGGTCGAAGCGGCGCGACTGCAGGCCGGTGCCAGCTTCGTCGCCTCCGACGAATACGGCCAAGCGGCCGAGCTGGCGCGCAACCTGCCGCCGGATGTCCCGGTGATCGGGGTCGAGCCCCGTTGGGCTCTGTTCGACCTACCGCGACCACAGATTACCGGGCAAACCGGCATCCTGGTGCGCAGCGCGCGGCGCGGCCCCAATATCGACCGCCGGCCCTGGGTGCAGGCGCAGCCGATCGGCGAGGCAGTGCGCGGCCGGCATGGCGAACCGATCGAGCGGTTCGACCTGTTTCGGGTGCTGGCGGGACCCCCCGTAACGCCCGAAGCCGTGCTGCCGCGACCGTAGAGATCACCTCGTCTCTATGCCAACTGCATTGCGATGCTCACGATCGTGTCGGCGGTAGAGGCGATCCCAGCCAGCGTCACCAAAACTTCTGTTGCTGCCGCCGTCTTACCGAGTTTGCCGCCCTCCATCGCTTTGTAAGTACCGCAGCGCGCCTCATAAACGTCATAGAAAAGATCGCTTGACTTGCTCGCCGCGGACAGAGCTGAGATCTGGTCCAGCCGAGCCGAGTTTTTCCAGTGTCTTGCGAAATTGTTCGCTCGGCTTCGGCGGCGCCTTCTTTATGCTGTCCATCAGCTTCTTGGCCTGGCCCCACAGTGAATCCGCCATTTTATCCCGCTTCGCATTCTTGGCACTATATTCGGCCAGCAATTTTTCCAAGCCGCCGATACTCTTGACAAACGGCATCCCTAACGCGGCCGCAAGCTCGTCTCCGGCTTTTCCCGCGGTCAGCTTGTCATTGGTCCAGCGCTTGGCCAGCGTCGCGTCAGTGCCGATAATATCGTTCTCGGTTTTGGGGATGTCACGACAGAACGTATAGATATCGCTCGCCATTCCGGCGACGGTCTTCGCAGCACCGACAATGGTGATCGCCAGTGTACCGAGCGACAACACCGCCGAGACCACCGACGCGGCGACCGAGATCGTGCCGAGCGTCATCTTCAACCCGAACACCACCTTGAACTTCGTCAGGTCCTTGTTCTTCTTGACCTGGCGATCCCATTCCGCTTCGGCCGCGGCACAGGCGGCATCGCTCTGCGCCTGCGCGACCTTCTTGCAGACGGCGTTCAGCGTTTCAGCGCGTTCCTCGGCCTCGCGTTTGTCCGCAGGTGGGTCCTTCGCATAGCTCTGATCCAGTTCGACGATCGCATCGCACACATCGTCGCGCGCCTTCTTCAGCACTGCAAAAGCCGCGGCTGCGATCTTCTGCAAGATCAGATCGTCGTCCTTGACGGCTTTCTGAAGTTCTGGCGGAGGATTCTTCAGCGCCACATCGACTTCCATCGGCGGCACTACCAGATTCTTCGGTTTCAACCCCTCCGCCAGATCGATGCTGGTAATGGGGATATCGGACACCTCGGTTCTCCTTTTGCGCAGGCGATCGTCCCTACACGCGGCGGCGTTCGGACGCTGTCGGGCGAACTACTGCGGGTCGGTGACGAGCGAGGCGATGACTGCCACCGGTCATTGGGCATGAGGTATGACTCGAGTCACACTCGCTGGCGGGAGAGACGGGCCCTTTTTTGGGGGCGGCGAGAACCGGGCGTTTCCACCCACCATCAAAGTGCTCTACCCTCCGCCGTCATGGGCATTTCCACTGGTGCGGCGTATCTGGCGTCGCTCGACGATGACCGGCAGATCTGGATCGACGGCGAGCGCGTGCCCGACGTCGCCGCCGACCGCCGCTTTGCCGGCGCAGCGCACACCATGGCCGCGCTGTACCAGATGCAGCACGACCCCGAATTGCGCGACCGGATGACCTACCCGTCGCCAACCAGCGGCGAACCTGTGGGCCTTTCCTTCATCCAGCCTGCGTCCGTCGAGGACCTGGTACGCCGCCGGGGCATGGTGAAGGTGTGGGCGGATGCGACCTGCGGCATGTTCGGCCGCAGCCCCGACTACATGAACATCATGCTGACTGGCTTCGCCTCCGCCCATCGCACATTCGGTGAAAAAGAACCGAGATTCGCCGACAACGTCCGCGCCTATTACCAGCACGTGCGCGAGAACGACCTGACGATGACGCACACGCTGCTCAATCCTCAGGTCGATCGGTCGCGGCCAGTGGAGCAGCAGGCGAAGGACCTTGCGGCGAAGATCGTCAAGGAGACCGATGCGGGCATTGTCATCCACGGCGCCCGCATGGTCTCGACGCTGGCCGCCTTCTCGCACGAGATCATGGTGATGCCCTCGACCTATTTGTCGAGCAACAAGGAGGCGGAGCCGTACGCGTTCGGCTTCAGCATCCCGGTCGCCAGTCACGGGCTGCGGTTCATCTGCCGCCCGTCGGTGGCGCATCTTGAGGCCGCTTCACCGATGGATTTCCCGCTATCGCTCCGCTTCGAGGAATCCGACGCGATGGCGGTGTTCGATGACGTGCTGGTGCCGTGGGAGCGCGTCTTCATCCACCGTGATCCGGCGATGTGCAACGGCCTCTACGACCGCACCGGCGCGATGCGCCAGGTGATGCACCAGTTCACCACGAAGAACCTGGCGAAGTCCGAGTTCATGATGGGCCTGGCCTTTGCCATGGCCAAATCGACCAACATCGACCAGCATCTGCATGTGCAGGGGATGCTGGCGGAACTGATCCAGTTCACCGAGTTTTGCCGCGCCTGCCTGCGTGCCGCGGAAGCGGACGCAACGCCGAACGCCGAAGGCGTGATAACCCCCGCCGCCATGCCGTTGTGGACGGTGCGGATGATGTACGCGCAGATGTTCCGCCGGATGTGCGAGATCATCCAGATCCTGGGTGCCGGCGGGTTGGTCGCGGTGCCGTCCTACGCGGAGACAGGCGGCGCCGTGTGGAGCGACGTGGAGAGCTATTTCCAGGCGGCAAACACGGATTCGAAGACCCGCATCAAGCTGTTCCGGCTGGCATTCGATGCGGCGATGTCGTCGTTCGCCGGCCGCCAGCAGCTTTACGAGCGGTACTATTCAGGCGATCCGGTGCGGCTGGCGGGATCGCTGTACAATCTCTACGATCGGGATTCTGCGATCGGGCGCATCTTTTCGTTGCTGGACGATTTCGAGGCTCATCCGCCCGCATTTGGAGAACCTGCCTGAAGGCGCAGCCGCATCAATCGGCGGCCGGTCTGTTCGAACCCTGCAGCGCAATATAAGCGCGCAGCGCGATCGTTGCGTACCTCAACTTCCAAATGCAGCGTCCAGCCTCGGGCCAGCGGCTCGCCGCAAGCGATCCCCACCACGGCCGCAGTGGAGTCGGCATCGAGCGGATGGCCCTCCTCGGCATGAAACGCACGCGCCAGGTGCAGCAGGATATCGGCATCCGCCTCACCCGCCGGCTCGAAGCGCGGCAGGCCGTCGTCCGGCACCCGCTCCCTGCCCCTCAGATTGCCGGGCCACGATCCCGCAGCGTGGTGTCCTGGCCGCGCACCGGATCGGCGATCGCTTGCTCCAGGCTGCTTGCCCCCTTCCATTCCGAGGCCGGCCGTGCCCGCCCGTCGTCGCCGATCTGGTCGATGTCCCAGTAGATCTCCAGCCGATGCCCGTCCGGGTCGCGGAACTCGACCGCGAGCTGGCAGCCGGCCCGGCGCCGGCCGTCGAAGTCGATCGGCACCTGATGCCGCCGCAGGTGCTCGCGAGCCCGCACCACCTCGTCCAGCGTGCCGACTTCGAACGCCATGTGGTGCAGCCCGGCACCGGCAAGCTGCGCCTCTTCGGCTCGAAACAGCGCGACGCCGTGATGGTCGGTGTTGCAGCGCAGGAAGATCGCTCCGCCCGGCATCATGTCGTCGGCATAGGCGTCGGAAACCTGGAAGCCGAGGACCTCGGTGTAGAACCGCGCCGAGCGTGCCACGTCGCGCACGTAAAGGGCGATGTGGCCGATCTTGCCGATGCGGAACGGCAGCCCCTTCGGGCGCTCGAGAGAGAGGATCGCCTCGATATCCATGGCGTACACCTGTTCAGGACGGGACTGGCGAGTTTAGAGGGATTCCGGGTTCGCTGGAAACGCCCTGGCAAGGCCGGCAATTCCGCCTGCAGCGCGGGAGGGGTGAATTTAATCGGGATACCCTTGCGGATGCGCTTCGCGCCAACCCACCGCGGTCCGCACGATATCGTGCAGGCTGGCGAAGCGTGGTGCCCATCCGGTCTCGCGTCGGATGCGGTCGGCCGACGCGACCAGTACCGGTGGATCCCCCGCCCGGCGAGGCGCCATAACAGTCGGCACTGCGCGACCAGTGATATCCGCCACCGCATCGATCACCTGCAGCACCGAATAGCCCTGCCCGTTACCCAGGTTGTAAGTGACGCTGGTGCCCTGCAGCCGCTCCAGCGCACGAAGATGCCCATCCGCCAGATCGGTCACGTGCACATAATCGCGGATGCATGTCCCGTCCGGCGTCGGATAATCCTGTCCGAACACGTCCAGTCCCGGTCGCCGTCCGAACGCAGCGTCGATCGCCAGCGGGATCAGGTGCGTCTCCGGCCGATGATCCTCGCCCAGCCGTCCCGCCGGGTCGGCACCGGCGGCGTTGAAATAGCGCAGGCACGCGCTGCGCAGGCCGTGCACGCGTTCGGCCCAGAGCAGCGTGCGTTCCAGCATCAGCTTGCTCTCGCCGTACGGCGAGCCGGGATCGATCAGCGCATCCTCGGCGATCGGCACGCCCTCCGGCGTGCCAAACAAGGCGGCGGTGGAGGACAAAACGAACCGCGGCACACCGTGACGCACACAGGCATCGATCAGCCGGATTCCGTTCGTTACATTGTCCAGCAGGTATCGAAACGGCTCGCGCATGCTCTCGCCCACCAGCGACAGCGCGGCAAAATGCAACACCGCATCCCATTTTCCGTCGCCGAGCACAGTATCGACCGCCGCGGCATCGGCCAGATCGGCTGCAACCAACCGCACTCCGACTGGGACTGCCGCGCGATGCCCGGTCCGCAGATTGTCGAATACCACGACCTCGTCGCCGCGCTCAGACAATGCGAGCACGACGTGACTGCCGACAAAACCGGCACCGCCGGTCACCAGGAAGCGCTGATGCCTCATCGCCGGGCGTTATGGCGCGAACGGTGCTCGGCCGTCCAGCCATCGGTTAGCGTGCGCGAAGGTATCGCGCCGGCCGACCGCGGCGAGTTCGTCGAAGAAGAAGAGATGAACGCATGTTTCGAGCAGATGCTGCGCTCCTAAGTGCGCATTCGCTGGACGCCTGCCGCCGCTGCGGACTTGCAGCGTATCAGCGATTACCTCAAGCAGCGTCAGCCGACAGTGCGGAGACTCTACGACACGATCCGGTCATTGCGACAGTCGCCGTACCTTGGCCGCCCTGGAGCAGCAGACTCTTGCGTATTTATCACACCGCGCAAGGACCGGCCTTGATCGAAAATTGCAGCGGTCGCGTGCTATCGTTGGGCCCCGGCAAAGGGAGCAGACGAACATGGACGTCCCGGTGACAGGACCAGAACCCGACGCGTCGGGGCTTGACGCGGCCGCGCACTACCGGCGCGACGGCTACGTCGTGATCCGGGGGCTGCTGACGGAACAGCACGTGGCAGCCTGTCTGGACGCGCTGACACGGCTCGCCGAGGCGCCGGACCTAGCCGCCGGGCAGAGCCGCGAGCAGGCCTTCGTGGCGCTGGAGGCGGGGGAGGACCCGGCGCGGTCCACAGCGGCGCAGCGGATCGACCTGATCCGCAAGTTAGGCAATTTCACCGATTTCGACACCGCCCTGATGCGCGCGGCAATGTCGGCGAAGCTGCACGCGATCCTCGATCGGATCATCGGATGCGGCCGCGTGCTGCTACAGGAGATGGCGCTCGTGAAGCCGCCCCGGATCGGTGGCGAGAAACCGTGGCACCAGGACGCCGCCTATTTCCGAGGCAGCGATCCCGGCCTGATGTTCGGCGTCTGGATCGCGCTGGATCCGGCGACGCGCGAGAACGGCTGCATGGAAGTGATTCCAGGCTCGCATCGCGCCGGCCCGGTCCCGCACAGCCCGAATGAAGACATCAATCTGTGCACGATCCGGCCCGATCATCTGCACGCCGAACGCCGCGTTGCAGTTCCCCTCGATCCCGGCGATGCGCTGATCTTCCACAGCCTGACGCATCACTACACCGCGGCGAACCATTCGAACCTGCGGCGGCGGGCGCTTCAGTTCCACTACCATCAG
>Ga0335074_10011063_pt1 | contig 12619 bp, 12 predicted proteins | sample Lox_Sample_23_FD_206715 | JGI IMG/M metagenome (GOLD analysis project Ga0335074, IMG submission 206715) | Soil microbial communities from Loxahatchee National Wildlife Refuge, Florida, United States - Lox_Sample_2.3 | ecosystem: Environmental > Terrestrial > Soil > Wetlands | place: USA...
GGTAGCCAACAGCGCCGGGGACGGTGCCACGCCCGCAACAGCGGGCGTGGCACCGTCCGTGCCCGGCGCGGCAATCGCTGACGCACCGTTGCTTCAGCTGCGCGGCGTGGGCAAGGCATTCGGTCCGGTGCAGGCCCTCACCGGCATCGACCTCGACATACCGGCAGGGCAGGTTACCGCCCTGGTCGGCGACAACGGGGCCGGCAAGACAACGCTCATCAAGTGCATCGCGGGCATTCACGAGCCCAGCAGCGGGCAACTGCTTTGGAACGGCCGGCAAGTGCACCTGCACTCGCCCAAGGAAGCGTCCACTCTGGGCATTGCGACCGTCTACCAGGATCTGGCGCTAGCTGACAACCTGGATATCGTGCAGAACATGCTGCTCGGTCACGAGAAGACGACCTTCGGCATCCTTGACGAGATCTCGATGGAGCTGACCGCCAAGCAGACGCTCAAGGACCTCCGGGTGACGACCGTCAGGTCGATCAGGCAGCCGGTCGGCTCGCTGTCCGGCGGGCAGCGGCAGGCAGTCGCGGTGGCCAAGGCCGTCATGCAGGAGGCCAAGCTCGTCATCATGGACGAGCCGACTGCGGCGCTCGGCGTGACCCAGACAGATCTGGTGCTCGACCTGATCACCACGCTGGCGAGTCGCGGCCACGCCGTCCTGGTCGTCTCGCACAATCTGACGGACGTGTTCCGGGTCGCTGACCGGATCGCGGTCCTGTACCTAGGCAGGCTGGCTTCGGTAGGCCCGGCGTCCGGGTTTGACTCACAGTCGGTCGTCGAGTACATGACCACTGGGTCGGCTAGCCGCAGCAACGGAAACGGCGTAGCGCCAGCCGCCGCGACCGGCGCCAGCAGCGGTTCGGAGGGCCTACAGATATGACATCTACCGAGAATCAAGAGCCGACCACTGAGCGGGCGACAGGTCCTGTCGCGGTGGCCGGCGGGACCGAGGAGCCGGTCGTGGTCGCTGCTGCAGCGACCTCGCCCGATCTTCTGGTCAACTCGCTGGGCGAGTACGCCCGGCTCTGGTTGCGGCGGGTGCGCAGCGGCGACAGCGGCGCGCTTCCGGTGATCATCGGGCTGATAGCGCTGGTGATCTACTTCCAGGTGTCCCAGAGCACCTTCCTGTCGGCGGACAACATCGCCAACCTGATGGGCCAGGCCGGCTGGATCATCACGATCGCCATGGCGCAGGTGTTCATCTTGCTGCTTGGCGAAATCGACCTGTCGGTCGGGTTCAACGCCGCCATCGGCGGCACTATCACGATGTGGCTGGTGTCGATAAGCCATCCGTGGCCTACGGGCCTGGCGATTCTCGCGGGGCTTGTGGTCTGCGCAGCTATCGCCGCCATCGAGGGCCTGATCATCGTCTGGCTCAAGATCCCGTCGTTTGTGGTGACCCTGGCCGGCCTGCTTGGCCTGAACGGTGTGCTGATCTGGCTGTTCGACGCATCCCATGCGGTCAGCGTCGGCGGCACGATCGCCAACCACAACAACTTCATCAACGACATCGTGAACGGCAATCTCAGTGCCACGGGCGGCTGGATCGTGCTGATCGCGGCCGTCGTACTGGGCGCCATCTTCATGATCATGCGGGACCGCCGCAGGGTGGCCAATGGCCTTGAGGCGCCGCCGCTGGGTGTCACCTTGCTGAAGCTCGGCACCATGGCTGTAATCGGCGCGGCGCTGGTGTGGGTGCTCAACATCAACCGCGCGGCGTTCGGGACGCTGGAGGGCGTCCCCTGGGTGGTCGTGGTCGTGCTGGTGCTGCTGCTCGCCACGAGTGTGCTGCTGATGCGGACCAAGTTCGGCCGGTACATCTACGCTGTCGGCGGCAACGCCGAAGCCGCCAGGCGGGCAGGCATCAACCTGAACCGGATGCGGGTCATGGCCTTCACGCTTGCCGGGCTATTTGCCGGCATCACCGGCATCCTGTACTCCTCCTACCTCGGCTCGATGTCGGAGAACTTCCCTGGCGGCCAGTACGTGCTGTACTCGGTCGCGGGCGGAGTTATCGGCGGGGTCAGCCTGTTCGGCGGCCGGGGCCGCATGCTGGGCGCCGTGCTCGGAGGTTTCGTCGTCGCCGTTATCTACAACGGTGTCGACCTGCTCGGCCTCGGTGCGGCCGGGCAGTACATCTGGACCGCTCTGGTACTGCTTGCCGCAGTCACCCTGGACGCGCTCGCGCGCCGGGGCAGTGCCGTCCGGTAGTCCGGGTAGATGCCTCCGGCGACTGCCCGCCCCGCATCAAGGGGGCGGGCAGTCGCCGTTCTGCGTGGCGGAGCCCACAGCTGCGGCAGGCGACACCGGAATACCTGACATGGCAGACTAGTTCTCGCAAGTACGTGCTCCGGGGTCGGTGAAAGTCCGAACCGGCGGTGATAGTCCGCGACCCGGCCGAAGCCTTCGGCTGGCTGACTCGGTGAAATTCCGGGACCGACGGTAAAAGTCCGGATGGGAGGCAGCACGTGCGCGGTGAGCGCGAGCCTGCTGACGCAGGGCCTGCAGCAGCAGGGCCTGGAGGTGCACAGGCAGCGGCAAATCCGCGGCTGCGCAGCTAGCGCATCCCCCCGGAGCCCGATGCAGGGCGAGACCCACGCGGTCGAAGGTTCCGGAGGAGGACGCGGTGTTTACCGGGATTGTGGAAGAGCTCGGCGAGGTCGTCGGCATAGAGCGAGCCGGCGACTCGGCCCGGCTAACCGTGCGCGGACCGCTGGTTAGCGGCGACGCCAGCGATGGTGACTCCATCGCGATCAATGGTGTGTGCCTGACTGTTACCGGTTCCCGGGACGGCGTTTTCAGCGCGGATGTGATGGGCGAGACGCTCGCCCGGTCAAGCCTTTCAGGCCTGACTCCCGGTACCGCGGTCAACCTGGAGCGGCCGCTGCGGCCAGACGGCCGCCTTGGCGGTCACATCGTTCAGGGTCACGTCGACGGCACTGGCACCGTAGTGGCCCGTCGGCCGGCCGCCAACTGGGACGTGGTGCGGGTATCGATCCCGCCGTCACTAGCGCGTTACGTGGTGGAAAAAGGATCGGTGGCCGTTGACGGCATCAGCCTGACGGTATCGGCACTTGGCGAGACTGATGGCGAGCACTGGTTCGAGGTGAGCCTGATCCCGGCGACGCTCGAGCGAACCACGCTCGGAAGCAAGCAGCCGGGCGCGGTGGTTAACCTCGAAGTAGACATGATCGCCAAGTACGTCGAGCGCCTGCTCGCCGGGAGGGCACAGTGACCTGGCAGGACGGCATGGCGGCAGTGGACAGCCAGCTGGATGACGTGGCGCGAGCCATCGCCGATATCGCGGCCGGCCGGCCGGTGGTTGTGATCGACGACGCTGACCGGGAGAACGAAGGCGACATCATCTTCGCCGCCAGCAAGGCGACTCCCGAGCTGCTGACCTTCATGATCCGCTACACCAGCGGCGTGATCTGCGTGCCGATGCCGGGGGAGATGCTTGACCGGCTTCAGCTGCCGCTGATGACGACGCAGAACGCCGAGCGGATGCGCACCGCTTACACCGTCAGCGTGGACGCCCGCGATGGCGTGACCACCGGGATTTCCGCTGCTGACCGGGCCAGGACCATTCGCACGCTGGCGGACTCGGCGACCGAGCCGTACGAGATCGTCCGGCCAGGCCACGTGTTTCCGCTGCGATACACCCGCGGCGGCGTGCTGCGCCGCCGCGGGCACACCGAGGCTGCCGTCGATCTGGCCAGGCTTGCCGGGCTGACCCCGGCAGGGGTGCTCGCCGAGATCGTCAACGACGACGGGACCATGGCCAGGCTGCCTGAGCTGCGAAAGTTCGCCGACGACCACGGCCTGGCCCTGATCTCGATCGAGCAGCTGATCTCTTATCGCCGCCAGCACGAGCGAGTGGTGAGCCGGGTGGTCGAGACCCGGTTGCCGAACCAGTTCGGCGAGTGGCGGGCCGTAGGCTACCTGAACACGGTCGACGGCACCGAGCACCTCGCGCTGGTGCTCGGTGACCTGACCGCTCCCGGCGCGGACCCGCTGGTCCGGATGCACTCGGAGTGCCTGACCGGGGATGTGTTCGGGTCGCGGCGCTGCGACTGCGGCGCCCAGCTCGACGCGGCTATGGCGGCGATCGCTGCAGAGGGCCGTGGCGTGGTTCTCTATCTGCGCGGCCACGAGGGCCGGGGGATCGGGCTGCTGTCGAAGCTAAGGGCATACCAGCTGCAAGACGGCGGTGCGGACACCGTGGATGCCAACACCGAGCTGGGCCTTCCGGTGGACGCGCGGGAGTACTCGACCGGCGCTCAGATGCTGACCGACCTCGAAGTGCTGTCACTACGGCTGCTGACCAACAACCCCGCTAAGGTCAGCGGGCTCGCCGGATTCGGTCTGACGGTGACCGGGCGCGTGGGGCTGCCGGCCCCGCCCACGCCGCATAACCTGCGTTACCTGACCGCAAAGCGGGACCGGCTCGGCCACCAGATCGATAACCTCCCGGTCGTCGGCGATCTAGGCGCAGTGGGCCTCACAGCCACTGGCCGCCCCGTCAACGGCAGCTCCTCGGGCGCCAGCCGCGACGTGAACTCTCCCCCGGCGTCAGCGCAAGATTCCCGGGCGTCAGGCCAGGATTCGACGGCTTCCGCCGCAGGCCTGGCATGAGCGGGGCCGGCCGGCCGGACGGGCAAGTGGTCGATGCGGCGGGCCTCAGCGTCGCGATCGCGGCAACTCGCTGGCACGCTGAGATCACCGATCAACTGGTCGACCGCGCGGTAGCTGCGGCGCGCGCCTGCGGGATCCCTGATCCCCGCGTCGTGCGGGTACCCGGCGCAGTGGAGCTGCCCGTCGTGGCCGCTGAGCTGGCTCGCTGCCACGATGCGGTGGCCTGCCTGGGCGCAGTGATCCGCGGCGGCACGCCGCACTTCGACTACGTGTGCGATGCAGTGACGTACGGCTTGACCAGGGTGGCGCTTGACGCCGGGACGCCGGTCGGCAACGGCGTGCTGACCTGCGAAACGCTCGATCAGGCGCGGGATCGCAGTGGCGCCGACGACAGTGCTGAGGACAAGGGCTGGGATGCGGTGGTTGCGGCGCTGGAGACGGCGCTGGTGCTGAGGTCACTTCGAAGTTAGCGACCGGGGAAGTTGGCGCCCGGGCCGGTCAGCCGGAGCGCAAGCACGCAGCGCTGAGCAGCGGGCTGGAGTGACTCTTCATCGAGCTTGTCCGCATGGTGACATAGTTTGTCCCGGTTCACGCGGCCAAAACCCGTGAAGCGTGAGTCAAGTCAATCCGCTGTTCCGCCCGGCACGACCCACTCACAGACTTGACCGGTCACCGTTGCGATCCGGTCATAGTCGCCGTCGTAGTGCAGGACCGTGAGCCCGTACCGTTCGGCCGTCGCGGCGACCAGCAGGTCGGGGATGGAAACTGACCTGTGCTGCGCCCGCTGCGCGAGGAGGCCCTGAACTTCTACGGCGCGCTGCCCAATGTCATCGGTCATCGGGAAGTACTCGAAAGCGGCGCGCTGCGCCCGGAAGTGGTCGTGCTCACGGTCCGTCCTGGCGCTGTAGAGAATCTCGAGGTCGATGATGGAACAGGTCCCGATGAGCCCTCGGTCCACGCGCGGCGCCACCGCTGCCCTCACAGTCGGCTTCGTGAGCCGAGCCCAGACGCTCTTGTCGACCAGATAGCGTGCTACCGCCATGCTCCGGCCATGATCTGCGGGTCGGCGAGATCGGGCAATGCGCCGCTCGCCAGTTCGTCGACGTGACGCTGGCGGGTCTCTTGCTCTACTACACGGCGGAGCGCCTCATTGACCGTATCTTTCTTGGTCCTGGTGCCGAGGACTTTGGCAGCCCTCGCCAGCAGGCTCTGGTCCAGATCTATCTGAGTCGTGGACATGAATCCTCCGAGCCTCTGTACACGAGCGTGCCAGTTCCTAGTATATGGACGGCGATGCGCTGGGATAGATGACTGCGGAACTGCTGTCGCTCGCGCCCAGGATGCCCGCCGGAGAAGCGGCGGCGTTGGGGCGAAATGCGCGGCGTTGCGCAAGCGAGTCAGGCGGGGGACACGCGGTAGTGATAGCCGTGGTGGTCGGTGAAGCCCAGCCGCCGGTACAGTTCGCGGGCCCCGGCATTGCCGTCGGTCACCTGCAGGTAGATGCTGCTGGCGCCGCGCTTGGCCGCCGCCGCCGCGAGCGCGCGGGTCACCACGGTCCCCAGGCCCTGACGGCGGAACCGCGGGTCTACCTCGATAGCAGTGACGCCGGCCCAGTCACCTGCGTGTGCCACCCGGCCGATGGCGATCGTCTCGCCGCCGGACCGCACCGAGCCGAACGCCTGCCACGGCGCCGAGGTCAGCAGCTTGATCGCAACTGGCGGCAGTCGCTGGCCGCGATAGTGATACCTGGCCAGCCACGCCGCATCGGGCGCAGCGGCGATCTCCACCTCCGCTAGGCCGGCGGCGCCGGCCGGCGCGGCCATCACCTCGGCGTCGGCTGTCATAACGGTGGCGGCGTCCGCGCGAACTGTCCACCCCAGGTCTGCCAGCGCCCGGTCCAGGTGGCTCGCCGACGGCTGGCCAGGCGGGTAAGGGACCGCGATCGTGGGCGGCAGCCCGTGCTCGGCGTACCAGGAGCGGACCTTGCCGATCGCCGCCGCCAGCGGCATGCCCGGATCAGCCGCGGCGAGCGCGCTGTTCGCCCGGCCGGTGAAGCCCTCGGCAGCCCGCAGCAGCCAGCCGCCAAGCCACTCTTGTTCGCAGGCCCGCCAGCCTTCGGCGGCAGCGTGCTCAAGGTTCTCAATCGAGATCGTCGTCACCGGGGCCAGCGTGCCAGGATTACCTGGCCGCCGCACTCGGTTAACGTGGCTAACCGACAGCTACCCGCAGACGGGACTAGCCCATGACGACGTTGTCTGACGCCGAGGCGATCGGCAGCCGCGACAAGTTCCTGGCAGTGATCTCCACGGCCCGCGCCGACGGGACCATCCAGTCCTCGCTGGTCAACGCAGGCGTGCTCGCAGATCCCGACAACGGGCAGCAGGTCGTGGGATTCGTGACGTACGGCCCGGCCAAGCTCGCGAATCTCAGAGCCCGCCCGCAGGTCACCGTGACCTTCCGGGCTGGCTGGGAATGGGCTGCCGTCGAGGGCCGGGCCCGGATCATCGGGCCGGACGACCCGGCGCCCGGAGTTGACGCAGAGCGCCTGCGGCTATTGCGCCGGGAGGTCTTCGCGGCAGCGGGCGGCACGCACGAGGACTGGGCTGAGTACGACCGAGTGATGGCAGCCGAGCGGCGGGCCGTCGTGCTGGTAACTCCGACGCGGATCTACAGCAACCGGGCCTAGCAAGTCCGCGAACCCCGGATCCGTGGCTGTTCCTGGCCACGGCCGACAACTTCCGCCGGCATTGGTGGGTCCCGCGCCCGAGGGTGCGCGCAGCGATTCAGCCGGCATACCGTAATTGGCTGGCCGACGCGAGTGGCAGGAGGTTCGGCCGGGCCGGTACCGCCCGCCTAGCGAGTCCAGGCGATGACCGGGCCGCGGGCCCGCACGGTGACGGGTGAGCCCGCCGGCAGCCGGGGTGCGCCGGTGGTACGCACGATGACCTCCAGCCCGTCGGGCCCGCCGTCCGGCTGGACGCGGACGACCGCGTCGTGGCCGTAATACTCGCAGGCGACAACGCGGCCGGACAGGCAGCCGGTGCCCGGACTGGCGGCGGGCACGGCGATCAGCTCAAGCTGCTCGGGCCGGATGAGAACGGTCACGTTCCCCGGCGGAATCGGCTCAGCCGGTTGAGCGGGAGCGAGCGGAAGCGCGCCGAAAATGGTGTCGACGGTCCGTGCGCCGTCACTCCCCGCCAGAGCGGGGTCAGCCAGTTGGCCATCGAGCAGATTGGCGTCACCGACGAAGCGTGCGAGTGCCGCGTCGGCAGGCCTGGTGTAGAGCTCCTGCGGCGGGGCGTACTGGACGATCTTGCCGTCGCGCAGCACGGCGATCCGGTCGGCCAGCGAGAGCGCCTCATCCTGGTCATGGGTGACCAGAATGGCGGTCGTTCCCGCTTGCTCGCAGATCCGCTGCACGTCGGAGCGCACGCTGGCGCGCATATGCGCATCCAGTGCGGCGAACGGCTCGTCGAGCAGCACTACCTCGGGGCGGATGGCCAGCGCCCTGGCCAGCGCGACCCGCTGCTGCTGGCCGCCGGACAGCTGATGCGGATACCTGGCTCCCAGCCCTGCCAGGCCCACGGCCTCCAGCAGCTCGGCGGTGCGGCCGCCACGGCGCTCGCGAGCGAGCAACCCGAAGCCGACGTTGTGAGCAACCGTCAGGTGCGGGAACAGCGCACCCTCCTGCGGGACGTAACCGATCTTGCGGCGCTCAGGAGGGATATAACGGCCGGGACCGTCGACGACCCGGCCGCCGATAGTGATGGTTCCCGCGTCCGCCTGCTCGAACCCGGCGAGCAGCCGGAGCAGCGTGGTCTTGCCGCTGCCGGACGGACCGAGGATGGCGGTGAACGCGCCGGCGGGCACGTCGAGCTCCAGCCCGGTCAGAACCGGGTGAGGCCCGAAAGCCTTCTGCAGACCGCTTACCGCTAGTTCCCTCATCGCTCCATTCCTCGTGTATCCGCCGAGCGATTGAAAAAGCGGCCGAGCGCGATGCTCGGCAGCGCGGCAACCGCGATCATCACCAGCGCGAAGGGCGCGGCCTGCCCGTAGGAAAGACTGCTCTGGTACTGCCAGAATTGCGTGGCCAGCGTCTGAACGCCGGTGGGCACCAGGATGAGCGTCGCCGTCAGTTCGGTCACGACTTCCAGGAAAACCAGGCAGAACGCGGCCGCGAGGCCCGGTGCGGCGAGCCGGAGCGTGACCCGGCTGAATGCGGCGAGCTTGCCCTGGCCGAGAGACCGCGCGACCTCGTCGAGACTGGCAGGGGCGCGTGCGATCGCCGCCTTCACGCCGACGAGGGCGAGCGGGAAGAACATGATCGCGTAGCAGAGAACCAGCAGCGGCGCGGTCTGGTATCCGGCGCTGTCGAGGTATTGCTCGGTGAAGTACGTCAGTGCAAGCGCGATGACGACACCGGGCATGGCCAGCACCAGGTACGTACTGCGCTCAAGGAAATGCCGTGCGGCGCCAGCGTGCCGGATGGCGAGAACTGCGACCGGCAGCGCCACCAGCGTGTCGATGGCGGCCGCACTGACCCCGTAGGCGGCGGTGTGCCACGCGGCGTCCAGCATCGAGACGCTGACCGAGTCCGAGACTGACGGCACTCCGCCCTCGACGATCCAGTAGATGCTGGCGCCCACGGGGAGGCCGAGCGCCAGCGCCATCAGCACGCCTACGCAAGCGACAGACAGCACCTTCGCCCGGATTCCGAGGCGCAGCGGCGGCATCACCCGCTGCGTCAGCGGACCGGACCTGGCGACCCGGCCGCCGCCGCGCCACCGCGATTCGCCGGCCAGCACCACCAGGCTGATGGCTACCAGCACTAGCGACAACGCGCAGGCGGCCGGGACCTCCGTCGGCAGCTGGAGGTTCGTGAAGATCTCCGTGGTGAAGGTCTGATAGCCGAGCATCTCGAAGGCGCCGTACTCGGCCAGCAGCACCAGCGCCACCAGCAGGCATCCGCCGAGGATGGCCCCCCTGGCCTGGCCAAGCGTGATCCGGATGAAGGTGCGCACCCGGCCGGCTCCAAGGCTCCTGGCCACCTCCTCCTGGCCGGGATCGGCGGCGCGCAGGCTGGCCGCCACCGGGAGGTAGACGAGCGGATAGACCGCCAGCGTCATGACCAGGACGGCGCCGCCGAAGCCCTGCACCCAGATGAACAGTGAGCTCCAGCCGAAGCTGACCACGAAGTCGGGGATGGCGAGCGGCACGACCAGCAGGACCGCGAAGACCCTGCGGCCGGGCAGGTCGGTCCGCTCCACCAGCCAGGCGGTCGCGGTGCCCAGGATGGCGCATGCCGCCGTGACGGCCACGGTGAGCCGGACGGTGTTCCACAGCAGCGTGCCGGTGAGCGGCCGGAAGATCTGGCTGCCCACCGTGCTCCAGCCCGCCCGCGACGACTCGATCAGCAGGAACACCAGCGGCACTGCCAGCAGTGCCGCGATCACCGTGGCGATCAACAGCAGCCCGGCCGGCCGCCGGGCCCGCCGGGCCGGGACCGCGGACCGGCCGGACAAGGCTGCCCCGGCGGGGAGCGTCGTCACCGCGCCTGCCGCGCCCCCATCGGACTGGGCGCTGCCCTCTCCGCGGACGTCCGGAACGGTGCTCACAGGGCGGCCGCACCCGGTCCGGTCACAGCAGGCCTGCCTTGGTCATGAGTGCGATCGCCGTGCTGCCGTCGCCGAGCTCGGCGATCGTGATCGGATACGGTCTTAGCTGGCTCAGCGGAGTCTCGCCGGCCTTGGTCGTGACGCCCGACGCGATCGGGTACTCAAAGCTGAGCGACTGGCCGGCACCGGTCCCTGGCGTCGCGATGATCTCCTGGCCCTCCTTGCTGACCAGGAACGCCAGAAACTTCTGCGCTGCCGCCTGATGCTTGCTGGACTTGAGTACCGCGGCCCCGGATACGTCGAGCACGTAACCGGGATCGCCAGCGGCGAAATACGTGATCTTGGAGTGCATGTTGCCGGCGCCGATCTCGGCCCGCATCCGGTACCAGTAGTACTGGTTAACGATCCCGAAAGCGGCGGCACCGCGATTCACCTCATCGGCGATCGTCTCATTGTCGGGGTAGATGTGCCCGGCCGCGTTCGCCCGAAGTTTCTCCAGCCAGGTCAAAGTCGCGGCCGTGCCGTAGGCGCGCCCGTAGGCGGTCACGATCGGCTGGAAGTCTGTCTCGCCGGGTGCCAGCGCCAGCTTCCCCTTGTACTGCGGGTCGGCAAGCTGGGAGACGTGCGAGGGCAGCTGGCTGGCCGAGATCAGGCTGGGGTTGTAGATGATCACACTGACCCGGGCGGAGACGCCGACCCAGTCACCGTGCGGAGAGTTGTACTTAGCAGGCGTCTGCGCCAGCGTGGCCGGCGTCACCGCCGCGAGCATTCCCTTGGCCTGCAAGCTCTCCAGCGGCGGCGAGTTCTCCGTGAAGAACACGTCGGCCGGGGACCTGGAGCCCTCGGCGGCGATCTGGTCGGCCAGCACGTCCTCGTCGTCGCTGCGGACTACGACATGGATACCCGTCTTCTGCTCGAACGCCGAGATCAGGTTGTCGGCCGTCTGCTCGTGCTGGCCGTTGTACAGGGTGATGGTCGTGGCACCGTTGCCGGGCGCAGCGCTGCCGCACGCGGACAGCACCGCGCCCGTTGCAAGCACGGCTGCGGCGACAATGACTACGCTGACGCGCCTCATGATGCGGCTCCAGGGCAGATTGAGTTCACTTCACGGCTTGCGGCTTTCACTGCCTTGGTCGCGGCGGAGCTCTTGCCGTCGCTGTCATAAACCGCGGCATAGGCGCTCGCGAGGTGGCTGACGGCAGCGCGCAGCGCGGCATCGCCGGTCCTGATCGCCCGTAGCGGCTTGATCTGCGCCTCGGCATAGCCCACCGGGTCGGCACCGGGATCTGGTCCGTCTGAGAGCGCAGCGCTGATCTGCGTGCAGGCTGGCGAGGCGGTCGCCGCGGCTGACGCACGACCCGAGCCTGTGCTGCAGGCGGCGAGGAACAGCGCGGCGGTGAGGGTCAGTAGGATGGCAAGGCCGGAGGCAGGACCCGCTGCGTGTGCGGCAGGGCGGCAGCCTGGATAGTGCTGTCTGGTCATTCCTCAGTCTTCCGGCTTGGTGGGGGCTTCGTAGCGGCGCGTGTTCAGGTTAGCCTTACCTAACCTGAACCAGGTTAGGCTAACCTAAGAACAAGGGAAAAAACCGGTTTACCCGGCAGGTTCACGCGCTCGTTACCTGACGTCAGTCGCCGCCGTAGGCTGGAAGCGCAGGTGGCTCGCCGGCTGCCCGGTTGCAGGCTGCACAGTTACAGGCTGGTCAGGCGTTGGCTGCCTCGGTGGTTGGCTGCCTCGGTGGTTGGCTGCCTCGGTGGTTGGCTGCACCGTCGCCGGCTGTGCGCCTGCCGCACCCAGCCAGGAACACCGCCACTACCGAAGTTGTTGGCGCTGGGTAGGCGGTACACGCGGTCCGGCAGACATCACCGAGGTGACCCTGAAGTGCGCGACATCCTGGATCCCATCACCAAATGGTGGGAGGCAAACGACACGTTCGGGCTTGCCACGGTCGTCCGCACATTCAGCAGCGCCCCGCGGGAGCCGGGTGCGGCGATGGCAGTCTCCGGTGCCGGCGAGGTCGTCGGCAGCGTATCGGGCGGTTGCGTTGAAGGCGCTGTCTATGAGCTCGCCACCGAGGTCACCGCGAGCGGGCAGCCGGTGCTGCGCCGGTATGGCATCAGCGATGACGACGCGTTCGCGGTCGGCCTGACGTGCGGCGGCATCATTGACATCTTCGTAGAGCCCGCCAGCCGCGAGCGGTTCGCCTACCTTGGCGAGATCGCCAAGGACGTCCGGCGAGGCACCCCCGTCGCCGTCGCGACAGTGATCGAGGGGCCGGGCATTGTCGGCTCGCGGCGGATCATCTGGGAGGGCCAGCGCACGGCTGGCACGCTCGGCGCGGGGGAGCGCCTCGATGCGGCCGTGGA
>Ga0335074_10011064_pt1 | contig 12619 bp, 11 predicted proteins | sample Lox_Sample_23_FD_206715 | JGI IMG/M metagenome (GOLD analysis project Ga0335074, IMG submission 206715) | Soil microbial communities from Loxahatchee National Wildlife Refuge, Florida, United States - Lox_Sample_2.3 | ecosystem: Environmental > Terrestrial > Soil > Wetlands | place: USA...
AATGCGCGCTCCGGAGCCGCCGTCGCCGAGGACAGACGGGCCGGCTGATGCCCCCAGTCCGCGCGTCCCCCCAGTGCCGCCGTTTCCCCCAGTGCCGCCGGTTCCCCCAGTGCCGCCAGTTCCGCCGGTTCCGCCGTCGCGGTCCGCCCACTCGCCGGACAGACCCGGACGACCGGAAAACTCCTCAGCCGTCGAGCAAGCAGAGCAGAACGCCGAACGCGCCCGGCGTGAGGCCGAGCGGGCGCAGCTGCAGGCCGATCGCGCGCAGCGGCAGGCGGAGCTAGCGCAAGAAGCTGCCGACCGGGCGCAGGAGGAGGCAGATACTGCGCAGGAACAAGCTGACGAAGCCCAGGAGGCGGCCGATGATCTTGCGGCAGAACGGGCCAGTGAGACTGATCGCGAGCGCGCCCGGGCGCACGCGGACCGAACGCAGGACCATGCCGACCGAGTGCAGGAGCGTGCCGACCTCGCTCAGGAGGCGGCCGACAGCGCGCAGGACGAAGCCGATGAGGAGCAAGACCGTGCGGACGAAGCACAGGAACTGGCCGACGACGCACAAGACCTGGCCGATGAGGCACGAGAACTGGCCGCCGAATTAACGGACTTGGCCCGGAGAGCGTGAATTCGGCGATGGCCGCGATGCCGGCGACGAATACCTCTGGCGTGGCGCTCGTCCGGGCAACCGGCAGGTCAAGCTCAGGGGATTTGACCGGGCGGACACGATCAGGGAACGCTTCGACCGCTTCAGGGAGCGAACTGACGCGCTTCTCGCAGTGATCGGCGAGGAATGGGAACGCGCTTTCAACAGCCGCGAGTAACCGCGACGTTCACACCCTCCGCGTTCTGGACACCCTCCAGGTTTGGTGAGAGCAAAAGGTACGAAACGGTTCCGGGACCTCAGCAAACCTGGAGGGTGTCGGACCCGGCGGCCGCCTGCAGGTCGATCCGTCCGGCACTAGCGACAGCGGTAGCTACTACCGCTGTCGCTAGTAGTGCAGCAGCACCCGTACCACTGCTGCGGTTCCAGGTCGGCTGATCGGGCACAGCAGTGCGCTCAGCCCCTGGTTGCACCAGTGGTCAGGCGCGTGTCGGAGAAGGAGACGCTGTGGGGCCGGGCACGCTCGGCACAGGAACCGGCGCGGGGCCACGCCGCCGATGGCGTCGGGTTGGCGACGGAGACGGCGTCGCGGCGACCGGCGTTGGCGATGCGACAGGTGCTCCGGATGGCACCGGCACCGGCGGCGCGCTCCCCGAAGGCACCGGCACCGGAGTCGCCGACGGCCGCTGCGACGGCACCGCGGCGGGCGACTTGGCTGCAGATCCGGTAGACGACGCTGGCACGGGACGTGGTGTTGCGGATCCGGCGCTGCCTGACGGTGACGGCGTCGCGCTCGGGGTGCGTTTGTGCGCCAGCGTGCCGGAGTGCTCGGTGTCAGAACTCGCAGTGCCATGGCCGGACGGTGCCGCAAGTGCCGCACCGACACCGCCCGCGACGACGACAACCGCTGCAGGGGCTGCGACCCACCACTGTCTGCGCGACAACAATCTCATTCGTAACCTCCGGTTCGGGCTGGCACAGATGCCAGCACCGGTCAGTACCGCTGGCCGTGGCCGGCGGTTGCATCGACGCGGCAGAAAATCGCATCCCCGTAAGAACGGCGCGCCGAAGGCGGGCGCAAGTTTGCCCGCCCTCGGCCGATTACGGTGTCCGCAGCAAGCCAGTCACCTATGGTTGGGGCGGCCCGTGGCTGGAACGGCCCGTGGCTGGAACGGCCCGTGGCTGGAACGGCCCGTGGCTGGAACGGCCCGTGGCTGGAACGGCCCGTGGCTGGAACGGCCCGTGGCTGGAACGGCCCGTGGCTGGAACGGCCCGTGGCTGGGACGGCTTACGCAGCGGCTGCGCGCCGGGAAAGGAGGCGGTGTCCCGGGTGAGCCCCGATGAGTTCACCGAGTTTTACGCCGCTTCCTTCCGCCGGCTCGTCGGTCAGCTCTACGCGATGACCGGAGACAGCGCCGAGGCTCAGGACGCGGTTCAGGAGGCTTTCGTGCGGGCCTGGGAGCGGCGCGGGAAGCTCGACTCGAGTGGTTCGCCGGAAGCCTGGGTACGGGCGACGGCTTGGCGCATCGCCGTCTCGCGATGGCACCGCGCCCGTCTCGGCGGCCTGCTGATGCGATCTCGGCCCGCACCGGCTGTCGCTGACGCGCCAAGCCCGGACCGCGTCGCCCTGATCGACGCGTTGCGCAAGGTTCCGGCCGAGCAGCGGCGAGCCGTCGTGCTCTACCACCTCTGTGACCGGACCGTTGCCGAGATCGCCGCCGAAACGGGTGTTCCGGTCGGCACTGTCAAGGCCAGACTGGCTCGTGGCCGCGCTGCGCTGGCCCCGTTCCTGCGAGAGTCGGCTGTAACTGCCGGCCCGTCGACAGCGGACGGGCGGTGACCGGTGCCTGAACTCGACGACGAGCTTCGCCGCCTGGCGGATGAAGCGGCGGCTGCCGCGGAGCCGAAGAACCCGGCGGAGGTGATCAGGCTCGGCAACCGGCGCCGGCGTACCCGGATCGTCAGGAACTGGTCAGCCGTTGTGCTGACCGCTGCGGTCGTCGTCGGCGGAGCGCTCGCTGGCGGACTGCTCACGGGCGCGACCAAACCGCCGACGCCTGTGCCGCCTGCGATCCACGGCGTGAGCCCGGTGCCGAGCGCGACACCGACGCCCGCCCGGTCGGCTGTCCCGGAGCCCAGTCCGTCGCCGTCGCATTCCGTCCCTGGCCCGAGCCCGTCACCGTCGGTCCGCACGACCGGCCAGGCCGGAGCCGCACCGACGGCCAGCCCGTCGCCCGCCGCGACCTGAACCGCAGCGACCTGAACCTCCGCGACCTGAAGGGCGTGGGTATACCGACCGACGCCCCAAGAAGGGCCACGATCGGTAACCCACGCCCTGCGAGCTCAGTCTGAGCCCGGCGATCAGCTGGTGAAGTGCTCGAACACGTGGCTGAAGTACCAGTCCGGCTGGGCCACGCCGGAGCAGGTACCCGCGCCCTTAGTGCCCGGGCAGCCACCGTTGTCCCGCTGCAGCGCCCAGAAGGAGATCAGCCCGATCCCCTGCTGCTGCGCCCAGTGCAGCACCGTGACTGCGTCTGCCGTCGAGAACGTCTCATCCTGGCCGAAGTCATCGATGCCCGGCATCTCAGTAATGCCGATCATGTGCCAGAGCTGCCGCGACATCGCGTTCGGGTACAGCGACTGCAACTGGCTGTACAAGCCGGCGGCGGCAGACTCGGTATCGGCGACCATGTCCTGCTGGGTGCCGATGTAGTAGTCGAAGGTGAGCAGGTTCACGGTGGAGATCTTCGCGCCGTCAGCGACCGCATTCTGCAGCACCGCCAGCCCTGACGAGGTCAGGCCGGTCGGGAACGTCGGCAGCGTGTAAGAGAACTGGATCCGCCGGTGATGCGCCGCGGCCCAGGCCTCGGTCATCGCGATTGCTTCGTTGCGCCGGTTGATCCCGGCCGTGTTAGTCAGCGAGTCGGCCTCGACGTCCAGATCGATGCGCGGCACGTTGTAGGTGGTGATCAGGCTCTCGTAGACCGCGGCGATCGCAGGCACGCTCGTGCAACTGTCAGCGATGTCGGTGTCAGTGGTATCGGCCGTGTAACCGCCGAACGACGGGATCACGTTCCCGCCGGTCCGCTGGATCGCGGCTATGTCGCTGCCATAGCTGGCCGGAGCGATCGGCTGGCTCGTGTCGCCATCCCAGTACGCGGTGCACGAGCCGGCAGTCGCAGTCTGCAGGAATGCCAGCGACAGGAACCTGGCGCCGGACTGCCGCGACAGCGTCGCCAGGTCCGTGCTTGAGTCGTACATCTCGTAGTACGGCGCGAAGACCCGGTACGGCAGCGGCCGGGCGGCCCCCAACGAGCCGTGGTCAAGCCGGCTTACGGCAGTGCTGGCCGACCCAGTGCTCGCCGGCGAGGCGGCGCTGACTCCGGTAGCCGCTAATCCGAGCGTGACCGTCGCGGCAACGGCGGCGGCCAGCCCCGTGAGCAGGGTGGTTAGTCGTTTCATGCGCGGCTCCCTATAGCTAGTGCGGAACGGCGATTGTCTGCGTCCGGCCGGCGGCCGCCGCTTGCGCACCGGCGGCCGCCAGCCCACTCCGGTAAACCCGGCCGAGCCATGGCGCGAATCAAATAGGAAAGTTTCCTATTTGATTCCACCGCGACGCTAGCCCCGCCGGCAGCCGGCGTCAATAGGCAGAAATCCGCACGTGCCCGTTCCCGCCGGAATGATCCTGGGCAGGAACCGTGACGGGCGCCAGCACCCCGTCGGCTACCGTTGCCACGTCGGCGCGACTGACGGACGATGAGGTCCGCGGGCGCCCAGCACGCCAGGAGCGACCAGCATGGACGACACCATCAGCACCCCGACCGCGGCGCCAGCGAGGCCCGCGGCGCAAGCAGGGCCCGCAGCGCCAGCGAGCTCAGCAGCGCCAGCGATGCCATGCGACCCTGCGGTCCTGGACGAGATTCAGCAGCGGGTGCTGTGGCTGGCCACGCGGATCATCGACGCGGCGAACCACGAGCGTGACACCGGCGACGGCGTCAAAGTCGGCGGCCACCAGGCCTCCAGCGCCAGCCTTGTCACGGTGATGACCGCGCTGTACTTCGCCCACCTGGACGCGCCGGACCGGATCAGCGTGAAGCCGCACGCCTCGCCGGTCTTCCACGCCATCCAGTACCTGCTCGGCAACCTTGACCGGTCATACCTCACCACGCTGCGAGCCTTCGGCGGGCTGCAGTCCTACCCCAGCCGGACCAAGGATCCCGACATTGTCGACTTCTCGACAGGCTCGGTCGGTCTCGGCGCCGCGGCTCCGCTGTTCGCCGCCGCCGCGCGCCGCTACGTCGACGCGCACTTCGGTCCCCGGCCGCGCAGCCGGTTCATCGCGCTGATCGGGGACGCCGAGCTGGATGAGGGCAACATCTGGGAGGCCGTCGCCGATCCCGCCACCGACGGCCTTGGCGACGTGCTGTGGATCGTCGACGTCAACCGCCAGTCGCTGGACCGGGTAGTGCCAGGGGTCCGGATAGCCCAGTGGGAGCAGCAGTTCAGCGCTGCGGGATGGCACGTGGTCGAGGCCAAGTACGGCCAGGCACTCCAGCGTGCCTTCGCCGAGCCCGGCGGCGACAGCCTGCGCGACTGGATCGACGCGATGCCGAATGAGCAGTACCAGTCGCTGTTCGGCCTGGAACCGGCCGCGGTGCGCGAGCGATTCCTGGACGGAGCGCCGCCGGCAGTCAGGCAGTTCTGCGCGGACATCCCGGACGACGAACTGGCGCCGCTGGTCACCGACCTGGCCGGGCACGACATCGGCTCGCTGCTGGCCGCTTTCGCCGAGTGCGACGCCGAGTCAGGCCGGCCCAGCGTGCTGTTCGCCTACACGATCAAGGGCTGGGGCCTGCCGATCGCGGGCAACCCGCGCAACCATTCGGCGCTGCTCACTACCGCCCAGATCGGCCAGATGCGCGAACGGCTTGGCCTCACCGCCGCGACGGAGTGGGACCGGCTTGACCCGATGACACCGGCCGGGCAATGGGCGGCCGCCCGCCGGGAGCAGCTATTCCGGCCACCCGTCTCTCATACCGGGAACGACCTCTTCGTACCCGATGCCGTCGGCCTGCGCGCGGCCAGGCCGATCTCCACGCAGGAGGCCTTCGGGCGGATCCTGGTCGACCTGTCACGGTCGGAGTCGGTGGGTCCGTACCTGGTGACCACTGCGCCCGACGTGGCGACGTCGACGAACCTGGCGGGGTTCATCAACCGGACCGGCGTGTTCTCCCCGGTGCCGCGCCGGGCCTGGAGTGAGGACCCGGTGCTCAAGTGGGCCGAGGGTCCGGACGGCCAGCACATCGAGCTCGGCATCAGCGAGATGAACCTGTTCCTGCTGCTCGGGCAGCTCGGGCTCAGCTGGGATCTGTCCGATCAGGCGCTGCTGCCAGTCGGTACCGTGTACGACCCGTTCGTGCTGCGCGGCCTGGACGCGTTCATCTACTCGGTGTACTCGGGCGCGCGGTTCATCGTCGCGGGCACGCCGTCCGGCGTCACGCTCGCGCCGGAGGGCGGCGCGCACCAGTCGACGATCACCGCGTCGGTCGGGCTCGAGCTGCCTAACGTGACCTTCATCGAGCCTGCCTACGCGGTCGCGCTCGACTGGCTGCTGTGCGGCGCGCTGCAGTCAGTGGCGGCCGCCGCGACGCCGGACGCCCGGCCTGGCGAGGCGGGCCCTGGTCAGGCCGAGACCGGGTCGTACTACTTCCGGCTGACCACTCGCGGGATCGACCAGGCGCCGTTCCAGGCCGCGCGCGAGCGGCTCGGCGACGCGATCTTGCGCCGTCAGGTGCTGGCCGGGGCCTACCGGCTCATCGACGCCGCTGAGGCCGCGACGGCCGGCGCTCCCCCGGTCTACCTGGTTGGCTGCGGCGCCGTGCTCCCTGAGGTTCTGCAAGCCGCAGCCGAACTAGCCGAGGAAGGCATCGCCGCCACTGTCGTCGATGTCACCTCCGCGGACCGGCTCTACCGGGCCTGGCAGCGAACCCTGCGCCAGGGAGTGCGGACTGCGACCGCGCCGTCCATCCCGGGCGCACTGCGCAGCGCGTTCCCGGACCGCGCGCCAGTGGTGACGGTGCACGATGCGGCCTCGCACACGATGAGCTGGCTCGGCTCGGCGCTCGGCGTCGCGGCAGTCAGCCTCGGCGTCGACAGCTTCGGCCAGTCCGGCGCAGTAGCTGACCTGTACCGGGCCCATGACCTCGACGCCGGCTCGATTGTCAACGCGGCCCTGGCGGCGCTGTCGCTGCGCTGAGGCGCGCCCGCTGAGCGCGCCGCGCAGAACTCTTCGCGGCGTGGCCGGGGCCACTACTTTCCGGTCGGCTGTGCGCCATCTGGCTGGGATGCGGGGAACAGGCGGTCCAGGTGGTAGTCGATGACGGCCTGAGCTTGGTCGACCGAGGAGTGGCCGACAAGGACGCTGGTGCCGAGGCCTGCAGACAGGGCCAGCAGGCTGAGGGCCTCCAGGCCAGGATCAAGGTGCGCGGGCGTATCTCCGGCGGCCTGGGCGGTTCGCAGCTGGGCAGCCACCAAGTCAATCACCGTGCCGGAGTTTTTGACCAGGGGCGCGATCGCCAGTGCCGGATCGGTCAGGGAGAGCGCCAGGTAGGCCGTGTAGAGGACGGTGAAGGTCCGCCGTTCACCGTCGGCGGGCAGCCCCTCGGTGAGAATAGCCGCGAGGACGTCACGCGGCCTGGCCGGGCCGGCCGACGCTGTGGCCTGTGTGCGCCGCGCCCGAACCAGAACCCGCTCGCCGAACCTGGCCGCCAGGTGCTGCATGGCGGCCAGCATGAGCTCTTCTTTGGTGCCGAAGTAGTACTGGACCAGCCGCACCGATACACCGGCTTCAGCTGCGACCTCGCGCATCCCGGTGGCGTGCAGCCCGCGCGTGGCGGCCGTCCGCAACAACGCGTCTGCGATCTGCCCTCGCCGTTCCTCATGGTCGACCCTCTTCGGCACCCGCTCACCGTACCTCTGGCCAACCTGTCCGCCCGCCTTTTATGATACGTTCGTACCATAAAAATCAGACCCAGCCGCACGGAGGACGACGGACATGCTCGGGATCAAGCACGTCACCGGCGCGGCAGACCTGGCATCCGAGGGCGAGCCGGGCTCGTGGGTGAGCGATGCGGCGCGGGAGAAGTTCATAGCCGCGTACGAGCGGGTCTTCGCCCTGTGGCCGCAGCCGTGCGAGGAGTTCGATGTCGAGACCGCGACCGCGACCACTCGGGTGCACGCCTGCCGGCCGCATCCCGACGGCGAGCCGGTGGTGCTGCTCACTGGCGCCGGGGGTAACGCTGCGGCCTGGTTCCCGCACGTGGCGACGCTCGCGGGGAGCGGCCCGGTGTACGGGATCGACATGCCCGGTGATGCGAACCCCAGCGTCCCGCGTGCCCTGATGACTCCCCCGGCGTCCTGCGCGGCATGGCTGGACGAACTCCTGGGCAAGCTCAGCGACCGTCCGGCGCACCTGGTGGGCTACTCGTACGGCGGCTGGGTCGCCATGAACCAGGCGATCCGCGCGCCCGGCCGGGTTGCGTCCCTTACGCTTCTGGACCCCGCCGGGCTCACCAGGCTCGATGCCCGATTCTGGTGGTGGCTGTCCATCAGCGGCCTTGCCTCCATGACTCCGATGCCGCTGCGCCGCCGCTTCGCCCGGTGGCTGGACAGCCCGTCCATGGCAGAGCCTGAGCTGATGACGCTCATGTGGACAGCCATCCGCGGCTACCGGATGGAGCCTAAGTTCCCTGGCATCCTCACCGACGACGAGCTCCGCGCGATCAACGTGCCTGTCCTGCTGGTCACTGGCGCACGCAGCGCGCTGCTCACCCCGGCAGAAGCCCGTGCACGGGGAAGTCTCATCCCGCATGCGGAAGTCGCCGTCATCCCCGGCAGCCACGGCGGCTTCAACCGAATCGACGAGCTGAACAACCGGATCACCGCGTTCATTGACGGCCAGGCGCTCAGCCCAGATTGAACTGCATCCGCTCCTCGGTCCGGCCCGGCCTCGCAGCCAGCGGCTGCCGCTGATCGCTGCTGACAAAGCCGACCCTTTTGTACAGCCGCACCGCTGCGTCGTTGCCATCCAGGACCCACAAGTACGCGGTACGCACCCCGGCCGTGCGCAGTCGGTCCAGAACAACCGTGAGCATATTACGAGCCACGCCTTTATTACGCCACCCTGGCGCTACCCAGACATATTCCAGATAGCGTTCGTCATCCGGTTTCCCGGTTTCCCATGTACATCCGACAATGGCAGCTGGCACATTCTCCTCAACACTGACTGTCCAGTCACCCCGGTCAAACTCCGCGCGCCACTTCGGCTCGTCAAAGGCCTTTTCTACCTGGTACGAAGCTAGAAATGCATGCGGCGAGTCACGCAATGCTGCCAGCCTCATGTCGCGCAGCAGCGGCCATTCGCCTGGGACAAGCAGTTTGATATCGGGCATAAAAGCTGATTCTGACACGATGGCCTGTAGCCTGGCAAGCAGCCGGCTGCGTCGCAGGCATCTGCGATGTCGTTAGCTGTCTGCAGTTAAGTTCGCCTGGCTTCTATCGAATCCAGTTAAGCTGCCGCCGGCTGTTCGCTCGGCTAGCGCTCAGGTGCGACCTTTCCCGGGCCTGCGCCGCGGGCTCCAGTCAGCGAAAGCAACCGGAGCCCGCGGCGCGTCAGTGCACGAGAAATGCAATTCCCAGGAAGATCGCTATGACGGTGGTCAGCAGGACCGATGTCACGGCCGTTGCCACTCGCAGTAGCTCCGACACTAGTGCGGCGAGGCTACGGGCAGCCCTGGCCAGTCCGGTCATGACGAGAATGATCACGACTATGGCAACCAGGGCACCGACGCCGGGCACGGCCGACCCTGTCATGGCGCTAGCCGCGTGGTAGGCGGTGGCCTGGTAGGTGGCGGCGTGGCGCACCGCGTCGATCGTCGCGACGGCCAGGCGGGGAGTTAAGGTGTGCAAGGGACTTCCTTCGTGTAGGAGATCGCGCAGGGGTTCTGCCTGGCGGGCATCCTTGTTGGCGCAAGGGTGCCCGCACTGTTTGCTGCCACCGTTCTGGTCGCGGCGGCCGTGATCGCGGTCATCTTCACTCCCTCCGTTAACTTCAGTGAAGTTCTCGCTCTCGCCATCCTTTTCTTCAATGGCTCGCTCTAAGTTTGCGCTAGGCTCTTCACGTTCATCAACCCTGCTGAACTATCTGTCCTGGCTGAAGTCCAGGCTAGGAAGATCGCGTAGACGAGTCAGCACATTGACGACTACCTGCGGTTTCAGGACGTAGCTATAGTGGTATGAGGCATTTGCAATGGCTGCTGAAGTTAAGTTGAACAAAGGCAGGGTGACGTGGACGCGCAGGACCCCCGGCGGCTTCTTGCTCATCGGCTGCGTTCGCTTCGCGAGCACGGGCCGCACGAGCGCAAGATCACCCAGCCCGAGCTGGCAGAAGCCCTGGGAGGCGGCAAGCCCCTCAGCGTGCCCCTCATCTCGTCATGGGAGTCTCAAACTAATCCCCGGATCCCGCCGCTGGCCAGGCTCGACGGTTACGCGGCTCTGTTCGCGACCGCCCGCTCCTTCCAGACGAATCCGCCGCGCCTGCTCACTCCGGCCGACATGAGCGAGGCGGAGAGACGAGCCATGGCAGAACTTAAGCAGGAGCTGATTCACTTGCGGAACGACGCTCTGCGAGCGACGCCGTCCGGCCCAGCGCCTGTCCAGGCCAACGCCGTCGTGGAATCACTCGATTCCGGACCGTGGCGGTTCGCCGACGGCAACACGATCACCATCACCTGCGCCCAGTGGCCGCAGCACATGCTGGACCGGATGCCCTATACCGAGGTCGACGATCCCGACTACATCGAGCTGCTGAACTACTCAGAGCTTGATGCCCTCTTCGAGCTGCACGGTCATCTGCGTGCCGCCAACCCGGCCAATCAGGTCAACCTCCGCATCGCCGGCAAGCTCGCCTCGGATGACTACACCTCGCACCTGGTCTCGCTCGGCGGAGTCGACTGGAACTCGGCCACGATCTCGGCGCTTCGGAAACTTCAGATGCCGGTAAGGCAAGTCGCTGACTGGAGCACTCCGGACGGCCAGTACTTCGATGTAGAGGTCAACGGGAAGTCGGTTAAGCATCGCGCACTTCTCGATATGACCAGTAATTGGGATGCCGCCGGTCAGCCAGTTAGTGAGGGAGCCGGCAAGGGAATCCTGCTCGAAGACGTGGCGCTGTTCGCTCGTGCGGTCAGCCCCTTCAACCGGAAGCGAACTGTTACGATCTGCAGCGGCATGTATGGCCGTGGCACGTACGGCGCGGTGCGGGCGCTCACTGACGAACGGTTCCGCGACCGCAATGCCGAGTACCTGAGATCCCGGTTCAATGGCTGCGAGGCCTACTGCATCCTTACCCGCGTTCCTATCGTCGACGGAGCCACCTTGACCCCTGATTGGACGACCGGTGAGTACACCCTGTTCGAATGGTCAGGGTGACCGGTGTCCGGCAGTGAACCGCTTGATCATCATGGCTCGCACCGCGACCTGCTGTGGTCAGGTGACCATGTTCAGTCGCAGCGGATTGACGCGGTTTTCGTGCCTACCGTCAGGACTCCGGCCTACCTGGACGCGGCGTCCCGCCTCGCGCACGAGATTGATTGCACCCTAGTCACACTGCACAGCAGGCAGTGGACGACCGCCGCCAAGGCGGCGCAGCGGCTGCCCAAGACAGTCGACCTGGTAGCGATCGATGTGCCCGATCCGGTGCTGCTGCGGCTGCCGCGCTTCCGGACTTCTCTGCTGGCCGCGCACAAGGTGTTTCCCTGGGACCCGCGGCGGCTGCCAACGGATCTGAGTGCAAAGCGCAATCTCGCTCTGGTCCTCAGCCGGTTGCTCGGCTGGTCGCGAGTGCTGTTCCTCGACGATGACATCACCGGGCTGAAGCCGGCCGAGGTGCTCGACGCGGGCGGACTGCTTGACACCCATAACGCTGTTGGCTTGCAGGTGGTCGGATTCCCGGATCACTCGGTGGTCTGTCACGCATACCGAGACGCGGGCGGATCCCAGCAGTCGTTCATCGGCGGCGGTGCGCTGGCTGTGCATGTGCAGCGCAGCACGTCGTTCTTTCCGGAGATCTACAACGACGACTGGTTCTTCCTGCTCGACGACGACAAAGGGCTCCAGCCGGTCGCGATGACCGGCCGGGTCACCCAGAAGCCGTACGACCCGTTCCGCAACCCCGAGCGCGCACGCGCCGAGGAGTTCGGGGACGTGCTGGCCGAGGGCATCTACTGGCTGCTTGACCAGCAGCTCTCGATTGCCGATGCGGACCGGGCACACTGGGCCGTATTCCTGGCGAAGCGCAGGCAGTTCATTCAGCGGGTGCTGGCAATGGTGGCCGAGAGCAGCCTTGAGTCTGCCGAGAAGCGCCGGCGCGTCGCTGCGCTGAAAGGGTCTCTCGGCCGCCTCGCGCTTATCACGCCGGCACTGTGCGAGAACTACCTGCGCGCCTGGCAGGCGGACCGACAGCAATGGCAGCGGTTTGTGCGGGACCTGCCGGCCGGCCTGGACCGGGTGTCAGCTCTTCGGCTACTGTCCGCTGACGGCGCGCCGCCACTCAGCTGGCAGCTGCGTGAGCGTAAGCGCCAGCCAACCAGCCGGTCCCTGACCGTCAGAGCCCCAGCCGTTCGCGATCCGGCAGCCGGCGAATTCAGCAATTCGCCGGCTGCCGGTCCTGCGCGGGCAAGCCGTCCGGACCAGATGGCAGAACCCGTGCTAGTCGATTAAGCAAGCAGGCCCGGGTCCCTTTGGCGAGTGACCGGGCCTGCCCAGACTCCAGGACCCTGACAGGACTCCGGAGGCACGTCCAATGTTAACCACGAACCACCTGCTCGGTCAGTTGCCGGATTCTGTCGGCCTAGTCGTGGCCGTGACCGCGGTCTCCCGAGCCGCGGTAGCAATCGTCCGCGCGGTGATGCATAACCTCAGCTGGAAGCAGGCAATCAGTAAAGCCGACGCCCGGGACCTGCC
>Ga0335074_10011065_pt1 | contig 12619 bp, 16 predicted proteins | sample Lox_Sample_23_FD_206715 | JGI IMG/M metagenome (GOLD analysis project Ga0335074, IMG submission 206715) | Soil microbial communities from Loxahatchee National Wildlife Refuge, Florida, United States - Lox_Sample_2.3 | ecosystem: Environmental > Terrestrial > Soil > Wetlands | place: USA...
ATCCACTTGCGCCGCGGCGACAAGAAGGCCGCCGCCAGCGACCTGGAAAATTTTCTTCAGCATCATCCCGATTGGCCGCAGGCGGCCAAAATGCGGGAGACCATCGCGGCCTTGCGACAATAGTTGGCGCCTCTCATGCCGGCCACGCAGCGGCCCCGGCGCACATTGCAAGCCGAAGCCTTTGCGCGACCTGGATGCCGCCGGGGCCACCGCGAGCGAGATAGCGCGCCTGATCGTGGTAGCGCACTGCGGCGGCGTGTCCAAAGACGGTACACCGCCCGCACCCGTGCACCGGGAACACGGCGGGGCCAGGCGATGAGGCCATCTTGCTGGCGCGCTTGCAGGCCGCATTTCCGATCGCGGGGCGCGCCCCGAGGGATCGGCTCAGCTTGTCCAAAGCGGTCCAAAGGCACGGCGTGTTATCGTGGAGGGCAGTGTCGTCGTCTCCTCTCAATTTCCATTTGGAACACTATGAGGGCCCCTTGGACCTGCTGCTGGATTTGATCCGCAAACAGCAGGTGGACATCAAGGATATCCCCATAGCCACCATCACGGCGCAGTATCTCGCCTACATGGAGAAGGCGCGCGAAATGGATATCGACCTGGGTGCCGAGTTCGTCTACATGGCCGCCACCCTGATACACATCAAATCGCGGATGCTGCTGCCGCGCGATCCGGCGCTGGGCACGGCCGACGGCCTCGAAGACGACCCGCGCCAGGAACTGGTCAACCGCCTGCTGGAGCACGAACGCTTCAAGAATGCGGCCGAGATGCTACAGCAGAAGCGCATCATCGAGGAGAACGTCTGGTCGAACCCGCAAATCAAAGCGTTCGCCTCGGAGGATGACGATCCCGGCCTGGCCATTACCCTGTTTGACTTGGTAAAGGCCTTTGGCGAGTTGCTGGAGCGCGCCAAAACACGGCCGGTCTATGAAATCGAATCGAGTGACGTGACGGTGGCGGACATGATCCGCTATTTGCGGGAGAGGTTTGAGGAGATCGGCCCGGATGACCCCGTGTTCATCCTGCGGATTTTCGAACAGCAGCGCACCCGCCGCGCCATGATCGCGCTATTTCTGGCGGTGCTGGAAATGGTGCGGATGCAGGCCGTCATGGTGACCCAGAAGGACCTGTTCGGCGAAATCGCGCTGAAGCGGCACATCCAATTCGACGCGGTTTTCGCCAGCGGCCAGCCAATTGCGGCGATCGAAAACGATTATCTGTGAGCATGGAAGAACTGGAAACACCCCCGGTCCCCGAAGCCCCCGAGGAAAACGCCGCTAGCGCCGATGGGAATGCTGAAGCGGCCGCCGAGGAAGCACCCGATGCCCCTGAGGATGGAGGGGCGGTGGCGGACGCCGAGGGCACCGAGGTAGTTTCCGCGACCGCGGAGGGGGCTACGGCTGCGCCATCCGGGCCGCCGCCAGAGCCAGCCGGCGCGCCGGAAGCGGCCAGCGAGGAATCGAAGCCGGTGGCGCACGCCGAAAGTACCGAGGTAGTTTCCGCGACCGCCGAGGGGCCTACGGCTGCGCCATTCGAGCCGCCGCCAGAGCCATCCGAAGCGTCAGAAGCGGCCAGCGAGGAGCCGGTGCCGCCGCTTGCGGAGACCGGACCTACCGAGCCAGGTTCCGCTCCTGCGGAAGCGACCGCGGTTGCGCCATCCGAAGCGCCGCTGGGGGAAACCGCCGCGCCAGAGCCAGCCAACACGCCCGACGCGGCGAATGTGGAAGCGGCCGAGGCGGTCCAAACGTCCATGGAGGATCTGCTGGCCGAAACGCCGCCGGCCGCTTCCGATATGGAGGATGCCCGGCTTCGGGCGGTTCTGGAAGCCATTATCTATGTAGCCGAAGAACCGCTGACCCTGGCCCAACTGGCGGCCGCTCTTCGCCAGCCGGGCGAGCGCATCCGTAAAATCCTGGAACAACTCGCGGCCGAGTACGATAAACCCGAGCACGGCATCACCGTCCGCGAAGTGGCCGGGGGCTACAAAATGGCCACCAAGCCCGAGCACCATGAGGGGGTCCGCAGCTTCGTCAAGAGCCTCAAGCCGCCGCTCAAGCTTTCGCTGCCGGCGCTCGAGACGCTGGCCGTGATCGCCTATAAACAGCCTGTGACGGCGCCGGAGATCATGGAGATTCGCGGCGTCCAGGGAGCCGGCGTGCTAAAGACACTGCTCGACCGCAAGCTCATCGCCGTGGCCGGGCGCAAGAACGTGATCGGCAAGCCGATCCTCTACAAGACCACCAAGGAGTTCCTCATCCAGTTCGGATTGAAGGATCTGAGCGAGTTGCCCTCGCTCAAAGAGTTCGAGGAGATTCGGCGGATGGCGCTTTCGGAAGGCGATGTTCCCGCTGCGGAACCCCCCGCGCAGCCGGCGCCGGCCGCTGCCGAGCCTTTGCCACCTGCCCCGTCTGCCGCCGAGGCCGCCGAGGCCGCGCCGGAAGCCGCAGCCGAACCGCCGGATCCCCAGGAGCCGTAATGCCAGAGGAGCGGCTGCAAAAGATCCTCTCGCAAGCCGGGGTCTCGTCCCGCCGCCAGGCTGAACGGATGATCGTGGAAGGCCGGGTGACGGTGAACGGCGCCGTTATCACGGAGCTAGGCTCCAAGGCCGACCTGGAACGCGACCACATCAAGGTGGATGGGCGCCTCATCCACGCGCCCAAACACCTGGTCTACATCGCTCTGTACAAGCCCAACAACACCGTCACCACCGTTACCGACCCGGAGGGCCGCGCCACCGTAATGGAATTGGTCAAAGGGGTGAAAGAGCGGGTTTACCCGGTGGGCCGGTTGGATTATCATAGCGAGGGCCTGCTGCTGCTGACCAACGATGGCGAGATGGCCAACGCCATCATGTCGGCGGCGTCGCATCTGCCTAAGACGTACCTGGTGAAAGCCAACGGCGCGCTGACGGCCGAGCAGCAGCAGAAGTTCCGCGACGGCGTGCCATTGGGCGGGCGCCGCACCCTGCCGGCGGGTCTGAAGCTGGTGCGGGAGGCCGAAAATCCGTGGTACGAAGTCAGGCTGGTAGAGGGCCGCAACAACCAGATCCGCCTGATGTTCAAGCATTTCGGACGGCTGGTGGAGAAGCTCAAGCGGGTGCGCATCGGTCCGCTGGAACTGGGGCCGTTGAAACCCGGCGCCTTCCGCCACCTGACCATCGAAGAAGTGCACAAGCTGAAGCGCGCGCTCACCCGCCCGCCGGCAGCGCACGCTAAGGAGGGTTCATGAGCCAGGTTACGGAAATCCTCGCCTCGGCCCACACCATCGCAGTGGTCGGGCTTTCCCATCGCCGTTATCGCCCCAGCCACGGTGTGGCCGAGTACCTGAAGCGCGCCGGTTTCCGCATCATCCCAGTGAACCCGCACGAGTCGGAGGTGCTGGGGGAACGAAGTTATCCCGACTTGGACGCGGTCGAGGAACCTATCGACATTGTGGACATCTTCCGCCGCAGCGAGTTTGTGCTGGAGATCGTGGAAGCGGCCATCCGCAAGGGAGCCCGGCTGATCTGGATGCAGGAAGGCGTGGTCCACGAGGAGGCCGCCCAGCGCGCCCGCGACGCGGGGATCGCGGTGGTAATGGACCGCTGCATTTTGAAGGATCACCGGCGGCTGGCGCGGGCATAAGCGCGCAGGGCAATCGATGCTTCGGTGGATGAAGGCATTCCCTGGTGGCTTCGATTCTCACCGCGGCCGCGCCACTGACTGCCCGGCAATCACCCCTTGAAAAGCGGATGATTCAGGCGGCCTGACGGACTCCCGCATCCAGGCTCGAACGAGGCCTTCCCAACCAGCCCTTCGCCCGATGGTTCGCCGGGGCGATGGGACCCGGCGCGGCCATCCCATGGGAGGTCAACGATTGTGGCGAACAGACAGGCGACCTAGGTTCATGGCCCGCGAGACATCCCGCTGTGCGTAGCGGCCACGGCGAAGTTCGCCGGCGGGCGCGTGGCCCGCGTCTTGATTCTCGTAGGATCGGAGAAGAAAGGCGTTACCGGGCACGCCGCGGTCTATGGGCCTGGGCTGCAGACGCCTGCGTATCGAAGTGGGCCAGCGCGCACCATCGCGCGAAGCGGAGGCAGGCCGCGCCGCGTCCATCATAGTAGGAGGTAGTCATGAAACATATATTAATCAGCGCTCTGGCTGGATTCGGCCTGTTGCTAATGACCTTGCCGGCGAGCGCCCAGTACCTGCCTCGCCGCGATTATCATCAAGTTCAATATGCCAACCAGCAAACGCCGCTTTCGGCGATTCAGGGAACCCTGACAGCCAACGGCGTTTCCCAGAACGCCATGCGGTCGGCAGACCAGTGGAACTATTTCGCTTCGGAAACGTTTCCCGGCTTCACGCCGCCCGCGCCGGAGAGCCTCTTCCCCTGGCTGGCGAACACGCCCAGCACGGTTAACGCCTATACCAACGCGTCCCACGATCCGGTAAGTTTCACTACCTGGTGGAACGCCATTCAGCCCTATCTGACCGCTGCGGGATATTAGGCTGGAGCGGCGGCGCAAAAGCGGTCTGTTTGCATATGCGAGAGGGCCTGAATTGGGCCCTCTCCCAATTGGGGGCCGGGACTACTCTTCTTTGACCACCACCACGGTGATTTCCGCGGTCACGTCCTTGTGCAGTTTCACCGCAACTTTGTACTCGCCCAGTTGCTTGATGGGTTCGTCCAACTGAATCTTGCGGCGGTCGACGGCGGTGAAGTCCTTGGCGGCCAGAGCCTCGGCTACGTCCTTCGAGGTCACCGAGCCGAATAACTGGTCGTTCTCGCCGGCCTTCTGGGCAATCGTGATGGTGACGCCGGTAAGCTGCTTGCTCAGATCCTGCGCTTCGTCCTTCTGCTTGGCTTCGCGCCGGACATAGGCTTGGCGCTCCTGCTCCACAATCTTCTTATTACCCTCGGTTGCCGCGACGGCCAGCCGTTTGGGCAGCAGGAAATTGCGGGCGTATCCCGGAGCCACCTTCACTACCTGGCCGCGGGTGCCCAACTTATCGATATCTTCTCTGAGAATAACTTCCATGGAATTTCCTCCCGCCTTTAGATGGCCGCCGCGAAGGGCAGCAGTGCGATGTTGCGCGCTTTCTTGATGGCGTCGGTGAGCCGGCGCTGGTGGGGCGCGCACACACCCGAGATGCGGCGGGGGATGATTTTGCCCCGCTCCGCGACGAAGGCGTGCAACAGCTTCACGTCCTTGTAATTGATGTCGTCAATTTTTTCGACGCAAAAACGGCAGACCTTCTTGCGGCGGAAATATTGCTTTTTCTGGGTGGCGACGGCCTTGTCGCCGCCGGTGGGCCGCTGTGCGGCGCTGCCTGGTCTTCCTTTGGATTCGGGCATGGCTTAGCTCTCCTTGGGATGGCCCGGCATGGCTGGCATCGGCGCCGCCGGCGCGCCAGGGGTGGGTGCCCCTTCCAATTGTTGCGCCAGCGACGGCTGCGCGGGAGCGGGCGTCGCAGGACCGGCCGCGGCGCGGCGAGCCGCCCGCTTGTCCCGAACCTTCTTGCGCTTCTCCAGCCGCTTCAGCACCTCATCGATACGCACGGTCAGAAATTTCAGGACGATATCGGAAACGCGCAGGCGGCGCTCCAGTTCCTTAACCGTTTCGGGCTTAGCCGTAAACTGCAGCAGCACGTAGGCGCCCTCGCGGTACTTATCCACTTTATAGGCTAACCGGCGCTTGCCCCATTTTTCGATTTTGTCTACCGTTGCCCCGGCGGCGGTCAACTGAGTTCGCAATTGTTCCACGAACTGGTCGGCCTCCTCTTCCGGAGCATCGGGCTTCACGATGAACAACTCTTCGTAAGTCCTCATTCTTCCTCTGTTGGTGAGCCTGGGGCGCGACGATTGAATTTCGTCATGGCCATTGCGACGCCCTCGGCGATTATCGAACGAATCGCATCGGCCGCAAAGCCGACAAATTCGTCCAATTCCTTGATTTGCGAGCGCCGGAAGGGCGCCAGCACAAATTCCGCGCCATCCTTCACCGGATGGCCCGGATGAATCCCCATGCGCACTCGCGCGAAATCGCTGGTGCCAAAGCTTTCGATCAGCGACTTGATTCCGTTGTGGCCCGCGGCCGAACCCTTGGGCTTGATCCTCAGCGACAGCCAGGGCAGATCCAACTCGTCATAAACCACCACAAACCGGGCCAGGTCCAACTCGTGCTTGGCCATCAGCGGCTGGAGCGAGCCGCCGCTCAGGTTCATATAGGTTTGCGGTTTAGCCAGCATAACGGCTTGCCCTTCAATCTCGCCAATTCCTACCAGCGCCCGGGAATCCTTGCGGGTGACGCGGATCCCGTGGCGCTCGGCCAGCCGGTCGATGGTAAGGAAGCCCAGGTTATGCGGCGTGAGCGCGTACTCCTCCCCCGGATTCCCCAGACCGGCCACCAGGAACATGGCAAATTACTTCTTCTTGCCCTTGTCCTTTTCTTTTTCTTTGCCTTTGTCCGCGGCGGCTTCTTCTTCCTTCTTGCCCTTCTTGATGACCTCGGGCTCGGCGGCGGCAGTGCCGGCAGCGGGTGTTGCGGCGGCAGGAGTCTCGGCGGCCGGGGCGACCTCTTCGGCGCGCAGGGCCACCACGTGGGCAATCACGGTGTCGCCCGGTCCCACCAGCTTCATGGAACCGCTCAGGCCGACATCGCTGACGCGCTTGCTCTGGCCGATCATCAACTCGCTCACGTCCACGGTGAAGTCCTGCGGAATCTCGTCCGGCAGACAGTCGATTTCCACGGCGCGGGTGATGACTTCGAGCAATCCGCCTTGCACCTTGACGCCCTTGGCATCGCCGGTAGTATGCACCGGGACGGTGACCCGGATGCGCTTGGTGAGATCGACGCGCTTCAGGTCGGCGTGCAGCAGGGTGCCTTTGACGGGGTCCACCTGCTCATCCAGCACCATGGCCGGAGTGGTTTCGCCGTCCTGGACGGCCAGATTGAAGATGGTATTGAACCCGGTTTTGCTGCGGATGATCTTGGTGATTTCCCGCGGGTCCACGGTGACGCTGATGGGGTCTTTGTAGGCGCCATAAACGACGGCCGGGATCCGCCCGGCGCGGCGTGTACGGCGTGCTTCATTCTTACCGCGCGAGGCACGCACCTCGGCGGTGACGGTAATATCCTGTCTCACTGCATTCTCCTTTAGCGGGGCCGAAGTCCGGTTCACCCTGACGGGCTAACGTGGGTTCGGGCACCCGGAAACCAAACCCGACGCGGAGACACGGAGGCGCGGAGGAAAACCGCGGAGACCACCTGGGTTTTCTCCGAGCATTTCCTCCGCGTCTCCGCGCCTCCGCGTCGACTTTCTGCCACTCAAATAAACAACACGCTCACCGAAGTCTCATCGTGAATCGACCGGATGGCTTCCGCCAACAACTTCGCGACCGATAACGACTTGATCCGGCTTGAATTTTTCGCCTCTGGCGAGAGCGGAATCGAATTCGTAAAAACCACTTCCTTCAAAGATGACGCCTCAATCCGGCTGACTGACGAACCGGAGAGCACGGCATGGGTCGCGCAGGCCGACACACTGGCCGCGCCTTTGGCCAGCAACGCCTCCGCGCCCTTCACCAGGGTCCCACCGGTATCGATGAGATCGTCCACAATCAGGCAGTTGTGACCGGCCACATTACCAACTACGTTCATCACCTCGGCGACATTGGCTTCCTCGCGCCGCTTATCGATGATGGCCAAGGGCGAATTCAGCCGCTTGGCAAAAGCCCGGGCGCGTTCCACACCCCCGGCGTCCGGCGAAACCACCGTCAGGGCCGGAACGTTCAAAGCCTTAAAATACTCGATCAATACCGGGGTGGCGAACAGGTGGTCCACCGGGATATCGAAAAAACCCTGGATCTGCGCGGCGTGCAAATCAAGCGCCAGAACGCGGTCCGCCCCCGCCGTTTCCAGCAGCGCCGCCACCACGCGGGCCGAAATCGGAACGCGCGGTTTATCCTTGCGATCCTGACGGGCGTAACCATAATAGGGTAACACTGCGGTGATGCGCTCCGCTGAGGCGCGTTTCAGGGCGTCGATCATCAGCAGCAGTTCCATCAGGTGGCGGTCCACCGGAGTGCAGGTCGGCTGGATGATGAAAACGTCGGCGCCGCGCACGTTTTCCTGGATCTGGAGATGAATCTCGCCGTCGGCGAATTGGCGGATGGCGGGGTCGCCGAGGGGCGTGCCGAGATGCACGGCAATTTCCTGCGCCAGCTCAAGGTTGGCGTTACCCGAGAAGACTTGAAGACATTCTCGACTTTTCATGCGTAGCGGCTGCGGGGAGGCCATGCGTTCCCGTGGCAGTGTTCCTTAAGCCAGCGCCACCACGATGCCCGGTAGCGCGCCCGGTTAACCAGCGAAATCCGAAAAAAGCTTGGGTTGCTCGCCGGCCACTGTCCCGACGATGGCTCACCCCCAGACGGCTCAAGCAGAGCCGCTTCCACCGGAGATTCTTCACCCAGTGCCGCGATGGCTCGAGAAACTCCTTGGGCATCGCGGAAGAGTCCAAACAGCGCGGACCCACTGCCGGTCATCAGGGCCGGCGAGGCGCCTGCCCGAAGCAGCCGCTCTTTCAGGGCAGCCAGCTCCGGATGCCGCCCGAAGACGGCCGGCTCGAAATCGTTCCCGGCAGGGACGGAACTACTTACATCCCACACCTGCGACTGGAAACTAAATATTTTATTTTGTTGTAATTCAGTTGTCAAACTGGGACTGAGCGCACCATAGGCCTCCGCGGTGGAAACATGCACCCGCGGAGCCACCAGCAGGCCATGCCGGGGCGGGCGATCGGGCAGCGGGAACAGCTCGGTGCCGCGTCCGATCCCAGCCGCGCAGCCGCCCAGCAGGAAGAACGGCACGTCGCTGCCGATCTCCCGCCCTAGCGCGGCCAGGGTAGCCCAATCGAGAAAGCCGCCGGCCAGCGGGGGCAGGGCCAGCAGCACGGCCGCCGCATCCGACGAGCCGCCGCCTAAACCGGCGCCCATGGGGATGCGTTTGGTGAGCCGCATCGCCACCCGCCCGGTGGCGCCCATGGCTTCCATCGCCAACCGGGCGGCGCGCAACACCAGGTTGTCCGCCAGGGCCAAGGGGTCGTCCAATTCGATGGCCGTCCCGCTGCCGGGCGTGAAAGCGATTTCGAGCGAGTCCGCCAGCGAGATGGTCTGAAAGATGGTCCGCAGCTCGTGGTAGCCGTCAGCGCGTTTTTCCAGCACCCGGAGATCGAGATTGATTTTGGCCAGCGCCCGCACGCGCGCCCGGCGAGTGCGCCGGGTGCTCATTTGTCGTATTGGAGCATCGAGTAGACGTCGTAACCGGCCAGTTTGCGGCGCCCCTGGAGAAAGGTCAGCTCGATGACGAATCCGATGCCGGCCACCATCCCGCCCTGGTCGATGACCATGCGGGCTACGGCGGCGGCGGTGCCGCCGGTAGCCAGCAGATCGTCCACGATCAGAACCCGCGTCCCTTTGGTGACGGCGTCGCGGTGCATCTCCAGACAGTCCGAGCCGTATTCCAGGTCGTAGGTCACGCGGACGCACTCGGCAGGCAACTTGCGCGGCTTGCGTACTGGAACGAAGCCCGCGCCCAGGGCGTATGCCAGGGCCGGCGCGAAGATAAAGCCGCGCGCCTCCACGCCCACCACCACGTCCACCTGAGCCTCCCGGTAATGGGAGCGCAGGCCGTCGATGACCAACCGCAGCCCATGCGGGTCTTTGAGCAAGGTGGTGATGTCGTAAAAGAGGATACCGGGCTTGGGGAACCCCGCTACTTCGCGGATCAGCTTCTTCAGGTCTTCCATAGGGCGAACCTTCAGTTATACAACAGTGGCCCGGTTTCCATTGGGCCCTCTTTCGTCCGCCGGGCCAAACGGTGCGCGGGCATGCGTGGCTTCGGAAGCGCGCCAGGGGGCCAGGGTTGGCAGGTCGATTGCAGCATCTCTTATTGCCCCCAAAGTGAGGAGAAAAGGAAATCATCAATTTTTATAAACGAGCGAGGAATGTGGTCTTTTCGTTGGTCATTGCCGGAGGTATGGCCGGTTTTGCCAGTGTCGCGCAGGCCCGCGGAATGTCGCAGACTGAGGTCCGTAACGCGCAGCAGCAATTGAAGAACGATGGCTATTACAACGGCACGGTGGACGGTGTGGACGGCCCCATGACCCACGCGGCCATCCGGAAGTACCAGACCGACAACAATCTGACGGTCAACGGCCGGCTGGATATGGCGACCTGCAAGCAGTTGGGCATCCAGAACGGCCCGCAGGCCTCCAATACCGTTGCCAATGAAGCCAACTCCAGCAACGCCAATCAAGCCAATAGCAGCAAGGTAGGGGAAGCCAACCAGTCGGAAAACGGCACCATCAACAACCCTTCTGCCGCGACCGTGAGGGCCGCCCAACGCAGCCTGCGTGAGAAGGGATTTTACAAGGGCAATCTGAATGGCGCCATGGGATCGGAAACCCAGGCGGCCATTCGGGAGTTCCAGAAGAACAGCAATCTGAATGTTACCGGTCAACTTGATCAGGCCACGTTGAGTAATCTTGGCGTGTCCAAGTAAAGCTGTCCAGATGGCGGTGCAGGCCGGGTGATGCTGCCCGGCTTGCTTCGCAACTGTATCAACGCCGTCCCCCACTGCGCCCGCCCGAATTCCCCGACCGACGTTCTAAGCGCATTCCTGCCCGCTATCACAGCCGCCCAGGCGGATCCCATTCTGGCCTCGTCGTGATTCGAAAACCTGCCGCGGCACCAGGCCAGCGGGCTAGACCTGCCGCCTGGTACCCCCACCCCTGTTTGCGGGTTCTGCAAAGCCCCGCAAAATTTTCCGCAATTGCTCTTCTGCCGGCGCGAGCGATGGTATATGCTAGTTCATTACAAGAATGGTTGCTCGGGTTTCTAACATCCGAGGACAAATATGTTTTGGCGCCAGGGTCTGGATTCGAGCCTGTGGGGCATAGAGGGATATTCTGCCGCACTGCCGGCGTTCGTATTCTCTTCGCTCCTGCTGTGTAGCGCTCCTACATAAACGAATGACGATCTGGCGGACGGACTTAGGTCCGTCGTAAATTGAAGAATTCCGAGTGCTTGGCCCGACGACAAACCGGCACATCGATACCTGCGTTCTGTTCAACCAGCTCATCCAGTGAATACGGCACCACTTCAGGTTCAGGAAGCCTTCGCAGGAAGTTTTCTTGAGAGTCAAGGCGGAAAGAGGCGCCTCAACGAAGATGGTGATCCGTACTCGTACGCAAACCCGGTTTGCGGTCTTACCCCCTTCCCGGTTCGCAGTTCCCACCATATTTCGCAACATCGAAGCAGGCACGCGGCGGTATCGCGATCTTCTTGCGAAGATGCAGCGGCTGCGGGGAAGAGTCTACGCCGGCGACCAGGCCATCGACCGGGCCGATCTGACCGCGGACGGCCGCCACAAGCTGAGCGTGGACGAGGACAGTTGGCACGTCCTGTCGCTGGACCAACAGGGAGAGGTTGTGGCGTGCCTGCGTTACGTGGACGAGAGCAATGCCCGCGGCTTTGACGACCTGTGGGTGCGGCACGCCGCCGTGGCGCGTTGTCCGAGGCTGGGCTGGAAATTTCGCGAGGCCGTGGAACTGGCCCTCCAACGCACCCGGCAGGCGGCCATCCGGTTCGGCGAAGTGGGCGGCTGGGCGGTGGCTGAAGAGCATCGCGGGACCACCGAACCGCTGCGCATCATCCTGGCCACCTACGGGCTGCTGGAACTGATGGGAAGTTGCGCGGGCGTGGCCACGGCGACGTTTCGCCACAGCTCCGCGCGGATTCTGCAGAAAATCGGCTTGACCGCCCTGACCGTGGACGGCCAAGAACTGCCGCCCTACCAGGACGCGCAATACGGCTGCCAGATGCAGGCCCTGCAGTTCGATTCACGGGCGCCGAATTCGCGCTTTCGGAGCTGGATCGCCGAATTGAGCCGCGAGCTGGCGGCTGCGCCGGTGGTTTGTCCGGCCAGCATTGCCACCACTCTCGACCGGGTCTGGCACGGGTTCGACTTGCCCGCGCCGGCGCTGGCCCCGGCATAGAAACCGCGGTATAGAAACAGGAGACATCAGGCATGATTCATTTCGAAGCCGCGCTGCGCGACTGGGCCGCCGCGGTGGGTGACGCGAACGTGATTATCCAAGCGGCCGCGCTGCGTGCCGCGGAAACCGCGACCTTTGCCACGAACCACGAAATTCCCGCCATTCTTCGCCCTGCCGGACTCAGTGAAGTGCAGGAATGCCTGCGCATCGCCAATCGTCACCGGATTCCGGTCTACCCCATTTCGAGCGGCCGGAATTGGGGCTATGGTTCGCGGGTCCCCGCCAGCGACGGATGCGTCCTGCTGGATCTCGGCCGGATCAACCGGATCGTGGATTTCAATGAAGAACTGGGCTACGTCACGGTGGAACCGGGGGTCACACAGGCGCAGCTCTACGAGTTTCTGCGCCAGCGCAACTCCAAATTATGGATGGATTCGACCGGCGCCAGCCCTCACTGCAGCCTGATCGGCAACGCCGTGGAGCGCGGGTTCGGCCACACACCGTACGGCGACCACTTCGCCCACACTTGCGGGCTGGAGGTGGTTTTGCCCACGGGCGCGGTGATCGAAACCGGTTTC
>Ga0335074_10011069_pt1 | contig 12617 bp, 13 predicted proteins | sample Lox_Sample_23_FD_206715 | JGI IMG/M metagenome (GOLD analysis project Ga0335074, IMG submission 206715) | Soil microbial communities from Loxahatchee National Wildlife Refuge, Florida, United States - Lox_Sample_2.3 | ecosystem: Environmental > Terrestrial > Soil > Wetlands | place: USA...
CCGCGATTATCAGGTCATAGCTCTCGCCGAGCGGCACGGATTGAACGATTGGTACCAGCAACGCCGCTGGCGGGAAAAACATCAGGCCGGCGACCGCGGCGCCAGTGAGAACGGTGCGTGTCGTATCGCTATAAGCATGCAAGCCAGCTTTAGCCGCGGGACTACCCGGAATTACGCCTACTACCAGCAGACCCGTCGCGTCCTCACCTGACTTGAGCTTGCGGTGGTCTTCGCGCAGGTCTACGCCGAGCGGTGAAGTGTTGTCCTCCTCATTGATGAACTCTTGCAAAGGTATCTGCTGTTGCTGATAGGTGTCGGGGTTCTGGTAGCGCTCGTAGTTGACGATATCGGCGTTGGCGCTGAAACCCGCTGCGTTGGGATCATTCGGGTCAAGCGTCGAAGTCTGGCCGGTGAGCGGCGGAACAGCGACCGTTCCTGCCGGCAATGCAAGGGTGCGCGCGGCAACTGGAGCGGAGGCTGGCGAAGTGCTTACTGGCGCCGCGGAAGGAGCATTGCTAGCGGCGGACGGTGAGACCGGTGCCGCAACCGGCGCTGAGGCTGTGGGGGATCCCATCGCTGCCGGAGCCGCCGCCGGATTAGTGGCTGGTGCCGTCACCGGATTCGCAGCTGGCACCGTCGCGGGAACCGGGGCCAGCAGCACTCCTGTCGGTGCATTGGCCGGTTCACTGATAGAGGACGCAGGCGTAGCGTCCGCTAATGCGGCATTCGTCAGAATGAGTAATGTGAGGCTAGCAGCGGCGCATGCCGGTGCTATCTTCCACCCTCTTCTACGCGAGCCCCCACGCGTTTTCATGCTGCACAACCCGTTTTTCGTTGCGTAGCTTCTTCAGATGCGACCTTACCGATTGCGCTGCCGCCGGATGGAGAAAAACCGGCACGTCAGTATAGATTTTCTTGACGATCGCCATCACTTCCAACGGCTCGTCCTTGATTGCGTTGAGCACCTGGCGATCGCGCAACTCACGATGGGCAATGTACTCCTGAATTTTCTGCTTGGCATTGCGGATCACCGGCCCGTGCGCGGGATAAATCGTCTCCACATCAAGTTCGAGTAGATTGCGCAGCGAATCCATATATTGCCCAAGATCGCCAGTCTCATCTGGAATCACCGTGGTACCCGCCCCCAGTATCACATCTCCCGTGAATAGCGCCTTTTCCTCCACGAGCAAATAACAAAGATGGTCCGGCGCGTGGCCGGGGGTAAAAACTGCTCGCAGCGTCGCACCTTCGGTGGCCACTTCGTCGCGATCATCGATTTCGGTGAGAGGGACTCCGGCGGCATCATCGGGACCGGGCACCGGCCACGGCTTCTTCAGCACGCCGAGTTTGCCAAAGCGCTGATGGACGTCTTTGACGCCTCCGATATGATCCTGATGAGCATGGGTCAGGACGATGCGATCCAATTCCTCCGCCTGACTGAGTTCGCGCAGCGCGATCGGCAGATTCTCCGCCCATTTGGCCACGCCGATACCGGTATCGAGCAGCAGCGGCCGGCTGCCTGTTCCGACGATATAGGTGTTCGTGCCGGGTCCGGTGAAGGGTCCAGGATTATGGCCGAGCACGGTCGCCACCCGCGGCGAATAGCGCGCATAGTCGGGCAGCTTGAGCCCCATCATATTATCGGTGACGACTCGTCGTGGCTCTTCCATTGCATCCTCCTTCAGCGAAACCTACCGCAGGCGGGCTCTGACGCCCATACAGCGAGTAGACCCTACTGTTCAGCCTTGAGTGCGATGCCCGATTAGTTGCGCTTGTTACGCTCGAAAATCAACCGCAGGCCCTTCAACGTCAGGAATTCGTCGATCTCTTCGATCGTCTCCGACTCAGGCGCGATCAGCTCGGCAAGGCCACCGGTTGCGATCACCCGCGTATGTTCGCCGCGCTCACGAATAATGCGCTCGACCAAGCCGTCGACCAATGCGGTGTAGCCATAGATGAGTCCTGACTGAATCGCAGTGACAGTGGTCCGGCCGACTACGTCGCGCGGACGCGTCAGTTCGACCCGGTAAAGCTTGGCCGCATGCCTGACCAGCGCGTCCATCGAGATTCCCAAGCCGGGCGCGATCACGCCGCCAATATATTCGCCGCGTCCGCTGACATAGTCGAAAGTCGTTGCGGTACCAAAATCCACGACGATGCAGGCCGTGCCGTAGTGGTCGAAAGCTGCGACCGCATTGACGATCCGATCGGCGCCGACCTCTTTGGGATTCTCATAAAGGATTGGCATGCCGGTCTTGATCCCAGGACCGACGATAAGCGGCACGCAATGGAAATAACGCTCGGAAAGTTGCTCGAAAGTGGGGTTGAGCGGCGGGACGACGCACGCGATGATCACGCCTTCCGGCTCCAGCGGCGTCCGCAGCCCAGCCCCCTGCAGCAAGCTCGTGAGCATCACGCCGTATTCGTCGGTAGTGCGTTCCGAATCAGTGGAGATACGCCAGTGATGAATCAGGTGCTCGCCATCATAGATCCCGATAACAATATGAGTGTTGCCAACGTCGATAGTGATCAGCATCGCCGCGCCCTGAACTGAATCTGCAACGGAAATCTGGTGCTCGTGAGCCATGCCCTCCGTGCATTCATTTCAATTTATTGGGAGTAACCGCGAGAAAACACGGGCTTCAGCGAGCGTGCGAGAAGCCGCCCATCATCGTACCCCGCGCCATGCCGAAGCCTTGTCCAATCGGCGATCCCCACAGGCGTGAGCCGCCAGCAACGCCATAGCGGCTAGGGGTGACCGGACCCAATCCCGAGTAGATAGGTAGTTGGCGGTTGCTGAGTGCGGAGTACATCGGAAGCGCGGTATAGGGCCGCGGAAGCGGGTTTGGCTGAGCGGCTACCGGGTACATCGGGACATAAACCGGCGCCGCATAGACCACCACTGGCCCGCTACTATTCGCCTGGTCAACGTAATTCTGGACGTCATCGGCATTCCCGCTGCCGCTCGCATCAGCCGATTGAACGTCAGGGTCGCCCTGTGAATCGGCAGGCACATTGCTGGTCACCACATCCGGTGGATCGGCGCTGCCGTCGGCATCGTTCGGCCTGGATGATGCTAGGGCGGGCACGTGACTCGCTGGCGCATAGCTCACGGTCGAATAGGTCGCCGGATTGATTACTTGGGGAAGTTCAAGCACCTGGTCGTCAGAATCGTCTGCCGTTTCTGTATCAGCGGTAGCGGACGCTGCCCCATCAGCCGGGAGATCGTAATCTGAGGCAGGGGCGGGCCGATCGATGTTACCTGCCGAATCGTCGTCTGCAGCAATAGCCGCGACCGTTCCGTCGTCTGCAACATCCGCAGCAGAAGACTGAGCTGACGCACGACGCGGGTTTGAGAACGAAACTGCCACGACGAAAAGCAAACTCACTGAAAGTGAGCCTAGCAAGCCGCGTAGAATCGAATTGTGCTTCCATCCCGTCATCGCGCTACGTGGCTCGTAGCCTAACACCGTGCGGATTGCACGCCAAGGGCATTTTAGCGTGGCCAATCGAGTATTCTTCTTTGCCTGATAGGCGAGATTGGCACCGCTGGCGCGAGACTTCCACAAGCCGCGTGTCAAAGCGTTTCGCTGCCAGCGTTTGCAGAATGACGCGGGCACGTTAAGATGCGCTGCATGCCAGAGACCAAAGTTGCGTTAGTTACAGGTGCGGGCCGTGGAATCGGACGCGAAATTGCCCAACGTCTGGCGCGTGAAGGTTACGCATGCGGACTGATCGCGCGGACCAAATCCCAGCTCGAAGAAACCGCGGACCTGATCCGCCACGCGGGCGGTACTGCGTTAGTTGCCCCGACTGACGTCACGCGGCGTGACCAGGTAATCGAAGCCGTCGCGACGGTCGAACGGGAACTCGGACCGATCGCGGTGCTGATCAATAACGCCGGCGCCTATCTGCGCAAGCCGCTGGTCGAAACCACCGAAGAAGATTTTGACTTTCAGCTAAAGGTGAACTGCTTCGGACCGTTTTTTTGCACACAGGCCGTCGTCGCCGGCATGGCCGATCGCGGTGGCGGCACGATTGTCTTCGTACTCGGGTCGGAGTCGCGCAGCGGACCGCTACATTACGCCGCCTATAACGCATCGAAGGTAGCGCAACGCGCGATCGCTGAGTCCGTGGCCTACGAGTATATGCATCGCGGGGTGCATGCCGTGGCACTCGACGTCGACGGCGCCGTCGGACTCCAGCGCGTGACCGACGCCGCTCACGATGAGGAGGAGGACCATTTCGTCTCGACCGAGGCGATTTGCAACGAACTCGTTCACGTGATCGGACAGCCGCGTAATGCCTGGACCTTCGCACTCGACCTGCGTTCCTACTGGCAGTGGCGTCCGCGTGTCGCAGCCAAGAAAAAGGTCTGACCGGTCACGCGCCGTGGCGAGCGGCCGGATAGCGTTCTAATTGCGCCGCCGGTTATACTTAGTGGTCGCGCCCCGCTAATCGCATGCCAGATGAGATCGGCGAAGTGGCGTTCAGTATCTTAAGGTTCGGTCGGGGCGTGGCGCAGCCTGGTAGCGCACACGCTTGGGGTGCGTGTGGTCGCCGGTTCAAATCCGGCCGCCCCGACCAATCGACCCCGCGCGAGCCCAATAGACATGTGGTTGCTATTCTTCAGCGGCTGACGGTCGTCCCTCGATAGTAGTGTTGCAAAATTTCGGTGTAAGTCTTGCCTTGGTTTGCCATCACTGCCGCGCCAATCTGGCACAGCCCGACACCGTGTCCCCAGCCCGCCCCTCGCAAAACCAGACGGCCTGACTCCTCATCGGCAACGAAGGCTGAGCTGTAAAGATGGCTGCGCGAAAGAGCGCGGCGAATCTCTAGTTCTTTGCCGATAATTAGATAGTCGCGTTCCCCAGTGATCTTGAGCCGAAATATCCGGCCTGAGGGTCCGCGGGCGAGCGCCTCGACGTTGCTAATCGGACCAAGGTCGACGCCAACTCTCGCTTCGATAATCTTTGCGAGTTCTTCCGGCGTGTAAACCACTTGCCACCGATAGAAATCATGGGTTTCCTGATCGAAGCCCGGAAGCACAAGCGCGAGGAGAGCCGCATCGTTTGTATTGCAGTAGGCTGGTGGGCTGGATCGGATCCAACGCTCAGCATTGTCCGATTGCGCTTGCGTCGGAGCGTCATACACAGATTCTAGATACGGAATATCTCGATCTTCCCAGGCCGTCGCATAGCGCTCAGTTATGCCGCCACATGACTTGGAAAACCGTGCATCGCAGACAACTCCATTGTAACGAAGAAACTCGCCGTTGGTCACCCGAACCGCCTCGGCCGCCGCCGGCGAGAACGCCTTAGTGATGCCCTGATAACGCTGGCAGTGGTCGTCGGCACATACGTCAAAATCCGGATGAGTTTCGCGGCCGTACCAGCGAAGAATTTCATGATCATCAAGCCTCTCACTTCGTGCCTCCGCGGGAAGGACAGAATTGACTTTCGAATACCAGAGCCAACTGCGCGAAATCACCGCGTGAGCTTTCAGCAGTTCGCGCGGACACGATGCCCTCATCTCCGATGAGATCACGCTCGTGACGTATTCTTCGAGCGGAACGTCATTTACCACAGTCAAGCCCACTGCCCGATTCAGAAGCCGAAAAGCCCCGCGGAATACCTGATGCTCCTTGCGTTCCCAATGAAATCCGATTCCGATTGTCACGTCGTCCAGGGCAAACGCACACGATGATAACTCGGACGGCGCAAGACTGATTTCGGAAGTAAACCTATAGCGTCCGGGAGCGTACGCCTTGCCGCGAGCGTCGGTAAACGTCCCCGTCAATTCAACTTCAACGGCGGGTCTTTCCTCGATCAGCCCTACGGCGACGTTCAACGCTCAATCTCCGATCGCACGGCGGCTTCTTCAAATTGATCGTCGGGCAATGTGACCTCGCGAAAGATACCGGCAATTGCCTCGCCGGTAATTTTCTCGAAATCGCCTGTGAGTGGCACCACAAATATTCCGCATAGATCGATCGCTGCCGGACTCACCGTCAGTTCCTTTGTGTAAAACGCCTCCGGCCGATGCTTTCTCCGCGGGAACAGATACGTCACCCACTCGTCTCTTTCGTAGAACATAGCAATATTGACCATCGGCTCTAGCGGCTTACTTGTTATTTCTGCTAGCCGTTCGATTATTCGATTCATGCGGTCGATCAACGCCGGCCGCTCGCTTCCGCGAAGCAGAAATACATTTCGCCGATAGTTCGTTACGACGCCGCTGGTCAGTCCCGCAGTATCTGTTGCGATCGGAAACAATCGCCGCGATCCGGCCTGAAAGTGCATATGGTCTGGCGCGGACGCGCCGCATTCAGGACCATTATAGATGACAAAGTATCCCGGCAGCGCCGCGGCAAGGTCCAGCATATTACCAAACTGATTCACGATCCCCTGTGGGCGATGCTCTCGGTGAGCGATCGTAACGTGCCGATCCACGATCGGAAATGGATTGCAGTAGATTGTGAAGTCGGCACCGAATGCCAACCCTTCCTCTTCAGGAGGCAGATTACCGGCACACAGGAAACATGGACGTTTCGCAACCGACTCGCGATCGACCGCAGCCGTCGTACTAAGTACGCGATGAGGTATGTGGCGAACTAAAATATCGAACCAATCGATCTTTACTTGACGCGTCTGTGCATGGGCGAGACCTTCTATCCCATTCGCAAGCTGCGGCCATGCCCGCACCTGTCGCTCAAACAGCTCTTCTAGTTCTTCGGTCATCTCTCCATCCGAGCCTTAATCTCGGCAGTCCGCAGCCAATCCTTGTAGTGGTCGTAGCGATTCGCTACTTCGAGCGACAAGGCGCTATCGGTATTACCCTCCCAGCGCCTGCAAAGATAAATGGGTTCGTAGATCCGCCCTATCTCATAGTCACGGCTGATACGCAGCGCCACTGCGTAATCCTCGCCATAGCTTACATTCGGAAATCCGATACGCCGCACTATCGAAGTATTGAATGCGCGCGGTGCACCCAGGCCGTTAATGCGCAGCGAGTTGTTTCTTCCGTTATCGCGGCTCCATTCACGATGGTCAATCAGACCCGGCGGAATCTCTTCCAGCGAAGAATCGACCATCGTGTACGAACCTATGACCATCGCATATGATCCCTCTTCTAGTTCCGCCACGATTCGGCCAAGGACGCCGTCGTCAAGATACAAGTCGTCTGAATCAAGCTGAGCAGCGTACTGTCCACAGTCAATGGAGTAGATCGCCTCGTTCCAGCAGCCGCCGATTCCTAGATCGTGGCGTTCGGGGACGATGTGCTTAAGGCGCGGGTTGGTAATCTTCCGCAGAATCTCCGTGGTTTGATCGGTCGAATGATTATCTACAACGATCACATTGAACGGGAAATCAGTGCTCTGCTCGAGGGCACTTTTGGCAGCGTCGAGAATAGTCCATTCACGATCGCGAACCGGTATGATGATACTGGCTTTTACCGGGAATCTTTCCGGCGAAGCCGGAACTTTGTCGAAGTGAGGCGGAAGCCACGCCCCGATTCGTTTCAGATACGCCGTCGCGATATGCTCCATTTCAATTTGATAATCGCGATTGCGCGGATCTACATAGTCGAATTGCTTTTGGCCCGTCGGCCGTTGATCAATTATTGACGCGCTATACAGCGGCTCGGGAATGCGTACAATGGGGTATTTTTCCGAAATTCGGAGCCGTAGATCATATAATCCGCCCCATTGCCAGCCGGCCTCGATTTTCGACTGGCGTGCCGCTTCAGCCGATACGCCGATTATTGGACCGAAATCAAAACAATCGCGGATGCTGCCGCTTTGATAGTCGATACGCGGATGGCCGCGCGCGTCCGCATACACCCATCCCGCGCCTGTATCGCGCATGACTTGCGCCATGCGATCTAACATTCGCAGACCAGGCTCAATATTCACACGCGGATCGCCAATGAATAGTATGTCAGAATCGGCGCTAGCGACGAGTCCTTGAATCGTTGCGGACGAATAGTCATTTGGATAGACGATCTTCACATTCCACCCGCCCCTTCGCCTTCTTCACTAATATGTGGAAATCCATTTCATTTCTGGATGCGTCATAATCCTGATTGGGTCGCAGCCTGCGGCGCGATCTCCCGCGGTCGTGCCACGATCACTCCGGACATCCGATTGGCCAGAAGAAACTCGCTCAACTCCTGCTCCACCACACCGCCCCGGCTGCGCGATGCATGACGCATCAGGGTACGCTCGCCATCACGCACGACTATTCCAACATGAAACACGTCAAGATGCTTCCGGGTAGAGGCAAAAAAAATCACGTCGCCGCTCTGCAGATGCCTTGTGAGACGCGATACTGCCTTCTTTGGGACGGATTTTACACTAACCCGCCGTGCCGCGAGGCCCGGCACCACATTCAGAATGCGCTCCCTGCTGACGATTGGAACACCCGGCATGATAATCGGCTTGATGATTCCTGCGCGGCCATTATTGCGCAGCCAACTCGTCATGTAGTGATTACGCCGTTCCCACTGGATCCGGCCTTCTTCATACCGAATTTTTCGTAGCCATTCGGCGAACTCGTCAACGTCCGACGAGAGAGAGAGCGCCAAAACCGTCTCTAAGTATGTGACACAATCGAAACCGTCTAGACTGACGACGAACACCTCCGATGTATCCGCGGAGCCGATCAGCGGATTTGACTGATACGGATGCCCAACGAAGTGGCGAGAGAGCGCCTCAATGCGATCGCCAAGGCAGCTCTCACTTTTCGTTTCGGTTATGAGCTTCGCCACGCGGCGCCGATCCAGACCTCGTGGTTGGAGTGGCTTCATCGGATGCTAGCCTAGCATGTGGTCGCAGCTCAGCCGTCCGAGTCCGATGGCTCAAGCACCAAGCCAAACGCTTCGGCGTTATGAAAATCCGGTTTGCTGCCTGGATGGCTGAGTGCCCAATACGAGATCCCGTCGCTGGCTTCGATAACCGCCGAAAGCCCCACACGGAGCAAAGCGCCCGGGTGGATCGCCGATAAAAGATTGAGCCGCACAACCCCATCGAGCTCAAACCGGCTGCCATCGGAACGCACGGCAATGTCCGGGCGCATCATCTGGTCCATGAGAGGAACGCCGTCGCGATAAGCCCGCAGAGCGTAAACGGTCCACTCTCTCGACGGGGCGAAATTGAACTCGTGATATGCCACCTGCCCGTCCACTGCGATAAAGACCTCAAAGCAGGTGTGCCGCCAGAGTTCTTTGCCAATCTGTGGCACGCTCGGGGGAGGAATGCGTATTCGGCTGATCTCTCCTTCAAGGCGGTAGCGAATAAGCAGTTCACCGCCCGCCGCTCGGTTCAGAGATACTTGAACTCCGCCAACTGCTTCAGCGGCTGTCGAGGGATGGCGCTTCAGCTCTATCCAATCTGCGTCGGCCACCACGGACTTACAGATGAAGCACGGCCTTGCCGGCAATCCCGCGATTGTAAAGCTTGGCCGCAACCTCGGCGATCTGTTCGAAGGGCGCTTCCAGTTCAATCTGTGGGTGAAGCCGTCCACCAGCGACCATCTCGACCAGTCGTGTCAATCCCTGCGCGGCCGGGCGGTAGGGAATCTCATGGAACAGGATGAAGCCGTAGAGACTCGCACCGCCGGTGCGCATGAACGATGCCGCGTCAAAGGTAGTCTCCGAGGCTGCCGAAACACCGTAGAGCACGCACATCCCACCCGGAGCTATCATCTTCATCGCGGCCCCGAGAGAATTGCCGGCCAGCGATTCGAGAATCAGATCGTAGGGGCCAAATTTCGCCGGCGCCGATGGGTCTTCGCCAACGACGACCTCGTGTGCGCCCGCGGTTCGCGCATGCTTTTCGCGCTCGGGCCGCCTGACTGACGCTACCACGAACGCACCTGCGTGGCGGGCAAGTTCCACCGCGAGGTGGCCAACGCCGCCCGAAGCTCCGGTGACGAGCACGCGGCGGCCGATAATCGCGCCATGCTGTTCAAGCGAATAGAGTGCAGTCAAACCGGCGACCGGCAAAGTTGCGCCCTGAGCGAACGAAACGTTATCGGGTAGAGGAGCCAGCGCATTGGTCGGCACTGCGGCCATCTCCGCCCACGCGCCCGCGGGCAGAAACCCGACTACCCTGGTTCCCGCCGCCGGCCCCGAACGGTCGGCTGCTGCCTCCTCGACTACCCCGGCGAGATCCCATCCAGGACGCCATCCCGGTTCGGCCATCGTCAGCGCTCGCCTGACCTCGCCGAGATTGAGCGAGATCGCCTTGACGCGGACCAGCGCCTGCGACGCCAACGGCGCGCGTAGCATTGACGGCTTGATCACAAGACGTCCTGATGAAGCTGTATCGACCACCACGGCACGCATTTGTTCCATTGAAATCCTCCCCCGCGAGCACCATTAAGGACTCACCTCAATCTCGCCTAGGCGTCGCGATACGGTCGATCAAGTTCAACCACCGGCGGCGCGCGGCGAATGCCAGTCTCCGATGACCTTAGGTTCGAGGTACCGCCCATGCCGATGCTCTACAACCACGATACCGCAATTGGGTGGCACAGGAGCGTCCTCCCAGCGGCCCGTCATGTGTGCCCACATCGCGACCATCACACCGCCATGACTCACGACCACGATATCGTCATCGGGGAAACGGGCCACCAGTTCGTCGAGTATTGGACCAACCCGATTCCGCACGTGTTCGTAGGATTCGCCACCCGGCGGAACCCAGACCCACGGCCGCAAAGGATCGAAGCCATCAGCCTCCGCCAAGTCGTCGTACGACCGCCCTGCGAAGGCGCCAGCTTCCCGTTCATGGAGTCCTTCTCGAATCTCGAATGGAAGTTGCAGCACTTCGGCGATAATTAATCCGGTATCCCGCGCACGGACATACGGACTCGCAATCACGATACGTGGGCGCGCAATCGCCCCAATGATGCCGGCGGCCTCGCGTGCCTGCTGGCGGCCAAGCGCGGTCAACGCCAGTGTCAAAGGAGTGGTGGTGAAAATGCGCACGACATTGCCTTCGCTCTCGCCATGACGCACCAGTACCAGTCTGCCCATTCAGTTGACCCTTCTACCTCGCGGCACGAAGTTTAAGCATCCAGACGCGAGGCGCGACCGACTTGCCGCTCAAGAAATTAAGCTCAACTTACGGCACCACGGCACTATAATAGAGTCGCGGCTACGCGGAAAAAAGTCGTGCAGGCGCGCCGCCCCAGCTAATTTTCCGCTCTAACGCGGATCGTTTGGAATCAGGCGCTCAGTGAAGCCAATCACCATCCCAAAGGCGTCATCGCGATTTATTACCAGTGTATCCTTGCCATCGAATTCTATTCTCTGCTTGTGCGCGCGCAGATGGTCTGCCGCTCGGTTCAAATCTTTCGTTTTGAACGTCACCGAAAAAATCCCTTCACCCGCACGTTCGAGGTCTTGCCCTTCCGGACTCGACGCCGCAAGTGGTCGCACCGCCTCGATAACCGTGTCCTCACCCACCGCAAAGAACAGGCTCTGCTTGCGCTCCGAGCTTTCCTGATGAATCAGCTTTCCTCCCAATGCTTCACCGTACACTCCACGGGCGTCATCGAGATTCCTGAACAAGACCGTTATGTGCGAGGCCCGCTCGATCCCCAAAGGATGCTGATCGCGGGCGAATTCGGTCGACCAGGCCGGCTGCAAACGCGGGTCGATAAAGAATTTAGGCGCGATCGCGAACTCGAAGGCCGCGTGGGTGTCCTGAGGATGAGTCCAGACGGCGTCTCCGCGCACGGCCTCTGTCACCGGATTTCCGACCATGTCGAACATCCGAATTTTATGCGAACTAAGTTCGATGGACGTTTGCTGCAGGTCATCCACATACCAGGCAATCGAATGAAAATGCTGTCCGTATCGTGTGTAGAACTTGCCCAACGCCGACTTCTCCCAGCCCGGCTTTTGCACCGGCTGCGCCGGCTCCATCACGAAGTCGCCGATCAAAACCAGCGACGCCTTGCGCATCGCTGCCTTCATGTAGTTGCGGACGAACCGCCTCACCGAAAAAATGCGATCGTACCATTCATCGGCGGCATCGAGATCGCTTACTACATGCAGCAGATGGAATTCCTTGCTGATTCTAAACATGCTTCGATCCTCCCATGGCATTTCGGCTTATCGCAAGAATCCGCAAAAATTCCAAACTCTTTCCGATTAAAAAGCCTCGGCGCACATGCGCTTAGAGTTACAGAGTGCTCGCAAAACGCTCTTCGCTATATGACACTCAACCGCAAATTGAAACCCGAGATTGATAGGTAATAGTGAAATGGCCATAGACTTCAGCTTGAGCAGCGCACAGGCAAAACTGCAATCAGATGCGCGTGACTTCGCCAACAAAGTATTGAGTCCAGTTAAGGAAGTAATTGCGGGTATACCAAAGCCGGAAGATCGTTTTTACGCGATTCGGCCGTTCTACGAGAAGATGATCGCGGCTGGCTTCATGAAAGCGCTCATCCCCGCAGAGTATGGCGGCAACCGGCTGTCCACACTCGATTTTGCGATCGCGACCGAGGAACTCGCCGCAGTCGATATCAATGTTCCGAGCGCTTTGCTTGCCACTGGACTCGGCCTCGAACCGCTAATCCGCTTTGGCTCTGCTGAACAGAAGCGCC
>Ga0335074_10011071_pt1 | contig 12615 bp, 13 predicted proteins | sample Lox_Sample_23_FD_206715 | JGI IMG/M metagenome (GOLD analysis project Ga0335074, IMG submission 206715) | Soil microbial communities from Loxahatchee National Wildlife Refuge, Florida, United States - Lox_Sample_2.3 | ecosystem: Environmental > Terrestrial > Soil > Wetlands | place: USA...
CCCCGCCTCAGCCCGCCGGGTGCTCCCCCTCGGCGGCGTCCTCTTCCACGAAGATCCGAGCCGCGTACGCCGCGGCCTGGGTTCGCCGTTCCATTCCCAGCATGGCGAACAGCCCGGAGACATAGTTCTTCACGGTCTTCTCGGCCAGGTACATCCGCTCGCCGATCTGCCGGTTGGTCAGTCCCTCCCCGATCAGCTCCAGGATCCGCCGCTCCTGCCCGGTCAGCCCGGCCAGGGGATCCGACCGCGCCGCCTGCTCCCGCATCCGTCGCATCACCCCGCTGGCCGCCTCCGGGTCCAGGAGCGACCGCCCCGCTGCCACCGTGTGCACCGCCCCCACGAGGTCGGTGCCGCGGATCTGCCTCAGCACGTAACCGGACGCCCCCGCACCGCCACGTCCGGCCCGCAACGCAGGAATCCGGGCTGGCGCCGACTCCGCGGTCCCCGCCTCGCCCACCACGCGGATATCCGGCTCGGACTCCAGCAGTTCCCGGACCCCGCGCCGGACGATCTCGTGATCGTCAAGAAGGAACACCCCGATCTGGCCCTGGCCCATTCCTCCAGCCACCGTTCCCTTCACCGCATCCGGCGCGTGCATCGTCATTCTGGCTGCCGTTGGCATCCGGGAACATGGCCCAATGGACGCCCGCCCCGGGCCCTAGGTCCCGAGCCGTGCGATAGTTGCCCGCGCAAACGCTCGGCGGGCGGCCCCTGCAGGCCGCCCGCCGGTTTTGAGGGATCTGGTTGCCGCCGCGGGTCGCCCGCCCGTCAGGCGGTGGCCTGCTGCGGAACGTGCGGGGCCAGGATCTCGGTGTCCGGGCGGGCCCACCGGGCGTGCACGAACCCGAGCACCGACAAGACGATCAGCACGCCCCCGCCGATGAACGACACGATCGCGGCCCACAGCGCGATCACGCCCATCTGCCAGAAGGCGTACGCGTTCAACAGCATCCCGCGCAACGTGGTGCCCTTGAACACGGTGTCCGCCAGCGCCGCGAGCTTGGCGTTGTTCGGCTGCGCGAGCGACGCCGCCGACAGCTGCGAATACGTGCCGCCCATCTTCGACAGGTGGAACGCGATGAAGTTGTCCGCGTACACCTTGGCCTGCGCCCCGGTGGTCATCTGCTGTCCGGCATACTGGCCCATCGCCGCCGCGTCAGCAGCGGGCAGCGCCTTGAACTCGGGGTTCGTCTTCGTGGGGAACACGATCTTCTGCGCGCTCAGCTGGGAGCTGACCTGGCTATCGACGAAGTTGTGTCCCCAAAGGGCCAGCCCGCCGGCCACCGCCAGCACCGCCGCCAGGATCAGCCCGGACACCGACACCAGCGCGTCAAACGTCCTTCTGCGCATCTGAGATCCCTCCTTGACTGTGGCCGGGCCGCCCAGCCCGGCAATGGATTCCCTTATGCGCTTAGATCGTCTCCCGGCACGACATGTCGCCAGCAGAGCGCAACGGCCCCCAAACCCCGGGACCAACGTCACCAGGTCAATCCCCCGAAGGACCCGCACAAAAGGCGGACGTTCGCCCCTGCATTCCCGGCGGCCGGTGCGCCGATCTTGGGTATATGCGGCCCGCAGCCTGCGGGTTCGCGACGACCGAGGATGGTGACACCAGTGAAGATGATTACCGCGGTTCTCAAGCCCGGCCAATTCGATGACGTCGTGCAGGCCGCGATCGGCGCAGGAGCGCACGGCCTGACCGTCGCCGAGGTGCGGGGGTTCGGCCAGCAGCATCAGCCACCGGTAGAACCGATCATCCCGTGCGGGCGGGATTCCCTGCTCGTGCCGAAGCTCCGTATTGACATGGTCGTAGCGGACGAAACCGCAGTGTCTCTTGTCGAAGCGATCGCCGAGGCGATCAACACGGGAGGCATCGAAGGCGGGGAGATCTGGGTCAGTGCCGTCGAGTCCGTGCTGCGTGTGCGCACCGGGGAGCGCGATCGCAACGCCGTGTGACGCCCGCCGGTCGTCAATCGGTCGGAGCGGCCTCGCAACGGATGATTTTGGTGTACGGGCCCGGGAAAACGAGAGCTATGTGCCCGCTGCTCAGCCACTTCACAACGTAGGGCGGGGAGCCGTCCGCATTCGGCACCTCAATGATCACGCCGACTCGGTGAAGGTCCCCGTCCGGCACCAGGCGGTCGCCCACGTATGCCTTCATCACTAGTCCCCTCACCTCCCGCTTAGCGGCAGCCGGCCGAACCCCTTCCGGCTGAACAGGCCCGCCGCGCGTAAGCCTGTCCGCCGCGGCGGCGACGACGCGAGAGGCCAAGGTCCCGACCTGCAGGCTTCGTGCCTTATCCGGGACCAAGGTCGCACCGGCTTCGGGATTCCGGCTGGACCAACGTATGCCGACAAACCTCGCAAAGCCCTGGTAGCGTGCGCCGTCGAAAGGGTGGCCGAACTGGCTTAGGAGGGTCTGGATGTCATTACGCCATCGATCTGCCATTTTCGCTGGTGGGGCGTGTGTGGCCGCGCTAGCAGGGCTTGTGATCGCGACGACGCCGGGTGTCTCAGCGCAGCGGCTGAGCGGAGGTTCGACCAGTCAGTCGGCCGCGCAGGCACCGGCACCGGTCTCCGCGCGTCCGCCCATCGGGCGCGCGAAGCCCTCGGGGCTGAAAGCGGATCTTCGCCCCGCGGGCACCGCGAACAGCTCAGCCGACACGGCATCGCCGTGGACGCCGCTGGCGAACCCGCCGCCGTTCGGAACCCCCGGCACGATGCTGCTGGAGAGCGACGGCACCGTGCTCGTCCACAATGAGCCGGACAACGACACCACCGGCGGCACGAACCAGTGGTGGAAGCTCACCCCCGATTCGAGCGGCAGCTACATCGACGGGACCTGGAGCCAGATCGCGTCGATGCCGGCCTCGTACACGCCGCTGTACTTCGCGTCGGCGGTCCTGCCCGACGGGCGCATGATCGTCGAGGGCGGCGAGTACATCGGCGAAAACGACGCGTGGTCGAACCAGGGCGCGATCTACAACCCGGTGACGAACAGCTGGAAATCCGTCGCGCCGCCACCAGGCTGGGCGAACATCGGGGACGCCGCGAGCGAGGTTCTGGCCAACGGGACCTTCATGCTCCAGCAGTCGTGCAACACCTGTCTCACGAATCCGAACCTCGTGGTCGATCAGGCATTGCTCAACGCGAAGACCATGAAGTGGACGGTGATCCCGGGGACGGGCAAGAACGACCCCAACGACGAAGAGGGATGGACCCTGGAGCCGAACGGTCAGGTACTGACCCTCGACACCTGGATACCGGCCGCGACCCAGCTGTTCCACCCGGACACCGATACCTGGGCGTTCGCGGGGAACACCGACCCGGCCGGCACCCCGGTCGACCCGTTCCCGGTCGTCGAGATCGGGCCGCAGGTCGAGATGCCGGGCGGCAACGTGTTCGTGGTCGGCGCCGGCACGAGCACGCAGTTTGCGCCCGACGCCTGCACCACGGACGCGCCGACGCAGGACGCGCTGTACAACTACAAGACCGCGACGTGGTCCGCCGCGGCCGAGATCCCGGCCGTCGGCGGCCAGGAGATGGACAGCACCGACGGACCGGGCTCGGTCCTGCCGGACGGGAACGTGCTGTTCGACGCGAGCGCGTGCGTGTATAACACGCCGACGCACTTCTTCGTCTACAACGCGAGCTCGAACACGATCACCCAGATCCCGGACGTGCCCAACGCGCCGAACGACTCCTCGTACTACACCCGCATGCTGGCGCTTCCGAACGGGCAGGTGCTGTTCAACGACGGCAGCAGTGACATGGAGGTCTACACGGCCGGCGGGACGCCGGACCCGTCGTGGGCGCCTTCGATCTCATCCCTGAGTTCCCGGACGCTGGCCGCCCGCGGGACTTACTCCCTGTCCGGCAAGCAGCTCGCCGGGCTGGACCAGGGAGCCGCCTACGGTGATGACGTCCAGGACAACACCAACTTCCCCCTGGTCCGCATCACCAACTCCGCCACGGGCGTGGTCACCTACGCCCGGACCAGCAACTGGACCTCGGTATCGGTCGCTCCCGGCACCAGGTCCTCGACCCAGTTCACCGTCCCGCCGGGCACGCCGACGGGCAAGAGCACGCTGGTCGTGGTGGCCAACGGGATCGCCTCATCGCCGGTGACGGTGACGATCATCTAAGGCCGCGAGCGACGAAGCTGCTGTCCGGGCCCGCCCCGAGCGTTCGGGGCGGGCCCGGCGCACGTCGGCCGCCGGGAGCCTACGGCGCCGGAACCTGCAGGCCCAGGCCCTGCGCGACGCGCGCGCCGAGGTTGGAGTCCACCTTGGCCCAGTAGTCCCGGACCGCGCGCTCCTGGATGAACCGGTCCACCCCGTCGCTCAGGTTCGCGACGATGTTGCCGGCCAGGTGGTCCCGGTCGGTCGGGGTCATGATCTCCCGGTAGAGCGTGCCGGGCTGGACGAAGTCATCGTCGTCCCGGTGCGCCTCGTACGCGGTGCGCGCGATCTCGCCGCCGTCGACGAACCAGCCCGCGGCGTCGTAGCGGTGCGGATCGGCCCTGGGCCCGCCGTAGCTGTTGGGTGCGTAGACGGGCTGGCTCCCGCTGTGGTGGTACGTCATCGGCCCGTCCTTGTTGTAGTTATGCACCTCGCTGGCGGGCCGGTTGACCGGGAGCTGGTCGTAGTTCGCGCCGATGCGGTAGCGGGCCGAGTCGCCGTAGGCGAACATCCGCCCCTGCACCATCCGGTCCGGGCTGGGGCCGATGCCGGGAACCATGTTCGATACCTCGAACGCAACCTGCGTGACCTGCGCGAAGAAGTTGTCCGGGTTGCGGTCGAGCACCATGCGGCCGATCGTGATCGGCGGGTAGTCCTTCTGCGACCAGACCTTGGTCAGGTCGAACGGGTTGAACCGGTAGCCGGCCGCGTCCTCGAACGGCATGATCTGCATGTCGAGGCGCCAGGACGGATAGTCCTGCCGGGCGATCGCCTCCCGCAGGTCACGCCGGTGGTACTCGAGGTCCTCGGCGCGCATGGCCCGGGCCTCGGCGTCGGTCAGGTTCTGGATGCCCTGCTCGGTCTTGAAGTGGTATTTGACCCAGAACTTCTCCCCCGCCGCGTTTTCCCACAGGTACGTGCTGCTGGCGTAGCCGTTCATGTGCCGCCAGGTCCGCGGCGTCCCCCGGTCGCTCATCAGCATCGTCACCTGGTGGGCCGATTCGGGCGACAGGCTCCAGAAGTCCCACTGCATGTTGTTGCTTCGCATACCGCTGTCGGGCATGCGCTCCTGCGAGTGAATGAAGTCGGGGAACTTCATCGGGTCCCGGATGAAGAACACCGGCGTGTTATTGCCGACGATGTCGTAATTTCCCTCTTCGGTATAGAACTTTATGGCGAAGCCCCGTACGTCGCGATCGGTGTCCGGGGCGCCCTCGTCGGCGGCCACGATCGAGAACCGCAGGAACAGCGGGGTGCGCTTGCCGGCCGGATTGAGGAAGGCGGCCTTCGTCCACTGGCTGACGTCCGCGGTGACCTCGAAGTAACCGAAGGCGCCGCCGCCCTTGACGTGATACACCCGATCCGGGATCCGCTCGCGGACGAAGTGCGCGAGCTTCTCGTTCAGGTAGTAATCCTGCAGCAGCACCGGGCCGGCCTGGCCGACGGTGAGCGCGTGGTCGTCGCTTGGCACCGGGATGCCGGAATCGGTGGTCGTGTTCGGCGGCTGGTCAGTCATTCTTTCCCCCTCTTGCTGCGGACCAGTCGCGTTACGTACCCAGCCGCCCGGTCATTAATACAGGGGTCATTACGCCCCGTCTCCCCCGGACTGGTCCGCCCGCCGGTCGGGCGGTCTAGGGCACCGACCACTGCTGGTTGGACCCGCCGTTGCAGGTCCAGAGATCCAGCTGGGTGCCCTCGGTGGTGTTGAAGGCCGGGTCGTCGAGGCACTTGCCGGACACCGGGTTGACCAGCTCGCCGTTGACCGCCAGCCATTGCTGGTTGGCGCCGCCGTTGCAGGTCCACTCCTCGATGAGCGCGCCGTTGGCCGTGCTGGCCCCGGTGATGTCCAGGCACTGGCCGTTGATGCCGACGGTCCCGTTGCTCTGCATGGTCCAGCTCTGCGAGGAGGCGTTGCCGTTGCAGTCCCACATCTGCACCTTGGTGCCGGGAGTGCTGGAGCCGCCGTTGACGTCGACGCACTCGGCGGTGTCGACGCCCGCGACGATCGGGCCGGTCGGGGTGGCCGAACCGACCAGCGTGACCGACAGGTTGTCGAACTGATCGGTCTGGTAGCCGGAGGTGCCGAGGCCGATCATCCCGGATGCGTAGGAGGAGTTGGTGACGGTGCCGACGGTGGTGCCGTTGATGGCCGCGCTGATGCTGCTGCCGTTGAAGGTGAGCGCCAGGTGCTGCCAGGTCCCGGTGCCCGGAGCGGCGACCGTGCCGCTGGCCAGCGTGGTCAGCGTGCCGCCGGTACTGTTGCGCGCGATCGACCACGCGCCGTTGTTGCTGAGCTGCAGGTAGTAGTCGTTGATGTTGGCCGGCGAGAAGCCCTCCTGGGTCCCGACCCGGCCCAGCAGTTGCACCGCGCCCGCCTGCTCCATCAGCGCGTCGGCCGAGACCGTGTAATTGGCCCAGCTCAGGTTGCCGCCGATGGTGTAGGGGTTGGCGTTGTTGTCCCATTCGATGGGCTCGACGGCGGCCTGCTGCTGGAGGCACTGCCCGGTGTGACCGTCGGCGCACGGCTCGACCTCGAACGCACCCTGCTGCTGCGACAGATAAGGCGGCTGCTGACCCGCCGTGTCGCTGTCGAAGCCGTCGGAATACGGCAGCTTGAGCGTGCTCTGAGCCGGGCCGGCCGCGGTGCCCTTGCCCTGGCCGGTCGTGGTGGTCAGCGTGTAGATGTAGCCGGGCTGCACGGTCAGCGAGTACGAGCCGCCCGACGGCGTGATGCTGGCCTGCTGCACGAAGTCGGCGGTGCCCGGCGAGTCGACGTCGGTTGCCCAGACGTGCACGGTGCCCGTGGACAGCCCGCCCGACACGTTCACGTCGACGGTCTGCGCCGCGCTGGCCGTGGTGGTCTCGATGATCGTCGAGTAGTCGGTGCCGTCGGTGGACTTGAGCGTGACGTAGCTTCCGTCGGACTCGGAGCCGCCGAGGTAGCCCGAGCCGGAGTTGAGGAACTGCCAGCCCGGCTGGGTGAACTGAGTGACCTGGGCGGTGGCCCACAGGCTCTCGCCGACGCTGTAGGCCCCCGACCATGGCTGGTTGGCCAGGATCAGCCCGTCGGTGTTGTAAGGCAGGTCCGGGTAGATCGCGGCGATCAGCGGCCAGTTGATGTACGCGGTCAGCTCCGCGTCGGTGTAGCCGCGGGTGATGGACCGGATCAGCGCCGGGGCCCCGGTATTCAGGTCCTGCGAGCCGTTCTCGCTCGCCCACAGCGGCTTGCCGGTCGACTCCGCGGTCGAGTTGGCCGGGCAGTTGCCGGCGCTGCCGCCGTCGCCGCCCGCGCACGGATAGTGCACGCCGATGATCGACACCGCGCCGGCGAAGGCGGAGTTGTCCGCAATGTCAGTGGCGATGCTCCAGTCGCTGTCGGCGCCGACGATCTGGACACCGGAATAACCATCGGCGTTCAGCGTGGACCGCAGCTGCTCGTACCAGGAGATGTTGTAGCCGCGCTCGTTCCAGCCGCCGAGGTAGTTGATGGTCAGGCCGTGGGATGCCGCGCAGTTGAGCCAGCTGATCAGGTAGTTGATCGTTCCGGTGGACCAGAAGCCGCCGCTGATCCAGCCGGGCGCGCCCCAGGCCAGCCCGTACAGCTTGATGTTCGGGTTGAGCGCCCTGGCCTGCTCCATCAGCCACCACTCGTAGCCGTTGTTGCAGTTGACGGAGCCGGACGTGTGCTCAATGCTCGATTCGGAGCCGTCGGTGGAGTTCGTGTCGCCGCCGATCTCGACCTTGAGGATCTGCAGGCTGGCCCCATAGTCCGGCTTGAAAAGGTAGTCGAGCATCTGCTGCTGCTGCGCGGCCGGGTAGTCGGTCAGCAGGCGCGAGTTGCCCCCTCCCCCGCTGATCGCGCCGATGCCGCCAAAGGTCCGGCCGGCGCTGGTGCCGTTGACGCTGATCGTGGTGACCGTCGCGGCCTGGGCGCCGGTCGCGGCGGCCGCGACGCCGACCAGGCTGAACGCGGCGATCAGTGCGGCCGCGACGATGATGTGTAAGACCTGGGTGTGTAACGCCCGCCGGAGAATAGCCATCGCGAACGCGCCTTTCAGCCGGGCAACCTCGCCGCTCCTGTTCGGTTCTGTCCCTATTTGGACACGGCGTCGGTGCCCCGTCAAGCTGGGGCGCAAGGCAGGCGTCAAGGCGACTGCAATCTCGGCGGCACACGATCGTTTCATGACGGCGATCGAGCTCGCGGCGGCCGGCGGCATCGTCTGCGCGGCCGGTCTGGCCCTGGCCGCCGGGCTGAAGGTCCGCCGGCGGGCGCCGGTCGTGACCTGGCAGGCGTGGGCCGAGGCCTTCCCGTTCCGGGTCGTGTCCTGGGGACTATCGGTCGCGGTCACCCTGGCGGTCGTCGCCGGCGCGGCGGCGGCGATCGACGCCCGGGTCGCCGCCAAGGCACGCCATTCTCGCGCATCAGGCGGCAACTACATCGCGCTGCCGCAGCGGATGGCACTGCCACCACGCCCGCCGAGTTCGCCCGGGCACAACCACCGTCGCAAGGGGGCCCGGGCGGGACTGCCCGTTGCCCTGGGTCCGAGCCCGATGCTGTATCCGTCGCCGTCGCTCCCCGTCCCCCGGTCGCATTCTCCGGCCCCTTCGGCGCCGCCGACCAGTACCCCCGCCCCGCACCCCAGCCATACCGCGACGCCGACGCCGAGCCACAGCCCCAGCCCTTCTCCGAGCCCCAGCCACAGCCCCAGTCCAAGCCCAAGTCAGAGCCCGAGCCCCAGTCCAAGCCCGAGCCCGAGCCAAAGCCCCAGTCCCAGCCCGACCGGCTACGCGTCGCCGTCGGCCACCGCGACCCCGTCCCCCTACGGGGAGGGCCAGTGATCAGCGCCTTGATACTCGCCGAGATCGGGGGGCTCGCCGTCGCGCCGTCGGCCGCGCTCGCCTCGGTCGCCCTGGTCACGCGATCGATGGCGCCCGCGCGCGGCCGGCATAGCCACCGCCCGTTGCCGACCCCCTCGCACGAGCAGATCAGGCAGCCGCAGCTCGCCCTGGCGGCCGCGCCGGTGCCCGAGCTACCGCCAGCCGCCGAAGACCAGCCCGGCAGCACGCGGCAGTCGTAGACGACGCGCCGCCCGATGCGATCCATGGCGAGGTCGTCGCGGCCATGGCGGTGCAGGTCGGCGGTGATTTCGGCCAGGCCACGGCCGGTGTCGAGGTCGCGGCTGCGAACCGACTGCAGGAAGGACCCGCCGCGGGCCAGCTCCTGAACCAGCAGCGCCCGATGTGTGACTGGTCTGCGGCCTGGCAGACGGTGTGGAAGCTGTAGCTGGTCTCGACCTCGGTCTCGGCGCTGGCCGGCAGCCGGTCGACCCGCCGCGCGACCGGCCGCAGGCCCAGATGGGTCAGCAGGATCAACCCGGCCCCGATGGCCGCGGCAGGCAGTAGCCCGCGCCGGCCAGCACGCCGACGGCGGCCGAGCACCAGATGGTGGCCGCGGTGTTGATGCCGCGCAAGGTGACGCCGTCGCGCAGCATGACCCCGGCGCCCAGGAAACCGATCCCGGACACGACGTAGGCGGCGATCCGGTTCGGATCCACGCCGCGCTGACCGGCGAGCAGGATCGATCCCCGCCTCGCCCGCGAGGCGCGAGACCCGCCCGTTAGTCGGCCTCGGGCGTGGTGTGGATCAGCTTCTTGTTCACGAACTCGTCGATGCCCAGCGGCCCGAGCTCCCGTCCGACGCCCGAGCGCTTGGTCCCGCCGAAGGGCAGTTCCGGGCCGCCGCCCTCGGCCTGGTTGATCCAGACCATTCCGACATCCAGCCGGTCGGCCACGTCCAGAGCCAGCGCCTCGTCGCTCGAGAACACGGCGCCGCCGAGCCCGTAGGCACTGCTATTGGCCAGCTCGACGGCCTCATCGGCGTCGGACACCTTGTACACCACGGCGGCCGGCCCGAACAGCTCCTCGCGGAAGGCCCGCATCTCGGGGGTCACCCCAGACAGCACGGTGGCCTCCACGAACGCGCCGGGGCGGTCCAGCCGGTGCCCGCCCAGGTGCACGGTCGCGCCCTTGCCGATCGCGTCGTTGATCTGGTCCATCAGGAGGGCGGCCGCGCGCTCCGAGGACAGCGGCCCGTAGGCCGTGGCCGGATCGAAGGGGTCGCCGGTGGCATAGCCGGACATCGCGGAAACGAACTCGGACATGAACTCGTCGTACACGTCGGCGGTCACGATCATGCGCTTGGAGGCGTTGCACGCCTGACCGCCGTTCTCCATCCGGGCTTCGGCCGCCTCCTTGGCCACGCTGGCCAGGTCGGCGCCGTCCAGCACGATGAACGGGTCCGAGCCGCCTAGCTCCAGCACGACCTTCTTCAGGTTCTGGCCCGCCGTCGCGGCGACGGCCGATCCGGCCCGCTCGCTGCCGGTCACCGAGACCCCGGCGATCCTGGGGTCGGCGATCATGTCGGCCACCTGCTCGTTGCTGGCGAACACGTTGATGTACGCGTCGGCGGGCAGCCCGGCCTCGTGGAAGATCTGCTCCATGGCCAGGGCCGACTCCGGGCACTGCGGCGCGTGCTTGAGCACGATCGTGTTGCCGGTCATCAGGTTGGGGGCGGCGAACCGGGCGACCTGGTAGTAGGGGTAGTTCCACGGCATGATGCCCAGCAGCGCCCCGATCGGGGACTTGCGGATCCATGCCGAGCCCGGCGTGCGCGACTGCAGCGGCTCGTCCTTGAGCAGGTCGGCCCCGTTGTCGGCGTAGTAGCGGTAGATGCCGACGGTGGTCTTCAGCTCACCTCGGGCCTCGGCCGTGGTCTTGCCCATCTCGCGGGTGATGATCGCGCCCAGGTCGGCGGACCGGTCCTTGTAGATCTGGGCCACCCGGCGCAGCATGTCGGCGCGCTCGGTCATGGCCGTCCGCCGCCAGGACCGATAGCCGCGATCGGCCCGATCCAGGATCTCGCCGATCTCCGCGTCGGTGGCCGTCGGGTACTCGTGCTCCACCTGGCCCGTGGCGGGGTTCACAACCTGGTACATCATCGCTTCTGCCTCTCCCCTGGCACACGGCCCAGGTGGTCATGATCAGGGAGCCTACCGACGGCGGGCCGGGCCGGCCAGGGGCAGTTGTGGCGTAATGCCAGCGGGCGGCCATTCCGACGGATGCGCAATGAGTGGCGGCGATATAGGCACGAATTTGCGACATCTGTTCCTGGAATTGGCCTCATCGGCAAAGTTACTGTCAAAACGGAGGCGAGCGTCGTCGCGAAGGGAGCGCCACATAAGGGTGCGGGGACGTACGCTCCGCTTCGCCGTGGCTGCCGGGGTGGCCGTGGCCGGGCTGATCGCGGCGGGCTGCAGTTCCGGCGGCAGCGGGTCGTCCGGTTCGTCCGGGTCGTCCAGCAAGCCGGTCGCGGGCGGGACGGCGACGATCGCGCTGCCGGCCGGGGTGACCTACAACTACATCTTCCCCAACGCGACGCACACCAGCAGCGACATGTCCGTGTTCCACGACTACGCGACCTCGGGAGCGACCTTGGCCAGGAAGTCGCGGACGACGCGCCGGAACAGCTCGGGCTCGTCGCTGGGCGGTGAGTGGCCCGACTTCTCGAAGATCACCAGCTGCGAGTCCGGGATGAGCGCGGCGATGGTCTCGGACATCTCCACCGGGGTCACCCAGTCGTGCCGGCCCACAGTGATCAGAGTGGGACAGCGCACGCCGGGCAGGGCGGGCTTGACGTCGTAGGTCGGCCGGTTCTGCTGGAAACACCAGTTATGGGTCTCGTAACGGTAGCTGCCGCCCTCCACCCTCGCGGCCGCCCGCTCCCGGTCGTCCTCGTAGGAATACAGCGGGGCGATCTCGGCCCAGCGCGCCTTGAGGTCTTCGTCGTCGTGGATCCGGCCGGTCCAGTAGCGGTCGAAGTTGTCCCAGTTGATGGGGACGCGAGTCTGCTTGCGCGCGTTCTCGTACACCAGTTTCAGGTTCGAGCTGTCCGGAGAGGTGTCGCGCAGGATCATGGCGCGGGCGTGCTCGGGGTAGGCGATGGCGTACTCCATGGCGATGAAGCCGCCGTACGAGCCCCCGGCCACGATGACCTGGTCGACACCCAGCCACTCGCGCAGCCCGTCCAGGTCGGCCGCCCACTGCGCGTGGCTGAAGGGCGGCTTGCCCTCACTGATGCCGCAGCCGCGGGCGTCGTAAACGACGACCCGGAACGTGTCCGCCAGCCACCCGAAGCTCGCCTTCGGCTCGGCCAGGGAGCCGATGCCGCCACCGCCGTGATGCACGATGATGACCGGGGCATCCTCGGGACCGAGCACCTCGACGTTGAGATTGTTGTCGTTGATCGACGCGATCATCCGTTCCCTCCCGTTTACCCGTGGCTGCCGGCCACGTTACCCGTGGCGGCCGGGACCGTTATGAGCGGCGCTCTGCGGGCGGCCGGTACGTCGCCGGGGCCGGCCGCCCACCGCTCCCAG
>Ga0335074_10011072_pt1 | contig 12612 bp, 15 predicted proteins | sample Lox_Sample_23_FD_206715 | JGI IMG/M metagenome (GOLD analysis project Ga0335074, IMG submission 206715) | Soil microbial communities from Loxahatchee National Wildlife Refuge, Florida, United States - Lox_Sample_2.3 | ecosystem: Environmental > Terrestrial > Soil > Wetlands | place: USA...
GGCTTGACGATTCAGTCGCTGGCGGCGCGAACGGCCGACTATTTGATCTCGCAAGGCGAGAAGATCTTCACGTCGGAAGAGCGCGATATGACGCGGCCCCCGGTTCGAAAGCATCTGGCTGTGAAGGACACGTTTACAAAAGGCGTGCCGCGGGTCTTTCATTGAGCCTTGCCGGGAGTCTTCCGGCATACTAAAAGAGATGCCTATAGGCCGCTGCCACTGGCACGGCCGAAATACTAAATGAAAATCATAGTTTCTGTAAAGCAGGTACCCGCGCGCGACTCGTCGCTGCGGGTGGATGAAGACGGCAAGTGGCTGGAAGAGAGCGATCTCACTTACGAGATGAACGAGCCGGACGCCTACGCATTGGAAGAAGCGCTGCAATTGAAGGAGAAGTTGGGCGGGGAAGTGGTGGTTTTGTGCGCGGGACCTGAGCGCGCGGCGCAGACCATTCGGGAAGCGCTGGCAAAGGGCGCGGACCGGGCGATTCACGTGCAGTTGGAGAAGACGACTGCATTGGATGCATTGGCGACGGCGCGGTTGCTGGCGAAGTCGGTGGAAGCGGAGAAGCCGGAATTCATTTTGACCGGTCTGCAATCGGACGATCTCGGATATGGGCAGACGGGCGTGATTATGGCGGAACTGCTGGGGTATTCGCACGCGACGATTGTGATGGAAGTGGAGCCGGAGGGCGGTAACGTTCGCGTGAAGCGCGAGCTGGAGGATGGCTGGTTCCAGAACGTGCTGCTGCCGTTGCCGGTGGTGCTTACGATTCAATCCGGCATCAAGAAGCTTCGCTATGCGACGCTGATGGGCATCAAAAAGGCCAAAACAAAAGAGGTGAAGATTGTCTCGGCGGCCGATTTGGGTGGGGACCCGGCTTCGGGAATGGTGATGGAGCGCGTCTATCTGCCGCAGCGCAACAAGCAGACGCAGATCTTCACGGGCGATGCTAAGCAGGTTGCGCATCAGTTGGTAGAAAAACTGAAGTTCGAGGCTCGGGCGATATGAGCGTGCTGGTGGTTTTGGAGCAGCGCGGCGGGAAATGGAGCCGTATGTCGTTCGAGGCGCTGGCGGCGGGACAGAAGATCGGCGAGGCTTTGGGCGTGCCGGTGCAGGCGGTAGTGGTGGGCGCGGGCGTCGATGGGTTGGCGGCGGAAGCCGCGGCGTACAAAGTGGAGAAAGTGTGGGTTGTGGATGATGCGCTGCTGAGAGAGTACACCCCGGACGGCTACACGGCGGCATTGGAGCAATTGATTCACGCGCAGCAGCCGAGAGCGGTAGTATTTCCGCACACGTACCAGGTTCGCGATTTCGCGTCGAAGCTTTCGACGCGCTTGGGCAAAGCTCTGATCAGCGATGTGGTGGATTTGAAAACGGAGAATGGAGCGGTCTTGTTTGTGCGGCAGCTCTTCCAGGGCAAGATGAACACGGACGTGAAGGCGGTGGGCGATCCGCAGTTTGTGTCGGTTCAGGCTGGTGCATTTCGTGCGGCGGAGCCGGCGGGAGCGAGCAATCCGGTGGAGAAATTCGCGGTGAAGTTGGACGGCGCGCAAATTCGCAGCAAGCCGGAAGAGCCGTTTCGAGAGGCGCAGCGGTCGGTGGATTTGACCGCGGCGGAGATTATCGTATCGGTGGGACGCGGGATCAAAGAGAAGGACAATTTGCCGGTTGTGGAGGCGCTGGCGAACGCATTGGGAGCGGAGCTGGCGGCGTCGCGTCCGATTTGTGACAATGGCTGGCTGCCGATGGAGAGGCAAGTGGGGAGCTCCGGGCAGACGGTCGCGCCGAAGGTGTACTTTGCGGTGGGAATCTCGGGCGCGATTCAGCATCTGGTGGGGATGAAGGGATCGAAAACGGTGGTGGCGATTAACAAGGACGAGAACGCGCCGATTTTCGAGACCGCCGATTACGCGGTGGTGGGGGATCTGTTTGAAGTGGTGCCCGCTCTGGTCGATGAGATCAAGAAGGCGAAAGCTTGAGCCGCGATGAACGGGGGATGGTATTAGGCGTCGATGAGTAGAAGGATGAGCCGCCGGGGAAGAGGCGTGCTGGTGGCGGCGGGTGTCGCGTTGGCCGCGATGGTGCTGGCGAGTTGCAATAAGCCAGTGCCCGCAGATGTGGCGGCGACGGTGAATGGGCGGCCCATCACTTACGCGGAATTGGATCGGGCGATTGCGGCACAGTTTCCAAACGCTCCGCTGAAATCGAGCGCGGACCAGACGATGCAGTTGCGTCTGGAGACGCTGCGGGCGCTGATTGATAACGAAATCCTGTTGCAGAGAGCCGAAAAAGAAGGGTTGCTGGCGTCCGATGCCGATGTGGAGGCGAAGTTCAACGAGCTGAAGGCGCCCTACACGCAAGAGCAGTTTCAAAAGATGCTCGAGCAGCGCAAAATGTCGGTCGCGGACTTGAAGGCGCAGATCCGGCGCGAGCTGAGCGTGCAGAAGCTGTTCAATAAAGAGATCGGGTCGCACATATCGATTTCGGATGCGGATGTGACGGCGTTTTACAACGCCAATAAGGCGAGTTTCAACCTGGCCGAGAACAAGGTGCGGCTGGCGCAGATACTGGTGACGCCGTCGGCGGATCCGAATGTGAATAACTTGAAGAACGATAAGGCGCAAAACGATCAGCAGGCACATACGAAGATACAGATGCTTGATTTGCGAGTTCGGCAGGGCGAGGATTTCGCCACTCTGGCGCAGAATTATTCCGAAGATGCGAATACGGCGCCGAATGGAGGCGATTTGGGATTCGTGCCGGAATCGGCGCTGGAGAAGGTGAACCCGGAGCTGAGGAAAACGATTCTGAGCATGACACCGGGGCAGGTATCGCCGATATTGCGCACTCCGGAGGGATACCGGATCATCAAGCTGATTTCGAAGGAGCCGGCGGGGCAGCGGCAGTTGAGCGATCCGCGCGTGCAAGAGGAGATCCGGCAGGGATTGTTCCAGGCGAAAGAACAAGTCTTGCGATCGGCGTTTTATGAAGTCGCGCGGAGCGAGGCGAAAGTGGTGAATTACTACGCGCAGTCGGTACTCGAGAGCAGAGATAAGAAGTAACGGGCGCTTGGACACACTTCGAGTCCGGGCGATCAGGTGTTTTCGAAAATTAGGCGGCCTTTGGGGCCTGCTGGAGGCGCGCGGGAGCGAGGGGAGCACCTGTAATCTCGAATGAAAGCTCACAATTGAGCAGTTCCTGATGGTTGAGCTTGGCTTGGGCGAGTAAGATGTCGAGTTTGTGATGATCTTGCTTGCGTTTTTCGGCTGTGGCGCGCCTATCCTCGGCTGCGGCCTGGCGTGCTTCAAGGGCCTGTTTCTGCTTTTGCGATTCGAAGCCAATTTCCTGCTTGCGCCTTTCGGCTCTGAGCTTTAACAGGTCAGTGAGCGAGCGATGGAAGGCACGATCGTGCGTGGTCTGGTAGCGAATGAAGAGCGCGAGTTGCTTCTGCTGCTGTTCGAGGGTTAATTCTTCGTTAGTGGCGCACTGATCCTGTAAGTAGATGGCGCGTTTGCGAAGCCAATAGGATTGCGCCATGTTATCAACCAAGATGGATTCGCTCATGGTGGAGGGCTGATGCTCGAAGCGGAGACCGGAGAGCACGTGATCGTATTCATCCTGGTCTTCTGAATCGAGAACAGTAAATGAATTGCCAGTGAGGCCGTAGCGGAAGTTATTCTTGCAGGATGCGGCTTTGCCATCGTCTGTTTTGGGTCCGGTGCTGTGCTGTGCGTTCTGCTGATTTGCGGAAATTTGGGCTTCGGTGGCCATATTGGTTGCTCCTTGAGTTGGTTTCCACTCCCTTGCGGTCGCGGGCGGAAAATGAAAAAGCCGGAGCAGCCACAGCGGGCGTCCGGCATTTTTCGAGAGTTTGGAAGCTAAGTGAGCTTCCTAGTTAAAGTGTAACATGCTGGAAAAAGCGGTTTGGGGATAAAAGCTGTGGAATGAAGGAGATATGAGTTGTGACCGGGTATAACCAAGATCAGAAGCCGCTGAAATCTTGCCTCTAAGTCAGCTAAGTGGCTGATTAGACAAAGGACCGAGATCCTTAACATTTTGATAAACTTTTGTTTCGGAGGTGAGGATGGCGGCCGGATACGATGTGATCGGCCCGTGGACGGAAATCAAGCTCGAAATCCTGCGCGAGTATGCGGGTCCCTACTCGAAGATTCTTAGTGCGCATGGCTTCTATCACCTTTACATTGATGCCTATGCTGCAGGCGGGTCGCATATTTCGCGCACAACGGGCGAAATTGTACCGGGAAGTCCGCTTGTGGCACTCTCCACAATGCCACCTTTTCGCGAGTATCACTTCATAGATGCCAATCCGGGGCGAGTCGAGCAGCTTCGCCAATACTGCGGCGGACGCGGAGATGTGCGCATCTACGCAGGCGATTGCAATCAAATTCTGATTGGAGACGTATTTCCGTTCGCGCGCTACGAGGAACGGCGACGGGCGCTGTGCCTCCTCGATCCGTTCAATATCGACTTATCTTGGGAGGTAATTGCCACGGCGGGAGGGATGAGGTCAGTCGAGGTATTTGTCAACTTTATGGTCATGGACATGAACATGAACGTCCTGCTTCGTGGCCCATCGAAAGCCCAGGATACGCAGATAATTCGTATGGATCGTTTCTGGGGCGACGGCTCATGGCGTGAAGTGGCTTATGAGGTCAGCCGCCAAGGCAGCCTTTTCGGGGAACCCGAGCAGATCAAGGTCGAAGACGCGAACGAGAAAATCTCGCAAGCATACCGGAGGCGGCTCGTTGAAGTTGCAGGATTCTCGTATGCCCCACAGCCATTGCGTTTCGTGAATAGCCTTGGAATGACTGTTTACTACTTGTTTTTTGCTTCTCCGAATCCGACTGGTAACCAGATTGTCGAGGACATCTTCCGAAAGTATCGAACACGGCAGGGGCTCTGACGGTGTCGAACAGTTCTCCAATTGAGTGGACAGACGCGACGTGGAACCCGGTCACCGGTTGTTCGAAGATCAGCCCCGGGTGTAAGTTCTGTTATGCCGAGCGTCTCGCGAACAGGCTGCGTGCGATGGGACAGAGTAATTACCGGAATGGATTCCAAACAACGCTTCAGCCGCAAATGCTCGAACGTCCGCTACATTGGCGCAAGCCGTGCCGGATATTCGTCAACAGCATGAGCGACCTGTTTCATGCGGATGTTCCCAACAGCTACATCCGTGAGGTTTTCGATATCATGCGCCGAGGAAGCTGGCATCAATATCAAATTCTGACTAAGCGCTCAGAGCGGTTGCTGGAAATGGATCCCGTGCTCGATTGGCAACCGCATGTATGGATGGGCGTGAGTGTTGAAAGTGAGGACTATCTGTTCCGGGTAGACGATCTGCGGCGCACGGGAGCACATGTGAAGTTCCTCAGCATCGAGCCACTATTGGCTCCCCTACACCGGCTGTCGTTGCGCGGAATCGATTGGGTGATCGTGGGCGGCGAGTCCGGACCAGGCGCACGGCCTATGAATATCGAGTGGGTGCGTGAGATTCGCGATCGTTGCCTAAAGTCGAGCGTGCCGTTCTTCTTCAAGCAGTGGGGTGGGGTGTTGAAGTCTAGGACAGGTCGCATTCTTGATGGGCAGACATGGGATGGTTCACCGAGGGAGCGCGGGACGGCCGGGCCGCAGTTCGTCGTCCTTTCATAAAGGTGGCGAGATCGAGGTTTGTTTGCACTACAATGTAGTGCATGCGGACGGAAGTGTATAGCTGGCGATTATCGAGAGAGCTTAAGACAGATGTTGAGAGAGCGGCTCGGCTGCGGAAGGAGCCGGTTTCATCGATTCTGGAGATGGCGGTTCGGGATTGGCTGCAGAAGAGTGCTGCGGAAAACGGCGAAGACGCTGAGGAGCAACGCAGGCTGCATGCTGCCGCGGAGGCGTGCTTTGGAACGATGTCGAGCGGTAAACGCATTGGGTCGGAGAACGTGCGTGAGGCCGTGAGGGAGCGCCTGAAAAAACGCTATGGCCGCTGACGCATTGATCGACACGGGCGCGATTCTGGCCGTCTTGGATAGAAGAGACCGGTGGCACGGAGCTTGTGTTGAGGCTTTGCGGGAACTGCGCCTGCCTTTGCTCACTTCGGAGGCGGCGCTCACTGAGTTGTTCCACCTTGGTGCGGGCGATCGTGAACGTATGGAGGCCGCCTGGAAGTTTGTCCGTTCTGGAGCAATTAGTCTGGCCTCCATTCAGCACGTAGAATTGCCTGAGATACACACTTTGATGTCGCGGTACTGGGATCGACCCATGGATTTCGCGGATGCCACGCTCGTGTATGTGGCAAGACGAGAATCGATATCGACGATTCTGACGGTCGATCACGCGGATTTCAACACGTACCGGATGGAAGGAAAGCGACGCTTTCGTGTTTTGCCTTCGAGCTGAACGGGGGCAGAGCTTCGTCTTCTTATCGCCTGGGAAGTCTCATAGCCACTCACGTTTCTTTAGCCACAACAAACTTTAGGCGCTTACTTTCAGCTCAAAGAAATCGGTTTTATCTACTGATTAACTCTACCCCAGCAATCCGATTTACAGTCGGTCATAGGAGCTTGTCGGCCTAGATGCCCTGGATCAGGTAGAGATGCAAAATCGAACGTATTCGGAAAGAACAGATGAGGAGTTACTGGGCCTTTGCACAGTGGGCGAGACGGAGGCATTTGGGGAATTAGCGCGCCGGTATCAGCCGATGGCGTTTCATGCGGCGCGATTCATTTTGAAAAACGAAGATGAGGCCGAGGAGCAGGTACAGGAGTCATTAGCGAAAGCGTACGAACATATGGATCGCTTTCGCCGGGATTCCAAGTTTTCCACTTGGCTGGTGCGTATTGTGGTGAACCAATGCCTGATGCGGCTGCGGCACTTCCGAAGGGCGAGATGCATGTCTCTGGAGTGCCTAAGTTTCACCAGGGAGATGGCAAGGTTTGAGCCGCGGGACCAGAGGCGTTCTCCGGAGACGGAGTTGCTCGCGACGGAAAATGCAGACCTTCTGCGGCAAGAAATTCGGCGCATTCCGCCGCTTCTCAGAAGTGTCTTCGTGCTTCGCGATGTCGAGCAACAGGCGATTCCAGATGTCGCCCGAACGCTAGGAATCTCGGTAAACGCGGCCAAGGGCCGGTTACTTCGAGCGCGTGCCGAGCTGCGGGTTCGACTTACCGATAAGCTTCATAATCCAAGACTAAGGGCGAAATCTTCGCTTCAAGATACTTTCTAAGGCCGCATTATGCGGACGACATCAGTTAATAAGGAGATCAATAATTAATGACCCCAGAACTTGTTAAGGAACCGCGGTCGAACGCTCGCGTGGAGCATCGCGAGGGGCCGCTGGCGCGGAGCATAGAACAACAGACGGCAAAGCTGCCTTCCGATACCTGGCTATGGGCCGCAGCCGGGTCGATCGGCATTTCGCTGTTTTTTCAAATAACCGGCGATGAACGAAAGGCCAATTTCGTAGGCCATTGGGCACCAACGTTTCTTCTGCTTGGCTTATACAACAAGCTGGTGAAACTGCACGGGTCGGAAGGCGTGTAATCTCAAGGCGCATCCCGGCGGGATGTAATCCGGTACGCTTGACGGTATGAAGCAGTACGCCGTCAATGAGACTTTCTACAGCCTGCAGGGGGAAGGAGTGAGGGCCGGAACGCCGAACCTGTTTCTCCGGTTTTCCGGCTGCAACCTTACGTGCAAGCAAGAGACTCATGGATTCGATTGCGATACGGAGTTTATATCCAGCCGCAAAATGACGTTAGAGGAAATATGCGCCGAGTTAGTTGACCTCTCTCGTGAATGCCGGTGGATTATTCTAACGGGAGGCGAGCCGGGTCTGCAAGTGGATCAGGATTTAGTAGATCGCTTACACGCGGATGGCTACAAATTGGCGATCGAAACTAACGGGAGCGTTGCACTGCCGGACGGGTTAGATTGGATTACGGTCAGCCCGAAAGTGGCCGAACACGCGATCCGGCAACGCACGGCGCATGAAGTGAAGTATGTGCGCGGGTACGGACAAGGGATTCCGAAGACGGTGGTTCAGTCCGAGCATTACGTTATTTCGCCCGCATTCAACGGTATGGACCTGGATAGAAAGACGCTCGATTGGTGCATTCGGCTGGCGAAGGACAACCCGCCGTGGCGATTATCGGTGCAGCAGCATAAGCTTTGGTCGATTCGCTAGGAGTTCCTTCGCACACTACGGGGCACTTAGGTAGAATCGCAACACAATGGCTGAAAAAATCCCTCAGAATAAAGCGAATCATGCGCGGTTGCACGCGCCGTATCACTTTGTCACATTGCCGGCTCTGTTGTTGCTGCTGATTTGGGCGATTGTCAACTTAGTCCGCGAACCCGGATCCGTGACGGCGATGCTGTTGGTGCTGGTGGTGGTGATGGTGATAATGAATGCCAACTTGCGCATGTATCCGCTGAAGGTTCAGGATCGCGTGATCCGGCTAGAAGAGCGCTTGCGCCTGGCGACTTTGTTGCCGGAGCCATTGCGTGGCCGAATCGGGGAGATTACCGAAAGGCAACTCATCGCGTTGCGATTTGCGTCGGATGCGGAGTTGGCGTCACTGGTTGAACGAGTCCTGAACGAGAAGCTGACACCAAAGCAGATCAAGGAAGCGATCCGCGAGTGGCGTCCGGATCATTGGCGGGTGTGATCAAAAATCCCTTCATCCGCGTGGCTTCGTCCTGCGCGAATGCATCTACCCGTTGATCTCGGGCATCACGGACGCTACGGCTCCGCTGGGGTGACGCGCACGACCTATTAGAACTGGTGAACGAGTAAGGGCGGCATCTCGAGCAGAGCGACACCTAGCGAGCGCCGGGCCTGCGTGCTCGGCGGCGCATGCGCCAACCAGAGTGCACCAACTGATGCGGATCGGATTCCTGTGATGACCATGCCGGGCCGCAGCCTATCGCGGTCCCTATCCGTTGGAGTCTTGCCTGCAATGTGGACATGTCCACGTAAGATCGTTGTTCATCGGGCGGGTATGTGACACAGTTACTTTGGAGCAATAGGGGCATATGAGAAGGAACGAGGCGCATTCGTCACAGATTACCAAGATGAAGCCCCTCAATTTTTGAGCTTTGTCGATGTTATCCCACATTCTTGCCGGTCCGCGAGTGACAAATGCCAAGCCGAAATCAAGGATATCGCGCCCGATCTGAGCAAAGGTCCCGTGAACGCCTGACATAAAATAGGCGTGGTCTTCGAGAGTGGGGTTTCGAAGACCCTTATGGCGTCGACAGGCTGGGCACTTCAGCCTAGCGGGGATTTTGAACTGGGCGGACTCGAGAAAGCCCATGATCGTAAGTTTAGGCGGATCGCCTTTCAAATTGCAAGGAAGGCTTCGCCTGTTCCTTCCGAACCTCCGGAGTTCTTCGATTTGGCGGATTCCTTCCATTTACAAAAAGATCGAGAAGCGACCCGTCGATTCGCGCCGGGCGGGTTTGAAGCTGGAAGGAAACCGGGCCAGCCGCCCATGTCGTTCGCGATATCGTTGTAGAATCCAGCATTTTCGGAAGGGAGGTCCCGAATGGCGATCTCGTTTGAAGTGAATGGACAGGCGAAGTCTGTCGATGTCGATCCGCAAACACCGCTGTTGTGGGTGTTGCGCGACACGTTAAACCTTACCGGAACGAAATACGGCTGTGGGATTGCGGCGTGCGGCGCGTGTACGGTCCATATTGATGGCGAGCCGGCGCGAAGCTGCGTGTTTCCGGTGGCATCGGTTGCGGGAAAAAAGGTCACCACCATCGAGGGGCTCGCGAACGGACACAGGCACCCGGTGCAGGAAGCGTGGATTGCGGAGCAAGCGGTGCAGTGCGGTTATTGCCAATCGGGCCAGATCATGACGGCGGTTGCTTTCTTGAAAAAGAATCCGGCGCCGACGGCGGCAGACGTCGATGAAGCGATGTCGAATAACATTTGCCGGTGCGGGACGGCGCAACGAATGCGCGCGGCGGTGCTGAGAGCGGCGGAGGCCATGCGCGGCAAGGGCAGCGCTAACGCAGCAGGAGGCGGACAATGAGCGCCACGGCTGCGGGTATGACACGCCGGGGCCTGCTGAAATCGGTGGGGAGCGTGGGTGCGGCGCTAGTGATCTCGTTCGAAGTGCCGCGCCAGGTGAAGGGCGAGCCGGCCAAGCCGGTGATCAATCCAGTGAAGGCTTGGATCAAAATCGAGCAGAACGGGACGGTGACGCTGGCATATAACAAGTCGGAGATGGGGCAGGGTATCTCGACGGCGTTGCCGATGATTCTGGCAGAAGAGCTGGCGCTCGATTGGAAAGACGTGCAAGTGGAGCACGCGATGCTGGATCGCGAGCATCTGGGCCAGGGCACGGGGGGTAGCGGAAGTGTGGCGGGGAGCTGCACTCCGATGCGAAAGGCGGGTGCGGCGGCGCGCGAGATGCTGGTGACGGCGGCGGCACAACGCTGGGACGTGAGTCCGGAGAGTTGCTCGGTGCGCGGCGGCGCGGTATGGCACGGGACCGACAAGCTCAGCTATGGAGAACTGGTGGAGAGTGCGTCGCAGTTGCCGGTGCCGGATTTCGAAAAAGTGCGGCTGAAGAAGCCGGAGGAGTTTCAGATCATCGGCAAGCCGATGCCGCGGAAGGACATTCCTTCAAAAACGGATGGCAGCGCGACCTTTGGGCTGGACGTGCGGGTGCCGGGGATGGTGTATGCGGTGGTGGCGCGTTGCCCGGTGTTTGGCGGGACAGCGAAGAGTTTCGACGCGACGAAGGCCAAGGCGATGAAGGGCGTGTTGGACGTTTTTCAGATCGAGGCCGATAACGGAGTGCATTCGACGGGCGGCGTGGCGGTGGTTGCCGAGACCACATACATTGCGATGCAGGCTCGCAAGCAGTTGCAGATCGATTGGGATTACGGGCCGCATGCGAGTGAGAGCAGCGAGACGCTGCGGCGGCAGTTCCGGCGGCTGGTGGACTCGCAGATGAAAGTGGTGCTGAACCAAGGGGACGCGGACGCAGCAATTTCGGGCGCGCCGGCGGAGAAACGGATCGAGTGCGATTACGAGCTGGGATTCCAGGCGCACGCCACTATGGAGCCGATGAATTGCACGGTACACATTCAGGCGGATCGGGCGGAGGCCTGGGCGCCGACGCAGGCACCGGAGTGGACGGCGGAGATGATCGGGAAGGTGAGCGGGCTGCCTCCGGAAAAGATCGCGGTTCACACGACTTATATGGGAGGCGGATTCGGGAGGCGTTATCAGGCCGACTTCGCACTGGAAGCGGCGCAGGTGGCGAAGCGCGTGGGTAAGCCGGTGCAGTTGGTGTGGTCGCGGGAAGATGACATGACGCACGATTTCTACCGGCCGGCTTCCTACCATCGGGTCAGCGGAGCGGTGGACAAGGACGGAAACATCGTGGCGTGGCGGCATAAGAGCACGTCAACCTCGATTGCACAGTACTGGGGCGATAAAGCGCCGCCGGAATCGTCCGAGCTGGGCTCGAGCGTGCAGAATCCGTACCTGCCGAAGAACTACAAGCTGGAATATCTGCCGGCGGATTCGGGCGTACCGCGCGCGTGGTGGCGGTCTGTGGAAGCATCGCAGATCGGATTCGTGATGGAGAGCTTTATGGATGAGCTAGCGCATGCGGCGGGAGCGGATCCGTATGAGTTCCGGATTGCGAAATTGGGCGATGGGCGGAAGGTGAAAAACGGAACGGATCCGAAGGGCACGCCGCTGGATACGGCTCGGTTCAAGGGTGTTTTGCAGCTTGCGGCGGAGAAGAGCGGTTGGGGAAAGCCGCTGCCGAGTGGCCGCGGGCGCGGAATCGCAGCGCATTTTTCGTTCGATAGTTACGTGGCGAACGTGGTGGAAGTATCGGTGAGCAACGGGACAGTGCGCGTGGAGCGCGTGACGTCGGCGGTAGATATCGGCACAGCGGTGAACCCGGAGGGCGTTCGCGCACAAGTGGAGAGCGCGATTATCTATGGGCTAACGGCGGCGTTGAAGAGCGAGATCACGATTGAGAACGGACGCGCGGTGGAGAGTAACTTCAATAGGTTCGCAACGCTGGCCATGAAAGAGACGCCGCAGATCGATGTGCATATCGTGCCGAGCACGCTGGAACCTACAGGGATTGGCGAGCCTGCGCTGCCGCCGACCGCGCCGGCCTTGATGAGCGCGATTTTTGCGGTGACGGGAAAACGCATTCGAAGATTGCCGCTGAAAAGAGGCGACCTGGCGTAGCGCCGGGCGACGCGGAGGATGCGATAAGATTTAGGTGGTCTTGCGAACGGCAAGGCTTGCACGGGAGGTGCAAGCATGAACTCGAAAATCTTTACCTATCTACTGATCGCGGCCGGCGTAGCCGGTGTACTGCTGAATCTGCCGGACATCAAGCGCTACATCAAAATCAGCACGATGTAAGCGCGCTTGCGGGCAGGTTTCGACGCCCGTTCAGCGCATTTACTTATAGATCAGGCGTATGTTGATCTCCGTGACCGGACAGGTGACGTTCACGGCGGCGTCATCCCATTTTGGAGCTGAGAGCCCGACGTGCGGGTTATTGGCGAACCCAAAACCCTCCTTGGGGACATGGAGGAAGTTGCGAT
>Ga0335074_10011076_pt1 | contig 12611 bp, 9 predicted proteins | sample Lox_Sample_23_FD_206715 | JGI IMG/M metagenome (GOLD analysis project Ga0335074, IMG submission 206715) | Soil microbial communities from Loxahatchee National Wildlife Refuge, Florida, United States - Lox_Sample_2.3 | ecosystem: Environmental > Terrestrial > Soil > Wetlands | place: USA: Florida...
GCCCCGCAGGCGGTCAGCGCGACCGCGGCCAGCACGGCGCCGGACACGAGCCAAACCCGAGACGCGCGCAACGATGTGTTCATGAGGTCCCCTAGCGCCGCAGTGCCTTCTTCGGCTATGGAGACGCTCGAGCGGCGCCCCGGGTTAGGGGCATTCGCAGTAATTCTTCTGGCCGACCGCGGCGACGGGGGGTGGCCGGCTGATCAGCTGATCAGCCGGCCACGCTGATCAGCCGCTCAGGCCGGCGTGATCTGGATGCCGTTGACTTGGGCGTTGTCCTTGACGCTGACGAACTGGATGGTGATCGTGCCGGCGCTGCTGGCCGTCGCGGTGAACGGCTCGTCCACCGCCTTGTACTCTCCGCCGGCGGTGGCGAAGATATCGAAGTTGGTCAGTACCTGGTTGCCGTTGATGAGGACGTTGAAGAGACGATCCCCGGCCGCCGTCCAGTACTCCTCGGCGAAGTCGAGTTGCACCGTGTAGCTGGCGCCGGCGGTCAGGCCGGGGATGGTGTAGGTGAAGTTGCCGTACCGGTTGTGCTGGTAGACGGACTGCGGGGCCGGGTTGGTCACCCCGGTGGTGCTGATCGCGTTGGTGACGCCCACGGTGTTGCCGCCGGAGTAGTCCTCGTCGGCCACGAACGGCGCCGCCGCCGGGCCGCCGGCCGAGATGTCAACCCCGCCGGTTCCCGGTCCGCTGCCGCCGCTGCTCGGCGAGATCTCGATGCCGTTGACCTGGGCGTTGTCCTTGACCGTGACGAACTGGATGGTGATCGTCCCGCTGCTGCCCGCCGTGGCAGTGAACGACTCGGCGACCGCCTTGAACTCCCCGCCCGCGGTGGCGAAGATGTCGAAGTTGGTCAGCACCTGGGTGCCGTTGATGAGGACGTTGAAGGTCCGGTCTCCGGCCGCGGTCCAGTACTCCTCGGCGAAGTCCAGCCGGACGTTATAGCTGGACCCGGCCGTGAAGCCCGGGATCGTGTAGGTGAAGTTGCCGTAGCGGTTGTGCTGGTAGACCGACTGCGGCGCGGGGTTGGTGATACCGGTGGTGCTGATCGCGTTGGTGGTGGCCGCGGTCGCGCCGCCGGAGTAGTCCTCGTCGGCCGCGAACGGCGCCGAGGCCGGTCCGCCGGCCGAGATATCCACGCTGCCGGATCCGCCGCTGCCACCGGAACTGACCGTCCAGCTGAACGCGGCGTTGCCGCTCGCGCCGGTGGTATCGGTCGCGGTCACGGTGACATTGGACGTCCCCGCGGTGGTCGGGGTGCCGGAGATCAGCCCGGTCGAGGAGTTGATCGACAGCCCGGCGGGCAGGCCGCTGGCGCTGTAGCTCAGCGTCTGGCCCGAGGCCGAGTCGGTCGCGCCGATCTGCAGGCTGGCGGGCGTGCCGACGGTGGACGTCTGACTGCCGGGGTTGCCGACCGTGACCGTGTTGCCCGAGGAGCCGCCGGTCGGCAGGTTCCAGATCTGGGCGGCCGAGTCGGTGCAGGCCTCGAGTTCGAGCTGCGCGCTCGGATTACCGCCGGGGTCGGTCAGGCACAGCCCCGAGTTCGGGTTCACCAGCTCCCCGTTGGACTCGTGGGTCCAGTTCTGGGCGTTGGAGGCGTTACAGGGATACCAGTCGATGGTGGTCCCGGCCGTCGTCCCGGCCGACACCACGTCCAGGCAGCCGCCCTGCGTCCGCACGGTTCCGTCGGTGTACGGCGACCACTGCTGGCCGGCGTCGCCGTCGCAGCTGTCGGCGATGATCGGGTTGCTCGCGGTGTTCAGGGCGCCCTTATTCGCCAGGCACAGCCCGCCGTCGCCGGTGACCTGCCCGGTCGCGGTGGCGGTCCCGGTCGGGGTGGAGTTGCCGCCCTCCTCGTAGACCGCGACGTACTGCACGCTCATCGACGCGCCGGAGGTGGTGGCCGAGGTCGGGGTGGTGCAGTTGCACTCCCCGTTCGGGTAGTTGCCGCCCATGGCCAGGTCGAAGATGATGAAGAAGCCGTGGTCGATGGCCGCCTGCCAGGCCGCCGTGCCGACCGACGCCTCGGTGATGGTGGACTCCACCACCCCGTCCATCACGTACTCCAGGGTCTCGGCGCTGGTGTTGGTCCGGTTGATGATCACCGAGTAGGTGTTGTAGCCGGTCTGGCAGCCCGTCGTCGGGCAGGCGATGAGCGCGTGCCCGGGGCTGTTGGCCGAGTCGTGCAGGGTCTGCGAGGCCTCGTTGAGCCCGTTGACGTCCTCCATCATGTCGAGCTCACCGGACTGCGGCCAGCCGCCGCCGGTGCGCATCGGCGAGCCGAGCGCCCAGAACGCGGGCCAGTAGCCGAGCCCGTTCGCCGGGTTGGGCTGCTCGATCGACGCGGTCATCTCCAGCTCGCCGCCGGCCGGCGCCTGGAAGTCGTCCCTGGTGCTCTCGATCCGCCCGGACGTCCAGGTGCCGCCGTTGTCGATCGCCTTCAGCACCAGGTCGCCGTTGCCGTCGAGGTAGACGTTGCTGGTCGAGTTGGTGGTGTTCTCGACCTCGCCGGTTCCGTAGCCGGTGCCGATGTCGTAGAACCAGTTCGCCGCCGACGGGGCCGACCCGGCCGCCCCCGCGAAGTTGTCGCTGAACACCGTCGACCAGCCCGCCGGCGGGGCCGGCGCGGTCCCCGCCTGGGCCGCTACCGGCGCGACGACCAGCGCGGACACCACCACGGCGGTCAGGCACCCGGCCGCAAGCAGCAGCGCCGTGCAGGCCGACCGCAATCGTGACCCGCGGCGCCTTCGACCCCTAATAACATGTCCCTCATCGGCCATGTGATCCTCCTCGACTTCGTCTAAGGCTTGAACTAACTCGGATCCTTACTCCGTATGCGGGATCTGGCAAGGCCCTGCCGGAAATTGCGCTCGCGGAAGCCGATTACACTGCGTACTTGTTCTAAGAACGATAAAAAGAAAATTGGGGGGTGACGGGACCGTGGCGGAACGTAAACGGTCGACCGTCCGGGATTTGCGCAGGGACAACCGCTCTGTTCTGCTGTGGTCGCTGTTCATCGGGCAGCCGTGCAGCAGGCAGGATCTGAGCTTCGCGACCGGCCTGAGCACCGCCTCTGTCAGCAATGTCGTCAGGGAGTTCATCGACGAGGGCATCGTCACCGAGGCGGGCTCGGTCGACTCCGACGGCGGGCGGCCCCGGGCGCTGCTGCAGATGGATCCCGACTACGGGCGGGTCATCGGCGTCGACGTCGGCGAGACCCGCATCCGGGTCGAGATGTTCGACATGACGATGGCGATGCGGGCCAGCGCCGACTATCACCTCGACGCGCACCAGCAGGGCATCGACGTGGTCGTCGACCGCGTCAACGCCGGCCTCGCGAGCGTGCTCGCGGACAGCGGGTGCTCCCCCTCGGAGGTGCTCGGCGCGGGCATCGGGGTGCCCGGGGTGGTCGAGCACGAGGGCGAGGAGACCCTGGTCTACGCGCAGACCTACGGCTGGGACGCGGTGCCGCTCGGCCGGCTGCTGCGGCCGGCCGGCGACTTCCCGCTCTACATCGACAACGGCGCCAAGACGATGGGACAGGCCGAGCTGTGGTTCGGCGGCGGCCGGGGCGCCCGCCAGGTCGTGGTCTGCCTGATGGGCTCCGGCCTCGGCGCGAGCATCGTCAACGGTTCCCCCGGCCGGGGCGGCACCGCCGCCGCGGTCGAGTGGGGGCACACCACGGTCGAGGTCGGCGGCCGATCCTGCCGCTGCGGCTCCCGCGGCTGCCTGGAGGCGTACGTGGGGGCCGGGGCGATCCTGGACCGGTACGGGCGCACGCTGCCGGGCAAGGACGAGGAGTCGGCGCTGGCCGCGCTGGTCGCCGCGGGCGACGCGCGGTCGGCCGAGATCCTCGACGAGACCGCGCTGTACCTCGGGGCTGGCATCGCCGACCTGGTGAACCTGTTCGGGCCCGAGCGCATCATCCTCGGCGGCTGGGCCGGGCTGCTGCTTGGCGAGCGGCTGCTGCCCGCCATCCGCGAGGCGGCCAGGGCGCACTCGCTGACCCACCAGTTCGCCCAGACCTCGATCGAGCTCGGCACCCTGGGTCAGGACGCGGTGGCGCTCGGCGCCGCCACGCTCCCGATGGAGCGCTTCCTCGACGGAGCGCTCGAGGCGCGGACGGGAGACCGCGAGGCGGGCTAGATCCGCTTCGGTATTCACGGTTTGTCACCTTGCGGTCGGTGGCCGGCTCCGTAAAATACGAGTTAATTCAAGCCGTAGATTAACTCGGGGAGCGCGGATGACCCAGGTCTCGCCATCTGCGCGCGCAGCACGACCCCCGACGCCCGCACCCCCGCAGCCGTCGCAGCACTGCGGGGGTGCGGGACCATCAGCCGCTAGTCCGGCCGCGAGTCGGCCGCCACCTTGGCCGACAGATGCGACGGCAGCGGCTCGTGCCGCAGGTACCCCCGGGTGAACGACCCGGTCCCGTGCGAGACCGACCGCAGGTCGATCGAGTACCGCATGATCTCGAGCTCGGGTACCTCGGCCCGGATCTGGGTCCGGCCGATGCCCACCGGCGCGGTCCCGATGACCCGCCCGCGGCGGCCCGACAGGTCCGACATGACCGCGCCGACGTAATCGTCGGGCACCAGGATCGACACCTCGTCGACCGGCTCGAGCAGCATCGGCGACGCTTTCTCGGCCGCGTCCCGCAGCGCCGCCCGCCCCGCCTTCTGGAACGCCATGTCGGACGAGTCGACCGGGTGCGCCTTGCCGTCGAACAACGTCACCCGGACGCCGGTCATCGGGTACCCGGCCAGCACGCCCGCCTCGAGCTGGGCCCGGACGCCCTTCTCGACCGACGGGATGAACTGCCTGGGCACCACCCCGCCGACGATCTTGTCCACGAACTCGAACCCGGTCGCGCCCGCAGGCAGCGGCTCCACCTCGATATGGCAGATCCCGAACTCGCCGTGGCCGCCGGTCTGCTTCACGTTCCGGCCGAGCCCGCGGGCCGAGCAGCCCACGGTCTCGCGCAGCGGCACCCGCAGCGACACCGTGTCCACCGCGACCCCGTAGCGGGACGACAGCCGGTCGAGCAGCACGTCCGAGTGGGCTTCGCCCATCGACCAGAGCACGAGCTGGTGGGTCTCCGCGTTCATCTCAAGCCGCATGGTCGGGTCCTCGGCCACCAGCCGCGCCAGCGCGGTCGCGAGCTTGTCGTCGTCCGCCTTCGACCGGGCCACGAACGCGACCGGCAGCAGCGGCTCCGGCATCGACCACGGCTCCATCAGCAGCGGCTGCTCCTTGGACGAGAGCGTGTCGCCGGTCTCCGCCGTCGACAGCTTCGCCACCGCGCACACCGAGCCCGCCGAGCACGAGGCCAGCGGCCGCTGCACCTTGCCGAGCGGCGACGTCAGCGCGCCGATCTTCTCGTCGTCATCGTGGTCGGGGTGGCCGCGGGTAACCCGCCCGTGCCCGGACACGTGCACCACCGCATCGGGCGAAAGCGTGCCGGAGAACACCCGCACCAGCGAGATGCGCCCCACGTAGGGGTCGGACGTGGTCTTGACGACCTCGGCCAGCAGCGGCCCGTCCGGGTCGCACGAGAGCCCGGCGACCGGCGTGCCGTCCACGGCCGACGTCACCGGCGGAAGCGGGTGCTCGAGCGGCGACGGCAGCCCCTGGGTGACCACCTCGAGCAGCTCGGCCAGGCCGATCCCGAGCGGCGAGGCGACCGCGAGCACCGGGTAGAACGAGCCCCGCGCGACCGCCTTCTCCAGGTCCGAGATCAGCACCGAGGTGTCGACCGACTCGCCGGACAGGTAGCGCTCCATGAGCGTCTCGTCCTCGCTCTCGGTGATGATCCCCTCGATCAGCGCGTCCCGCTCGGCCGCCATCGCCTCCTTGTCGCTGCCGCGGGTGACCGCCCGGGTCGTGCGCTTGCCGGACGAGTACTCGTACAGGGTCTCCGAGAGCAGGCCGATCAGGCCGCTGACGCCGGGCGCCCCGCCGTCCGTCGGCAGGTACAGCGGCGCCACGCCCTCGCCGAACGCGTCCTGGCACTCGGCCAGCACGGTCGCGAAGTCCGCCCGGCCGTGGTCGATCTTGGTGATGACGACTGCCCGCGGCATCCCCACGGCCGCGCACTCCTCCCACAGCAGCCGCGTCACGCCGTCGATCCCGTCGCAGGCCGACACCACGAACAGCGCGCAGTCGGCCGCCCGCAGCCCGGCCCGCAGGTCTCCGGTGAAATCCGCGTACCCCGGGGTGTCGAGCAGGTTGACGGTGACCCCGTCAACGACAAACGGCAGGAGCGTCAGGTTCACCGATCGCTTCTGCCGCAGTTCTACCTCGTCGAAGTCGCTGGCGGTGGTGCCGTCCTCGACCCGCCCGGCCCGCGTGACGGCGCCGGTATGGGAGAGCAGCGCCTCCGCCAGCGTGGTTTTCCCGCTCCCGGAATGGCCGACAAGCACGACGTTGCGGATGTTCTCCGCTCCGCCGCCGGCGCCGCCGGCCCCCGAATCCCTGCCCGCGCCTACCGCTCCCGCGCCTCCTGAGCCTGATGTTCCAGTCACTCTCGTCGCCTCCTCGCGCTTCCTCGCGCTCGATGAGCTGCCGTGTTCACAGAGTGAACCTGCCGGGCGAGTTACCACAAGACCCCCAGAGGGAATCAATGAGGTGACCGGCGGGTAACGGGCACCCTGATACGCAACGATCGCGGAAGGTAATGAAGCCAAAGCGGGACAGACAAGCGCAGCGAGCGGAAACAAGACCCAAGTAAGATCTTGACCGGCCATGCTGAACTTCCTCCGTCCCGCCTTCGCGCGCCTGTTCAAGCCGATTGTCCAGGGCCTCGCGCGAACCCCGGTGACTCCGAACATGATCACGGTCGCCGGCACCGTCGGCGTCTCCGCCGCCTCGCTCTGGCTGCTGCCGATCGGCGAGCTGTTCCCTGGCGCGTTCATCGCGACGTGCTTCGTCTTCACCGACATGCTCGACGGCCAGCTGGCCAGGATCAAGGGCGACTCGGGCAAGTACGGCGCGTTCCTCGACTCGACCATGGACCGGTTCGGCGACGCGGCCGTCTTCGGCGGCATCACGATCTACTTCATGCGCACCAACCACCTGCTCGCCGTGGTCAGCCTGTTCTGCCTGGCCGCCGGGCTCTCGGTCTCCTACGTCAAGGCCCGGGCCGAGGGCCTCGGCCTGAACGCCAACGTGGGCCTGATCGAGCGCCCGGAACGGCTGATCATCGGCCTGACCTCGATCGGCCTGTCCGGCCTGGGCATCCCCTACGTGCTCCCGATCGGCATGTGGGGGCTGGCGGCGGGCACCGCGCTCACCCTCTACCAGCGAATGCGCGCCGTCTACGTAGACGCCAAATCCCAGGCCGCCCCGCCCACGGCCCCGCACCCCGCCCAGCCCACAGCCCCGCACCCCGCCCCGGCATCCGCGGTCCCGCCCACAGCCCCGCACCCCGCCCAGCCCACAGCCCCGCGCCCCGCCCCGGCATCCGCGGTCCCGCCGCCGCCCCCGGCCACCGCACCACCCACACCATCGGCACCACTGGCATCACCTACACCGACACCACCACCCGCGCCGGCCACCGCGCCCGGTGCGATCCCGACCGAGGAAGAGTGATGGCAACCCTCCGGGAACGACTGAGCAGCGCGGCGTTCGGCGCCGGCTGGAGTCTGGTCTGCCGCCTCCCCGAGTCAGTGGCGCGCGCCCTTTTCAACTTCGGCGCCGACACCGCCTGGCGCAAGCAGGGCGGCGGCGTGCAGGTCCTCGAGGGCAACCTCCTGAGAATTTTCCGAACGGACCCGGCTTACTCTCCCGGCGTCCAGCCCGACGGCAGCTACGTGGACGAAGGCAAGGAGCTGCGCGCGCTCTCCCGCGAGGTCATGCGCTCGTACGGGCGGTACTACCTGGAGACGTTCCGCATGCAGGTGATCGGCGTCGACCGGATCGCGGCCGGGATGCACGTCAACACCGCCCAGGCGGACCTGACCCTCGAGTACATGAAAAACGGCCGCGGCGTCATCTACGCGCTGCCGCACATGGGCGACTTCGAGCAGGCGGGCCTGTGGATCAACCGCTACGGGGCCGGCTCGTTCACCACCGTGGCCGAGCGCCTCGAGCCCGAGGCGGTCTTCCAGAAGTGGCTCGACTTCCGCCAGGGGCTGGGCATGGAGGTGCTGCCCACCACCGGCGGCCCGCACCCGTTCGGGGTGATGGCGCAGCGGCTGCGGGCCGGCAAGCTGATCTGCCTGGTCGCCGACCGGGACCTGTCCGACACCGGGGTCGAGGTGGACTTCTTCGGCGAGAAGGCGCTGTTCCCGGCCGGGCCGGCCTCGCTGGCGATCCAGACCGGGGCGGCGCTGATGCCCGTCGCCTGCTGGTTCGAGGGCGTGGACGAGTGGGGCGCGCGCATCTACGACGAGATCCCCGTCCCGGCCGACGGCACCCGCAAGGAGAAGGCCGCGGTCATGACCCAGGCGATGGCGACCGTGTTCGAGGAAGCGATCCGCGAGCACCCGCAAGACTGGCACATGCTCCAGCGGCTCTTCGTCAACGACCTCGACCCCGAGCGCCTGGCCCGCAGCCGCACCCGCTCCGTCGGCAACGGCAACGGCAGCGGAAACAGCACCCCCACCACCGGCGACACCGCCCCCGTCACCTCCGGCAACCGCCCCACCGCCGGCAACCCCCCCGCCGCCGGCAACCCCCCCGCCGCCGCCACCACCACCACCGCCGCCGCCGCCCCCACGGCCCCGACCACCGCCGCCGCCCCCGCGGCCCCGACCACCGCCGCCGCCACGGCCCCGACCACCGCCGCCGCCGCCCCCAACGGCGCCGCCCCCAACGGCGCCGCCCCCAACGGCGCCAACCCCAACGCCGCCGGCCCCACCGCCCCCGCGCCTGACAACGGAAACGGGGTCTCGCCGTGAGGATCGGCATCGCCTGCCCGTACTCGTGGGACGTCCCCGGCGGTGTGCAGCAGCACATCAGGGACCTGGCCGAGGCCCTGATCGGAATGGGCCACGACGTCTCGGTGATCGCCCCGGCCGATGAGGACCGGCCGCTGCCGAGCTACGTCGTCCCCACCGGCCGGGCCATGCCGGTGCCGTACAACGGGTCGGTCGCCCGGCTCTCGTTCGGGCCGCTGTCGGCCAACCGGGTGCGCCGCTGGCTCCGCGACGGAGCCTTCGACGTCCTGCACGTGCACGAGCCGACGGTTCCGTCGCTGCCGCTGCTCGCCTGCTGGGTGGCGTCGGGCCCGATCGTGGCGACCGTGCACACCGCGATGCCGAAGTCCCGGGTGCTGCTCGCCACCCAGCCGGTGCTCCGCACCGCGCTGGAGAAGATCGACGCCAGGATCGCGGTCTCCGAGGCCGCCCGGACCACGTTCGTCGAGCATCTGGGCGGCGACGCGGTGCTGATACCGAACGGGGTCGCCACCCGCCGCTACCAGCACGCGAACCCGCTCGAGGGGTGGCCGGGGACCGGCGGCGTGATCGGTTTCCTCGGCCGGATGGACGAGTCCCGCAAGGGCCTGTCGGTCCTGCTCAAGGCGTTCGAGCTGCTGGCGCCTGGGCGGCCGGGGCTGCGGCTGCTCATCGCCGGCCCCGGCGACGCCGACGAGCAGCGGCACAAGCTCCCGGCCGACCTGCGCGACCGGGCCGTCTTCCTTGGCGAGGTGTCGGAGGAGGACAAGGTCCGCGTGCTGCACTCGGTCGACGTCTTCTGCTCGCCCAACACCGGCGGCGAGTCGTTCGGCATCGTCACCGCCGAGGCGATGGCGGCCGGGGTGCCGATCGTCGCCAGCGACATCCCCGCGTTCCGCCAGGTGCTGCGCGACGGCCGGGCCGGGGAGTTGTTCGGCGTCGGTGACGCGGCCGACCTCGCGCAGGTGACCGCCCGGCTGCTCGACGACCCCGCCCGCCGGGCCGAGCTCTCGGTCGCCGCCCTCGACGCCGTCGCCGACTACGACTGGGACGTCGTCGCCGGGAACGTCCTCAGCGTCTACGAAACGGTCGTCCTCGGTCGCTCCACCGTCTCCCTGGCCCAGTGAGCATTGGCGCTGTGGCCCACCGCGCCAAACCACCGTTGGCGCTGTGGCCCACCGCGCCAAACCTATTGGCGCGGTGGGCCACCCTGCCAGGGTGCTACTAGCGCTGTGGGCCACAGCGCCAAGTCATCCCGCCCGGAATTCCTAGATAACAGCAAGAAGTGAGGCCCTCGTGATCTGGACCATCGTCGTGCTGGCCGTCCTGGTCCTGGTGCTGTTCGGGTTCTGGGTCTCCTGGCGGGCCAGCCGCCTCGACCGGCTGCACAACCGGGTCGAGTCGGCCAGGACCGCACTGGACCTGGCCCTGGTCCGCCGCTCCTCGGCCGCGGCCGATCTAGCCTCCTCCGGGATGATCGACCCGGCCACCAGCCTGCTGCTGGCGGACGCGGTCCGCCGCGCCCGGCAGGCCGGCCCGTCCGAGCTCGGCCTGGCCGAGTCCGACCTGACCCGCGCGTTGCGGGCCACCCTCGACGAGCCGGGCTTCCGCACCGAGCTGACCGAGAACGAGGGCGCGAGCGAGCTCGTCGGCGAGGTGGAGGCCGCCTCGCATCAGGTCTATCTCGCCCGTAAGTTCTACAACGACCTGGCCGGCCGCACGCTCGACGACCGCCGTCGCCCGCTGGCCCGCGTGCTGCATCTGTCCGGCACCGCGCAGCCGCCCGAGTTCTTCGACATCGACGACGCGCTGACCGACGTCGACCGCACCAGCTGACGCGCCGGCGGGTTACGTCTTTTGCCTGGTGGGCGTCACGCATGGTGGACACGTACGATGTAGATAACCACACCCGCATCAGGAGGTTTTAGTGTCCACCGTCAACGCGACGTCGGGGCCCGAGACAGGCACCCCGGTCCGTTCGGAATCATCGACTGTGAATTTCCCCGAGACGGGCACTGCTCGGGTGAAGCGGGGCATGGCCGAGATGCTTAAAGGCGGCGTCATCATGGACGTGGTCACGCCCGAGCAGGCCAAGATCGCCGAGGATGCGGGGGCGGTCGCGGTGATGGCGCTCGAGCGAGTGCCGGCTGACATCCGCGTCCAGGGCGGCATCGCCCGGATGAGCGACCCGGACATGATCGACGGCATCATCGGCGCCGTCTCCATCCCGGTGATGGCCAAGGCCAGGATCGGCCACTTCGCCGAGGCCCAGGTCCTGCAGGCGATCGGCGTCGACTACATCGACGAGTCCGAGGTGCTCACCCCGGCCGACGAGGCCCACCACATCGACAAGTGGAAGTTCACCGTGCCGTTCGTGTGCGGCGCGACCAACCTGGGCGAGGCACTGCGCCGGATCGCCGAGGGCGCCGCGATGATCCGCTCCAAGGGCGAGGCGGGCACCGGCAACGTGGTCGAGGCGACGCGGCACATGCGCTCGCTGTCGGCCGGCATCCGCCAGCTGGCCGGCCTGCCGCCCGAGGAGCTGTTCACCGCCGCCAAGGAGCTGCGGGCCCCGTACGACCTGGTCGCCGACGTCGCCCGGGCGGGCAGGCTGCCGGTGGTGCTGTTCACCGCCGGCGGCATCGCGACCCCGGCCGACGCCGCGATGATGATGCAGCTCGGCGCGGAGGGCGTGTTCGTGGGCTCGGGCATCTTCAAGTCCGGCGACCCCGCCAGGCGCGCGGCCGCGATCGTCAAGGCGACCACCTTCTACGACGACCCCGACGTGATCGCGAAGGTCTCCCGCGGCCTCGGCGAGCCGATGGTCGGCATCAACATCGACACCCTGCCGGCCGACCAGCGCTACGCCTCCCGCGGCTGGTAGCCCCCACTCCCACCCCCCACTCCCACCCCCCAGCGCCCGCCCCCCGCGGCCCCCCGCGGCCCCCCAGCGCCCCCCGCGGCCCCCTGGTGTCGGCCCAAATGCGCTTTTGGGCCCGCAAGAGTGAGCCTAAAAGCGCATTTGGACACGTTGGGAAGTGGGCGGCGAACCAGGAAGGAGCCGAACCGTGCCCGATATCGGAGTGCTCGCTCTCCAGGGCGACGTGCGCGAGCACGTCCGGGCCCTGGAAGGCGCGGGCGCGACCGCGAGGCCGGTCCGCCGCCTGAGCGAGATCGAGGCGGTGGACGGCCTGGTCATCCCGGGCGGGGAATCGACCACGCTGTGGCGCCTGGCGACCGCGTTCGAGCTGCTTGACCCGGTCTCCAAGCTCATCGCCGGCGGGCTGCCGGTCTTCGGCTCCTGCGCCGGGCTGATCATGCTGGCCGACCGGCTCGAGGACGGCGTCGCGGGGCAGCGCACGTTCGGCGGCATCGACATGACCGCGCGGCGCAACGCGTTCGGCCGGCAGGTGGACTCGTTCGAGCGCGACGTGACGTTGCGGCTGAGTGATAATGCGGAGAGCGCCACGTTTCACGCGGTGTTCATCCGGGCCCCGTGGGTCGCGCAGGCCGGTCCTGAGGTCGCCGTGCTAGGCGAAGATAACGGTAGGATCATCGCCGTCCGGCATGGTGTGCTGCTCGCCACCGCGTTCCACCCGGAGCTGACCCCGGACCTGCGCATTCACGAGCTTTTCGTTTCAATGGTGAAGGGGACGTCATGAGCGGCCACTCCAAGTGGGCCACCACCAAGCACAAGAAGGCGGTGGT
>Ga0335074_10011077_pt1 | contig 12610 bp, 14 predicted proteins | sample Lox_Sample_23_FD_206715 | JGI IMG/M metagenome (GOLD analysis project Ga0335074, IMG submission 206715) | Soil microbial communities from Loxahatchee National Wildlife Refuge, Florida, United States - Lox_Sample_2.3 | ecosystem: Environmental > Terrestrial > Soil > Wetlands | place: USA...
TGCCCCACGCAGTTCACGAAGTTTTCGATAGGATTTCTTTCGGCAGGGCAAGGACCAAGCGCGACGAATGCTGTAGACACTTCGGTGATCTATTTGCCGAATATTCAATTCTCGCACCTCACCGTGGACGTATCGACCACGGACTCCAGCGGGAGCGATTTCTACGGTTGGGCGATCACGGATCTTTCTGGCAACGTGAAATGCTCGATTACAGCCGTGAATCTGACGGCTGGGGGTGCGAACGATCAGGCATGCACGCAGGGCACCGTTACGCTTTCCAGCGGAGCCTATATCTTCGCGTTCACCGGCAACGCCACGACGGCAAAGATCGCTTACAGCGGCACCGCGCCCCTGGCTCTATCGAGCGCCGTGTCAAGCTCGGTCAGCTCGGGCGGCGCGATGACTTTTCCGATCTCGATTCCGTCCACGGGCGTGACATACAGCGGCTACGGCCTACCCGCGATTATCTTGCACTAGTCCGTGGGTACGCAGGAGGCCGAAAGAGCCCTTGGCAAGAACCACCCCGCATCAGGCGCTCTGAAATGGCGTTTATCGGCGGACTCCTGACTTTTCCTTGGAGGACTCCATGCCCGTTGTTCCCACTACGGCGTATTCGCAGGCCGAAGACGCACTGAATCTCGCGCGCTCTCTCGTCAACGACGCGGCTGGCGCTGTCTTCACGGACGCGCTCCTCATGCCCTTTCTCAATTCCGCATATCGGGGATTGCAGCGAGAACTCGCCGAATCGGGCGCGAGCGTCCTCGCAGAGCAGCAGGACCTCGAACTCGACACTGATCCTACCAGCGGCGTCACGCCCATCGAAATTAGCGATGTCTCGAGCCCGCAGCTCCCCACGGACTGCCTTGCGCCACACATGCTCTGGGAGCGCGCCACGGCAAACACCACTGACGTATTTGTACCAATGGAGAAATTCACAAGCGGCGGAAGCATGCTCAACCTGCAGCCGAGCACTTATTTGCGCCTATGGGAATGGCGCGAGGACAAAGTGAACCTGATCGGCGCAACCCAATCGATTACGGTGCGCATCCGTTACGAGAAAGTCCTGCCCCTACTTACATTGGGCACAGATCCTGTCCAAATCCGTTCAGCTACGGACCCGCTAGCGTTCGCGACTGCAGCGCTCGCGGCGCGTTCACGAGGCGCACGGGCCCTGGCACAAGACCTGCTGGGTACCGCACAAGCTGCTACAGAAAACTTGATCGAGAGGTACGTCCGGCCAGAACAGCTGAAAGGACGGCGCCGAATGCCCTATAGCTACCACCGCCGCGTGATTTATCTCTGAAAGCCTTCACTGAAAACACGATCATGGGAACCCGCCACCACCATTCGGTTGCGCGATGACGTCGAGTGTGATCTGCGGCATCGCACGCGAAGTGTTCAGCGAATTACCGTTCGAGTCGACGGCTTTCCCCGTCGCGGTCATGGTCGTGGTTCCCACTGGTGTAGCCGGGCCCGTGATATTACCGTTGCCGTGGTGGCAGCCGATCAGAAGCGTCGCGCCAAGGCCCGCGATCGCGAAAACCATTGGCAAGCGCTTTCGGCGAACCGCTCCTGCAGTCGCCAACCAGCCTAGAAATAAAGCGAGGGCCGCAAAACTCGCCAAGGGCACAAAGAAACGCAATCTCCTTCCGCTCGATGGATCGCGAGAGCCCGGCGGAGCCAAAAGTGCCGGCGAGGGGCCGTAGGACGTGCATCCTGTGCTTTGCGGCGGCACCGCCGCCGCATTTGTGGCTGAAGAAGTGACAAACGTTATCGTAAAGGCAGTAGCCGTCCCGGGCGTAATCGTGGCCTGGCAGGGCGAGATCACACAGGACGTGTTAATGGGCATGGTCGACGACAGCGGGCACACGAATTGAACCGATTCGCCGTTCTGCCCGAAGACACTATCCGGCACAACCTGGCCGTGAAATACCGCCGTGCCACCTTGCTCAATTGTCAGCTCAATCTGCTGGCCGCTGGCGAGCTGCAGATTGTAGTCGTCGCCCGTGCCGGCGAAATTTGCCGCGCCGATATCGCCCGCGTTGTCTGTGGCGCTGATGCTGCCCTGTAGCAATCCGGTGGCCTGCGGTGCGAATTCCACGTTGATCGTACAACTCGCGTTGGCAGCGAGGATCGATACGCAGGACGTACTCGCCACAGTAAAATTACTTCCCGCCGGCGGCGTGGGCACCGAAAGTCCGGTGATCTGAGTTCCCGAGGTATTAGTCAAGCTGTATGCCGCTTGCTGGGACCCGCCTACCGGTGTATTGCAAAACTGAAAGCCCGGCGACGGCAAGCAGAGCGAGAATGATCCTCCTCCTGCGATCACAAGCCCTGTGTCCGTATGCCCGGCGAGCGTGACCGCGACTGAATCACCTTGGGAATCGGTCGCCGTAAGCGCCGCTTCGCGCAATCCCGCTGTCGCGGGCGTGAAGGCAACACTGGCTGTGCAACTCGCAAAGGCCCCGAGGGTGCCCGTACAAGTCGTGCTCTCGATTGTGAAGTCGGGCTGGGAAGAGCTGAATTCGGATTCGAGACCGGTTACGGCCACGAACGAGAGGTTGAGGCCGGTGATCGCGCTGCCAGCGGTAAGGGTAAAAGTCTGAGCTCCGCTCGCGCTTCCAACCGGCTCGTTGCAATATCTGACGGCGTTGTCCGGTTGCTGAGGACAAGGCGGAGGCAGAGAGGGCAACGCAATCTTAAGAGCGGCGCCCGTGCCCTCGACGTTGATCACGAGCGTGTCGCCAGCGACGTCGGTCACCGTCAGCATGGCTTCCCGCAGTCCCGCTGTCGTGGGTGAGAATGCCAGAAAGACCGTGCACTGTTGATTTGCCGCAAGATTGCCCGAGCACGTGCTGAGATTCGTGATCGTGAAATCGCCCGATGCGAAATTGGATGAAAGGCCGGGTATCGCTGCAAGAGAAGCAGAAACGTTCGTCACCGCCGCGGCAGCCGTGAGGGTGAATCCGACAGATTGACTCGACGTGCCAGGAATCTGATCGCAAAATGTGAAAGAAGGTCCGAGCGGACAGCCAGCGATTACCGGCACCGCCGTCAGCTCGAGACTGCCCGGTCCGCTCGCGGCAGAAACTCTGTCTACACAATTCAGGCGAAACGCCAGCGTCGTGCATACCACCACTGCTACCGCACAGATAACCAGCAATCGCCGCACAAGTTCTCCCTCGATTGGAATGTTATCGACGCTTTGGATTCACATGCAGGCGTTCGGGTTGCGTCGCGAGCCGCCCATCATACAGCGAGCCGAGGCGCGTGCCTAGGGATTGCTAACATGGGGAAGCCATATGTTTCGCCGAGCTAAATTCACCTGGGTGCGTCTGCAATTTCGTTTAAACGGTCGACCACCGCTTTCCAGCCGACCAATCTGCAAGTACATCTTTGCTTTCGGAGGAGGATATGGCACTTACATTTTCGCTCGTTGACACGTGGGACGATGGCAAGCGCATTCACGTGTCCGGCACCGTCACCGCCTCAGGCAACTATGTGACCGGGGGCGATACGCTCGACCTTTCGGAGTTCCCGATTGTCGGCGCAACGCAGGCACCGATTCAGGGCACGGCCTGGGTGGATGGCCTTTCGGGCTACGACTACGTCTTTTCACCCGGCTCGGCAATGAACAACGGCTCAGTGAAAATCTTCCAGCAGGGGTCAAGCGCGGGAGCATTTCCGGAGCTCGCGGCGGGCGCATATCCTTCCCCGATCACGTCCGACACGATTACCTTCTACGGAATCTTTTACAAGCTCCAGTGATTCATCAGCCGTAGAAAAACGGAAGCAACCTCGAAAGCATTCCTCTCCCGGGATCCCGAAATGATCGAAACAACGAAAAAAATGCCATGAGTATCGAAACTTTTTCTCCGCTGCCCTTGAATGTGTTCGGCACCTGGATCACGCTGCTTGACCCCTCCGACGTGCCGCCCGGCATGTCGCCGAATCTCGCCGACGTCGAATTCTTTCCCGGCGGCGTGCGCACCCGTCCCGGCCTTGTGTCGCAATACGCAGCGCTTGCCGGCGGTCCGCAAGTCAACGGAGTTAAAACGTATATCACCACGAACCTCTTGCAACGCACGCTCGTGCTCGATTCGCTCGGTAACCTCTACGAGGAGCTCGCGCCGGGCATACTTTCGCTGATCGTGGCCAGTGCGGTGAAGCCCAGTCTCTACCTCGCCTCGACCACCCATTTCGGCCGCGAGTACATGGCTTTCGGCGACGGCACGATCGGGCAGGACCTTCCGCGTCAATATGACGACTCGAACTACGATCGGGTAAGCCAAGTAGGACCGGGTGAAGGGCCGACGGTCGCTGACTCCACGACCGGCGGCAGCATTTCGCCAGGTGTCCATCAGGTGGCGGTCATATTCGTCACCCGCCAGGGCTACTGGACCCAGCCGTCGCCCGCCGTCGTCTGGACCGCCGGAGGCGGCTGGCAGGCTAACCTGACGGACATCCCAACTGGCCCGTCAAACGTTGTGCAGCGTCTTCTCGCGTTCACTGCGTCAGGCGGCGCGAATTTCTACAACGTACCGGCCACGATGACGATCAATGACAATGTGACTACATCCCTTGTCGTCGATTTCACCGACACGATTTTGCTTTCCGGAACGAGCGTGGATTATCTTTTCAGTCAAATCGAGTTGCCCGAACAGCTCGGTGTAGTGGCGTATTCCGAGCGGCTCTTCTGGTGGGGCGAGCGGGCACAGATGGATAACTGGCGCAACCTCACGTTCGATGGGGGTTGGGACGCAACGGGGACCGGACGACCGCTCGGGTGGCATCTCGATTCAGTTCTGGGCCCGGGCGGCAGTCGTGAGTCGAACGACGTTGTCTGGGGTGACGCTTACCGTATCACGGCGGACGGCACTTCGGTGACGCGCGGTTATATTTCTCAAGGCGCTGTGCTCGATTCAGGTGGCAATCCGCTTATCACGCCGAATACCGACTATTCCGTGCGTGCACGGGTCCAACGCAGCGCAAATCTGACCGCCGGCGTATTCCACATCAACCTGTTCAGCCCCACAATGGGTCAGGTCGGTCTTGGCCTTTCCGTTGCGGCCGCGCAAGCGCCGACGGCCTACCAGGAATTCGTGGCAGAGCTTTGCCCGCCACAGGGATCGCTGCCGTCCGACCTTACCCTGCGTGTCTACGTTGACAGCATTCCTGCGCCTGCGGGCGAATCGTTTCTTGTCGATAATATAGAGATATTCCCAACGGACGCCGCCCAGAATCCGTCTCTCGTACGCTGCTCGGGCGCCGAAGAGCCAGAAGCGTATGACGGCGTCACCGGGATCATGAGCATCGCGGAAAATAACGGGCAGGGAATTCGCACCGCGTTCGCAATTCGCAACAATCTCTATTTTGTGAAAGAGCGCAGTATGTACGTGACGGCCGACGATGGTGTCAACGAGCCGGCCCTGTGGCAGGTCGAAGAAGTCTCGAACCAGGTCGGAACGCCGTCGGCTCACGGGGTCGGGATCGGCGAGGAATGGGCGGTGGTTGCGGGGCGGTCAGGCTTATATCTTTTCGACGGCGGTGAGCCCACTAAGATCTCGCAGGAAATCCAACCCACATGGGATGCTATTAACTGGCAGTACGGCCAGCTCATCTGGGTGCAAGTCGACACACAACACAAGCACATACTCATTGGTGTGCCGATGGGATCGGCGACACAGCCGAATCAAGTTCTCATGTTGGACTATACGGAGGGATTCGGCGATCCGCTGGTCGCGATGCTGACAGCGCCGGAGCGATCGCGCAAATGGGCGCCGTGGATGATCTCTGCAAATTCATGCGGTCTGATCGAGCGGGCGAACGGTGTCGCTCAAGTATTCCTTGGATCGAACAATTCGAGCGGAAAAATCTACGCCCTCACTGCGGGGGCCTATTCAGACGATGGCGTGTCGATCAATTCGACGTATGCCACAGCATTCCTCGCGGCAACTGGCCTTAGCGGGCGCAATCTTTTCGGATATCTCACGGCGTACGTTCAAGGCTTGGGATCGCTCACGCTTTCCGCACTCACGCCTGGCGACGCGTCGACGATCTCGCTGGGTTCGTGGTCTCTCGCGTCGCCCGCCTCGCTAGACATGGAGCAGTTTACGAATGTACTGGCCGAACGCGCCTCGTATCAATTCGGCACCAACGCTGTCGGCTCCTGGTTCTCGCTGACGAAACTCGTCCCCTGGGCCAAGCCTGATCCATTCGCGATTGTGCGTGGAGGGAACTGATTTAGCAGAAGTCTTACCTCAGGTTGGAAGGCGCTTCGGTTTCTTCTCTGTCCCCAGGATCGCTGGCGATAATCGCTGCTCAGCTACAGCTGCCGTAACGACGAGGTGCTGTTCCATGCTCACCGTTCCCCAAATCGAGGCGCTGCGCAAGGCAAACCCGCAGCTGTACGAATCGCTAAAACGCCTGGCTGGAGCGTCGCTCGGCCCCAATCAGGGCTGGAGTCTCGACAACCAGATTACGGACGGGACGAACTACGCCCGCGTGGTCAGCGGCGCACTCACGTCGGGGCAGATTGATCCATCAAAGGCTGGCGTCTTGATGAAGGGCTCGGTACCGCCAACTTGGTCGGGTTCATTTACATATGTATCAACTACCTCAGGCATTAGTTGGAGCTGGTCCGGCCTCACGATTTTTCGCGCAGACGGCACGACAACTGGCGTCGCAAACGGTTCAGTGAACCTCTCGGGCCTCACCGCCGGCACCAGTTATTATTTCTATCCCTATTGGGACGACATCGTGTCCGCGCTCGGCTGGGTGTCTGGCGGTGTTGGGTCGCCCGCGTACGCACAATCTTCGAAGACAAATTCCGCCGCTCAACAGCAAGCGCTGCAGGGGCGCATTCCTCTCTCGCAAGGCGCAGTCACGGCGTCAACCACGTCGAGTGGCACGGGCGGCGGCAGCGGGAGTTGCTTGCGGGCTGGCAGCATGGTTTTGACCAAGGAGCGCGGCACAGTCCCGATCGAGACGTGCACGGTCGGCGAACATCTTCGGTGTCCCTCGCCGAGCGGCGCGGAAGCATGGACCCGCGTCACTCGCATCGAAGTCCGCGCCGCGGACACGTTTCTTCGTCTGCATTTCTCGAATTCCGAATCACTCGACGTGACGCCGCACCACATCTTCACACTCGCCGACGGTGCTCCGATGCGCGCTGAACGCTTGTGCATGTGCGACATCCTCGTAGGCAGATTTGGCCGCCTTACGCTCTCCAAAATCGAGGTGATCGCCGAAGAAAGTCAGAAGGTGACCGTCAGCTGTGCGCCATCGCACCAGTTCTTCGCCGGCCGATTCGCCGCTGCCGTCCTGACGCACAACTACACCTTTTCGTCGTGACTCACCGTTCACGGCAGCCTGGCGCGGTCACTCTTCGCCCGGAACAATATTCTCGCCGCCCCGTCGCGCGACCGGAAAATCCGGGCACGGCCGTCTTCGAGCAAGTCGCCAAAGGAGATCCAATCAATGGGAGGCAAGGCCTATTACCTGACGACGCTTGGCGATTGGCAGCGCCATGCCTCTCGCTTCGCGAATTCGCATTTTATCGTGCTCGGCTCTCGCGATGTACCTGGCGGAGCAGAAGTTGTGCGGTCGACCCATGTAAGTCCGACAGTCGCGCCGAATGCCGACGCAAAGATTCTCGCCCTCATTGAGGCAGATGAAGGCGTTCACCTGTGGCTGGAGGACGAGCCTGCATTCGAGCCGTTGCCTCACCCGCTCGCGCAAAAACCGATCTCCGCAGCCGCGCAAGCCATGCTTGCTCCATATGGTGTCGCACCCGGAGCCACCACATTCGAGGCCGCCGAAGCCGTCGCGCGCGTCCATCCGCTTCTTCGCCACCGCGTGTTCTGACGGTCAGCTGGCCCCTTGAGACATCCCGTCGTGCAGCAACCACATGCTCGAGGGGAAGAGCTGAAATATTAGTTTATCGCTCCTGACACTAAGTCCCGTGCTCGTCCGCGAATACATCGACAGCGATTTCGACGCGCTCCGCCGGATGCATGCGCGTCAGGGCTTCGAGTACACGTTCCCCGATCTCGCGGACCCGATCTTCGTATCCAAGCTGGTCGTCGAGAATGGCGACGGCCGCGTCGCGATGGCCTCGCTCGCGCGACTCACGTGCGAGATGTATCTGCTCATGGATCGCGAAGAGGCGCGTTTTCCGGGGGCAGGGAACCCCCGCGAACGCTACTTGAGTTTGCTCGCGCTTCATCGAGCGGGCGAACGCGATCTTCTCGCGCGAGGCCTTGAGGACGTGCACGCCTGGCTGCCTCCGCCGATCGCGCGCCGCTTCGGTCGTCGCCTCGAGTCGCTTGGCTGGATTCGCGACGACGCATGGACCCCTTACTGTCTCCGTCTGCGCGAGAAATGAACTCCGGTCAAGCTTCAGTTTTCCGGGCCCAACATATTTCCTCGACCTCGCTTCGGCGACATCGGCTAAGGAATTCGCACATGAACAAACTTGCTTTTGTCCTGACCGCACTTTTTCTCACCTGTGTCACTCCGGCGCCAGCGCACGCTCAGCACAACGTGAGCCTCGCGTGGATCGCCAGCGCATCAGCTGCTGGCAATCCTTCTCTTACTTACAACGTCTACCGTTCCCCAGGCTGCTCTGGCACGTTTACGCTGCTCAATACGACAGGGATTGCCGCGACCACCTTCCTCGACGTCGCCGTTCCGCCAGGCACGTATTGCTATCAGGCCACCGCCGTCCTCGCTGGTGTCGAGAGCGCCCCATCGAATGAAGCCAGTGCTGTTGTTCCAGGAACTGTCGTTATCACTGTGCCGCTCGGCCCTCCCACGGCATGCTCTCACCGTGGACCACTAATTGGCTGGATCCGCTGCATCGGTTCACGCCCTCATGGGCCTAAGAAAACTCCGTAATTCGTAATGACGGGTCGCTGAGCAGTTAGACGCTACGACTCCAGCGCATTGATCTCTGTATCACGCCGCGCCTTACCACAAGGAGGTTCCTATGTCTCGCGGGGCACAACGTACGACACGCGCTCTCACCGACCAGCAGCTCGCGCAGCAGAACCAGCTCATCTCGCAATCCGACCAGCAGAGCCAGCAAGACCGTTCACAGATGATGCCGACGATTACGAGCCTGCTCAACAGTCAGGGTTATACGCCCCAACAACAGTCCGCCATCACCCAACAGAGCCTCGGCGCTTCGAATACCGCCTTCGACGCGCTGCGTCAGCGCGCTGCCAATCGCGTCGCCGCCACCAACAACAGCGCCGGTTACGGTGATCTCGTCTCGCAACTCGGCCGCGAGCAAGCGCAAACCGACGCAAGTCAAGCCCAGCAGAATCAAATCTCGTTCGCCAATCAACAGTTGAAGGAACAGCTGGCGGGCCTCAACGCCCTCGGGCAAACATACGGAATTGACACGAACCTACTCGGCAAGGCTATGGGAGTTCCTCCGCAGTTGCTCAGCGTCCGCCAACGTGCCTCCGGTAGTTCGGGCAGTGGACTCAGTGGTGCTTTTGGGCTCGGCTCGAGCATCGCCTCACTCTTCGGTTAGCGCAGCGACCGACCCTGGTATCGCATGGGCGCTTTAAACGACTTTTGACGACTTACCAGATCCTTCTCATGCGCACACTTTTCAATCCTTACTGGTGCACGTTTGTCCTTGCTGCCACCGCGCACTTCGCAGTTTTCCTGCGGTGGCTGTACCGTCGCGTTCGAAATGACGAAATCACGCGCACCTTCGTCCACGATATGGCGACGAATCACTTGCCGCACATTTACGACCGCCTCGACAAAATCTGCGACCAGCAGGGAATTGAGCGCTCTCCGCTCCCGCCCATCCGTTGGCTCGATCTCAGTGACCGCGATCGCTCCCGAGACTAGCACCATGCATCAGCTAAGCTTGTGCGAATATAGGGATCGTCGCCCAGGTTGAAACCCCGACGAAGACCGCGATAGCCGGTCGTGAACGATGACGAAATCTGACTTTCAGCCGTTCGAGGACGCTCCCGCCAACGAGGTTCCCGTTCGTGGCTATCTTCACGTTCCGGCAAACTTGGCCGACCATGCCATTGTCCTGACGCACAGCGCTGGTGCGAACTGCCAATCATCCCTCCTCGTCGCACTTGCGGACTCTTTCTGCAAATCTGGGCTTCTCGTTCTTCGCTGCGATCTGCCGTTCCGGCAATTGCGCCCGCACGGACCACCGCTCCGTGGCAGCGCAGAACGAGACCAACAAGGACTGCGGCGCGCGGTGGGCGCAGTGAAACGAAAAGTTATGGGCCGCGTTTTTTTGGGTGGCCACTCGTATGGCGGACGCCAAGCGTCGATGTTGGCGGCTGGCGAACCGGAACTCGTTCACGCCCTGCTTCTGCTGTCGTATCCGTTGCACCCGCCCAAAGCTCGCACCCAATTACGCACGGCTCATTTCCCAGCTATTCGCATCCCAACGCTATTTGCTCACGGTACTCGCGATGGCTTCGGCACAATCGACGAAATGAACAGAGCGCGCAAGCTGATTCCGGCGCGCACCCGCTTATTGCCCATCGAGAACGCCGGCCACGAACTGATGACCCCGCGGAATCGCTCGACCTTGCCAAACATCGTTAGCGGCGAGTTTGTCGCATTCGTTGAAGCGCACGCGTAGTCGATCGCCTCTTGTCGCCCGGTTCGAGAGTCACGCGGACCGGTCGTAGCCACTTTGCATTTCTCGGCCGAATGGTCCGCCTCAGCACGAATATCCGCTCAACTCGGTGATTTCCCAGATCAATGAAAGATCACGGCGCCCAGCGAACCCGGGTCATAGGAGTTAACCATGTGGGGATGGATCGTCGCCCATAAGCACGAGACTGAAATCGTGGGAGCGTGCTGGTTTGCAGTGCAGGTGGCGGCAGGGATGCCGACGCCAAACGGAACTGGTCCGACTTCGAGCCTGTGGTACCGATGGCTTTTCAATATCGCGCACTCCGTCACAAACTTGCCGCGCCTGCTGGCGACGACATTTCCGCAAGTGGCGTGGATCGCGGCGCTCTTCGGAATTCAGCAGCAAGTAGGAACGCGCCCGGAGGAGAAGTAGACCATGTGGACATTCGTGCAACGGACCGGAGCAATCTTCCACGATGGCGCACCGAAGGGTGCGGGCTATTCGGGAATCGGAGCCGGAAAAAACAACCCTGCTCTACAAGCGGACCCTGACGTTGGCCCGATTCCGCGTGGTTTCTATACGATCGCTGGATTAATCGACAAAGATCTGGTCTGCGGTGAATACGTGCTTGTGCTGACTCCAGATGCGGAAAACGAAATGTTCGGTCGCGAGGGTTTTCGTTGGCACGGTGATTCGATCGAGCATCCCGGAAACGCGTCGCACGGATGCATCGTGTCGGCACGGCCGCTGCGCGCCGAGGCATGGGAAGGCCCAGATCACAACCTGCAGGTCGTGAGTGGAATTTAGAACGGCACCTCGGGCCCGAGAACGTCGTTGAGGCCCCCGAGAGCTAACCTAGGGCAACAACTCTAAGGAGGAGGACATGTACAGAATGTTATTTGGTGTGCAGGCTTGTGCGGCGAAAGCCCTGTATCGAAGACTCGCGGCGGTCGGGAGTTTCGCGATCCTGCTAGTAGCACTGGCCGGATGCAGCGCACCGCAGGACGCGCAGCGAGCCGAGGCGGTGATTGCATCGGTGGTCTCGATCGCGCAGGCGGAGGAAGCTGCGTTGCCGCCCGCGGACGCCGCGATTCTGACGCCCTGGGCGAACTTGGGCGCGACGCTCGAAGGGCAGCTGAAAACGTGCATCAGTGGAGCGACGACGGCGGGAAGCAAGAAATCGGCATTCCTGCTGTGCTTCAACACGTTCTCGCAAGGGCTGCTCAGCTCGACCGAACTAGCCTCGTTGAGAGTAATGAGTGGGCCCAGCCAGGCGCGCGTGCAGCTGATCGTGACGGCGATTTCCACCGGGTTGAATATCGCGATCGCAGCATTCGGCGGAACGGTGACGCCCGCGCCGATGGTCGCGCAAGCGCAGCCGACGCGCAGGGAACTGCTGGCTTTCGCGAAAGAAAACGGGCTGTCGACGTCCGGCTTCTAGTGTTCCGACGCGCATATCGCTGGGCGGTGAGTGTCTCTGGCGACGGTGGACCCAAGGAATGTGTAATGGGTGCAGGAGGCAGAGCGCCAGCCCACGATGGTCGACCTGCGCGACGGGCTGGAGATTGAAGTGCGGGAGCATTTCCCCTGTGGATACCCTAGAAACTGGGGCTAGACAAGCACGAAGGCGACCGTGAAAGGACCCGTCGCAGGTCGAACCGCGAGTAAGCCGTCGGCTTCGCGAAGCAACGTAGCCAACCGGAGAAGCGGTAGAGTCGGTAGAGTCGGTAGAGTCGTTCGCCACCCCAACTTCGTACCTTTCTTCTTGACAGGAAAATGCAACTGGGTCACTGTATGCAACCTGACGTTCCGCGAATCAATATTATGTTCGTTTAATGAAGAGGATTGGCGGTCAGTAGTGGTGGACATAAGCGCCGTCATATCAATCGGGCTGGGGGCAGGTGCATCGGTTTAAGCGGCTTTTCTGAGACTGGCCAGAGGAAACGGGCTTCCGCTTAGGGGAACCCCAGTCGTACAAGT
>Ga0335074_10011079_pt1 | contig 12609 bp, 9 predicted proteins | sample Lox_Sample_23_FD_206715 | JGI IMG/M metagenome (GOLD analysis project Ga0335074, IMG submission 206715) | Soil microbial communities from Loxahatchee National Wildlife Refuge, Florida, United States - Lox_Sample_2.3 | ecosystem: Environmental > Terrestrial > Soil > Wetlands | place: USA: Florida...
GAACCCGGTCGATGCGCGCCTTCTCGACGTTGATGATCTTGCCGCGGATGGGCAGGATCGCCTGGAACTGCGGGTCCCTGCCGCCCTTGGCGGAACCGCCCGCGGAGTCTCCCTCGACCACGTAGATCTCGGACCGCGACGGGTCGGTGGACTGGCAGTCCGCCAGCTTGCCGGGCAGCGACGAAGTCTCGAGCAGCGACTTGCGGCGGGTCAGGTCACGCGCCTGGCGGGCGGCGATCCGCGCCCGCGCCGCCTGGCTCGCCTTGTTGATGATCTCCTTGGCTTCGCCAGGGTTGCGGTCGAACCAGTCGCGCAGGTGGTCGTTGGTCACCGTCTGCACGAACGACTTGGCCGCGGTGTTGCCAAGCTTGGTCTTGGTCTGGCCTTCGAACTGCGGCTCGGCGAGCTTGATCGAGACGATCGCCGTCAGGCCCTCGCGGACGTCTTCGCCCGTGAGGTTCGGCTCCTTCTCCTTCAGCAGCTTCTGGTCGCGCGCGTACCTGTTCACCACCGAGGTCAGCGCGGCCCGGAAGCCTTCCTCGTGCGTGCCGCCCTCAGCCGTGTTGATCACGTTCGCGAACGTGTGCACCGACTCGGTGTAGGACGCGTTCCACTGCATCGCCACCTCGAGCGACATCCCGTCCGCCTCGTCACCGAACTCGATGACCGAGCCGTGCACCGGCTCCTTGGAGGCGTTCAGGTAGCGCACGAAGTCGGCGATGCCGCCCGGGTACTCGTAGACCACGGTGCGCGCCTTGCCCACCAGCGACCTGGAAGCGGTCGGGTCGATGTCCTCGTCGTCCTCGGAAATGGCCCGGGGGCGTTCGTCGGTCAGCGAGATCCGCAGGCCCTTATTGAGGAACGCCGTCTCCTGCAGCCGCCGGGACAGCGTCTCGAAGTCCCACTCGGTGGTCTCGAAGATCGACGTGTCCGGCCAGAACGTCGTTGTCGTGCCTGTCTCGTCCGTCGCCTCGCCGCGGACGAGCTCCGTCACCGCGGGTCCGCGCTCGTAGGACTGCGACCAGACGTAGCCGTCCCTGCGGACCTCCTCCTCGAGCCTGCTGGACAGCGCGTTCACCACCGACACGCCGACGCCGTGCAGGCCGCCGGAGACCGCGTAGGAATCGCCGCCGAACTTGCCGCCCGCGTGCAGCGTGGTGAGCACAACCTCGACCGCCGGGCGATGCTCGACGGGGTGCTCGTCAACCGGGATGCCACGCCCGTCGTCCGTCACCCGGACACCGCCGTCGGCAAGCAGGGTTACCTCAATGTTGGTGGCAAAGCCGGCCAGGGCCTCGTCGACCGAGTTGTCCACAACCTCATAGACCAGGTGATGGAGCCCCCGCTCGCCCGTAGAGCCGATGTACATGCCGGGACGCTTGCGGACCGCTTCAAGGCCCTCAAGTACAGTGATCGACCGCGCATCGTACGACAAAAGAAACTCCATCCTGCGTCAGGTAGCGCGTGGCCCCCGTCCGGCACCGCGCTGCGGTCGCGCGGCCGCAACCACCGGCATCTTTATCCGCGTGACTACCTTCTATTTTAGCTTTTTTTACGGACCTCTGTGACAGTGACGCCTGGCTTGCAGGCGCGCGTCGCGGGCCTGCGCCTAGCTCCAAAGGGGAGAGAGCGGGGGGGTGAGGCGGCGCCTGCGGCGGCCTGCCTGGAAGTCCGCTATGTATAACATCTCACCGGGGTCTGACATTCCCGCGTTTTCTGCTTGCCGGGCCACGTATTCGCAGGTGAGTGACGGTGCCTTCGCCTAGCTCGTCGGCTAGGCGCTTGAGGATTTGCGGGGCCAGCAGGCGAAGCTGGGATGCCCATGCATCCGAGTCGGCTGTGACCGTGAGCTCGCCCTGATCGAACGCGTCTGGGTGCGAGTGGGCGGCTACCTGGGGGCCGACTATTGCTGCCCAGTTGCCGAAGACCGTGCCCACAGCCGCACGAGCTTGCCAGCCTCGTGCCGACAAGAGGCCGCCCAGGGCTTCGGTGAGGAGCTGGGGATCCTCACGCCTGGGGCGGGCTGACCAGGACGGGGAAAACGGGGCGTCTTGAGTCGGGAGCGTACGTTCCGGATCGGCGGACGAGGACTGGCGCGAACCGCCATTGGGCTGCGGGCGGTCACCCCGCGCCCAGGCGTCCGCTCTTGCCCTTGCCAGGGCTTCGGTGGCCAGCCGGATGCGTTCGGGGTCAGGAGGCACGGGCCAGCTCACCGCCGGACAGCGTGAAGCGGACGCCGGTCAGCAGCGGCGGGACGTCGGCGGGCACGGCGGCCGTGACGAGGACCTGTTCCGCGCCGGCGACGAGGGCGGCGAGCCGGTCGCGGCGGCCCGCGTCGAGTTCGGCGAACACGTCGTCCAGGATGAGCACCGGGTCCTCGCGGCCGGCCCGCAGCAGGTCGAAGCTGGCCAGCCGCAGCGCGAGCGCCAGCGACCACGACTCGCCGTGGCTGGCGTAACCCCGCGCGGGCAAGCCGCGGACCGCCAGGTCGAGCTCGTCGCGGTGCGGGCCAGCCAGGCATACGCCCCGGTCGAGCTCGCTGTCGCGGACCTCCGCCAGCGCCGCGCGGAGGGCGTCCTCGGCGGCCTTGACCCGCTCGCCGTGGCTGCTGTCGTCCCCTGGTGCCGTCTCGGACGACTCGAACGAGCGGCGGTACTCGATCGAGGCGGGGCCGCGGTCGCCGGCCACCGCGGTGTAGGCGCGCTCCACGTGCGGGCGGACCGCGGCGACCAGGTGCTCGCGCGCGACGAGCAGCTCCGCGCCGGCCCTGGCCAGGTGCGCGTCCCAGACGTCCAGCGTGCTCATGACCGCCTCGCGGGACTGCCTGTTGCCCTTGGGGCCGCCCTTCGGGCCCGCGGACTTGAGCAGCGCGGTGCGCTGCCTGAGCACCCGGTCGTAGTCGGCGCGGACCGCGGCGTACCTGGGCGCCATCGCGACGAGCAGGTCGTCGAGGAACCGGCGCCGTTCACCAGGGTCGCCCTTGACGAGCGAGAGGTCCTCGGGGGCGAACAGCACCGTGCGGAGCACGCCGAGGATCTCCCGCGGCCTGGTCAGCGGGGCGCGGTTCAGCCGGACCCTGTTGGCCTTGCCGGGGTTCAGCTCGATCTCCACGAGGGCGTCCCTGGTGGCGTCGTGCACGCTGGCGCGGATGATCGCGCGCTCGGCGCCCTGCCTGATCAGCGGGGCGTCGTGCGCCGCCCGGTGGCTGGCCAGCGTCGCCACGTAGCCCACGGCCTCGACGAGGTTGGTCTTGCCCTCGCCGTTGAGCCCGCTGAAGATCGTCACGCCCGGCTCGAGCGCGACGTCAACGCTCGGGTACGAGCGGAAGTCCGTCAGCGCCAGGCGGGTTAGGTGCACCCTGTAATTATCCCGCCGAACGGATAGGCATCAGGACATACCGGTAGTCCGGGTGCGCCTCGCCCTTGCCGGTGATCACCGCTGGCCTGGTCGGCGTGGTGAACGAGACGCGCGCGACGTCGGAGTCGATCGCGCCGATCCCGTCGAGCAGGTACTGCGGGTTGAACGCGATCTGCATCTCGTCGCCGTCGTAGGACGCCTCGATCGACTCGCTCGCCTGCGCCTCGTCGCCGGTGCCTGCCTCGAGCAGCACCTGGCCGTCGGAGAAGGTGAGGCGGACGGGGGTGTTCCGCTCGGCGACCAGGGCGACGCGCTTGACCGCGTCCGCGAACGGGGCGGCAGCCAGCTCGGCGGCCGCGGAGAACTCACTGGGCAGCAGCGTCTGATAGCGCGGGTACTCGCCGGACAGCAGCCGCGTAGTGGTGCGCCGCCCGGCGCCCTCGAACCCGATGATGCCGTCGTTGCTGCCTTCGCTGGTGGCCAGCGCGACGGACACCTCGGCACCGCTGGTCAGCGCCCTGGCCGTGTCGCCAAGCACCCGGGCGGGCACCAGGACCGCGGTGTCGAGCCCCGGCGTGCGCGGGGTCCAGCGCAGTTCGCGGACCGCGAGCCGGTACCTGTCGGTGGCGACGAGGGTCAGCGTGTCGTCCTTGATCTCCACCCGGATGCCGGTCAGCGCGGGAAGCGTGTCGTCCCGGCCCGCGGCGATCGCCACCTGGCCGATGGCGCTCGAGAACGCGTCGGCGCCGACGGTTCCCGTTGTCTCCGGCATGTCAGGCAGCGTCGGGAACTCCTCGGCGGGGAGCAGCATCAGGGTGAACGTGGCACTGCCGCACCGCACGGTCGTCCGCGCGCCGTCGGTGGCCAGGTCCACCGGCTTGGCGGGCAGGCTCCGCACGATCTCAGCGAGCAGCCTGCCGGAGACCAGCACCGTGCCGGGCTCGTCGGCTTGCACCGGGATCGTCGCCTGGGCGGAGACCTCGTAGTCGAAGGTGGACAAGGTCAGTTCGTCGCCTGCTTGCAGACGCATGCCGGCCAGCACGGGTGCCGTGGGGCGCGCCGGAAGCGCGCGGGCGGTCCATGCGACGGCCTCTGCGAGCGGGTCACGCTCAACCTGGAGCTTCACGGATGTGCCTCCTGCCGGTGTCGGCGGCTGATGTTGCAGTTGGTGTTTGCGGTGGGCTTGGTGCGGGGTATGTCGCTGGCGATGGCGTGCCGGTCGCCTGGGGCGTATCCCGCTTCCCCCAGGCGGATCGGCGACCTACTTGTTCTTTGCTTTCTTCAGTTAGAACTAAGTCATAGTCATAGGTGCTGTGGATACCGGGGAAAGCGGCGTCTTCGCAGGCTGAGACCGTTTATTTGGGCACAGCCTGTGTGCGCGACTCGGGGATGACAGACGGCGTGCTGTGCACGTTTTCCTTCCGTCCCCCTGTTAGTCACCTCGTCTCCCCCGGTTGTCCCGAACCCTTCCACAGACTTTTCCACATGCTGTGTGCACAGCACTGGATAACTGTTGTGGATTGGCTGTGCGTTGCGTTTCATGATCCGGCGCGGATTCGTCTTTCGTTCTCGTCTTTCGTTGTCAGCTCGTCCTGGCTTGCTGCTTGATGCGGTTGGTGAGCTCCGTCACCTGGGTGTAAATAGAGCGGCGTTCGGCCATCAGAGAACGGATTTTGCGGTCCGCGTTGATGACGGTGGTGTGGTCCCTGCCGCCGAACTGCTGGCCAATCTTCGGCAGCGACATGTCGGTCAGCTCGCGGCACAAGTACATGGCGATATGCCGGGCCGTGACGAGCACCCGGGACCGGCTCGTACCGCACAGATCCTCTATTGACAACCCGAAGTACGCGGCGGTCTGGCCCATGATGGTCGCGGCGTTGATCTGCGGGCCCTGGGCCTCGGGAATGAGGTCCTTGAGCACGATCTCGGCCAGCTGGAGGTCGACGCCCTGCCTGTTGAGGCTCGCGAAGGCGGTGACACGGATCAGGGCACCCTCGAGCTCCCTGATGTTCGTGGAGATCCGGCTGGCGATGTACTCCAGCACGTCCGCGGGCGCGTTGAGGCCTTCCTGGATCGCCTTCTTGCGCAGGATCGCGATGCGGGTTTCCAGCTCTGGCGGCTGCACGTCGGTCAGCAGGCCCCACTCGAACCGGCTGCGCAGCCGGTCCTCCAGCGTGACCAGGCGCTTGGGCGCGCGGTCGCTCGAGATCACGATCTGCTTGCTGGCGTTGTGCAGCGTGTTGAAGGTGTGGAAGAACTCTTCCTGCGTTCCTTCCTTGTTCTCCAGGAACTGGATGTCGTCGACCAGCAGCACGTCGACGTCGCGGTACCTTCTGCGGAAGCCGTCCTGCTTGCCGTCGCGGATCATGTTGATGAAGTCGTTGGTGAACTCCTCTGAGCTCACATACCTGACCTTCAGGCCCGGGTAGAGGGTCTGCGCGTAGTGCCCGATGGCGTGCAGCAGGTGGGTCTTGCCCAGGCCAGAATCGCCGTAGACGAACAGCGGGTTGTACGCCTTGGCCGGGGCTTCCGCGACCGCCACCGCGGCCGCGTGCGCGAACCGGTTGCTCGAGCCGATGACGAACGTCTCGAACGTGTACTTCGAGTTGAGCCGCGCGCCAGCCGGGCGGAGCGCCGCCTGGTCCTGGTGGGTCGGCTGCTGGTCATGCCGGGTGTGGCTGCCCAGGCCGCCGTGGGTCCCGAGGCCGTTGGGCTGCCCCTGGTTCGGCATGGTGATATTCGGCAGCGCGTGGCTGGCCGGGCCCGGGTCGGGCAGGCCGGGCGGTGCCGGGCGGTCCTGCAGGCCGATGTGGTCGCCACTCTGGCTCACCTGGCCGAGGTGCCGGTCGTGGTCGGCGCGGTCGGGCGGCAGCAGCGTGCCGAGGGGCGGGGTGCCCGGCGGCGGCTCGACCTGGCTGGGCGAAAGCTCGCCGAGAAGAGTCGGCGAGCCAGGCGAGAGCGGCGAGCTCAGCGGCTCTGGCGGTACCTCATGCGACGCCCCCGGGCTGGGATCCACGGTGACCGCGAGCTGGATCGGGCGGCCGAGCTCGCGGGACAGCGCGTGCGTGACGAGCGGGCGCAGCCGGGTTTCCAGCTGTTCCTTCACGAAGGCGTTGGGCGTCGCGATGAGCGCCGTGTTCTCGACGAGCCCTAGCGGCCTGGTCAGCTTCAACCAGGCAAGCTGGCTGGGCTGGACGTGTAGCTCGGCGAGCCCCTCCAGCGATCGTGCCCACACATCCGTGAGATCTGTGTCAGTCACCGATGCGCTCCCCTCGCCTCGCTGCCTTACCGAGCCTGATCAGTGATCACACTCGTTTGTCCACAGGACAGTCCACATAGTGTGCACGTACCGTGCCACACGTTCCAGGCCTGCCTGGGACGCGAGGGTTCCCCCTGGAACGCTGCGTGCGCTGTGACCGTCTACCGCGGTTTTGCCACCCGTAACGGCCGCCGGCGTGCCAGGACCGGTGTGCGGACGTTAATTTTCCACAGCCTAAGCCGCCGGAGCGGGATGCGCGAGGGAAACCGCAGTGTTCAATGATGGTAGACCTGACAGGGGCGGCGGGACAGTGGCCTAGCCACCAGTACCGCAGGTCGTAGTGGCCAGTTTGACCTGTGCCGGTATCGCCCTTACCGTTAACAGGCTGACCCCATTGAATCCGTAACAGATCACGAATTGCACTTGTGGAGCTCCAGTGAGCAAGCGTACGTTCCAGCCGAACAACCGTCGGCGGGCGAAGGTTCATGGCTTCCGGCTGCGGATGCGCACCCGCGCCGGCCGTGCCGTCCTTGCCTCGCGCCGTCGTAAGGGCCGCGAGCAGCTAAGCGCCTGACCAGGCTGGCCGACGAGGCCGCGCCGGCTGCCAGGCCCGCGGCCCTCGCTGCGCAGGAGGTGTTGTGCTGCCGCAGCAGTCGAGGATGAGACGTGCCGAAGATTTCCGGCGCGTGCTGCGGACCGGCCGCCGTGCGGGCGGCTCCGTGCTCGCAGGTCATCTGCTGCTCCCGGTCGGCCCTCCTGGTACTGGCGGCGATGTCGGCGCACCCGGAGAGGTACTCTCCGGTGATCCGGCAAAGGTAGGCTTTATTGTCAGCCGTGCGGTTGGCTCGGCGGTGGTTCGCAACCGGGTGAAGCGACGGCTCCGGGAACTGATGCGCGAGCGTCTCGCCTCGCTTCCCAGGGGTTGCCTGCTCGTGGTGCGCGCCTACCCGGCGGCCGCTGGCGCACGCCAGGCGGATTTGGCCGCCGATCTTGACCTGGTTATCGGAAGACTGCTGAGGCGGCAGGTTGGGGCGCTGCGCTAGGAATGAGCGCGACGGAGATGAATACCGCGGACGCGACCGTGCCGACACGAGCGGCACGGGTTCTTGTCGTCCCCATCCTCGGATACCAGCGTTTCATCAGCCCGTTGCTTGGCGCGCGGTGCAGGTTCGCGCCGTCCTGCAGTCAGTACGCCGTGGACGCGCTGCGCACCCACGGCGCGACACGTGGACTGTGGCTGGCAGTCCGGCGGCTTGCCCGTTGCCATCCTTTCCACCCGGGCGGATACGATCCCGTGCCGGCTAGGCCCCAAGGAGTTACCAGGTGAGCATTCTCAACCCGCTGTTCGAGGCGGTGGCATGGGTAATCATGCGTATCCATGCCGCGCTCTCCGTGCCCTTCGGCGCATCGAGCGGCGCGGCGTGGGGCCTGTCCATTGTCATCCTGGTGATGCTGATGCGGCTCATCATGGTGCCGCTCTTCGTCAAGCAGGTGCGGTCGCAGCGCAAGATGCAGGCGCACATGCCGCAGCTGCAGGAGCTCCGCAAGCGCTACAAGAACGACAAGCAGCGGCTCAACGAAGAGACGATGAAGTTCTACAAGGAGAACGGCATCAACCCGCTGGGCGGCTGCCTGCCGCTGGTGGCGCAGCTGCCGGTCTTCTGGGCGCTGTTCAACGTGCTGCGAGCGATCTCGGACTGGCAGCCGGGTACGACTCCCAAGTACGGGCTGACGGTCCCGGTCGTGGAGAGCGCGAGAGAGGCACGCATTTTCGGCGCGTCGCTGGCGGACAAGTTCCTGTTCCCCCTGCCGCATCAGTCGCTGGAGTCCCGCCTGGTGATCCTGGCGTTCGTGCTGGTCAGTGCCGCCACCACCTACATGACGATGCGGCAGAGCCAGAAGCGCGGCATGATGCAGCAGGGCCCGGTGGACCCGGACAACCCGGCCGCGAACATGCAGAAGTACATGATGTACATCGCGCCGTTCTTCGCGCTGTCCGGTCTGTACTGGCAGTTCGGCCTGGTTATCTACTGGGTTACCACCAACGTGTGGACATTGGGGCAGCAGCACTTCCTGTTCCGTAACCTCCCGATCGTGGGTAGCGATACGGTTGGTTCGTCTGCGGCGCCAGCGGCCGCGAACGCGATCGTGTCCGGCAAGACCAGCAATGCCGGCAAGTCCAGCGGTGCCGGTAAGACCGGTTCTTCTGGTGGCAAGGCAGCCGCTGGCACGAGCAAGAGCGGCGGGTCGGGCAAGACCAGCACGTCCGGCAGGACTAGCGGGTCGGCGAAGCCGGCCTCAGCCAACGGCGCCAATGGCGCCAACGGTGCTGCTGCGGGACCGGCGAGCAAACTGCTGAGGTTGGGCAAGAAGCAGCCGGAGCCGGAGCCAGTGCCGAGTCCGCAGGACACGAAGGTCGTCCGGCAGCAGCCGGTCCGGCAGTCACGCAGCAAGCGTTCTGGTAATTCGGGCAAGAGGTGAGCGATGTGGGGGATGATCCCGGTGAGGGTTTCGGCACGGTGGTAGGTCGCGAGAACGTGTCTGCTGTTTCTGGCCTGGACAGGGATTCCAGCCTGGATGACAACGAGCTGGACAGTGTGGTCGACCCCGAGGACGCGCTCGACGACGAGCTGAGTGACGACGCCGACTCCGCGGATGACGACGACGAAGCTGACGACGTCGACGACGAGGACGAAGACGAGGACGACGAGGAAGACGTAGGCACCCTCGAAGAAGAGGGTGAGATCGCCGCCGACTACATCGAGGGCCTGCTGGACATCGCCGACTTGGACGGCGACATCGACATGGACGTAGAGGGCGACCGGGCGGTTGTCTCCGTCGTGGGCGCGACGCTTGACGAACTGGTCGGCGACGATGGCGAGGTCCTCGAGGCGCTGCAGGAGCTGACCAGGCTGGCGGTCCACAGGAAGACCGGCCTGCGGGCCAGGCTGATGCTTGACGTCGGCGGGTTCCGCGCCCGGCGCCGGTCTGAGCTCGCGGACCTCGGCCGGTCCATCGCGGCGGAAGTCGAGCGCACCGGCGAACCGAAGAAGCTGCGCGCCATGACGCCGTTCGAGCGGAAGATCGTGCACGACGCGGTCGCCGAGGCGGGGCTGCGCAGCGAGTCGGAGGGCGAGGAGCCCAACCGGCGCGTGGTGGTCTTCCCGGTCGGCTGAGGCGGCTCACCTAGTGCCCTCGGCTGTGCCTCCTCCCCCGGAGGCTTTCGAGGTGTTCGGCGGCTCACTCGAAACGGCACGCCAGTTCGCGGAGATCCTCGCGACCGACGGTGTGGAGCGCGGGCTGATCGGCCCTCGCGAGACGCCCCGGCTATGGGACAGGCACCTGCTGAACTGCGCGGTAGTCGCCGAGTTGCTGCCTCAATCCGGCGAGCTCGTCGACATCGGGTCTGGTGCGGGGCTGCCTGGCGTGGTGCTCGCGATGCTCCGCCCCGGACTTCGCGTGGTGCTGCTCGAGCCGATGCTGCGCCGTTCGGCCTTCCTCGAGGAGTGCGTCGCCCGCCTGGACTTGCCCAACGCCACCGTCGTCCGCGGTCGCGCCGAAGACCTGACCGGGGTCATCTACGCGGACATCGCGACCGCCCGGGCGGTCGCGCCGCTGGACCGGCTCGTGGGCTGGGCCGCCGGACTGCTCCGCCCTGGGGGCGAGATCCTGGCGATCAAGGGCCAGTCCGCTGAGCAGGAGCTGGCGGCCGCCCGCCCTGTCCTGTCGCGACTTCGGGTGCGAAGCGCGGAGGTTCTGCGGGTCGGCCAAGGTAGGGTCGAATCTGCGACTACGGTAGTTCGTGTTGTCACCGCAGGACACGGCCGAGAGGAGCAGCCAGGTGCTCACCGCAGTCGGCGTGGGGTGGCCTGACGGGGGGAAAGCGGTAGCGTTCCTGGGCGTGTCCGGGTTGGGGTGGCCCAATGAGCCGGGGCGATTTTCTTCCCAATCAGAGCAGGTCTCGAGAGGTGCGCTGTTGAACGGTCATAGAGAGCCGTCCTTTTCTGGTTCGGACCGGGTACGGCAGGCCTTGTCCGGGGCAGTTTCACGTGGAACACCCAATGCTGCGAAGACGGAGAGCGCCGTGGACAGTGGAGGAGACGCAATGCCGCCGCAGGCCACCGCGCAGGAGCCGCAGGTGGTCGTCCCCGACGTGCCTGCCGACCCCGCGGATACTCCGATCGGCCGGGCGGCAGAGGCCGCGGTTGGCGTCCGCGGCGCCGAGCGGCAGCCGTGGCCACGGCCAGAGCGGTGCCGCATCATGACGATCGCCAACCAGAAGGGCGGCGTGGGCAAGACCACCACCGCGGTCAACCTCGCGGCGAGCCTGTCGCAGCACGGCTGCCGCGTGCTGGTGGTGGACCTGGACCCGCAGGGCAACGCGTCGACCGCGCTGGACGTCGACCATCACGTCGGTCACGAGTCCGTGTACAACGTGCTCGTCGAGGAGCGCCCGCTTTCCGACATCATCACCGAGGTCGAGGGGATGCCCGGGCTGTTCTGCGCACCGGCGACGATCGACCTGGCCGGCGCGGAGATCGAACTGGTGCCCATGGTCGCCAGGGAGTCCCGGCTGTCGCGGGCGATCCAGCAGCTGGACGTGTCCAACCTGGACTACGTGCTGATCGACTGCCCGCCGTCGCTCGGCCTGCTGACGGTCAACGCGCTCGTCGCCGCCGAAGAAGTGCTGATCCCCATCCAGTGCGAGTACTACGCGCTCGAGGGACTTGAGCAGCTGCTCAGGACGGTAGAGCTGGTGCGCGGGCACCTGAACGACCGGCTCAAGATCTCGACGATCCTGCTCACGATGTACGACGGGCGCACCAGGCTGGCCACCCAGGTCGCGGACGACGTGCGCGCGCACTTCGGCGAAGTCGTGCTGGACACGATCATCCCGCGCAGCGTCCGGGTGTCCGAGGCGCCGAGCTACGGCCAGTCGGTCATCACGTACGACCCGGCGTCCAGCGGTGCCGTCGCCTACATCGAGGCAGCGCGGGAGCTGGCCCACCGGTCGGCCCCGGACTAACCCGTCCGCTATCCGAGGGTGAGCATCGCGTCGGTGACCACGCCGGCCGCCGCGTCGGGGATCGCAGTGGCGGCCTCGTTAAGGACGAGCAATTTTGCCCCGGGGATCTCGCGAGCGATCGCCTCGCCGTTGCCGACGGGGAAGAACTGGTTGCGGCGGCCGTGGACGACGAGCGTGGGGACCTTGATCTCCGGCAGGCGCTCGCGCCAGCGGGGGGTGCAGTCGAGCCCGCCGAACACCAGGCCTATCTGGTTGGCCATCTGGACCGGCGGTGCGGTGCCTGGTGTGCGATCCCAGATGCGCGCAGCGATCGCGCGCGCGGCGACGGGATCGTCGCCGAGGATCTCCGCGCCGGCCGCGGCCCACTCCGCAACCGCCTCGCGGTCGGCCCAGTCGGGCACCGGACGCGCGAACAGCCGGCTCATCGTCGCTTGGTCGTGGTCGGGAAGGTCATCGTCGGGCGGCCCAGGGGCAACCGCGCGGGTGCCGGCCAGCGTGAGCGCCGCGAACGCGCCCGGATGGTCCAGCACGGCCACCTGGGCGACCATCCCGCCGACGCCGATTCCCGCGAGGTGGGCAGGGCCGCCGCCGAGCGCGTCAGCAAGGGCCGCCGCATCGGCGGCGAGGTCGCGCAGGGTGTAGCCGGGTGCCTCCGGGTTCGTCGCCGTCGACTCCCCGCTATCGCGCAGGTCGTAGCGCACCACCCGGCGCCCGCCAGCGGCGAGGCGCTCGCAAAGCGCGTCCGGCCAGGAAAGCATCGTCGTCCCGCCCGCGAGCAGGACGAGCGGCGCGCCGTCGTCACCGAACGACTCGATGCCCAGCGCGATCCCATTGACGTTGATAGTGGTCATGCCAGGGCAGACCCGGTCCGCCGCTCAGACTCATCGCTCATCTGTGACTAGTCGAAAAAAAGATCAACGTAGCACATCTTGATATTCGTCTATGAAACGCGTACTCTAGGAGTAGG
>Ga0335074_10011080_pt1 | contig 12608 bp, 10 predicted proteins | sample Lox_Sample_23_FD_206715 | JGI IMG/M metagenome (GOLD analysis project Ga0335074, IMG submission 206715) | Soil microbial communities from Loxahatchee National Wildlife Refuge, Florida, United States - Lox_Sample_2.3 | ecosystem: Environmental > Terrestrial > Soil > Wetlands | place: USA...
GCTCCGCGTTGCAGGCTCAGAGCGGCGACGCATTCAGCACCTCGGGGCAGATCGCCGTGAATGGCGTAATGATGTCGTATGTTGTGCGGCATTTGCCGGTGTCGTCGTTTCCGGCTTTGCCCGCGGCAGTTGCGGCCGAGTTAAACCAGAGAGGGTGCCTGATTCCGCAGACATTCGAGGCGTACGGGCCGGAAAACGTGATTCATGGCAGTTTCCGCCAGGCTGGCGGAAACGACTGGGCGGTACTGTGCTCGGTTCGGGGAACAGTTTCGCTGCTGGTGTTTTTTGAGAGCGAAGCGGAAAGCCCGGCAGTGCTGGCGTCGGCGGCCGAAACCGCGCGTTTGCAGGCGCACGGCGCAACTCGGACACTCGGCTTCGATTGGGGCATCGATGCGGCCTCGCCGGAACAGGTGCACGAGGCGCAGGCGGGAATGAGAAGGCGACCGCCAAGACTCGATCACGATGCGATTGCGGATTCGATTATTAACGGCGCCACGATTTACCACTTCTATACAGGGGCTGCGTGGAAGTTTGTAGATACGAGTGATTGAGGAGAGGCAGCGGAGTTAGAAAACAGCGGCTTGGCTTTGAAGGGAGCGGGATTGAATGGCTGAAGCGGTTATTGTGAGCGCGGTGCGGACGCCGGTGGGACGTGCGCCTAAGGGAGCGCTTTCGACCACGCGTCCCGACGACCTTGCCGCAACTGCGTTGAGCGGCGCTTTGGAGAAGATACCTGGCCTGGATAGAAGCGCAATTGAAGACGTGATCCTGGGCTGCGCGCAGCCGGAGGGCGAGCAGGGATTCAATCTGGCGCGGATGGCGGCGCTGCGGGCCGGGCTGCCGGTGGAGATTCCGGGCGCGACCGTGAACCGGCTTTGCGCCTCGGGGCTGGAGGCGATTGCGCAGGCCGATATGCGGATTCGCTCGGGCGCGATGCACGTGGTGGTGGCCGGCGGCGCCGAGTCGATGAGCCTGATTCCCATGGGCGGCAATAAGCCGAGCCCCAATCCGTGGCTGGCCGAGCATTATCCGGCGTCGCTGTTGACCATGGGGCTGACGGCCGAGCGGGTTGCGAAGCATTATGGGATCTCGCGCCAGGACCAGGACGCATTCTCACTGGCCAGCCACAAGAAGGCGCTGGCAGCACAGGCTGCAGGGCGGTTTGCCGGGGAGTTGGTCCCGGTGAAGGTTGAAGGGGCGAAGCCGGGTCTTAAGGCAGGCAAGCCGGTGGCTGCGGAAGCGGTATTCGCGGCCGATGAGGGGCCGAGGGCCGATACATCGGCTGAGGCGCTGGCCAATCTCAAGCCGGTATTTCATGCGGCCGGCACGGTGACGGCCGGCAACTCGTCGCAGACCTCGGATGGCGCAGCGGCCGTCGTGCTGATGGAGGCGGGACGCGCCCGGGAGTTGGGGCTCATGCCGGTGGCGCGGCTGATAGCGTACGCGGTGACGGGCTGCCTGCCTGAAGAGATGGGGATGGGTCCGGTGACGGCGGTGCCGAAGGCGCTGGCGCACGCGGGACTCAAGCTCGAAGAGATTGAGCTGATTGAGTTGAACGAGGCGTTTGCCGCCCAGGCGCTGGCGGTGATTCGCGAGCTGGGGCTCGACCCGGAGCGGGTGAACGTGAATGGCGGCGCGATCGCGCTGGGGCATCCGCTGGGCTGCACCGGCGCCAAATTGACCGCAACTCTCCTCCAGGAGATGAAACTCCGTCATGCGCGGTACGGCATGGTGACCATGTGCGTAGGCGGCGGCATGGGCGCAGCTGGGATTTTTGAGCGGCTGAGCTGAGCGCGGGCCAGTGGTACGATTCTGCGCATGGCAAACCCTGAGCTGAAGTGGTGGCATGTCCGGTGGGGTCTGTTCGGCCGCGGATTTAAGAAGATCGGGCTGTGGCTGGCGATTGTTTTGGCCGCCGGTTGGATGCTGTACACTACGGTCCTTTCCGTTCTCGAATTCTTTCAACCCTGGCTTGCGATACGAAATCTCGGCAAGGATCCGAACGCATGGATTGTTCCCAAGGCGCCGAGCGACAAGAGTCTAGCGCAGCTTTCGGGGGCGACGATCGAAGAATACGGGTACTCAATTCAGACGCCGTGGGTCGCCCCGTCCACCTACAAAGGCCTGGGGGATTTGATCGAGAGCGTTACATTTCGCAAGGACCATACAGGGATGTTTTTCGTAAAACCGTCTAAGCAAAGCGACCTACTGGCGCAGTATGGAGCGAACCCCGATGCGCGCACGCTCTTCAGCAGCCAGGCGCTGCAGTCGAACTACGACTTGATGGCTGCGGCAATGAACGCCACGCCAAAAGACGCAAAGTGGTGGAGAGGGCCGCGTGAAAACGAAGGCCTGCTGGTGCTGCTGGTCAACAAAACCGTTGGGATGATGGATTATCACAACATCTACACGATCGGGTCACGCGGTATGCGGGGATTTCAGTTGGGCGACCCGGAAAAGCCGCCGCATCGCGTGCAACTTCATCTCTACGACGCGGCGGATCGACACATCAGCATCGATATTTTCGGGGATCAAGAGGGCTCTCTCACCCAGGCCCAGCTCAACGCGATGGTAGCGTCGATACGGCCGGTGGAACAGAAGTGATTCATATCGGTTGCGTTGACAGTAAAGGCGAGCGGCGGAAATTATAATCAGACTAATCATCGATGCAAACGGGTCAGATAAGCCGGACGGCCGAGTACATGGCCTTTTTTCGCGCGCTCGAATCTCTCCATCCACCCACAAGCCGACTACTCTCCGACCCATTTGCCGTTGATTTCCTGAGGCCCTCCCTGCGGCGAGCGGCTTGGTTTGCGAAGGCTCCGCTGTTCCGTTCTTTCATCGAACGATACGCCGATGCGCGGCTGCCCGGCGCCCGCACATCAGCTGTGGCCCGGACTCGGCTGATTGACGAGGCGTGGCTGGCAGCGATTGCCGAAGGCATTCGACAAATCGTGATTCTCGGCGCCGGTTTCGATTGCCGCGCGTGTCGGTTGCGTGAGTCGCACAGCGCAAGTATCTACGAGGTGGACCACCCCGCGATGCACTCCCTCAAGAAGAGGGTCCTAGCCGAGCGGCTCGAGCAGCTTCAGGAAAGCGTCTGCTTTACCGCAATCGACTTCAATCGCCAGAGCCTGCCGGAGGTGCTTGCGGAGGCGGGATTCGAGTGCACACAGCCGGCCTTATTTCTGTGGGAGGGCGTGACGAATTATCTGACGGAAGAGGCCGTAGCCGGGGTGCTGAGCTATGTTGGCGGGTGCGCACCGGGTACGAGAATTGCGTTCACTTACGTTCACCGGGGAGCCCTGAATGGCTCGACGGCGTTTTACGGGGCTCCAAAGATCCTTCTTGACGTGGCCCGGATTGGAGAGCCATGGACGTTTGGGCTCGACCCGGCAGAGGTTGGGGAGTTTTTGCGCGCCCGCAACCTGGAGCTGGATAGCGATGCAGGCGCGGCTGAATACAGATTGCAGGCATACGGCCCACCCGGCGCCAGGATGAGAGGGTACGAGTTCTACCACCTGGTGCGGGGGCACGTGGCAGGGTAGGAAGCTTTCGCACCGAAACACGAACAGCCGGGATCGCTCCCGGCTGTTCGTCGTTGCGAAAACTCTGGCAGCCTATTGGCTGGCCCAGCTACGCCTTGGCGGTGGCGACGGCCTTGACCCGCGCATTCAGGCGCGCCTTGTAGCGCGATGCGGTGTTGGCGTGCAGAGCACCTTTCTTTACGCTCTTGTCGAGGGTCGAAACCGTCTCACGATACTGGACTTGGGCGGCCTTGGCATCGCCCTTTACGAGCGCCTCGCGAAGGGCACGAAGGCTGGTGCGCACCTGGCTGCGGTTGGCGCGGTTCACTTCAGTGCGGGTCACGGTCTGGCGGGCGCGCTTGAGCGCCGAAACATGATTAGCCATGGGATATTCCTTCTTGATTTCAGCCCTGCTGCCGGCAGACCCGGTGAGGGCCCCAGATGTTCAGGGAGATTAGTGCGGATCCGGAATGCAGCTCGTTCCGCATCCCTCGCAATTTCTTAGTTTACGGGAAAGGGGATGGAGGGTCAATGGCGGGAGCCGGTCAGTTTGAATGTGGGGCGCTGGGCGAGCTCGAAATCACACCCTTATTCCGATCGACAACAGGCTCTTCCGGTCTGTGCTGCTTCTGCCGAATCGCCCAAGCAAGCTCGGGCCGGGACGAACCATAGCCGCGCCGCTCCAACTCGGCAGAGATGCCTCGGTAATTGAAGTATTCTCGCAGCGAAGGTGTGATTTTGAAGCACATGTAGGCAAGTCTACCTCCAATGGCGCCCAAATCAAGGACCATGATTTTAAACTGACTTGCTACCCAATCGAGTGGGTGCCGCGAGGCGCGTCGGGTTAGGGTTCGTGCCATCCCAGGTCTAAAAATCGAGACCTGGGGCACCCGGCAAGAGAGGCTGAGCCAGTTCCTACCCATGTCCCCAAGGCGAGGGACGACGGGCACCCGTTCCGGCATTGAAGTGTGCGCAGGTATCCGCCAAGGCACTTGCCGAATCAAATTTAATGGGAGGTGGAATTGACGCGCCGCGCAGGTCGCGCTACTCTCAAGGCCAGATACCGGATTTGGTCGCCAATGCCAACCCGCGGTCCTCGAAGGCAGCCCTGAGCAAGCGCTCCGCCCTGCCTACTGTCCTCCGGTTCCTCAACCGCCTGCAGCCAGCTCCCTTGGGCGCCACTGCAATATTTGCGCACAGTCCACTTGTCCGTTCCGGCCGTCGCCCACAAGGCAGCGGCCGGTTTCTTTCATTGACCCTGAACCCCAGCCGTGGAGGCTATAGATAGCTTTGAAGATCGAACTGGAGATTACTCCCAACCTGGAGCCGCTTTTCGGTACCCGCGACGAAAACCTGAGGCTGATGGAAGATTCGCTTGGCGTCCGCATCGACCTGCGATCTGACGCCGTACACGTGGAGGGAACGGACGAGGGAGTGGCGCGGGTCGAGCGCATCTTTCAGGATTTTGAATCGCTCCGGCAAAAAGGCATACATCCGCACAACGGCGAGCTGAACGGCATGCTGCGCCTGGTGGTGGCCGACCCGGCTTCCACGCTCAAGTCGGTGGCCGAGGCGGGCAAGCAGCGCTCGGCGGGCATCAAGCGGATTGTGCAGCCGCGCTCGCTCAACCAGCGGCGCTACGTTGAGGCTATCGAGCAGAACGACATGGTGTTTGGTGTGGGCCCTGCTGGCACCGGCAAGACGTATCTTGCCGTGGCCATGGCCGTGGCGGCGCTGAACACCAAGAAGTTAAGCCGCATTGTGTTGGTGCGGCCGGCGGTTGAGGCCGGCGAGCGGCTGGGCTTTTTGCCCGGCACGCTGCAGGAAAAGGTCGATCCCTACCTGCGCCCGCTCTACGACGCGCTCTACGACCTGCTGGAACCGGAGCGGGTTGAAAAAATGCTGGAGAAAAACGTGATCGAGGTTGCGCCGCTGGCGTTTATGCGCGGGCGCACGCTCAACGATGCGTTCATCATCATGGACGAGGCGCAGAACACCACCATTGAACAGATGAAAATGTTCCTCACGCGCATGGGCAACAATTCCAAAGCGGTGATCACCGGCGACATCACGCAGATCGATCTGCCCAATCCGCGCAAGTCGGGGCTGGTGGACGCGATCAACGTGCTCGACGGCGTCGAGGGCATCGTGTTTTGCCACTTTGTGGAATCGGACGTGGTACGCCACGCGCTGGTACAGCGGATTGTGCGCGCCTACGAGAGCGCCAAGCCGCAACAGCAGGAGCTGCCGCTGACCGGCTCGATCGAGGTGGACGTGCCGCAGGCGGAAGAGCGAGCGCAGGGGCATACGTCCAAGCCGCAGTGAGACAGGGAACCAGGGAGCAAGGGAACAAGGGAACGAGATGCGGGCCGGAGCCGCGTAAGCGGCTCCGGCCCACATTTTTTGCGGGACATGATTGCGTTTTGATTTGCAAGCGGCTCGCGGTAAATGCACGAGGCGAATCCCGCCATTCGCGTATCATCTGAGTAGACCCGGAGCCGCGCATTGGGAACCAGCCGGCGCCGCGCAAGATGATCCTCCTCGATCCAGATTTAGGGCCAGACCTGGCCCCACCCCCCCGACCCAACGGAAAACGGCTCGCTGAGCTGCCCATCCGCAGGGGCGCCAACGGCGCGCCGCGTTCCGGCGCGGGCGTACCGAAAAGCAACTGGCGCAGGGCCCCGCTGCCATGGGCTGAACGGCTGCCAGCTCCGGCCACATTAGACAGCTTTTTGCGCCAGGCGCAGCAGGCCGTGAGACTGCGCGGGCAGGTGAGCGTCCTGCTCACCACCGATGCGGCCATCCGCGAGCTAAACCGTCAGTTCAGGGGCAAGAAAAAGGCCACGGATGTGCTGTCGTTTCCGGCGATGGACCTTTCCCAAGTCTCAAAATCGAGAACGGGCGCACCCGCGAGCGAGATGGTTGGCGACCTGGCTATCAGCGTAGACACCGCCCGGAAACAAGCTGCGGAGCAGGGGCACGCGCTGACCTGCGAATTGAAGATCCTGATGCTGCACGGATTGCTGCACCTGGCCGGATACGATCACGAGACCGACGCGGGTGAAATGGCGCGGCGCGAAAGGGCGTTGCGCGCTAAGTTCGGGTTGCCGCTGGGGCTGATCGAGAGGGTGGAAGGCAGCAGGGCAGCGAGTCGGCGAGTCAGCGAGTCAGCGTCTTCACGCTCTATCCTCAAGAAACGCAGCAAGGGTGGTGCGATTGCCCAGAAGTACGGTCCCAAGGTCCGCTCCACCGCGAGCGCCTCCCGGAGGGAGGCAACGAAAATAGCCCAGGGTGAAGCGAAACCGGGGCCCCCAACGAATGATTTGTATTCGTTGGAGTGGTCGCAGCGGAACCCTGGGAAAGCGCCCGTTATACGGGCGCGCCGCCCCGTAGGGCCGGCGCGAAAACCCGCCGCCGCACGCCATCGGAGCCCCAAGCCATGAGCATCGGCGGCGCAATCATGGTTCTGGTTCTGGCGGCCATCGCCGTGCTGGCCTCATACATCAGCCGCATCTACTCCGAGTTCGGAAAAATTCTAACCCGCGAAGTACAGGAGAATCTTGATGCGTGGGAGGAGCGGGTTGAGCCGCAGATCGGCCTGAGCCGCGAGCATGCGGCGCTGGGGGCAGCGGTGCTGCAGCAGCTGGCGCTGGGGATTATCGCGCTGGAGCTTGGCGCGGTGCTCTTCGATCGCGCGCAGCACGCGGGCCCGCCCAACGCGGCAGAGGTTGCGCAGGCTGTGCTGGGCGTGATTCTGGTAGTTGTTTTCTGCAACCAGCTCATTCCGTCGCTGCTTTTCAACCGCACCAGGGGCGTGTGGGCGGCTAGCATCGTCTGGCCCATCCGCCTGTTGCTGTGGATCACGACGCCGATCACGGTCTTCGTCCGCTTCTTCTTCTCAGTCGCCTCGCTGGCCGAGCATCCGGTCGACCCGGCCGAGGAGCCTGCGCCCGACGTGGAGGCGCTGATCGAGGCCGGCGAAGAAGAGGGCATCCTGGAGCAGAGCGACAGCGACCTGGTGCGCTCGGCCGTCGAGTTCGGCGACAAACTGGTGCGCGAGGTGATGACGCCGCGGCCCGCGATCTTTGCGGTGCCCGAGGCCATCACGCTGGAGCGGTTCCTGGAACTGCTGAAGCAGCATAACTTCTCGCGCGTACCGGTGTATTCCACCTCGCTTGACAGCATTTCGGGAATTGCATTCGCCCACGACCTGCTGCAGATCAGCGACGAGGAAATGCGCACGCGCACTGTGGCCTCAATCAAGCGGCCGGTGGAGTTTGTGCCCGAAACCAAGCGCGGCTACGAGTTGCTGCGCGAGATGCAGCGCGAGCAGCAGCACATGCGCATTGTGGTTGACGAGTACGGCGGCGTTGCCGGGCTGGTTACGATTGAGGATTTGCTCGAACAGATCGTAGGCAACATTCGCGACGAGCACGAAACCGGCACGCAAATTGAGGAGCCGCAGCGCGAGCCCGGGGGCGCGTGGGTCTTGCCGGGCAGCTTCCCGGTGGACCAGTTGGGCGACTTGTTTGGCGAACCCGTGGGAGTTACGGGCGAGTACGAGGCGACCACGCTGGGTGGCCTGGTGAGCGAACTTGAGGGGCGCATTCCGCTGGTGGGTGAGGTGGTGGTAATTGAGCCGGCAGGGATCAGGACCGAGATTGTGGCGTCAACAACCCACAAGGTGGAGCGCGTAAGGGTGTTTCCGCCGGTGCATGATGAGGATGAGACGGAGTGATTTACGGGCCGTCTTTTTGTCTTTGTACTCTCGAGCGAAGGTCGCAAAGCGACAGGGGTCGAAGGATATGCAGTTGCTTTTCAGCCGTCGGAGCCGCCATAAATAAACTGTTGTGCCTTGTTCCGTTGTTTATCTCTGCGCTAACTCCGACGCTTGCGCAGCGTACCGGAACCGTTGAGGACACGATCGCCGGATTTACGGTCGGCAAGAGCACCCTCGGAGACATCCAGCGCAGATTCGGACGGAGGCTGAATCTGGATCGTGGGCGTAAAGCAGTCCAATGGGACGGTGAGTGCGAGATATTCTTCGATTTTGATGCCGACAATCCCAAGCCGAGTGACCGCGTAGAGAACATCCAGCTTCTGAATCTAGGAAGAGGATCGGAAAAGGGCTCCCGTTGTAACAAGCTTGCAACTGGCCGTGGGTTGATGCTCTCCAACACACCGGAGCGCGTCCGCGCCCTTTATGGTTCAGGAAAGCAATTCGAGGAAAAGAATAATGAGAGGTTAGGCTACAACACTGTTCCTCCTTGCTCGGCTGGAAGCAAGGCGACGGTCGTGCTTCACAACTTCGGGGTTGAATGGACTCCCGGCTCAATGGGGCTCCAGGATATCGACTTGGGAATCACGCGGACCACGTGCGACGAGCTGAATTCCGAGTAATCTCTCCAGCTCTCACAAGCTACAAGCTAGAAGCTAGCTTCTCCGCCTTCCACTCTCGCCATTCTTCCGCCGTAATCTCATAGATCTCGCTGGGGAATCTGCCGGAGACATAATCCTTTTCGCCGTGGCCCACCAGCCGCATGCCCATGCGCTCTGAGACGCGGATCGAGGCGCGATTGGGCACGGCCTTCGACACCCGCAACACGGGTTTGCCCAGCGTGCCGAACCAGAAGTCGTTTACCCAGACGCAGGCTTCGGTCATCAGTCCCCGGCCCTGAAAAGCGGGAGCGAGCCAGAAGCCGCGGTGGTCGTTTTTGCGATCCAGGAGGCCGACGTTGCCGATGATTGCGTCCGGCGCGGACTTTAAACGCAGCGTCCAGGACCACTGCTCACCGCGCGCAATGGCCGGCAGCGCCCGGTCGCGAATGTAGGTGAGTGCGCCGTCGGGCGGGTAGGGCCAGGGAACGATGTTCTTGAGATAGCGCACGATCTCCCATTGCGGAAAGACAGCCTGAATCTGCTCGGCGTCTTCGAGCGCGAGCGGCTTGAGAACGAGGCGCGCGGTCTGGCCCGTGGGCGTCATGGAGGGATGATACAGCGACGAAGCGGCGGAGTTAGCGGGGTTACGGTGCGCTGGAGGGCAAGCTGGCGAGGAGCAGGTCTGTGCTTTCCAAGGTCTCAGAATCGAGACCTGAGGCGGCAGTGTTCGTGCCTGGACGATGCCCGTGAAAAGCACGTGCGGCCCAATTCTCAATTCGGCAGCGACCAGATCTGGTTCAGTTGATTGTGGCCGCAGGCCTGCACGGTCAAGGGCTGGCCGGTCGCGCTGGGAGACGCATTGGTCAGGCACAGGTTGTTGCTGGCGTTCACCAGGTTACCGGAAAGCGTATAGTTCCAGTGCTGCTGCGCGTCGGCGCCGCTGCACGGTTTGAGCGCGGGCTTTCCGTCGACGGCGGAGAGGCAGCCCTGGGCCGAATCCAATGCGCCCTCTTCGGTGAATGTCCAGGTCTGCTCCGGCGTGCCCGCGCACTCTTCCACGGCGCCGGTGGCGGCGAGGCAGTGCGCGTAGCCGTCGATGGATCCATGGGGCTTGTCGGTGGTCATCACGATTGCGCCGGTGCGCGTGGGCTCGCCGCAGGCAGTATGCGTGTGAATGCTCCAGATAGCGGTGTCGTGCGGGGCGATATCGGCATTCAGCGTGGTGAGCGTGAAGGTGCGCTCGCCGCTCCAGAGATTCTCGGCATCGAAGGTGCAGCCGGAGGCTGATGCAAAGCCAAGCGCGACGGGATCGATAATGACTTCGAGCGGCGCCTCGCTGCGATTGAGGACGGCAACCGCATAATCGCCGTCCTTGAGCGGTTTAAGCAGAAGATCCATGCCGGGCTTCCGCTCGACAAGTGTAGCCATCTGACCCAGAGGATCCTGATCGATGGCAATCACTCTGCGGTTGCCCAGAATCGCGAGCGCATCGGGGTTAAGCTTGCCGACATCGGAACTGAGGATGAGCGGGGCTGACATCATGGACCAAAGTGCCAACTGGCTGCGGGACTCGGCCAGGCTCATTCCGGGGTCGCCGGCGATGATGAAGTCAGGGTCGTTCCAGTTGCCGGGCTTCTGGAATCGCCCGAGGGGAAGATTGTAAGCGTAATTCCACAGCACGCTCGCGAACCTCGGCTGGTCGGGCGTCTTGGCGCTGTAGGTCGCAATATCGTCGCCCTCGCGCCAAAGCTGGCCGAAGTTACGCACCCAGGTCAGCACGTCGTACCACTCGGGGCTGAACTCGAAGTAAGCCGGCGCCGACTCAGAGAACACGATGGGCCGGCCTGTGTTTTTGAGCGCCACGTGTTCTTCGTCGTAGGCCTTGCGGTAGGCGGCTGGACCCTCGCTGGCGAAGTATACGTACACGTTGCAGCCATCGAGTTTCAGGTAATCCACGCCCCAGGATGCGAAGAGACTCGCATCCTGAATGAAGTGATCGCTGCCGCCGCCTTTGGGCCAGCCGCTGCCGGCAAACTCGGCGCAGGTCGTTGAACCCGAGTCCTCATAAATGCCGAACTTGAGACCTAAGTGATGGACGGCGTCGGCCACGTACTTCATTCCGTGCGGAAACCGAACCGGGTCGGCCTGCAGATTGCCTGCTGCGTCACGGTCTTTGAGCATCCAGCAGTCGTCGATGGTGACGGTCGAATAACCGCGCGCTGCAAGGCCGGTCTTGACCAGTGCGGAGGCGTTGTCGAGGATGATCTGCTCGTTGATTCCGCATTGGTAATGGGCCCAGTCGTTCCAGCCCATGGGGGGCGTGAGGGCGAGAGGCTGCGCAGCGGGTGGCGGGGCCGCGTGCCCGGCGTGAAAGCCCACCACGGAAAGCGCTGCGAGCAGAATGATGAGCCGGCAGGATGCCGGAATACTGAGTCCGGTCGAAAGGAGGGTTGCTGCGGAAAATTTGGAAAGCATGGCTTTATGCGCTCCTCAACTACCCATCAAACCATCGGCTGAATCCTATATACCACTTTGGCGGGGTCGGGAATGCGTTGGGCGAGCCAGGATGAGGGCAAAGGTGCCAGCGGAGTTAGCGGGGAGCGAAGCCAGATTCGATCGTGCCGGCCGCGCTTGGACGGGACTCTCGGCACAGTGCGAACGCGTGGCTTGCGCGGGAATGCCGTACACTCAGGCGAGGAGCTGAGGCGCGCGTGAAGTCAGGATTTGTGGCCATTATTGGACGTCCGAATGTGGGCAAAAGCACGCTGTTGAACGCGTTGACTGGCGAGAAGGTGGCCATTGTGACGGCCAAGCCGCAGACCACTCGCAACCGCATCGCGGGCGTGCTTGAGGTGCCTGCGCGCAAGGGCGCGCACCCGGCCGCGCAGGTTGTCTTCGTCGATACGCCGGGAGTGCACAAGCCAGGATCGCATCTCGACCGGAGAATGTTGCAGGAGGTTCACAACGCGCTGGAGTCTCGGGACCTGGTGCTGGTGCTGGTTGATGTAACGCGGAGAATTTCGTTCGGCGAAACTCCCTCCCCGGTCCCCAAGGGCGAGGGACCGGGGGCACCCAGTTCGGCATGGGCCAGCGAAGATGAGTTTTTGTTCTCGCTGGTGCGGAGGGTTGATTGCCCCGTTTTCCTGGTGCTGACCAAGATCGATTTGATTCGCAAGGATGAGCTGCTGCCGCTGATTGAGTCGCTGACGAAGCAGTACGCGTTTGCGCAGGTGATCCCGGTGAGCGCGCGCAAAAAGGACGGGCTCGACGTTTTGCTGCGCAAGATTGTCGAAGTGCTCCCCGATGGGCAGCGTTATTTTCCCAAAGATCAGTACACCGATCAGCCGTTGCGATTCATGGTGGGTGAGCTGATTCGCGAGAGCATTCTGATCGAGACCGGTGAAGAGGTGCCTTACGCGGCGGCGGTGGTGGTGGAGGAGTTTCAAGAACCTGAGCCGGGGGCGAAGAATCCGCTGACGAGAATCATGGCGGCCATCTACTGCGAACGCGCTGGGCAAAAAGCGATCCTGATCGGCAAGGGCGGGGCGAAGCTGAAGGAGATTGGCACCGGAGCACGGCGCAAGATTGAGTCGCTGGTGGGCACGCGCGTCTATCTGGAATTGCACGTGATTGTGGAACCGGGATGGAGAGAGTCGAGGGCTTTTGTTGAGCAGCTCGACTGGCGCAACCAGATTGAAAAGC
>Ga0335074_10011081_pt1 | contig 12608 bp, 10 predicted proteins | sample Lox_Sample_23_FD_206715 | JGI IMG/M metagenome (GOLD analysis project Ga0335074, IMG submission 206715) | Soil microbial communities from Loxahatchee National Wildlife Refuge, Florida, United States - Lox_Sample_2.3 | ecosystem: Environmental > Terrestrial > Soil > Wetlands | place: USA...
CGATCTGCCAACGGCGATTATCGTTCAACGGCTCGCCGGTGTTGGGGTTTATATCGAAGCGCGGAAAGTTGCTGCTCGAGATGTCGAGACGAATGCGGTGCCCATGCTGAAAAACAAGCGAGGTCGGATACATCTCGATCGTAAATTCGTAGGGCTGCCCCGGCTTGAGCAACTCCGCTTTGGCGGCGCCATTGCGATAACGCGCCCGCACAATGCTGTCTGCAATGTTCAGGTCTACACCCGCGGGAAAACCGGCATTCGGCGGATAAACATCAATCAGCTTGGCGGTGAAATCGGTGTCATAGGAATTCGATGAAGCCCAGAGCTTCACGATGAGGCGACCGGTCACTTCGATATCCCTCTCGAGCAGAGGCGTCTGAAAGACCAGCACGTCATTGCGCGCGGATAGTGGTCTCGAATCGTTGCACAGCCAGAAGTCCGGCCGGCACCTTTGGTCTGCCGCACCCTGGAACATTAGGGTTCCTTGCGAGGATACGTTGCCGCCTAAGGTCGGAACGGGATTGCGAGGGTCGAACAAGTAATGAATGGGCGAATCGTCCGAGGGTTTAGCGGGAGAAAGGACGCCACGTGCGTGAAGATAGTACGAAGTGGGGCGCGTACGCGCAAGCGGCCACTCATGCTCGTCGCGCCAATGCCCACCGGCATAGATGCGCCCCTCGGCAGTCTTGTGACCGTCGCCTCCACCCATAACATAAATGCGGACAGGCGGCTCCCTGTCGACTCCGTTATCGATCCCTTTCAGCCAATGATCGAACCATCGCAAATGGAAAGCCCAAAGATCTAGCGCCGCATCTTCGGTAAACTGCGCTTCACCGGCGAAGTTGCGATTTTCGGAGCTGTGAATCCAAGGCCCAATGATCAATCGTTGCAAGCTCTTTTTTGTCCGTCGCAGCTCGACGAAATTCAGATTCGCGACCTGAGCGCCCCAGGAGTCGTACCAACCGGTGGTGTGATACTCCGGAACGTCCTTGTATTCGGCTAAATGATCGACCACGCTCGAACCGGAATTCTTCCAAAAGTCGTCATAATCGCCGTGACTCATCGCCTGCACCAGCCATGCTTCGTAATCGGGAGCGAACTTAAGAGGCGTTGTGCCGGCACGCAGTGGCAGACCGCGCACATAATCGCGGACGTGAGTTCCCATCTCAACCAGAGCAGGAGCTGCGGCTGGATCGCTGGCGGCACGTTCGGCGGCCGCCTCTTCATTGCCGGTCGGCGTCGGATTTCCGAGCGTTAGAACCCAGTTGAAAAAGCGCAGCTCGAAGGCGCCATTGTGGCGTACGCCGTAATGCCCGATGTCCGACATCGCGTTGCGCGGAATCATCGCCTTGATATAAGGAGCATTCGCAATGGCAAGCGCGTGCTGGGTTGCTCCATCGTAAGAGCTCCCCATGGTCCCGATACTTCCGTTGCACCATGGCTGAGACCCGATCCATTTCGCCGTGTCGAATCCGTCATTCGGATCGTCACGAATTGGAAACCAATGCCCTTCCGATTTGTAGCGCCCTCGGACGTCCTGCGCAACCAGGATGTAGCCTTTAGGAACGTAATGGCTGGCGGCAATTGAGAGGCCGTCCTTGTTGTAAGGAGTGCGCTCAAGGATTACAGGAAACTTGTCGTCAACCTCAGAGCCGCTTCGCGCCGGACGATAGATGTCGGTCGCAAGCCGAACGCCGTCGCGCATCACCACCATCTGGTTCTTTGTTGCGGCGACTTCATAGAGCGCCTCGCGTTGCGAATAGCCAAGCGGCGCAGGCGCGGACGCGAACAGCAGCAAAGACAAGCAGGAAACAAAAATGAGTCGGATCGAGACGCGATCAAAGCGGTTCATAGTCGGCTGGGCAAGCTAGCCCATTAGAATACACTGCTGCACTCGTTTAAGGCGCGAACGCGCGTGGCCGTATACTGAAAACCTCCATGCGTCGCAGATTGTTCCAGCGCGCCACGCTGATCACCACCGTCTTGCTTTTGACCGTCTGCATTGGCACCCTTGGATTTCATAGCATCGAAGGCTATTCGCTATTCGACGCGTTCTACATGACTCTGATCACGATCACCACGGTCGGGTACCAGGAAATCCATCCACTCAGCCACGCCGGACGAATCTTTAATTCTTTTCTGATTTTGTTCGGTGTAAGTGCCATGTTCTTCGCTGTTGGCGCGGTGACGCAGACCATCATTGAATTTGAATTGCAGGATCATTATGGAAAACGCTGGAAGAAACGCATGATCACGCGCTTGCAGAATCATTTCATCGTCTGTGGTTTTGGCCGCGTCGGCCGCAATGCCTCACTCGAGCTGCAACGGGGCAAAGTGCCCTTCATTGTCGTCGACCGCAGTGAGCAGCGCGTTCAGCATGCGACAAGCGCGGGGATGCTTGCGCTGGTGGCCGATGCGACACAGGACGAATGCTTGCGTGAGGCAGGCGTTACACGAGCGCGCGGATTGATCGCCGCTTTGCCTTCCGATGCCGAGAACCTATTCATTATCTTGTCAGCCAAAACTCTAAATCCGCAATTGACAATCGCCACCCGCGCATCGGAAGAAGAAGCTGAACAGAAGCTGCGGCGGGCGGGCGCCGACACGGTGTTCGCGCCCTACACGATGGCGGGTCATCGGCTCGCACATGCTCTGCTGAGGCCGCATGTGGTCGAGTTTCTGGAGTTTGCAACCGGGGCCCTCGCACCAAAGATGAGGATGGAGCAGTTTCGCGTTGCGCCAGATACAGAACATTTTGCCAAGTCTTTGGGCGAAATCCTTCAAGCCCGTAATCTCGCCCTGATCGTGCTGGCAATCCGTCGAGCGGACGCGGAGATGATCTTCAACCCACCGCTGTCGACCAAAGTCGCAGCGGGTGATTTCCTCATCGTGCTCGGCGAGCAGCCCGACCTGGAGCAGCTCGAGAAAGCCTTGACTTAACCGCATGTATTTCGAGTAATCTTAAGGCATGGCGACTTCGACGCTTTTGTCGGTTGAGGAATATCTGCAGCTTGAGCCGCGCGAAGACGGGCTAGATGATGAGTTGATTCAAGGAGAGATTGTTTTGTCACCCAGTGCTAAACCGCTGCACGCCAAAGTTGTCGCTCGCCTGGTTGAGATCTTGAAACCGCTCGAGGCACTCGGGTATGCACGTGCAACGGATTTTGGCTGCATCCTTGGCGAACACTCTCTGCCTGGACCGGATCTAGCGGCGATCCGGACGGAACGGTGGCGCAGTGTCGGTGAAGACGATTACCTGGTTGGTTCGCCTGAATTAGTTGTCGAGGTGTTTTCCCCGTCGAATCGCAAAGCCTTGATGGCGCAGAAGGCGGCGCTGTACCTGCAACACGGCGCGGAAGCCGTCTGGGTCGTGTATCCGAAGCGGCGAACTGTGGTGGTTCATGAAGCCGAAAGCCAAACTGAGGCCCGCTGCGGTGAAACGGTGAGTTTCCAGGGCGTGCTCATTCCGGTGACTGCAATTTTTGAAGCCCTCTGATTCGGTCGGGTGTGCAAAATGAAGAGGCATGCCCGTAATCGCGCCCTCGTCGGCGGAGGATCTGGCTCAGGCGTTGAAAGAGGCCGCATCGAAGTCTCAAACGATCGCGGTGAGCGGCAACCATAGCAAGCGTTTCATGGCCGGCCCCGTGCTGCCGGCAGACGTAACGCTTTCCACCGCAAAGCTGCGTCGCGTTCTCGCATACGAACCAAACGATCTGACTCTCAGTGTGGAAGCGGGCATGCCGTTCGCCGATGTGCAGAAGCTGCTCGCCTCGCACGGGCAGATGATTGCCCTCGATCCGCCTCATTCCGCCGAGGCGACGATTGGCGGCGCAATCGCCACGAATTCGAGCGGGCCTATGCGCCGCGCGTTCGGCACGGCACGCGATCTGGTGATCGGCATGAGTTTCGCTACGCTCGATGGCAAGCTGGTGAAGACCGGCGGCATGGTGGTCAAGAATGTCGCGGGGCTGGATATCGGTAAGCTGATGATCGGCAGCTTCGGTACGCTCGCCGTGATGACCAGCATCAATTTTCGCGTGCATGCGCTTCCCCGCGAGATGCGCACGTTTCTGTTCTCGTTCAATGACCTCGAGGCAGCGATCGAGAAACGCAACTCCATCGTGCGTGGCGTTCTGCAACCGCTCGCTATAGATCTGATGAGCCCTGCCGCTGCGGCGCGGCTCGGGTCGCGCGGCTATTTAGTCGCCGTGAGAGCAGGCGGCAGCGAGACCGTGCTCTCGCGCTATGCACGCGAATTGAGGGATAGCGAACAGCTCACCGGCGATCGGGATGCGCAGATGTGGCAACAGGTTCGGGAGTTCTCTCCCGAGTTTCTTCGGCGGCAACCCGGCGGCATCGTGGTTCGCGTCTCCACCGGCTTAAGCGGTATCGTCGATTTGCTGCGCCTCGCGACCGGCCCCTGCATCTCGCGCGCCGCGTCAGGTGTGTCTTATCTCTACTTCACGTCGTGGCAGGGCGTGGCTCCATTGTGGAAGGCGGCAAGCGAGCACGGCTGGAGCGCCGTGATCGAATATGCGCCCGACGAAATCCGCGCGGCAAGAGATCTGTGGCTTTCGCCGTCCTGTGGGATTGAATCGGCTGGCTTTGCCATGATGAAAAAAGTGAAGCACATGTTCGATCCGAACACCCTGCTGAATCGGCTGCGGCTGTATGGGCGGATTTAGCATCCTCACCGCCCCCGCCGGGCGCGGCGATGGTCCCGCGCAGTCCGATCTCGATAAATGCGTGCATTGCGGGCTGTGCCTCAATGCGTGCCCCACCTATCGCGAGCTGGGCGTCGAGATGGATTCGCCGCGCGGACGGATTTACCAGATGAACGCGGTCGCCAACGGCGCGCCCATCACGCCCTCCTACATTGAGCATCTGGATCTATGCCTGGCCTGCCGGGGATGCGAGACCGCCTGTCCGTCCGGCGTCCCCTACGGGCGCCTGATCGAAGGCGCGCGCGCCGAAATCGAGGCTCGCAAGCGGGTGTCGTTCTGGGAACGGGCTACGAAGAAGATCGTATTCGATCGCCTGCTGCCCTCGCGAGCCGCGCTTCAAATGGCAGGCACAGCTTTGTATCTCTACCAGGCTTCCGGCCTGCAGCGTCTGATGCGAGCCACCGGCGTACTCAAGCTGCTTGGAAATCTTGCGAATATGGAAGCGCTGTCGCCTCATGCCGAGGTTCCTTTCTTCTATCGAGATCTCGGCAAGACCTTTCCAGCGGCCGGTGAGCGGCGGTTTCGCGTGGCGTTTCTGGCGGGCTGCATCGCCAACGTGGCCTTCGCAAGATTGAACGAGGCAACGGTGCGCGTGCTGCAGCGGAACGGTTGCGAAGTCGTAATTCCGCCGGCGCAGAACTGTTGCGGGGCGCTCCACGTGCATTCGGGATTGAAAGAGCAGGCGCGCTCGCTCGCGCGCAACAACATCGACGCAGTGCTCTCCGAACATTTCGACGCCATCATCACCAACGCGGCGGGTTGCGGTTCCACTTTGAAGGAGTATGGGGAGTTGCTCGCCGAAGATAGGGCCTATCGAGACCGGGCCGCTCAATTTGCAAGCAAGATGAAAGATGTGACCGAGTTTCTTGCCTCCATCGAGCTTCACCCCGAGATGGGAAGCGTCGATGCAGTCGCCACCTACCAGGACTCCTGCCATCTCGCGCACGGGCAGAAGATCAAGGACGCGCCGCGCCGGCTGCTGCGAGCAATCCCCGGTCTGACGCTTCGCGAAATGCCGATGGCGGATCTGTGCTGCGGAAGCGCGGGCATTTACAACGTCGTGCATACGGAAATGTCGATGCAGATCTTGCGCCACAAAATGGAGTCGATTGAGATGACCGGCGCTTCGTTGATAGCGACGGCGAACCCGGGGTGCATGCTGCAGCTTGCGGCGGGCGCGCGGCTCTACGGCGCGGGGCAACGCGTTGCGCATGTGGTTGAGGTGCTCGACCAGGCATATGCTGCCTATCAGCCGTCGCAAGTCAATCGAGCGGCCGCGTCTTGAAATCGGCCTGCGCTCCGAAGCCGGCAAGCAAGTCTCGAATGGCAGTCTGTGCGTTCTTCTGAGCCTCGTCAAGGATACCCATTTTGAGCGCCGCGTTGCGAACATCGTCCAGGCCCTGCAGCCGCGCCTTGTGCTCGAGGTCCGGATCGGGAGGCACCCACGGCGTCCACCAGGTGACCTGGCGATCCCATACTTTCGTCTCCTTCTCATTCAAGAAGACATCGAAGAGCCGAGCCGAAGGAAGCGTAATCAGGAACTTTCGATTTCCCGAATGCGCGATATCGCGAGCGCGCATGGTTTCAAGATCCACTCCGGCGAGCGCCTCGCCTTCCACCATGAGCAGAATCGATTCTTCGCCCAGCGGAACTTTGGGCTCCCGGAGCCCGACTACACGCTCGATGCTGTAGCGCACCGTCACGAGCTGCTTCAGCGGTTGGACGCGCGTGATGATGGTAGCGGAATTCAGCGAACGAAGGCCGAACACGGCGCGAACTCGGCCAGCGACGAAGATGCTTGCCAGCAGCGCGAGAAAGGCGAACGCAGAGACGAACGCTGCGATTTTCCACCTGGTTGCATCGGGCTCAGCCACTGCCTCAGTGTAACGGGAGCGACCATCGAGCGGGTGCCGTGCTGAAGGTTAGCTTCAATCGCCGTAGGCGTAAGTCACAGCAGTCGGCACCAGTCTTCCGTCGATTCTGCGCCATAGCCTGATACTCCAACCGTCATCACCGTTTACCAATACGAGCTCCCCTGCGCCACCAAAACGATTCAAGATGCGGCGTGGACCGATGATGTCAGGAGCGGGCGCATTGTCGGCGGGCGCGGGAGGCGCCGGGCTGGAGTAGGCGAGAAAATAATTAGACTTCGCGGCTCTGAAGGCGCTGAGTTGTTCTGGAATCACTCGGGCCAGGACTCCGATCTGGACGACAGGGTGGGCGCCGCCCCACTGCTCTAGAAAGCCATTGACGCTGGCTTCGACGGTTGCGTCGGCGTTGAGTAGCACGGATACGTGATCGCCCAGGTGAAATTCAGGAAAGCTTGTGTTGGATCGCGGCTCGAAGGTTGCCCAGCGAAGAGGAGCAAGCGGCATCAAGTAGCCGCCCGCTCCCCAGCGAGCCAGCGGCTGCCTTACCTGCTGCCGTTTGACCTCGCCCTCGGTGAGTGTAGCAGGATCTTCCATCTCGCCTAAATAGAACAGCACCCGGCTGGCGTCGTAACGGAATGCGATCCACTCTCCGACGGGCCGCGCGGATCCTAGGGCGAGGACGAATGGAAGCATGGAACTGCCGAGCATCAGTGCGGTGACGCTGTGTGGCCAGTAACTTCGCATGTCCCAAGATCCTCTTATTGTCCGCCAAAATGCCAGAACGTTGCGCGAGACTCAGTTTCTTTCCAAGAGCCTGGTCTGCCTCAAGCCTCACAGGGTAACGTATCGTTTGATCTGGGTCGCCTTCCAGGAGCGGCTCAAGCAAGCGGCTCGACGGGTAGTGTCTTATCCTCACCGGATAACGTGAGCGTTCGCATCGCCATTGTTTCGATAAGTGATTCTTCCGAGTCGAACAACGAGTATGCTTTGATATTGTACTCGTCAAGGACCGACAAGACCTTGACTCGTTCAATTTCCGGCATGTTGAACCTCCAAAGCGCATCCTGATCCTCTGATGACCTCATTACACCTTCGTGATCTGCATAAACCCATCCAGCTTGCGTGAAGTCGGCGCACATTGTGTAGTCCGCCCGCTGCCGGAAATGCCTCGCATGCGTATCAACGTAAGGTCCCATTCGGCGGATCTGCGGAGCTCCCGATCCGGTTGCCTTGAATCCACAGGGGGAATATTCGCAAAACAGATAGATCGAACGCGCATCCTGCTTTGGATCTTCCTTTTGAGGGCATTTCACCACGCTGCACGGTTCTCTAAAGGCAAAGAACGCAGCAATGTAAGGCGATGTTGTCCAATCGAGCAGCGGAGACGGAAAGCCGTGATGTCGCAGATAGACCATATAACGATACACCTGGGTTGAGGGATATGCGTGGTGGTTGAATGAGTCGTATTCGTTCAGAAGCTCCACCAATGCGCTTCCTCCTTGCTCTTCCTTGGTCCACGGCCATTTGCTCCCGGTGAGGCTCTCAATCTCTGTTCTGATCCGTGCGATTGTCGAATGATACGCAAATAGACTCATCCCAGGACGCCCACTACGCTCCAGCGTCGTTGTCAGTGTCAGTTGGGCGCTAGGTTATCCGCGATACAGGAGCGGACCATGTCTCGTGGCTTCTTTTAGCTCTTGACGCAGTTCCTTCAGTCGCCGTTCGAAATCTTCCCAATCGTCGACACAAACTTCTGTCAGCATTCGAATTCATCCATCAAGGGTGAGTGGTCAATACTCTAACACCGAACCGGTATAGAATAACCCAATCGTGGGACCGGCCTTCCCTAACTCGCTTCAAAAGCTCATCTCCTCACCACCCGGTCAACTGGTCGCTGGCAGCTTGCTGCAGTAGCACCTAAACAGATCAAGGGCATTTCGCTTCAAACAATTCTGGGCGATAACGATTTATTGGGAAAGCTGTGGAAAACGGTGCGCGCCGTAGAGGCAGTACTTGCATCCTATTGATTCTCCATGTTATGTCGTTTTGCACAAAGCATCCACAGTTCTTTGCACGCCTTCGCTGTACAAACGTCCCGATTTTCGGTTACGTTGCAGTCAGAGGACCGACGACTTGCACCCACTTAAAGAGTTGGCAGACTTCCCACTCGATGAGCTTTCGTTCGTCCTTTTCAAGCTGGCACTATTCGTCTTGTTCGTGGCCGTGCTTGGGAAGGTCATCCGGAGCGAACTGAAGCGGTGAGGAACGCGTTCTTATCAGCGTAATGAAGCTGTTTGCGAGGGCGTTCTGAGGCACTGGTGGGCGCGCCCATGAGTTGCGCCGTAATCAGGTATTCAACTCCGAATCTTTCGAAGCTCTGTAATAGATCTCTGAAATGTAGGTTTTCTGCCATGCTTCACTTCTTCGGCTAACTCCACCATCTCCCATGCGGCACGAAAGATCGCCTCGTCGCCTTGTTCCTGCCAGAAGTCGATATCGAAGCGGCGGTCAGGGAATCCGTGAACCAATCGAGTTTTCCACTTAGCGGGTTGCGAATCGTCCATAGGCGTGCCTTCCAATACTGACTGTTTCACAGCGACTCATTCAATAGTCGCGCCAGGCGCAGGCCGCCTTTGATGAGTTGCTCGCGCACGACGGGTTTCATTTCACTGATGTAAAAGGCCGGAATATCCAGCTTCAGGCCGGTAATTTCGGCAGGCGCTTCGGCGCAATTGGCGGGAAATTCCACCGGCTCAACCGGAATGTGCAGCCGACGGTAGATATCGCGCACCGCCAGCTCGTGCGATTCCCAAACCCAGTCATCTTCTTTGCCCTCGGCTAGCACATGTTCGCGGTGGGGGCCGAGTCCTTCGATCGCACCGTCCAGCTCCTCGGCAAGCGCCCGGTCGCTCGTGTTGATTTGGTCGATGATTCCACCGTCCCAGAGCGCGTGCAGGTTCTTGGCTTTGCCGACCGGAGGGTCCAGCAGCTCGCAGTTGCCACCGAGGTCGGCATCCGAAATCGTGTGCAGCGGCTGATGGACATCACCTACCAAGTGCACGAGATAGCGCAACGCATCAAGCTGGCTCCAGCGGGTATTTCCTAGATGCCCGGGGTGGCCGGCGAGCTGCTCGGCAAACAGGCGAATGCGCGCAGGGGCGCAATTATCATCCTTGCAGCGCTCCGGAATGTCGGATTTGTGGTCCTCGATCGTCAGATCGATGTAATGCCAGGCACCGGTTTTGGTCTCGCTCTTGGTTTCATCGGCCCAGGTGGAGGCCTTGGCCAATGCGTCGGCGATACCTTCGGGATTATCCGGAACATCTAATATACGGGCAATCCGGGTTCGGGCGGCGGGGGTGAGATGGGCGGCGGCAATGCGGGCCACCACTTGGTGTCCGGTTTCCCACCACGGGTAAGCCGGAAAAGGACAAGCAATGCAAAGAGTTAGGAGGAGGGCGACAAGGCGGGTCATGAGGTGCGGCCAAGCTGCGTAAGTCCTAGGGTAGCTCAGAGCGGCTCGGGAATCGAGCCCAGAATCCTTAGTCTTAGGCACTCAGATTATTGCATCTTAAGCCACTCATCTGGTATCCTTTTAGTGAGGCTCTTTCACCCATGGATTTCAATCGGCTGACCGAGAAATCGCAGGAAGCGATTCGGCAGGCGCAAACCACCGCTATCAATCACGGCAATCAACAGGTAGACGTCGAGCACCTGTTGCTAGCCTTGTTGGAGCAGGAAGGCGGACTGGCGCCGTCAATCCTGCTACGAGCCGACGTGCCGCTGGAGACGCTGCACAAACGGCTGCTGCAAGAGATCGAAAAGCTCCCGAAGGTGAGCGGCGCGGGTGTGCGGCCGGACCAGGTGTATATCACGAACCGCCTCTCGCAACTGCTGAGTGCCGCCGAGGAACAGGCCAAGCGGTTGAAGGACGAGTACGTCTCGATCGAGCATCTGCTGCTGGGCGCGGCGGAGGATCAGGGCGCGGCCGGCAAGTTACTGCGCGAGTTTGGGCTGACACGAGACCGGTTGATGAAGGCGCTGGTCGAGGTGCGCGGCAACCAGAGGGTCACGACCCAGAATCCGGAAGCGACCTACGAGGCGCTCGAGAAGTATGGTCGCGATCTGACGGACATGGCTTCGAAAGGAAAGCTGGATCCGGTGATTGGGCGCGACGAAGAGATCCGGCGCGTCATCCAGGTGCTTTCGCGACGCACGAAGAACAACCCGGTGCTCATCGGCGAACCCGGCGTCGGCAAGACAGCGATCGTCGAAGGGCTGGCGCAGCGGATCGTGCGCGGCGATGTGCCGGAGGGATTGAAGGACAAGAAAGTGGTCGCGCTCGATATGGGCGCGCTGATTGCCGGCGCGAAATTCCGCGGCGAATTCGAAGAGCGGCTGAAGGCAGTGCTCAAAGAGGTGCAGTCCTCCGAAGGACGCATCATCCTGTTCATCGATGAATTGCACACCGTGGTGGGCGCGGGCAAGGCGGAAGGCGCAATGGACGCGGGCAACCTGTTGAAGCCCATGCTGGCGCGCGGCGAACTGCACTGCATCGGCGCCACCACGCTCGACGAATATCGGAAGCATATAGAAAAGGATGCGGCTCTCGAGCGGCGCTTCCAAACGGTCTATGTAGACCAGCCGACCGTCGAAGACACGATTTCGATTCTGCGCGGGCTGCGCGAGCGTTACGAACTACATCACGGCGTGCGCATCAAGGACACAGCGCTGGTAGCGGCGGCGGTGATGTCGAATCGCTATATTACCGACCGGTTCTTGCCCGATAAAGCAATTGATTTGGTGGATGAAGCCGCGGCCAAGCTGCGCACGGAAATCGATTCCATGCCGAGCGAGCTGGATGAGATTTTGCGCCGCACGATGCAACTCGAAATTGAGCGCGAGGCGTTGAAGAAAGAAAGCGATGCGGTTTCAAAGGAACGGCTGACTCGCATTGAAAAAGAACTCGCTGAGCTAAAGACACAGTCTGCAGCCTTACAAGCGCAGTGGCAGACCGAGAAAGAAGGCGTGCAGCGTGTCAGGGCTTTGCGCGAACAGATCGAGCAAATCAAGGTGCAGATCGCGCAGGCCGAGCGCGCCTATGACCTGAACAAGGCTGCGGAGCTGAAGTACGGCCGCCTGACGGAGCTTGAGCGGCAGTTGAATGCCGAGCAGGAGCGCGTGTCGGGCAAGCATGGCGGCACACGGCTGCTGAAAGAAGAAGTAGACGAAGAGGACATCGCGGAAGTAGTGAGCCGCTGGACCGGAGTGCCGGTTTCGAAACTTCTCGAGGGCGAGATGAAGAAGCTGTTGGCGCTCGAAGACGAGCTGCACAAGCGCGTGATCGGTCAAGACGAAGCGGTGATGGCGGTGGCTGAAGCGGTGATTCGCGCGCGCTCAGGATTGAAAGACCCCAGGCGGCCGATCGGAAGCTTTATCTTCCTGGGCCCGACGGGCGTCGGCAAGACTGAGCTGGCCCGGGCACTCGCGGAATTCCTGTTCGATGATGAGCGCGCCATGATCCGCATAGACATGTCGGAATATCAGGAGAAGCACACAGTGTCGCGGCTGATTGGCGCGCCTCCTGGATATATCGGCTATGACGAAGGCGGCCAGTTGACAGAGGCCGTCCGGCGCCGGCCGTACTCGGTGGTGCTGTTCGATGAGATTGAGAAGGCGCACCATGATGTGTTCAACACCCTGCTGCAGGTGTTGGATGACGGGCGGCTGACCGACGGTCAAGGACGCACGGTCGATTTCAAGAACGTGATCGTCATCATGACCTCGAACGTGGGCAGCCATCGGATTCTCGAATACCACGGCGCCTTTGAAGGCGAGGAGTACCGGCGGATGAAGGACGCGGTTTTGGAAGAGCTGAGGCGCGCCTTCCGGCCCGAGTTTCTGAACCGCCTGGATGAAATCATCGTCTTCCATGCTTTGAGCGAGGAACACTTGAAGCAGATTGTCGAAATCCAGCTAGGGACTTTGCGAGCCCGGTTGGAGGAGCGGCACA
>Ga0335074_10011082_pt1 | contig 12608 bp, 9 predicted proteins | sample Lox_Sample_23_FD_206715 | JGI IMG/M metagenome (GOLD analysis project Ga0335074, IMG submission 206715) | Soil microbial communities from Loxahatchee National Wildlife Refuge, Florida, United States - Lox_Sample_2.3 | ecosystem: Environmental > Terrestrial > Soil > Wetlands | place: USA: Florida...
GACGGACGCGTCGGCAAGCAGATCGGCGGATCGCATAGCGCTCCTTTCCGGCGCCATGACGAGCGCCGCGACCGAGGCGGCTTACCATGCCGGCCAGGGCTTCACCGCATCCCGGATGTCGGCCGGCATTTTCGCCTGGTTGACGCCGATCGCCGGAGCGATGCTGCGAAAACCGTTCTGCGCCATGATCCGCTGCCCGGCCGGGCTGAGCAGCAGGGCGACGTATTGCGCCGCCAGTGCAGGCTGCGGCGCGTTGGTCGGAATCGTCACGGCGTAGACGATCGGCTTGCCCGCCAGATCGCCATTCTTCGTGTGCGCGATTCCGGCCGCGTACAGCTTTGCGTCGCCGGGATCGCTGAGATCGATTGCGGCCGGCAGCTGGATATAGTCGAGTCCGTGCTGGATCGCGTCGGAGCGGTAGATCGCCAGATAGTCGATCTGGCCGAGCTGCAGCGCCGAGATCAGCGAGGTTTCCGTGTCGCGCATATTGCCTGGCGGAGCGTTGGCGAGAATTGCGGTCGCCAGGTCGGGGTCCGAGTAGGCTTTCGCCGCCAGGCTCAGCATCTGCAGCGTCTGATAGCCCGACGGATCGGTATCCGGGTTCGAGCGACCGATCGCGACCCCTGGCTTCGCCAGCAGCCGGTACCAGTTCTGCGGCGTGACCTCGCTCGCGTATTTGCTCTTGTCGGTGTAGGCGAAGGTGATCGCGTTGCCGGCAAACCCGGCATACCAGTCGGCATAGGCCGGCCGGCCGGCGTCGGCGAACAGGTATTTCGGGATCACGTGGTAATCCGCGACGCCCAGTATGTCGGCCCGGTGATGCAGATCCGTGATTCGTCGCGCCATCATGACGCTGCCGCCGAACTCCGGTTGCACCGTGACGTCGGGGTGCTGCCGTTCGAACAGCGCGTCAAGCTGGCGGAACGGCACCGCCAGCGTTCCGGCGCCGTACACGCTCAGAACGGCTGATCCGGCCGCATGTGCCGCCGGCATGCAGGCGAGCAGCAGCAGACCAAGGAGCCCAGGCAGAACGCGAGAACGCCGCATAGATGTCTCCCCCTTTCGCGTCCGAGAAGCGCGTGCTCGACCCGGACCGTCCGCCATCCATGGCCGCCCCGCCGCCGCTTCGGCAAGCGCCCCGCCGCGCGAGAAACCCTGAACCCCCGCTGGCGCGCACGTCCGGACGCGACGGAGCGCCGGCGCCCTGCCCGGGCGCCCGACGGCGGGCGCTCGCGCTTATTCCCCCATCACGTGCAGCACCACGCTTCGCCGGTGCGGCGCGCTGCGATGCTCGAACAGATAGATCCCCTGCCACGTGCCAAGCGCCGGCTGCCCCTCGATCACCGGCAGAGCAAGCTGCGTCGTCGTCAATGCGGCACGGATATGCGCCGGCATGTCGTCCGGCCCCTCCGCGTCATGCCGGTAGCGGGGATCACCGTCGGGCGCGAGCCGCACGAAGAACGCCTCCAGATCGGCGCGCACGTCGGGATCGGCGTTCTCCTGCACCAGCAGCGAAGCGGAGGTGTGCCGGCAGAACAGCGTCAGCAGGCCGGTCTCGATGCGCTGCCCGGCAAGCCAGGTGCAGACCGGGGCCGTGATCTCGGCCAGCCCCCGCCCGCGAGTCGCGATGGTCAGGACGTGTGTCGCCTGGCGCACTCCTTGGCGTGCTCAGGCAAGCCCTGCGGCCAGCGCCGCCGCAACGCGCCGCGCGAACGCGGCCGGGTCTTTCGGCGTCTCGCCTTCCTGCACGTGCGCGAGATCAAGCAGCGTGCGGGCCGGCTCGGCGAGATCGGACTCGGTCTCCGCCCGCACCGCCAGCGCCCGGATCAGCGCGTGGCGCGGATTGATCTCCAGCACCGGCGGCGCCGCCGGCAGGGCGCGGCCGGACCGGCGCAGCAGCCGCTGCATCGACAAATCGGGGCCGCTCTCCCGCGCCGCGAGCACCACCGCGCTGTCCACCAGGCGGTCGGTCGCGCGCACGTCGGACACCTCGCCGCCAAGCGCCTCCTTGAGTTTCAGCGCCAAGCGCGTGACATCGGCCGCCTGGCCGGCCGGCTGCTCCGGCGCGAATTTGGAGAGGTCCTCGCTCGCCTGGGTGATGCTGCGCAGCTTGCGGCCCTCGTATTCGTCGAGCCGCTCCGGCCAGAACGTGTCGACCGGATCGGCGAGCAGCAGCACCTCCAGCCCGCGCGCGCGATAGCCTTCGAGCTGCGGCGAGGCGGCGAGTGCCGCGGCATCATCGCCTGCAAGGTAGTAGATCGCGTCCTGCGCCGGCTTCAGGCGCGCGACGTAGTCGGCAAGCCCGGTCCAACCCTCGACGGCGGAGGAGCGGAAACGCAGCAGGGCGGACAACTCCTTGCGGTGCTCGCTGTCCTCCCAGATGCCTTCCTTCAGCACCGGGCCGAAATTCTCCCAGAACCCGGCATATTCCTTCTCGTCCTTGGCGCGGGTCTTGAGCTCGGAGAGCACGCGGTTGGTGACGGCGCGGCGGATGCGCGCCAGCACCGGCGTCGCCTGCAGCATCTCGCGCGAGACGTTGAGCGGTAAATCCTCGGTGTCGACGACGCCCTGCACGAAGCGCAGCCAGGCCGGCAGCAGCTCGGCGTCGTCGGTGATGAACATCCGCCGCACATGCAGGCGCACGTGCGACTTGCGGTCGCCCTCGAGCAGGTCGAAGGGGCGCGAGCCGGGAATGAACAGCAGCGCGAAGAACTCGAGCGAGCCCTCGGCCCGCCAGTGCAGCGTCGCCCAGGGCGTGTCGAACAGATGCCCGAGATGGCGATAGAATTCGTTGTATGACTGCTCGGTGACCTCGGCCTTCGGCTTGCGCCAGACCGCGGTGCCCTCATTCGCGGCGACGTCCTTGCCGTCGCGGGCGATGGTGATCGGGATGGTGACGTGATCGGCCCATTTGCGGACGATCGCCTCCAGCCGGACCGGATCGAGATACTCGTCGGCGTCGGGCTTCAGATGCAGGACGATCTCGGTGCCCGGTTCCTCGCGCTCGGCAGGCGCGAGCGTGAACTCGCCACTCCCCTGCGACTCCCAGCGCCAGGCCTCATCGCTGCCGGCGCGGCGGGAGGTGACCTCGACGCGGTCGGCGACCATGAAGGCGGAATAGAAGCCGACGCCGAACTGGCCGATCAGACCCGGTATGTCGCGGCTCTCGCCCTCGGCAGCGGCGGCCGCGAGGCTCTGGCCGAAGGCGCGCGTGCCGGAGCGGGCGATGGTGCCGAGATTGTCCGCGAGCTCCGACTTGCTCATGCCGATCCCGGCATCGGCGATGGTGAGCGTGCGCCCGGGCTTGTCCGGCAGGATCCGGATCTTGGGGTCGGACGGCGCGTTGATCGCCTGGTTGGTCAAGGCCTCGAAGCGCCGGCGATCGGTCGCGTCGGCGGCATTGGCGACCAGCTCGCGCAGGAAGATCTCGCGGTCCGAATAGAGGGAATGGACGACGAGATCGAGCAGCCTGCCGACCTCGGCGCTGAATTCGTGCCGTTCCGCCCCGGCTGCCGTCGATTCCGCCGTGCCGCTCATCCGGTGTGTCTCCCGCGTTCTCGGACCGGCCGCGATATGCGCCGGCATCGGCCGGTGTTCAACGGGCCGAGGCCGGCCGCCGGTCAGCCACCCTGGCAGCCGCTTGCGTTGACATACAGGGCGTAGACCGAGTGGCTGGCCGCCATGAACAGCCGGTTCCGCTTGCGCCCGCCGAAGCAGAGATTGGCGCAGCGTTCCGGGAGCGCGATGCGGCCGATCGGCGCGCCGCCCGGGTTGAACACCATGACGCCGTCCAGCTCCGGCCGGCCCATGCCCCAGCCGGCCCAGAGATTGCCGTCGGTGTCGACGCGGAAGCCGTCCGGCGTGCCGTCCCCGGCCTCGATGAAGACGCGGCCGCCGGCCAGCCGGTCGCCCTCGCCGCTCACGTCGTAGGCACGGATGCGTCGCGGCTGCGCGCGGGATTCAACGATGTAGAGGATCCGCTCGTCGGGCGAGAAGGCGAGCCCGTTCGGCCCGGCGAGGTCGTCGGCGACCACCCGGACGGCGGCGGTCGCCGGGTCGATGCGGTAGACGGCGGCCGGGGTTTCGGCCTCGGCCCTGTCACCCTCGTAATCTCCGGCGATGCCGAAGGGCGGATCGGTGAACCAGATCGAGCCGTCGGATTTCACCACCACGTCATTGGGTGAGTTGAGCCGCTTGCCGTCGATGCGGTCGGCCAGCGTGGTGATCGTGCCGTCGTATTCAGTGCGACTGACCCGCCTGCCGCCATGTTCGCAGGTGACGAGTCGTCCCTGCCGGTCGCGCGTGTTGCCGTTGCTGTAGCCGGACGGCCGGCGGAAGGTGCTGACGGTGCCGGTCTCCTCGTCCCAGCGCAGCATGCGGTTGCCCGGGATGTCGCTCCACAGCAGGAAGCGTCCGTCGCCGAACCAGACCGGTCCCTCGCACCAGCGGCACCCGGTGGCGAGCCGTTCCACGCTCGCATTGAACAGCCGGTATTGTGCGAAGCTCGGGTGCAGGATTTCGATTGCCGGATCCGGGTAGCGCGCACCGCTCTCGTCCATGGGCACTTTCTCCCCCAACTGCGTGGCCTGAAGTGAAAGGGGTGCAGGGGACGACTGTCCCCTGCCCTTATTCTTCCTTGCCTGCCTTAACCACCGATTCCCCGGCAAACCCCCGAAGATCCGCGAACAGCATCGCGTCATTGATGATTCGCGGCACCTTGTTCTGTCCGCCGAGTCGTCCGCGTCGCCGCATCCATTCTGCGAACGTCCCGGACGCGGCGAAATGCACGCGTGGCGGCAGCATGGCGACGTCGCCGGCGCGGTGGGCGGTGTAGTCCTCGTTCTGACGTTTCAGCGCCGCGTCCAGCGTGGCGGCGAAGGCTGCCGGATCGGCCGTACCGCCGGCGGGTTCGACGATGAAGAGGTGGCCGCCGCGCGGCTCCCCCGGGTGCGGGTAGATGACGCCGACCGCGTAGTCGGCGACCCCGGTTGCGCTCGCGGCGGCCGCTTCGGCGATGGCATCGTCGATTTCGCGGCCGATCAGGTGTTCGCCGAAGGCGGAGAGCATGTAGGCGGTGCGGCCGGTGATCAGCAGGCGCGGCGGGTCCAGCGTGAGAAGAGTGACCGTGTCACCCAGCCGGTAGGCCCAGAGCCCGGCATTGCTGGAGACGATCAGCGCATAGTTCACCCCGGTCTCGGCATTGGCGATCCAGTGCCGCGGTGCTTCGGGATCATCGGCGCGATCGGCGGGGACGAATTCGTAGAACAGGCCATTGTCCAGCAGCAGCCGCATGCCCTGGTCCGGGCCGCGGTCGGCGACGGCGATGAAGCCCTCGCTCGCGGCATAGACTTCGCGGGTCTCGGCATGGCCGCCGGCGAGCCATTGGGCGAACAGGTCGCGATAGGGGGCGAAGGCGACGCCGCCGTGCACGAGCAGCTCGAGATCGGGGAAGAAGGCGGCAAGGCGGCGCGGGCGGTCGGGATGCGCGGCGGCGAGCCGGTCGAAGAAGGGGAGCATCCAGCTCGGCGTGCCGGAGAGGCTGCGCACGTCCTCGCGCAGCGAGGCCGGCACCAGCGCCGCGATCTTGCGGTCCCATTGCGGGATCAGGGCCAGGTCCGGCGGCGGAAAGGTGCGGGGACGGGCCCAGCGCGGCACCTCGACCGCTGCGATACCGGAAAGATCGCCGCCATGGACGCCGGGCGCAAGCCGTTCCAGCGCGGTGCTGCCGCCGAGCAGGAAGCTGGTGCCCGCCAGCACCCGGCTGTCCGGCCGGTTGGCGAGGTGAAAATACAGCGTGAGCAGCGCGGCGCGACGGTTGGCGCGCAGCATGGCGCGGCTGACCGGGATGCGCTTGGTGGTGTCGCCGGTGGTGCCGGAACTGTAGGCGAAATAGGGAATGCGTCCCGGCCAGGTCACGTCGCGCAGCACGGGATAGGCGGGCTGCCACCATTCCCGCCAGAACGCCTCGTAACCGCGGACAGGAATACAGGCCTGGAAGGCCGCGACGCTGTCGATCGCGGCGAAGCCGTGCGCACGGCCGAAGCGGGTGCGGCTCGCGCGGCGCAGCAGCGCGCGCAGTTGCAGCGCCTGCGCCCCGGCCGGGTCCATGCAATCGAGCGCGGCCAGGCGCCGCGCCGCCAGCCGCCGCAGCGTAGGGGTCAGGTCGAGCACGCCGTCCGGCGGCAACGCGCCATTCCGCCCGGCGCGGCGGCCCGCCCGCGGAAAACCCAGCTCATCCGGCCGGCCGCAGCACGGTGCGATGGCCGAAGCGCGCGCGCGCGGTCTCTGCCCGGAGCGGCACCGTGATCATGCCGCCGGTGCGCCAGAGCGGCACCTGGTCGGTGGCGTTGGCGCTGCCGAGCCAGCCGTCCTGGCCGCCGAACAGCACGAAGCGGTTGGCGTCGGGATCGGCCAGGTCGGAGACGTGGCGGGCGCAGGAGCCGAAGCCGATGGCATGGCGCGACGCGGTCAGCGGATGGCCGGTCTTGTACAGCGTCTCGCTGCCGCCCTCGCCGGGGAAGCGGGCGAAGACGTAGCGGCGGCCGATCACCGGCAGGGCGGCGAAATGATGCGCGACCCGGAAGCGATGCATGCGGCCCCAGACGCGGTCGCGCCGCAGCGCCCGTGTCGCCTCGCGCATGCCGCGCCCGATCAGGTGCGTCAGCGTCTGCGGCGGCGCCTGCAGGATGTCGCGGGTGACCAGCGCGCGGGTGATCCAGACCGCCTGATACGGCGCCAGGAGATGGCGGCGGCGCAGCCCCTGCGCGACGGTTGCGAGCAGCGCCTCGAACGCTACCGGCCCCGCGGCATCGCCGGCGTAGCGCCCGTCCCACTCGGCCAGCACCTCGCGCGCCGCGGCGGTCGCCGGATCGTCCGGGGCGCGGCTCAGCAGCAGGTCGCGCAGAGGCAGTACTCCGGGCTGGGCGACGTCGCGCTGCAGCAGCCGCAGATCCGGCTCGGTCAGCGGCTCCGGCCGCGCCAGCAGGCGCTGCATCCGCCGGGCCCGCTCGCCCGAGGAAAAGAAGTAGCCGACCGGGATGTCGCCGCCGTCCGGCCGCTCGTTGGCCGAGACCACGAACCCCTCCGGCGGATCGGCCTGGCAGGGCAGCTCGTCGCTGGTGGCGAGCCCGGTCAGGGGCCAGGCCTGCCCCGGATCGGCAACCAGATCGGGGGGCGGCGATGCGGCGCGACGGGGAAGATGGGCGGCGGTCAGGCGCCCGACATGGCCCTGCGCATCGGCATAGACCATGGTCTGGCCGGGCACGGCGAAGCCGCGCAACGCGGCGCGGAAGTCCGTCCAGTCCCGGGCGCGCGCGACCGCGAGCATGGCGCCCATCTCGTCGCTCGGGCCGTGTCCGACCCAGCGCAGCGCCAGCGGCGCCCGGCTCTTCAGCAGCGGGCCGTCACTGACCACCGGGCCGAGCGGGCTTTCGCGCAGCCGGATCCGGCGGGCGCGGCCCCAGCGCACCCGCACCGTCTCCCGCCGCTCGATGATCTCACGCGCCGCGACCCGGGACAGGTCGTACAGCTCGCTGCTCGCGGCATGCAGGCTGGTGCCGCCCCAGCCGATCCACCGGTTGCGGCCGAGGGCCACGAACGGAAAGCCGGCCAGCATCAGCCCGACCGCGTTGTAGCCGGGGGAACTGAATCCGGCGATCAGCCAGGTGTTCGGCAAGGCAAGACCGAGATGCGGGTCGCTCGCGATCATCGCGGCACCGCTGGCGGTGCGGCTGCCGGCGACGGCGCAGGAATTGCTGCCGCCGCGCGCCGCGCGCGCGAGCGCCGCCTCGGTCAACCCGGCAATATCGTCGGCCTCCACAGGCTCGCCCGCCGGCGGCCAGAGCGGCGGCGCACCGGCGCCGAGCAGCAGCGGCCACAATGCCTCCCACTCGGCCCGCTCCAGGCGGCCGCGAGCCCGGAGCAGCCGCCCGAACACGAGCCACGACACGTCCACGGCGGCGAGCCGGGCGGTGGTGAACAGATCAGCCAGCGTCCACGGTTCGCGCCCGATTCCAAGCAGCTCGCATTCATGCGGCCGCGGTCCATGCATCAGCTGGTGGTTCACCCCGCGCAGGAAGCCCTCGGCCCAGCGCCGCGTCTCGGCATCGAGCCCGGCGACGATCGCATCGACGGCGCGGCCGAAATCGAACAGGCGCAAGGCACGGTCGATCTCGACCCCGAGCGGGCCAACCATCTCGGCCACCCGGCCGCGCGCAAGACGGCGCATGATCTCCATCTGCCCCAGCCGCAAATGCGCATGCACCAGGCCGAGCGCGGTCGCCAGATCCTCGTCGTGCTCCGCCTCCAGGTAGGGGATGGCGTGATCCTCCCAGTGGATGACCACGGGGGCATGCAGCGGCGCCGCCTCGGCGGCGATCATGGCGAGACGCTCCGGCAAGCTGGTCGGCCGGGCGGGCGGCTTCCAGGCGGCACGGACGAGCAGGCCAGCCGCCGCGGCGGCGCCCGAGAGGCGGCGGGGGGTCGGGGTGATCACGGGGGGCGAGGTTTACTACGCAGGCGCGGGATCGTGAAATCGTGGGCGGAGTGAGGTAGGAAAGGCCAGGGGCTCCGCCCCTGGACCCCGCCAAAGGGCAGTCGCCCTTTGGAAACCCTGGACTCAAAGGCCTTGGGGGCTGGGGCTGTACGGCCCCGGCGGGGATCGGGCGGCGGAGCGGCCCCTGGCCTGCCTGGGAGGAAACCGTGCGCAAAATCGCCACCCTCGGGGAAATCCTGGTGGAGATCATGGCGGAGGACCGCGGCAGCGGCTTTCTGGCGCCGCTGCGGCTCATCGGCCCGTACCCGAGCGGCGCGCCGGCGATCTTCATCGACCAGGTCGGCCGGCTCGGCCATCCGTGCGGCATCATCGCCTGCGTCGGCGACGACGATTTCGGCCGCGTCAACGTCGAGCGGCTGCGCGCCGACGGCGTCGACGTCAGCGCCATCCGCATCGATCCCGACCGCGTCACCGGCAGCGCCTTCGTCCGCTACCGCGAGAGCGGCGACCGCGACTTCGTGTTCAACATCCGCCACAGCGCCGCCGGCCAGATCGCGCTCGACGACGCGGCGCAGGCGCTGCTGCGCGACTGCGGGCATCTGCACGTGATGGGCTCGTCGCTGTTCGCGCCGTCCATTGCCACACTCGCGCAGACGGCGGTACGGCAGGTACGGGAGGCGGGCGGAACGGTGTCCTTTGACCCGAACATCCGCAAGGAGATCCTCGGCGCGCCGGAGATCCGCGCGGCGCTCGATTTCATGCTGCGGCACTGCGACTTGTTCCTGCCGAGCGGGCCGGAGCTGACCCTGCTGACCGAAGCGAAGACCGAGGATGCGGCGATCGCCGAGATCCTCGGCCTCGGCGTCAGTGCGATCGTGGTCAAGCGCGGTGCGGACGGCGCCAGCTATCATGACCGTGAGACGACGCTCCGCATGCCCGCGTTCCGCGCCACCGAAATCGATCCGACCGGCGCCGGCGACTGCTTCGGTGCCACCTTCGTCGCCTGCCGATCGTTGGGGCGCGGCGTCGCCGAGAGCCTGCGCTACGCCAGCGCCGCCGGGGCGCGCACGGTCGGCGTGCGCGGACCGATGGAGGGCGCGGCCGGCTTCGCCGAACTCGACGCGCTGATCGCGGCGCAGCCGGAGGTGCACCAGTGAGCGCGCACCCGCTCGCCGCGCTCGGGCGCGGCCGGGGACTGACCTCGGTCTGCTCGGCGCATCCACTGGTGATCGAGGCGGCGCTGACCGAAGCGAAGGCTGCGAGTGCCCCGGCGCTGATCGAGGCGACCTGCAACCAGGTCAACCAGGAGGGCGGCTACACCGGCCTGACGCCGGCCGCCTTCCGCGACCAGGTGCTGGCGATCGCCGACCGGGTCGGGCTGCCGCGATCGCAGGTGATCCTGGGCGGCGACCATCTCGGCCCCAATCCCTGGCGCGCCCTGCCGGCCGAGGCGGCGCTGGGCCGCGCCGAGGCGATGGTCGCCGCCTACGCCGAAGCCGGGTTCGAGAAGATCCACCTCGATTGCAGCATGGGCTGCGCCGGCGAGCCGACCGCATTGCCGGACGCGGTCACCGCCGCACGCGCGGCGCGGCTCGCCCGCGTCGCAGAGGCGGCGGCGGGCGCGGCCGGGACCGCGCCGCGCTACATCATCGGCACCGAGGTACCGACGCCCGGCGGTGCGACGGAGGCGATCGAGGAACTGGAGGTGACGCGGCCGGAGGCGGCGCTGGCGACCCATGAGGTGCATCGCCGCGCCTTCGCGGAGGCGGGGCTCGCCGCCGCCTTCGAGCGCGTGATCGCGCTGGTGGTGCAGCCCGGCGTCGAGTTCGGCCACGCCAACGTCGTGATCTACCGGCCCGAGCGGGCGGTGGCACTCGCCGCTTCCCTCGACCGCCTGCCCGGCCTGGTGTTCGAGGCGCATTCCACCGACTACCAGCCGCAAGCGGCGCTGGCGGCGCTGGTGCGCGACGGCTTCGCGATCCTCAAGGTCGGGCCGGGCCTGACCTTCGCGCTGCGCGAGGCCCTGTACGGGCTCGACGCGATCGCGGCAGCGCTCGATCCCGACTGGCACGAACACTCGCTGGTCGCGGCGATGGAGCGGGTGATGCTGGCCGATCCGCGGCATTGGCGATCACACTACCACGGCGACGCGGCCGAGCAGCGCGTGCTGCGGCATTTCAGCTACAGCGACCGCATCCGCTACTACTGGCCGGCCGAGGCGGCGCAGGCCGCGGTGGCGCGGCTGCTCGCGCATCTTGCTTCGCGGCCGATCCCGGAGACGCTGATCAGCCAGTATCTGCCGACGCTTTACCCGCGCGTGCTGGAGGGCGCGGTGCCGCCGCAGCCTGAGGCCCTGCTGCACGCGGCGGTGCGCGACGTGCTGGCGGTCTACGCGGCGGCCAGCGGCGCCTGACAACACCGCGGGCGCTGCTGCGTCGCGGCCAGGCCTTCCGCCGCCCGCATGTTCCCCCGCGCACGTCCGGGCTTTCACCCGTTCTGGTGATGACGGTTCGCGCCGGCTGCGCTCGGCTCCGCCGCGCACCCGCCGCACCTCGCCCGCATCGGGCGGCCCGCAAGAAAGCGGGGAGCGGCGGCGCGACAGGAGGACACAACATGCGAACGGCAATCATCCTTGCAGCGATCGGGACGGCCAGCGTCTCCGCCCTGACCGCGTCCGGCGCGCTGGCGGCCGATGCCGTACGATCCGGCCATGCCGAATTCGACGCCTACGTCACCGAGCGCATCGTCAGCACCGTCGATGGCGGAGTCGCGAAGGCGATGATCCTCGACGCCGACGGCTTCGACCGTGTGGTCAAGGGCAAGGCGCCGTTCGATCTGCTGACCTTCCGCTGCGTCTCCCACGCCCGGCTGGCGGGCGATCAGTTCGACGATGCCGGCAGTTGCGCCAAGACCGACAAGGATGGCGATCGCATCTTCTACACCTGGGACAGCAATGGCTGGGCGTTCACCGGTGGCACCGGCAAGTTCAAGGGCCTGACCGGCAAGGGCGTGTTCACGACCAGCTACTATCACGACAGCGGCGCGCGCGGCTTCGAGCTGATCGCCCATCACGTCGGCGACTGGCAGATCCGCTAGGGCCGCCGGATGGCGGCCGGCGCGCCGACCACGCCACGGTCGCCGGCGGCGCGATCATCGCGGCGTCAATGCTGATCCAAGGCCACCCGATCAGCGAAGCGGCGGGAGCGGCTGCGGCAGCGCCGCCAGCAGCCGCTCCAGATCACGCAGATTGGTCGCACCAGTCTTGCCGAGGATCGCGCGCACCTGGCTTCGCACGGTCTCAATTCCGACGCCGCGCGCCGCCGCCACCGCCTGGACGCGCAGGCCACCGGCAAGCGTCGCGGCGATGTCGGCCTCGGCCGGGGTCAGGCCAAACAGGTCGGCGAGCACGCCCGGCGCCGGTCGCGCCGGCGCGGGGTCCCGGATCAGCAGCAGCGCGGCGGGCGGCGACAGTCGGCCGCGCCGGATCGCGCCGCCCGCGGCGGCGGCCCGGCCGTGCAGCGGCGTGGCCAGGGCGCAGAGCGCCGGCGCCGCCCGACCGGCGGCGCGGCCAAGCCGGAGCCCCACCGTCTCGCCCTGCATGGCCGCCCGGCGCACCAGCGCGGCAAGGGCCGCGCCGTCTGCGGCCCGTGCGGCCACCAGTTGCAGCGGCGCGTCCGGCGGCGGCCCGCTGCGCACCAGCCGCACCCCGTCCCCGGCGGCGGCGAGCCGGGCGGCCGCCTCATTGGCGTAGCCGAGGTGCCGCGACGCGTTCAGGACGAAGGCGGCCAGCGGCATCGCATCCAGCGCCGCCAGCCCCTTGCCGACGTCGCGCAGATGCCGGTGCAGCCGCAAGGCACCCCGCAGATGCGGCAGCAGCGCCGTCAGCAGGCGGCGTTCGGCGTCCGAGAACGGTCGGCCTGCCCGCGGGCGGTGCAGCCCGAGCGGCGCCACCATGGTGCCGCCGCCGAGCGGCATGATCACGCCCACCGCGTGATAAAGGCCGATGCCGCGCGCGTAGTCACGATAGAACGCGCTCTCGGCGTAGTCGGCCAGCGGCACGAGATCCTGCCCGAAGCAGGCACCCGGCGCGACGCGGACGCCGCCGCAAGTCGGC
>Ga0335074_10011083_pt1 | contig 12607 bp, 7 predicted proteins | sample Lox_Sample_23_FD_206715 | JGI IMG/M metagenome (GOLD analysis project Ga0335074, IMG submission 206715) | Soil microbial communities from Loxahatchee National Wildlife Refuge, Florida, United States - Lox_Sample_2.3 | ecosystem: Environmental > Terrestrial > Soil > Wetlands | place: USA: Florida...
CGCAGCGAGACCACGTTCAGCCGGTAGAACAGATCCTCCCGGAAGCGTCCTTTTTTGACCTCTTCGTCCAGATCGCGATTGGTGGCCGCCACCAATCTGACATCCAGCTTGATGGTGCGCGTCCCGCCCACGCGTTCGAATTCGCGTTCCTGCAGCACACGCAGAAGCTTGGCTTGCAGAAGCGGCGCCAGTTCGCCGATTTCATCCAGGAAAACCGTGCCGCCCTCGGCAATTTCCAGTTTGCCTTTCTTCTGTGCGATGGCGCCGGTAAACGCGCCTTTCTCGTGACCGAACAGTTCGCTTTCGAGCAGATTTTCGGCCAGCGCGGCGCAGTTGATGGCGACACACGGTTTGTTCGCGCGGCTGCTGGTGCGGTGGATGGCGCGCGCCACCAGCTCCTTGCCCGTTCCGCTTTCTCCGTAAACCATCACGGTGGTGTCGCGCGGGGCCACGCGAGCGATAAATTGATAAACGTCGCGCATGCGCGGGCTGTCGCCCACCATGTTGTGCTCCACGCTGATCTCGTCCTGCAAACGGCGGTTCTCCTGCTCGAGCGACTCCATCCGCCGCGCGTTATCCAGCGCCGCCGCCGCGATGCTGCCGATCGCCGTCAGCAGTTGCAGGTGATCCTCGTCGAAGCGCGCGTCCGGATTGGAGGCGTCCAGGTAGATCACGCCAAGGATCCGGTCGAAAACCTCCAGCGGAACGGCCAGCACGCTGCGAATGCGCCGTTCCACGATGCTGGCGGTATCGGAGAAAGATTCTTCGGCGGGCAGATCGTTGGAGAGGATGGCCACGCCGTCGGCAAGCACCTGCGACACGATGGTGCGGCTCACTTGCACCGGTTGATTGGGACCCTCGCGGCGGTCCCATCCGAACATCGAGGTCCATTCCTCGGCGCCGTGTTCGCACAGCAGGATGGCCGCGCGGTCGGCCGGCGCCACCTCGAAAATCGATTCCAACACCTGCCGTTCGAGCGCCTCCAGCCCGCGCACCGAATTCACCGCTTTGCTGATCAACAGCAAGGCGTTCAAATCCCGAACGGTCCGGCTCGGGGTCTTGCCCGCATCCAGGGGAATCTTGTCCAGGTCCTGCAAATAACGCGCGTCCTGCTTGCGCAAGATAATCGTGGATCCCGCGCCCGTGTCGGTCTTGTTGAACTCCACCGAAGTGGAGGCGTCCTTGGCCTGCTCGGTTTGCGGAAGCACGAAGACGAACACGGAGCTGCCGATCTTGAGCTCGTCGCCCGAGGCCAGAATGCGTTCGGTGACGGGAACGCCATTCACGAACGTACTGTTACGACTATTCAAATCCTGGATTTTGAATTGCCCCTCGTTGCGCGTGATCACGCAATGCCTGCGCGATACGGCTGCGTCCAGCAGGGAAATATGGTTGGAGGGTTCGCGGCCCAAGGAAACTTCGTCCTCGGCGATCGGGATACTGCTTCCTTTCAGTGGGCCGGCCACGGCCTCAAGTTCAGCCGGAGTGTCGGGCATCGTCAGGCGTAAGTATACCGGATAACCAATCCATTGGCGGGGGGATTTCGTGACATCTCGATATCACTGCCGACACCTGGCGCCCCACTAAGGCAAACCACCTATCTGCATAGATAGAGGAACTATCCGAGAGGATAGGGCGAAACGGGTGGCACCTTAAAGGTCCAGGGCTCGCCCAACCTGCCTTAAATCTAGTTAGAGTCAATTATTCAATAGCTTACGCCTACTTAGTACGCGCAATTTTTCGGTCCTGGTACTTTGGCCAGTAAGGTGCTTTTCCTTGGGGCGTAAGTAAGTAGCAAGATTTCGAAATCCAGCCAAGAAGGAGGCACTACAATGAGGACCAAGACGAAAATTAAAGCTGGCCAGATCATTTGGGGCAACTAGCTACCTCCGAGAGATCTACCCGCCGCAGTCGGGAACCACACCTGGCTGCGGTTTTGTAGTTTCAAGCCACTGTCTTTTCAAGACCGAGCGCCTCCCTACCCGCTGAGGGTACAATGCTGTTTTGCAACCTGTGCAACATTGATGAGCGCGCTTTTGCAGGACCTCCGCTATTCCTTCCGTACCTTCTCCAACAATCCTGGCTCTACCGCGGTTGCGATTGCTGTTCTGGGGCTCGGAATCGGTGCTAATGCAGCGATTTTCAGCTTCACCAACGCCATCCTCTTCCGGTCCCTTCCTTACAAAAACCCCGACCGGTTGGTGTTCGTTTGGGAGAACAAGCTTTCTAGAGGGATGCGGGAGGAGCATCTTTCCGCGGGTGATTTCAGAGACTTCCAGTCGCGCAATGAAGTTTTGGATGAAATGGGAGCCATTCGCTCTCAGTCCTCGGTTGTAATCTCGCGTGAAACCCCGGAACGGATCGAAACCGCCGCCGTTTCGCCGGTGATCTTTCGCCTCTTAGGCATGCGGCCCGCCTTGGGACGCCCTTTTGCCTCCGATGAGAACCAGCCGGAGAAAGATCATGTGGCCGTCCTCAGTTATGGCTTATGGCAGCGCCGCTTTGGGCGCGACCCCAACATTCTGGGATTAACCGTCCTGGTGGACGGCGCCAGCTATACCGTGATCGGAGTGGCGCCGGCAGGATTTCGGATTCCAGGAAACCCGTCCGAACTTTGGATTCCCTATAGCCCGAAGCCGGAAGAATTAGGCGCCGCTAAGCGAGGGGAAAGCCGCTTCCTGGATGTTTTGGCGTCTCTCCGGCCCGGAGTCAGCGTGGCCCGAGCGCAAAGCGAATTGCGGTCCATCGCCGCCGCCTTGGCCCGCGAATACCCCGAATCGAACGAAGGCTACAGCGTCGATGTGGTGCCGCTCCGTGAACAGCTGCTGGGCGATATCCGTCCTACGCTGTGGATGTTGACCGCGGCGGTTGTCGCCGTTTTACTGATTGCCTGCGTCAACGTCGCACACTTGCTGCTGGCCCGGGCCGGTGCGCGCGAGAAGGAGATGGCCGTCCGGACCGCGCTCGGCGCCAATCCCGCCCGGCTGGTTCGCCAGCTTCTCACCGAAAGCGTGGTGCTGGCCTTGGCTGGCGGACTCCTGGGGTTGCTGCTGGCCTACTGGAGCGGCTGGATCCTGACCAAACTCGCGCCCGCGGCGATCTCGCGGGTCGGCGAAATGGCCGCCGGAGAAATCACCCTGGACTGGCGGGTTCTCGCGTTCACCTTCGGCGTTTCGATCCTCACCGGGGTAGCCTTTGGCTTGGCGCCGGCTCTCGCCAGCGCGCGATCCAATCTCAATCTGATACTGCGTAGCGGAGGGCGCGGCGGAACCGGTGGCCGGACGCGAAGCCGTGTGCGCGACGTGCTGATGGTGTGTGAGGTAGCCGCCAGCGCGGCTCTGCTGGTGGGCGCCGGTCTGTTGATTCGAAGCTTTCTCCATCTGGAGGAAGTGAACCCCGGCTTCCGCGCCGATCACGTGCTGACCATGCAGCTCTCGCTGCCGCCGGCGCGCTATCCGGGCCAAAAGATCGGACAGTTCTACGATCAACTCTTAAATCGCGTCGGCCGCTTGCCGGGAGTGGAACAGGCCGGAATTTGCCGCTTCCTTCCTTTAGCCGGTGACGACGCCAGCCTGAACTTCCAGATTGAGGGAGAGCCGCATCTGAGCGACGCCGATCAGCCCCGCGCCAAGTTTCGGACCGCCAGCGGCGGATATTTCCAGGCGTTGGGCATCCCTCTCCTTCGAGGCCGCCTGTTTGACAGCCGCGACAACCAACAAACGCCCAAAGTGGCGATCGTCAATCAAACCGCCGCACGGCGCTACTGGCCGGGGGAGAACCCGGTCGGCAAACGCATTCTCTCGGCGCTCGACGAGGATCAGAAGGCGTGGTCGACCGTGATTGGCGTGGTGGGCGACGTCAAATATTCCGGCTTAGACGCCGCTACAAACCCGGAAACTTACTACCAGTATCTTCAGATTCCGCCGGAAACCATGAATGTAGCCGAAGGCACCATGGCGCTCGCCATCCGAACCAGCGCCGATCCGGACGCGATGGCGTCGGCGGTGCGGCAGGAACTTCGGTCCTTGGATCCAGGCCAGCCGGTTTTCGACATACAATCCATGGACCAGCTGCTGGACAGTTCCATTGCTCAGCCGCGCTTTCGCACCTTCCTGGTGAGCGCCTTTGCGGGACTTGCGTTGCTTCTGGTTGCGCTCGGCTTGTATGGCGTGGTCGCCTATGCGGTATCGCAGCGGATTACGGAGCTGGGGATTCGCGTGGCGCTCGGCGCGCAACCCTCGAATATCTTCAGCCTGGTGCTCTCGCGCGTGGCCGCTTTAGCCGGCGCGGGTCTGGCGATCGGTGTTGTCATCAGTCTGGCCGGCGGCCGGATCATGGCGAAGTTCTTGTTTGGCATACAACCCGCCGATCCCATCACGTTGGCGCTGGTCGCGCTCGTCATTTTGCTGGTGACAGTCGCGGCCAGCCTGGGGCCGGTGCTCAGAGCCGCCCGAGTTGATCCGGTGATCGCCTTACGGGCGGAATAACCGATTTTCCGCAACCCATTCATCTCCATAAAGTTCCGGTCCAAGTTCGTCGATGAGTAAGCATTGAAGGTGCCCACGGGTTTCTAAGCTATGTTCGCGTGGCGCGTGTGGCTGTAGCGGTAGATGCGAAAACCGGTAAGGTTAAGGAAAAACTAGGCGTGGAACATCCTGAGCTTCAGCCGCAAACGCCTCTTCGAGCAAGGCTTTTCATCGCCCTGATCGCGTTGGCTGGTCTGGCGGCCATGGCCAGCACGTTCTATGGCTGGGCGCCTAAGGCCGATCCCCAGTTCTTCGTCTACCTGATCATTGCTTTGGCGACCGCCGGAATGAAGGTCTCTCTTCCGGGGGTGCAAGGCTCCACGTCCCTGGCCTTCATCCTCATCATGCTCGGGATCACCGAGCTCACCCCGCCCGAAACAATGTTCCTGGCTGTCGCCAGCGCCACCGCGCAACTCTTTTGGCACGGCAAGAGCCGGGTCAAGCTGGTCCATCTCGTCTTTAACGCAGCCTGTATTGCATTGGCGGTAGGAACCGGCATTCGCATCTATCTCCAGCCGTGGTTTACGACCGTCCCCGAAGGCGAACTGTTGCGCCTCACCATCGCCGGGATGGCGTATTTCCTTGTGAATAACGTGCTGATTGGCATCGTCATCACGCTCACCGAAGGTCAGAGTCTGCAAAGCGTGGTGCGACATTTCTGCGACTGGTTATTCTTCTATTACCTAGTCGGGGTGTCGGTGTCGGAGATCGTGCACCGGGCTTCGGAACGGCTGGGCTGGACCTTTACGCTGGCTTTGCTGCCGCCCCTCTATCTGATTTTTCGGTCGGTCCGGCTATATTTCGGCAAAATCGAACAGGAGAAGGCCCACGCCGAAAGCGTGGCCGCGCTGCACCTTCGCACCATCGAGGCGCTGGCCACCGCCATCGAAGCCAAGGACGAATGCACCGGAGACCATCTGCGGCGCGTGCAGGTGTATTCGCTGGAATTGGCCAAGCACCTGGGCCTCTCCGCCGACGAAGTGAGCGCCTTGCAGGCCGCTTCCATTCTTCACGACATCGGCAAACTGGCCGTGCCGGACTACATTATCTCCAAACCCGGTAAGCTCACTCCCGACGAATTCGAGAAGATGAAGGTGCATACGGTGGTGGGGGGCGAAATCTTGGAGCAGGTGGCGTTTCCGTATCCGGTGGCGCCCATCGTAAGGTCGCACCATGAAAAATGGGATGGCAGCGGCTATCCGGACGGTCTGAAAGCCGAGGACATCCCGATCGGCGCTCGCATCCTCTCCGCCGTCGATTGCCTGGACGCCCTGGCCAGCGACCGGCAGTACCGGCGCGCGCTTCCGCTCGACGAAGCCATGGACTATGTGGCGGGGCTTTCCGCCAAGAGCTTCGATCCACAGGTGGTCGAAATCCTGAAAGCCAACTACCGCGAGTTTGAACAGCTGGCCCAAGCCACGCCCCTGCGCAATCACAAGCTGAGTAAAGATTTGATCGTCAGCCGCGGCGAAGCCCCCGATGCCGGTTACGAAAAGAGCGCCTCGCAAAATTCCGCCTCCGGACACCGCGACAATCAGGCTGACTCCATCGCCAAGGCGCGCGAGGAAATGCGCGTGATTGTCGATCTGGCGCTGGATCTCAGCAAGACATTGCGCATGGAAGATATTCTGTCTATTCTGGCCGCCAGATTAAAGCAGCTTGTCCCCTACGATTGCCTGGCGATCTATGTGCGTGAAAAATCCATTCTCAAGGCGCGCTACACCAGCGGGCTGACCAGCCAGGTATTCGCTTCGCTCGAAATTCCGGTGGGCAACGGACTCTCCGGCTGGGTGGTGGAAAACGGCAAAGCCATCATTAATGGCAATCCAGCGGTGGAACCGGGTTATGCCGAAGCCTCCGGCCAGCTGGGCGCGTTGAATTCGGCGTTATCCATTCCGCTGGGCGACGGAGTGGATCAGATGAGCGGTGCGCTCACCTTGTATCGCACCGAGAAAGACGCCTACAACGCCGATCACCTGCGGATTCTGCTGGCCATCAAAGGCGACATCGCGCGCGCGGTGGACGGGGCCATCCGTTTCCAAAAAGCGCAGGAGGGAAGCGGCTCGGACGAACTCACCGGCTTGCCGACGCGCTCGGCGCTGCTCAGTTATCTGCAGGACGGGTTCGCGGCGCAGCGCAAGCCGGTAACGGTTTTGCTGGGCGATATTGAAGATTTCCGCCGCATCAACGAACTGTTTGGACGCTCCACCGGCGATGAGCTGCTCAAGCGCGTGGCCAATATTTTGCGGCATAACTCGCGCAGCGTCGATTACGTCGCTCGCGCGGCGGGCGACCAGTTTGTCCTTTTACTGGCGGCGGCTCGTCCTGATGAACTCTCCGGCAAGATCGAAGCCCTGGACCGTCTGGTGGCCGGCGCCTGTCGCGATCTGTGCGCCGAAGAGATCTGCGGCTTGGTCTTCGGCGTCGCCTGTTTCCCGGAGAACGGCGCGGATGCCGCCAGCTTGATGGCTTTCGCCGAACAATCCCTGGCGGACGCCAAAGAAGCCCGCCGCTCCCGCCGCAACGTCGTTCTGCAACTGGAGCACTCCGTGCGCCGGCCGGCCTAGCATCCTTCTTAACGCTTCAGCTTAACGTTTCAGCTTAACGTTTCCGCGCTGTAGCGAGCGATCAGGCCGCTGCGCACCGCGTGACGGAAAATGGAACGGAAGAACCAGCCGGCGAGCACGAGGAACGCCACATCCAGGGCCGCCCCCTTCGCCAGACCGCCCGGGGAAGCAGGACCACGCAGCACGATGCTCCGCATGCTTTCGAATACATAGGCCGGCGGCAGCGCGCGCGACATCCAGCGCATCCAGACCGGCAGTGTGGACAACGGGTAGAAGACGCCCGCGAGCGGCGAAATCAGCGCTGGAATCGGCCAGATAAACCATTCCGACGCCGGTCCCAGGCGCAGTACAATACCGCATCCGATGACGCCCAGCGCGATCCCGAATACGAACAGCACCAGCAGATAAGGAATTAGCAGCAGTCCGTACAGAAAGAACGACAAGCCGAAAACGGTGGTGGAAAGCACCAGCATCACCGCCAGTCCGATGGCGCTGGAGGTGATGCTCGAAAGCACCAAACCGCTCAGATACTCGGAGATCGAAAGCGGCGTGGCGAAGATATTCAAAAAATTGCGCGACCAGACATCCTCAAAGAAAGTAGTAGTAACGCCCTGCATGACGCGAATAAAAAAATCCCAGAGCAAAACCGCGCCCAATAAGGACGGCACGAAATTAAATCCGGAGCCGCTGACCGAATTGAGGTATTTGGTGATGAATCCCCAGGTCACCATGTCGATCGCCACCCAGGCGAACAGCGGCAGCACGCGCGCGGGGCTGCCTTGCATCAGGTAGAACTGGCGCAGGACAATCGCCGCGGCTCGCCGCAGGGAGAACATGGGCTAGGCCCGCTCCGGCTGATGGAGCGTTTCATTGGCCACGGTAATAAACAGTTCTTCCAGGGTTTCTTTGCCGTGCGTGGCCGGGAGCGTTCGCGGATCGCCCTCCAGCAGAATCCGGCCGTGCGAGAGAAACAGCACGCGGTCGCAAACATCCTCCACTTCGTACATGTTGTGCGAAGTCCACAACACGCCCGTTTCGCCGGAGGCGGCGTATTCCCGGATTTTGATGCGGATCTCACGCGCGATGGCCGGGTCCAGCGATGCCGTCGGCTCGTCCAATAACAGCAATGCCGGCCGGTTGAGCATGGCCTTGGCCAGGCTCACGCGCGTCTGTTCGCCGGAGGAAAGCACGCCGCATTTTACATTCCGGAACGCGATCAAATCGAATTGTTCCAGAAGCTCCTCGATGCGGCGAGCCAGATCTCTCACACCATAGATAAGGCCGAAAAAGCGCAGGTTCTGGACTACCGTCAAATTGCCGGGCAGTGGCGCGTAAACCGCCGCGAAGTTGGTGCGCTGGAGCACCTGGGAACGGTTTCTCGCGATGTCGACGTCCTCCACCAGAATGGCGCCGGAAGTGGGCTCCAGTACGCCCAGAATCATGTTGATGGTGGTGGTTTTTCCCGCGCCGTTGGGACCCAGCAGGCCCACGATCTCATTGGCGTTCACTCCGAACGAAATGCCGTCCACGGCCAGCGTGGCGCCGTACTGCTTGCGCAGATTGCGAACTGTGAGGACCTTCAGGCTCACGCTCCAGTGTCTACACTCCAGTGTCACACCCTTGCGCGCCCTGAAACAAATTGTTACCTTCGCAATCAAACCAGCAGGAGGGTGACATGCGGTTACTGAGTGATTTCCTGTTCCTGATTCTCTTCTTCGCGCTGCTCGGCGTATGGCTCTTTATGTGGATCGGCCTGCATTTGGCCGGAGGAATGATCCACCTTCTTCTGGTTATCGCGGTGATCGCTTTGATTATGCACCTGGTGCGGCACCGTAGCGCAGCCTAAAGCGGGGCGCCGGGTGAGTTGGGCCGCGCGCGGAGCCGGGAAATGAAAAAGGCCGCCCCAAAACGAGAAGCGGCCTTCCCTTCTGTCGATGCGCCTTCCGTTATGCCCAGCTATACCCGCTCTTGGTTAACGGGATTTCCCGGATGCGCTGGCCGCTGGCGGTGAAGATGGCGTTCGCAACAGCCGGCAGAATCGGAGGCAGCGCCGGCTCGCCCAAGCCGGTAGGCGGATTCTCGGTTTTGAGCCAATGTACCTCGATTTCCGGCACCGCCGCCATGCGAATCAGCGGATGCGTGTCGTAATTGTGCTGCATCACCGCGCCGTTTTCGAGCGTGATCTGCTGGGCCATCATCGCGCTTAGCCCGTCCACCACCGCGCCTTGCGCCAGGTTTTCGGCGAAATGCGGATTGATGATCTGGCCGCCGATATCCGCCGCCACCCATACCTTATGCACTCTCACTTTCTTGTCGGAGCTTACGCTCACATCCGCCACCTCGGCGAAGTAGCCCATATGGCTGAAATGGAACGCGATGCCCTTGGCGCGGCCCGATCCCGGGGATTGTTTACCCCAGCCCGATTTTTCCGCCACTAGCTTCAGCACGCCCGCGGTGCGTTGGGCGTTGAATTCCGGACCTCCGAAACCGCCGCGGCCAGGAGGCGGAGGGGGAGCGGGCAGGGGCGTGTTCGAGAGTAGCGCCAGGCGGAATTCCAGCGGATCCTTGCCCGCGGCGTGCGCGAGTTCGTCGATGAAGCTTTGAATCACGAACGCATACACGTTGCTGCCGGGGGCGCGCAATGCGCCGGTCTTCAACCACAGCGGCTGCACGGAGGCGTACAGCGCGTAGTTGGGAACGTAGCGGGCGGGGAATTCGGTGGACGACATGGTCGACGACGGCGCCGGCTTATCGCCCTCGCCCCAACTGATGAAGTGATTGCGCCAGGCCACGATCTTGCCCGATCCGTCCAGGCCGGCCTTCAGGTATTGAAAACCACCCGGGCGATAATAATCGTGCGCGAAATCGTCCTCGCGCGCCCACAACAGTTTCACCGGCGCGTTCACGGTCTTGGAAATCCAGGCGGACTCCACCATATAATCGTTCGTCAAACGCCGGCCGAAGCCTCCGCCGCCGCGCTGCATATGAACCGTGACATTTTTCTCTGGAATGCCCAGCGTCTTGGCCACCAGCGTGCGGCCGCCGCCGGGTATCTGGCTGTTGGACCAGATTTCGATCTTGTCCCCCTGCCAATGCGCCGTGCAGTTCTGCGGTTCGAGCGGAGCGTGCGAAATAAACGGATACGCATAAGCGCCTTCCACCACCTTCGCGGCGCTGGCTAGCGCTCCCTCCGGATCGCCATCCTTGCGCGAGGTTTTTTGCGGAGTCTGTTCGGAAAGCTCTTTGGCCTTCGCGGCGAACCCGGCGCTCGATTGCGACGCTCCGTGCCCTTCATCCCACTTCACCCGCAGCTTCCTGCGCGCGGTTTGCGCCTGCCACCAGGTGTCGGCCACGATCGCGATGCCCGGCTCGAGACCGGGGTCCTGCTCCACCACCATGCCGGGCTTCACGAAGCCTTCCACCACAAAGGCGTGCCGCACGCCGGGCATGGCCTTGATTTCATCCAGATTCGCGCTCACCACTTTGCCCGCGAACACGGGACACTTCTGATACGCCGCAAACAGCATATCGGGCAGCGTGAAATCGATCGCGAACAGCGGCTGGCCAGTGACGATCTTGTGATTGTCGACGCCGTTCTGGCTGTGGCCGATGATCTTGTAGTCCTTGGGATCCTTCAGCTTTACTTTCCGGAGATCCGGGGCGGGCATGGACGCCGCCTGGGTCGCGATCTCGCCGTAGCCGACGGACTTGTTCGATCCGCTGTGAAGCACGCGCCCGGCCGAGGTGGAACATTCCGCTTCCGGTACGCCCCAGTTTTTGGCCGCGGCGGCAATCAGCAACTGGCGTCCGGCCGCGCCCACGCGCCGCATCGGGTCCCAGTTGAACGGCGTTGCCAGGCTGCCGCCCGCGAACTGCATGGCGTATTTCGTATCGTCAAAGTCGGTCTGCTCGATCTTCACCTGCTTCCAATCGGCATCCAGTTCGTCGGCGATCAGCATCGGCAGCATGGTCTTCACGCCTTGGCCCACCTCGGGGTCCTTGGCCATGATGGTGATCGTGCCGTCCGGATGAATCTTAATGAAGTTGTTGGGCACCGCGGGCGCGCCCGGCCCGAACTGCGCCGAAGCCTTGGGCGGTTTGATGGCAAGGCCCAGCAGCATCCCGCCGCCGGCCAGCGAACTCACGCGTAAAAATGAACGTCGATTGACAACCATGATGATTTCGATGCCTCCCTAATCCCGAGTTCCGGCCACTTCCGTGGGCTTCTTCAACCGGCTGGTGGTTCCGATTTCGGCGGCCTTATGGACCGCCTGCCGAATACGAATATAAGTTCCGCAGCGGCACAGGTTGCCGTTCATCGCGTTAGTGATTTCCTGATCGGTGGGCTTGGGTGTCTTGGCAAGCAATGCCGCGGCCGTCATCATCTGCCCGGCCTGGCAGTAACCGCACTGCGGCACGTCGATATCGAGCCATGCCACTTGCACCGGATGAGTCCCGTCCGCCGAAAGTCCTTCGATGGTGGTGATGGACCCCTTGGCGGCGGCCGAAACCGGTGTCAGGCAGCTTCGGGTGGCCTTGCCATTGATATGCACGGTGCACGCGCCGCATTGGCCGATGCCGCAGCCGTACTTCGTGCCTTTCAGTTTCAGAACATCGCGGATAGCCCATAACAGCGGCGTATCCGCGGGTACATCGACGGTGGTGGACCGTCCGTTTACTGTCAGTTGAAAAGCCATGACGGCAAGTCTCCTCTCTGTTCCGCTCCTCGTATCATAACCATTCGATAGCGGGTTTGGGGGCGGCTAATGAGAGGCTAAAAGCGATTTGTCGCTTTTAAAATCTATGAGTTAAGTAAAGGCGTCAGTTCCGGTTGCAATGTCCCCTCGGACCGCTCGCGCCGCTGCATTTGCCTGGATGGCCGCCATGTCAACATTATGATTGGGACGCCGGTTAGGCCAGCATTTCTTAGTACGGCAATCGATTCTGGAACGAATCGCCGAGGCGGTGTGTCCGGAAAAAACCGCAACCGTGATCGAGATCGGCCCAGGGCGGGGCGCGCTCACCTCACACTTACTGGCGCGCGCCGAACGCGTCATTGCCATTGAGATCGATCCGGTTCTGGTGCAATACCTGCGCGCGGAATTTCGCGCCGAGCCTCGGCTGACCATCATCGAGGCGGATATTCTCAAGGCGGATCTGACGCAATGGGGCGCCGCCACAGTGGCCGGAAACCTGCCGTATTACATCACCTCGCCTATTCTGGAGAAGACGCTCGCGCTCGGCGACCTCCTGGAACGCGCGGTGTTTCTCGTGCAGAAAGAGGTTGCCGAGCGATTGACCGCGCAGCCCGGATCGCGCGATTACGGTTATTTGACCGTGCAAACTCGAAGTTCCAGTAAGCCCGAACTGCTCTTCACCGTTCCCGCCGGCGCTTTTCGGCCCCCGCCGAAGGTAGATTCGGCCGTCGTGCGATTGACTCCGCATGCCGAGCCGGCGCTGGCTGGCATGGATCGCACGGCGTTCCTCGATTTCGCCGGCCGCTGTTTTCGGCAA
>Ga0335074_10011084_pt1 | contig 12607 bp, 10 predicted proteins | sample Lox_Sample_23_FD_206715 | JGI IMG/M metagenome (GOLD analysis project Ga0335074, IMG submission 206715) | Soil microbial communities from Loxahatchee National Wildlife Refuge, Florida, United States - Lox_Sample_2.3 | ecosystem: Environmental > Terrestrial > Soil > Wetlands | place: USA...
ATAGAAGACCGGATCGCTCCAGACACCGTGGCGCCGTGCGAGCAGCACGCCGACGCCGCCGTGTCCACCGATGATCGCGGCTCCCTCACGGTAGTGGGGCACGATCAGCACGCCGCGCGCGGCCGCGAGCAGGGCGACGACGTGCGGGTCCTGCTTCATGCTCGCGACCGCCTGGACCGCAGCATCGACCTTGCGCTGCGCCGCCTCCGCCGCCGCGGAGGGGTGTGGATCAGGCGGGTTGACACTCGGGGCAAGCTCTTGCGCCGGTGCGAGCCGCGGTTGCGCCGCCCCGATCAGCAGCGCGCACGCGAGCCCGGCGATCACTCGCGTGCACGACTCGTCTCCGTGGTGCATGTGGCCTCCGGAAAAAAAGGCTCCTGCCAGGCCAATGCTTGGCCCGCGCCGGGGTTCCATTCCACGGAGGGGCGACACTACCCGGACACCGCTATGCTAGGCAGTGTCAAACCCAGCCACTGGCGTTCATGGCCAATCACGTCCGGGATCTCCCGCAGCTTTCCTTGTCGCTCATCACGCGGCTCCGATTGCTCCTGTTCGGGCACGAGGATCTCGCGGGGATCATTTTCTGGGCGGCGTTGACGGGCTTTCTCGGAGCGCTCGCGAGTGTCGCCTTCCGCGAGGGGTCACGGCTGCTCGAGCGGCTCTTCACCGGTCAGAACACGCCCGGTCTCGTCGACGCGGCGATCGAGCTCGTCTGGTGGCACCGCATGGTGATCCCGGTCGCCGGGGGCGTGCTCGCCGGGTTGATCCTGCACTGGGCGGGGCGCGTGCTCACCGTGCCGCGAGCGGTGGACTACATGGAGGCGGTGCTGGTCGGAGACGGCCGCATCGGCTTCCGCACGACAGTCTTGAGCAGTCTCTCCTCGCTCTGCTCGATCTCCTCCGGTGGGTCGATCGGACGCGAAGGTCCGATGGTGCAGCTCGCCGCGATGATCGGCTCGAAGATCGGCGCGCTTGCGCGCGCGTCGATTCCACGCCAGCGACTGATGGTCGCGTGCGGCGCCGCAGCCGGTATCGCGGCGGCGTACAACGCGCCGATCTCGGGGGCGCTGTTCGTCTCCGAGATCGTGCTCGGCAACACCGCCATGGAGAGCTTCGGTCCGCTCGTCGTCGCCTCCGTCATCTCGAGCGCGACGATTCACCGCCTCTGGGAGTACGGCCCGCTGTTCGTCGTGCCGCACGTGCACTTCGCCTCGAACATCGAGCTCGTCTTCTTCATCCTGCTCGGCGTGCTGCTCGGACATCTCGCGCCGCCGTTCTTGAACTTCGTGGACTTCGTGAAATCGCGCTTCGTGCGCCTGCATTGGCCGCCCTACTGGCAGCTCGGGCTCGGCGGAGTGGTGGTCGGTGCGATCTCCATCTTCGTGCCACAGGTCTGGGGCAACGGTTACAGCGTCGTCGGGGACATCCTGCAGGACAAGCTCTTCGGAGGCTGGCTGCTCACGGTCCTCGCGGCCAAGGTCCTGGCGACCGCGGCGACCGTCGGCTCGGGCGCCGTCGGGGGTATCTTCACCCCGACGCTGTTCATCGGCTGCGCGATCGGCGCTGCGGTCGGGGAGATCACCCACGTCGCGTTCCCGACGATCACCTCCGTGCCCGCGGCGTATGCGCTGATTGGAATGGGCGGGTTTCTCGCGGCGACGACCCATGCACCGCTCACCTCGATCCTCATGATCTTCGAGATGACCGGCGACTACGACATCGTCCTACCGCTCATGCTCGCGTGCGTCTCGGCACACTACACCGCGAAGGTGTACCGCCACGGCGAATCGGTTTATCACGCCTCGCTTGCGCGCGCGGCGGCCGCCGCGGCGCCGGACGACTGGCGCCTGCGCACCGTGGAGCCGCTCGTGAAGCCTCCGGCGGCCATGATCCCGCGCACCACGACCGTGCGGGAGATGCTCGAGCAGTTGCCGACCCGTCCCCTCGAGCGCGTCTATGTCGTCGATGGCGATCAACTCATCGCGTGGCTCGATCCGCGACGCGTGCTCGAGCAGGTGCATCAGGGTACGATCGACGGCGAGACGGCCGTCGAGCACGTCGCGCACCCGGTGAGCTTTGCGCTCTCCCCCGAGATGGCGCTCGGCACGGCCCTCGACGGATTCCTGCGCGAGCAGGCGACCGTGTTGCCGGTGACGCTCGGAACGTGGCGCAACTCGCTGGTGGGGGAGGTCTCGCGGCGCGACGTGCTGCTCGCGATTCAAGACCGGCTGACGTTTCCGAAGTGAGGCACGGGCAAGGCCACGCCCGACCGGGCGTGGGCGGCTCCCCGGTGCCTTACCGCGCGTACTCCTGGCGCAGGATCGCGGCGCCGGCGACGAGCGCCTGGAGCTTTCCGAAGGCCACCTCGCGCGGCAGGTATTTCATCCCGCAGTCCGGGGCGAGAATGACGCGCTCGGGCGGTACGTAGCGCAGCGCGCGGCGCACGCGCTCGGCGACGGTCTGCGGTGATTCCACCTGCAGGTCCGACAGATCGAGCGCGCCCACCATGATCTGCTTTCCCTCGAGCCCGGCGAGCACGCCGCAGTCGAGTTTCGACTGGGCCGTCTCGATGGAGATTTGCGCGCACCGGCAGCTGGCGAGCTCGGGCAGGAAGGAGTAACCCGAGGGGCGCTCGTGGATGATCGCGGCGTAGCCGAAGCAGATGTGCACGGCGGTCGTGCCGGAGATGCCCTCGAGCGCGCGGTTGAGCGCCTGCAGGCCGAACTGCCGGGCCTTCTCCGGACGCGCCTGCATGTACGGCTCGTCGATCTGCACGATGTCGGCGCCGGCCGCGAAGAGGTCCCGGATCTCCTCGTTCACCGCCGCGGCGTAGTCCATCGCCGCCGCCGCCTCCGTCGGGTAGAAATCGTTCTGCGCCTGCTGCGTCATCGTGAACGGCCCGGGCACGGTCATCTTGACCGTCCGGCGGGTGTGGCGCTTGAGGAAGCGCAGATCGTCGAGCTGCACGGGGTGCTTGCGCCGGATCCGTCCGACGATGCGCGGCACGGGATTCGGATGACCGGATCGATCGAGCGCTTGGCCGGGGTTGTCGATGTCCACACCCTCGAGCGCCGTCGCGAAGCGGTTGGAGTAGCTCTCGCGGCGGATCTCCCCGTCCGTCACGATATCGATGCCCGCGGCTTCCTGGGCTTGGATCGCGAGCAGGGTGGCATCGTCCTGCGCCTCGGCGAGGAACGGCTGCGGGATGCGCCAGAGGCTCTGCACGCGTACGCGCGGCGGAAAGCGGCCGGCAAGCTTGGGGCGATCGATGAGCCAGTCGGGTTGCGGGTAGCTACCGACGAGGGTCGTGGGGAACAGCATCCCTTCGCCTCAGGCGGCGATTCGCTCAGGCGAAGACGCCGTACTCCACCTGCAGGATCTGGCCCGTGCTGGTGTCGACCAGAATGGCGTCATCGTCGTCGCGCACCCACTCGTACCCGACGGGCGGCACTTGCAGGCCAAAGAGCCAGTAGTCGCCGATCAGGTACTCCGCGGCCCAGTACGCGGGCGGCAGGATCTGTCCATACGTCCAATGCTCCGCGACCCAGCCGGGCGGACGGACATAGGGGCCGATCCGGTAGCTGCGCGTCGCCTGGAAGTTGTGCTGGTACTTGGACCGGTCGACGGTCGCCGGTCGGGAATTCCAGCCCTTCGGAGCCGCCACGCGGTGATATCGGGTGGGACCTGGAGCCGGCTGGGCGTGGGGCGCCGCAGGCCGCCCCGCGCCAGGACGTCCGTGCTCGGCAGCGCCGCGCTCGGGCGGGGCCGCCAACACCGATCCTGCTGCGAAAAGGGCAACGGCGAGGGAAAGACCGAGCCTCGATACCGCCTTCATGGGCGTCTCCCTGGGGGTTTTCGGGCGGCGATGCTAGCAGGATTTGCCGTCGCCCGCACACGGCGGTCAGCTCGGGTTCTCGAGGCTGAACGCGGCGTTCTCGTCGTCGTAGGCGAACGCCTCGGCGTAGCGCCCCCAGCTGATGATGGTGCGCAGCGTCTGCTCGGCCTGCTCCTCGCCCATGTAGTCCTCGAGCTCGTCGAAGAAGCGGCTCTTGCGCGCTCCGTGGCTCGGGCGCTCATCGAGCACCCGCCGGATGTGCGCGGCGAGCGGCACGTAGGAGAGGAGCTGGCGGGCGAAGATCTTCTTGCGCTCATCGAGCGAGGCGTTGGCGAAGGCGAGGCCCAGGTCCGTGAGCTTGATGTCCCCGCCTGCCATCTCGGCGAGGCGCATCATCTGCAGCACTTCGGCGACCGGGAACAGCTCGTCGATCTCCATCTGCAGGTCCGAGGCGATCTTCGGGAGGTCCGCCGTGCCGTTGAAGGGCGGCGCGGCGACCGTCTCGATGAGCCCGGCGAGCAGGTTCGAGCCGACGCGCGGGAGCACGGTCCCGATCCCGAGACCGGGCATCCGATCGCTGCGCGCCGCATGCGCGTCCGCGGGTTTGGCAGTCATCTCGACGTAGATGCGCTCGACGAGCGCGCGGAAGCTCGGGTCGAGGCGGTTGCGCGGCTGGGGCAGGGGGACGCGGATCTCGGTGAGGATGCGGCCCGGGTTGCTCGCGAACACGAGGATCCGGTCGCACATCAGCACCGCCTCCTCGATGTTGTGGGTGACGAGCACGACACCCTTGATGGGCATGCGCCCTTCGGTCCAGAGGTCGAGAAAATCCGTGCGCAGCGTCTCGGCGGTGAGCACATCGAGCGCGGAGAACGCCTCGTCCATCAGCAGAATGTTCGGGTGCACCACGAGCGCGCGCGCAAAGCCGACGCGCTGGCGCATGCCGCCCGAGAGCTCGCGCGGGTAGGCCGACTCGAACCCGTCGAGCCCGATCAAGTCGATCGCCGCGAGCGAGCGGCGCCGGATCTCCGGGCCCGGCACGCGCAGCGCCTCGAGGCCGAGCGCGACGTTCTCGTAGACGGTGAGCCAGGGGAAGATCGCGAAGCTCTGGAACACCATCGCGATCCCCAAGGCGGGGCCGCTGATCGGCTCGCCGAGATACATGAGCGTGCCGCCGCTCGGCTCGGAAAGTCCCGCAATGAGCCGCAGCAAGGTGGACTTGCCCGAGCCCGAGCGGCCGAGAATGCCGACGATCTCGCCCCCCGCGACCTCGAGATTGACCCCCTTGAGCACGATGAGCTCCCCCTCGCCATCGGGTCGCGGGAACGCCTTGCTCACGTCGGCGACTTGCAGCAGAGGAGTGGAGAGGTTCATGGGACCGTACGGCGACTCACCCGAGGCGGAATCTGCGCTCGGCGTAATAATACAGCGGCCGCCAGAAGAGCCGATTGATGGTGACGACGAACAGGCTCATGGTGACGATCCCGAGCACGATGCGGTGGAAGTCCCCGGCCGCCGTGGCATCGAAGATATACGCGCCGAGTCCATGCGCGCGCACCTGGGTGCTGCCCCAGCTTTCCACTTCGGCGACCACCGAGGCGTTCCACGATCCGCCCGAAGCCGTGATCGCCCCCGTCACGTAATAGGGGAAGACGCCGGGGATCGCGACGCGGGTCCACCAGAGCCAGCCGCGGACGTTGAAGTTCTGTGCCGCATAGCGCAGCTCGCCCGGGATGGCGGAAGCCCCCGCGATCACATTGAAGAGGATGTACCACTGCGTGCCGAGGATCATGAGCGGGCTCAGCCAGATATCGGGATTGAGCCGCCAGGCGACGATCACGTACACCGTGAATGGGAAGAGCAGATTGTTCGGGAAGGCGGCCAGGAACTGCGCGATCGGCTGCACGATGGCCATGAGACGCGGCTGCAGGCCCACCCACACACCGATCGGCACCCAGATGAGACTCGCGAGCGCAATGAGGATGATCACGCGCAGCATCGTGAGGAACGCGAGCCCGCAAACCTCGAGCACCTCGTGGAGCGTCGTGCCGGCGATGAGCGTGCGCACGATGTGCCAGAGCCCGAACGCCAGGATCGCGGTGACCGCGGCGATCCAGCCCCAGTCCTTCCAGTTCCTCCGGTGTTCCAGGGTGGACGCGTGCGACCGCGATGCGCTCCGCCCGATCGGCATGGCCCAGCTCGTCCAGCGCACCCCGGCATAAAAGGTATCGGTGACCGTCGAGATCAGGCGCGAGCGCTGCATGACGGTGAGCGCCCAGGAGCGGGGGGGGCGGGCGCTCGGGTCCTGCTCGTACCGCAGCCGATCGATCCACGCGACCAGGGGACGGAAGATGAGCTGATCGTAGAGGAGAATCACGACGGACATCGCCGCGATCGCCCAGCCGATCGCGCCGAGGTTGCGGCGCTCGATGGCGGTTGCGATGTAGGTGCCAATGCCGGGCAGCGCGACCGAGGTGTGACCCACCTGGAACGCCTCGGAGGCGACGACGAAGAACCAGCCGCCGGACATCGACATCATCGTGTTCCAGATCAAACCCGGCAGCGCGAAGGGCACCTCCATCTGCCAGAACTTCATCCAGGGGGAGAGGTGAAAGGAATCGGCGGCCTCGATCAGCTCGACCGGCACGGTGCGCAGCGACTGGTAGAAGCTGAACGCCATGTTCCACGCCTGGCTCGTGAAGATGACGAAGATCGCGGCGAACTCGGCCCCGAGCACACGCCCCGGCACGAGCGACATGAAGAAGACGAGCGTGATCGAGAGGAAACCAAAAATCGGCACCGACTGCAGGATGTCCAGAATTGGCACGAGCAGCTTGCCGGCGCGCGCACTCTTTGCCGCCCAGGTGGCATAGGTGAAGGTGAACACGAGCGAGAGGAACAACGCCGCGAACATGCGCAGTGTCGTGCGCGCGGCATAGAAGGGCAGGTGGATGGGATCGAGCGAGAGCGGCGTCGCCTGCAGTCTCGAGAGCGGCTCAAACAGGCCCCGGCTCGCCTCGCCGAGGAAGACGATGAGCCCGAACACGATGATGAGGGCGACGGCGTCCCAGCGCGTGACCAGCTCGCGGGCGAACCCGAAAGCGTCGGTCCTCTTCGTGAGTGTTTCCGGTTCTTCGAGCACGATCGGGCTGCCGGCCGCCAAAACGTGGCGCGCATTGGAACATTACATAAGGGCGTCGCGCTACCCCGCGACGATGTCGGGGTGCTTAGCAGAACGATTCACGCATCGGTGTGCCCACCGTGAACCGGCTCCGCAGAACGTGACACGCTTCTCGAATTTCCCTGTCACATGCCCCAGGCATGATGCGGTAAGCTCTCTCTGCCGCGAGGAAGACGGCCCGGCGAACAACAAGGGGTCTGAACGAATGAAAAACAACCCTGGGGCGCTCGCGCTGTACGCGAGCGTCAAGGCAGCGAACGACGACGAATTCGGCAGCACTCTTCGCACCGAGCACCAAGGTCCAACAGAAGGCGGCGCGCGCCATTCCAGCAGCGGCTGGGATCCCTTCGAGGTCTGGCGTACGCGCATCAAGTCGAGGCGAGTTTTCGATGCGCTCGAGACGCAAGTCGCAAGCCCCTAGCAGCCGCGCTGGCGAAGCGTCCTAAGTTCCGTTCACCCGTCCGGCGCGCCAGGTAAATCGGGCCGTCGCAAGATAGTTCCAGAGGGTGCCCACCAGAATCCCTGCAGCGGCAGAGAGCGCCCACTGCCCCTTGCGGGAGAATGCGTACGCCGCCACGCCGATATTGGCGAGCGCCCCGAGGCTGCAGACGAGGTAGAAGCTCACGAGCCCGCGCAGCAAGCCCAATCCGCGCAAGCGCGTATCGCGATACGTGAAGAAGTTGTTCAGGAAAAAGTTGGACGTCATCGCGGCCCAGGCCGCCACTGCCTGGCCGGCAGCAAAGGGCGCCCGGACGCTCAGATAGAGCACGCTCAGAACCGCGTAGTGCACTGCAACACCGGTACCTCCAACCAGCGCGAAGAACAAGAGGCGCGGTGGAATAAAACGCCCGAAGCGCTTGTCCGCAACCAGCATCAGGTACTCCCACACGACGAGCGAGTCGAGCTTGCTCTCGCCGCTCACTCTCTGTCCGAACACGTACGGAATTTCGGCATAGCGCAACGGGCGCCCCGCCGAGGCGAACAGATCGAGTAGGATCTTGTAGCCGTAGCCTGAGAGTCTCTTCGCCACCTCGCGGATCAAGTGACTCTTCACCACGAAATAGCCGCTCATCGGATCGCGCAGGTCCGCGGGCGCGAGTCCCCGCGCGAGGGCGGTCGCGAAGTGGCTCATGCGCTTGCGCTGCCGGCTCCACTCGCCGGTGCCCCCACCCTCGGCATAGCGGCTCCCGATCGCAACATCGAGGTCGCGCGAGCGTGCCTCTGCGACGAGCGTCGGGAGAATCGTCTCGTCGTGCTGCAGGTCCGCATCCATCACGGCGAGCAAGGGCGCCGATGAGCTGAGCGCGCCCTCGACGACCGCACTCGATAGTCCGCGCCGGCCGATCCGCTGGATGCAGCGCACCCGCCCGTCCCGCTGCGCGAGTTCCCGCACCGCATCTGCGGTGCCATCCGGGGAGTCGTCGTCGACGAAGATGATCTCCCAGTCCTCGGCGCCCAAGCTTCGGGCAATCCGCGTGTAGAGCTCGCGGACGTTGCCCGCCTCGGAGAAGGTGGGGACGATGATGGAGATCTCAGGCATACACGGGCGCCATTCTGCACGAAGACGCCAGGCAGACGCGAAATTCAACCCTGAGTCTCCGCTGGTCCGAGGAAGGCGAGGCAGGTCAGGTGCGTGAGGCTGGTGACCGCTCCCGTCGTCTACGCGGTGCACCCCTCACGTCATCGATCCATGGCGTCCCCAAGGGGATTCGAACCCCTGTTACCGCCGTGAAAGGGCGATGTCCTAGGCCTCTAGACGATGGGGACGCAAAAGACGCCGGGGTGCGCACCGTTGCGACCCAGGGAACGGCGGCGCCGAGATACCCCTACCGAGGAGGTCGCAAGGGTACACGCCTCGTATGAACGACACAAATGTCCGCTCGGCAGGCGACCCGTGGACGGGCGCTCCAGTCAGCGTGCCGTGACCACTGCGGTCCGGTCACATTGCACAGCAGATCCCGCACGCACGCTCTCCGACAGCGAGTCCTACTGGACGGTCGCGCTCTCGACGCTCGTCTGTGCGCTCTGCGTCCCATCCGAGGCATACGCTGCGACTGCGAAGTACCACGTCCCCGCAGAGAGCCCGGAGACCGTGTAGCTCGTCTGCGAGGGACTCGTGAGCTGGACGCTTTGAGAAAGACTACTGGCGCTCGCGCCGTAGTAGACGTAATAGCCCGCGAGGTCCGTCAGGGACGTGCCGTTGGTATTGGTCGTCGGTGCAGCCCACGTGAGCGTCGCACTGCCGGTCTGCGGAGGCGGCGTGGCGGCCGCATTCACGCTGATGGAGAAGGCGGGGAGGGCAGCGCTCGCTGTCCCGTCGCTCACGCTGACCACGATCCCGCTATAGGCTCCGACCTGCGCGCTCGTGGGCGTGCCGCTCAACAAACCCGTCGCAATACTGAAGCTCGCCCACGCCGGCATGTTTTCAACGGAGAACGAAAGGGCTGCGCCGGTCGGACCACTCGCCGTCGGCTGAAAGGAATACGCCGATCCCGCCGTGACGCTCGTGGCCGGACTGCCCGAGATCGTCGGAGGAGCGCTGGTCGAGGCGGCCGCGGTCACCTGGATGGAAAAGGGCGTCAGCGAGGCGCTCGCATACTGGTTCTGCGCGCTGATGACTATTGCTGAGAACGTGCCGACATTCGAGGCGGCGGGCGTCCCGCTCAACTCGCCGGTCGTCGCGCTGAAGCTCGCCCAAGATGGCTTGTTCGAGATGGAGAACGTGAGGTTCTCATCGGCCCTGCCGGAGACTGTCGGCGTGAAGCTGTACGAGGCGTCCGCGACCACGCTCGTCGGAGGCGAGCCGGAGATCGTTAGTTTGGGATTGGGATGGCCTCTCGAATGGTCATCTGGATATCCGGCGAATGCCGTTGCAGCGCAGGTAAAGAACACAACCCCGATCGCAAGCGCCCGAGCGATCCTAGCGCGGTAGAACATGATTCCTCCCCGGATGTAGCGTTGATCCACACGCGAGGGCGGAAGACCGCGATCGGCATCGCTCGATGATGCGCGACCAGCTGACGAGTTACGGCGAATTCGCGTCCTTCAAATTCGCCGGCAGCCCCGCTGACTCGAGACTTCGAAAAAGCTCGGAGCCCGGAAGCTTTGCGTCGCCACCTCACGGCGGCTTTGCCCTTGCCTCACCGAGAGTACAGCGCTTCAGATCGAGTCTGGCAACATGTCTTAGAGAAGAGACGGCGCGTTGAAGAAATGACAGCGGCTCGAGACGCGCACGTATGTTTGAAACACGTCGTTGAAGCATTTGCTTGGGAATCTCCCGCGCTTCGCGGATGTGCCGATCGATATGATTTTCACGGTACCTGTTGGCGATCGGCGACAGCACGACGACACAAAAACGAGCGTGGTCTGTCGCGCGATGGCGACGACTTGCAGAAGTTGATGCGACACTCCAATGATATGCGCGTTTCGGCGCGATAAGATTTGCGTTGCACGAGGCAAACCCGCTGCGAGGCGGGGACGCAAAGCCTCCGGTCTCGAGTTGCAAGGCTTGAGATAGCGGGGTTGCCGGCGGGCCACTCGAAGGTAGAAGCTCGTCGTCCTCCCCGTTCTCAACTCCAGATCCAGGATCTCAAGTCCGGAGTGTTCGAGATTCGGTGCTTGGATTTGTCGCGTCTGGTGCAGGATTAAGGGAGGATTTCAGTGGCACGCCACGCTTGCAGCGGCATCGTGAATGCCGGCGGTTTTCTGCTGTGCGCGCTCATGATCATCATAGCGGCAGGCTGTGGTAGTCGTGGCATCGCGTCCAATCCGGCTGATCCAGCACCCGCCGAGGCTTCGACGGCCGGCAACTCCGAGTCGAGCTCGACGTCCTCCATCTCGAGTTCGAGTTCCAGCTCGAGCGAATCGGAGAGCGCGAGTTCGAGCTCATCGAGTTCGAGCTCGGATTCCAGCTCCAGCGCCTCCAGCTCGAGCTCGCACTCCAGCGCCAGCTCATCCAGCTCGAGCTCGCACTCCAGCGCCAGCTCATCCAGTTCGAGCTCGGATTCCAGCTCCAGCTCATCCAGTTCGAGCTCGCATTCCAGCTCCAGCTCATCCAGCTCCAGCTCATCCAGCTCCAGCTCATCCAGCTCGAGTTCATCCAGCTCGAGTTCATCCAGCTCGAGCACGAGTTCTTCCTCCTCCTCTTCAAGCTCGTCGAGTTCGAGTTCCTCCGCTCCCGCGACGGGCTCCGTTACGCTGAACTGGACGGAGCCGACAACGAACACAAACGGCACTGCGCTCACTGACCTCGCCGGCTACACGATTGAGTACGGCACTAGCGCATCGTCGCTCAGTGAAGTGATCAACATTGACAGTCCCACGACGACGAGCACCGTGGTAGGGAACCTCACGCCCGGGACGTGGTACTTCGCCATTTCGGCATATGCGAGCGATGGCTCACAGAGCGCTTTCTCCAGTACCGTGAGCACCACTATCAACTGACATTTGACGAAACGTCGAGTGGGTTATTCACCGTGTCAGTCGGGACACTTGGCGAAGAGGGCACAGGCCCTGTCGCACATCGGCGACGAGTTGCAGAACGTGAAGTAAGACCCTAGTTATAGCCGAGCTTCGGCGTTATAAGACTGACGTGCACGAGGCAAACCCGCCGCGAGGCGGGGACGCAAAGCCTCCGGTCTCGGGCGGCAGGGCTTGAGATAGCGGGGTTGCCGGCGGGCCGGTCGGAAGAATCTGCGAGCCCTCCGTCTTCCGCTGTCCTCCCTCGGATGCGAACGCCTCGGGCCCGGCGTGTCGGTTGCCACTCGTTTGGTTTCTTTGCGCGAGGAGAATTGCATGGGGCGGGACGCCTTCAGGGACACACTCAATGTCGGGAGTTTCCTCCTGTGCGGGCTGATGCTCGCCGTGGCTTCAGGCTGCGGGGGTGATGGAGACTCCTCGAGCGGTCAGGACCCTTCGAGCTCTACGACGGCATCTTCGATCCCCAGCTCGAGCACCTCATCCTCCAGCTCGAACGCCTCGTCCTCTAGCTCCAGCTCGAGCTCCTCCGCAAGCAGCGGGTCGGTGACGTTGACCTGGATCGAGCCCACGACCAACACCAACGGTACCGCGCTCACGGATCTCGCGGGCTACACCATCGAGTACGGTACGAGTGCAGCAGAGCTCGATGAGGTCGCGAACATCGACGGCCCCTCGACCACAACCTATACCGTGAGCGGCCTCGCCGCGGGTACGTGGTACTTCGCTATCTCCGCAAATGCCAGTGACGGCACGCAGAGTGGGCTCTCCGGCGTGGTGAACGCAACGGTGCGATGATTACCGCAAGTCCGATCGACCTTAGACGTTCGGTATCGGTAACCGTCGCCGGCCCCGGAAGAGGGCGAAACCGAGCAGACCCGCGCCAAAGAGAGCGAACGTCGTGGGTTCGGGGACTTCAGCCACCAGAGTGTCGCCCGACTGCTGACCCGAATCACCCGCGTCGAACACGAACTGATCGAGAACCCCGAGATCCCAAGCGCCACTGATCGGCGAGCTGGAGAACACCGGGCCTTCGATGAGACTGCTGAACGGGGCAGGATTCTGGTCGAGGAATTGCGCCAGGACGTTCACATCCGACAGGCTCTCCGTGGCGG
>Ga0335074_10011086_pt1 | contig 12606 bp, 11 predicted proteins | sample Lox_Sample_23_FD_206715 | JGI IMG/M metagenome (GOLD analysis project Ga0335074, IMG submission 206715) | Soil microbial communities from Loxahatchee National Wildlife Refuge, Florida, United States - Lox_Sample_2.3 | ecosystem: Environmental > Terrestrial > Soil > Wetlands | place: USA...
TACTTCGCGAAACCCCTCTAAGAGCATCTCATTGTAGCGGGCGTCATAGCGACAGGTGCGGCGTTCCGATTACAAGTAGTCATCGGCGCGGTCTCGGCGCGGCTTACGAGCGGGCTGCGCTCCGGCCGGGATACTTGACCGCGCAGAACGATCAGACAGCCAGGTGGGGTGCAGCCGGGCGAGGGGCGGCCAGCTGACGGCCGGCCGGCTGACAGGAGGCGGGGCGCGGAGTGACGCGGAGCAGGCGGTACGACAAGGATGTTCTCGCGCCCCCATCGCGCCGGCCCGCGCCGCCACCGCGAATCGCCGCGGAGCAGGGCCTCGTTGTCGAGGACAGCGCTGCCGAGTTCTGCGGCGCGATCGTCGGATGGGAAAAGGACGCGGTCACGCTCGAGGACCGGTTCGGCAAGCGCCGGGTCTTTCCGCTGACCGGGACGTTCTTGCTGGAGGGCAAACGGGTGCAGCTCATCCGACCCGCTGCCGGCACTCACAGCCAGCCTGCCGCCAGGACGGCTTCTGGCTCTATTGCCGGGCCGCCGAGCCGGGCCAGGGTCGCGCGCGCCAGTCGGATCTACGTCGAGGGACGGCACGACGCCGAGCTGGTCGAGCGAGTCTGGGGTGACGACCTGCGGGAGGCCGGGGTCGTCGTCGAGTTTCTGAACGGTATCGACGACCTGCCGGCGATCGTGACCGAGTTCGCCCCGGATGACAGCCGGCGCTTGGGCGTGCTGGTCGACCACCTGGTCGATGGCTCCAAGGAAAGCCGGATCGCTGCCCGGGTGAGCTCCGGCCATGTCCGCATCGTCGGTCACCCGTTCGTCGACGTCTGGGCAGCGGTGAAGCCCGCCGTTCTCGGCATCGAGCGCTGGCCCAACGTCCCGCGTGGCGTTCCCTGGAAGGAAGGTGTCCTCGCCGCCATCGGCTGGCCGCCGGACGCGGCAGTCGGCTGGCGGCGCATCCTGAGCCGGGTTCACTCGTACGCTGACCTGGAGCCGGCCTTCCTCGGCCGGGTTGAGGAACTGATCGACTTCGTGACGGCGCCGGGCAGCCGCTAACCCGGCCCGCACGGTCCTGACCAGCGGAGGAAGTAGTGGCCTACGACGAGGATCTGGCCTGGAGCATCCGGGAACTGCTCCGTGAGGAGCGAGCGCTGACCGAGCAGAAGATGTTCGGCGGCCTCGCGTTCCTGGTGAACGGGAACATGGCAGTGGCGGCCAGCCGTCAGGGCGGCATCCTGGTGCGGGTCGATCCCGCCGATAACGATGAACTCCTTGCAGCCGGGGTGGCGGAGCCCATGGTCATGGGCGGGCGCAGCATGGAGGGCTGGTTGTGGGTCGCCCCAGAGCATCTGGACAGCGCTGGGCAGCTCGCAAGCTGGGTGCAGCGGGGCGCTGAGCATGCGCGCTCGCTTCCGGCGAAGCAGCCGAAGAAGCGGAAACGGTCGAGCACACCGGACTGAGGAAAATCGCACGCGAGATAGTTCCGGATGTAGATCGTCCGTAATAACGTCTACCGTGCGAGACATGGCTGCTAACGAATACCCGTGGGAACCGCCTCTAGCTGGCACCGAGGTCGAGCACCTCACCGGCGCGCTTGACCGGCTGCGCACCACCTTCCGATGGAAGGCAGACGACCTCGACCAGACCGGGCTGCAGACCCGGATCGGCGCATCCGCGCTGACTATCGGCGGTCTGCTCAAGCACCTCGCTGCGTGCGAGGACTACATGTTCACCACCAAGCTGGCCGGCCAGCCCATGGGCGCGCCGTGGGATGCTCTGGGCTCGGACGGCAGTAACGACTGGGAGTTCACATCGGCCGCCGCCGACAGCCCCGCCGAGCTGTACTCGCTGTATGACGGCGCCGTCCAGCGCTCGCGAGCCAGGCTCACCGCTGCCCTGCGGAGCGCCGGGCTCGACCAGCTCGTGCATGCCTCCTCCGCAGACGGCGAGCACGCCAGCCTGCGCCGCCTGGTCTGCGATCTGATCGAGGAGTACGGCCGCCACACCGGTCATGCGGACCTGCTCCGCGAGGCAGTCGACGGACGGGTCGGCGAGGACCCGCCGGGTGGATGGCAGCCGCGGTCAGGAAGCTGGGCGATGGCCGGCTGACTGCGCCGGTCCCGCTGCCTGTGCTGGTCGAAATGACTGTGCCGGTCGAAATGACTGTGCCGGTCGAAATGACTGTGCCGGTCGTGCTGACCGGCCGCGTCCGGGTCGCCCGCTACCCGGACGCGGTGCCTGGGCATGATGCAAGCATGAGCGTTATCAAGATCAATGCGATTTCAGTGCCAGCCGAGAGCGGTGACGAGCTGGCGCACAGGTTCGCTGCCAGGGCGGGTGCGGTCGACAACGCCGACGGCTTCGAGGGGTTCGAGCTGTTGAAGCCAACCGACGGGCGCACTATCTGGCTGGTGGTCACCCGCTGGCGGGATGACGCGTCCTTCGATGCGTGGCTGACATCGTCCGCCTTCGTCGAGGGCCACGCGCATGTGGCGGGTCAGGGCAGCGCAGCTCAAGGGCAGGCCGGCCACGGTCACGGCGCTGGTCACGGTCACGGCGCTGGTCACGAGCACGGCGCTGGTCACGAGCACGGCGCAGCACACGGCCACGGTGCAGCACACGGCCACGGTGCGGGTGGCGAGCAAGCCAGGCCGCCGGTCGGTACGAGCAGCGAGTTGTGGTCGTTCGAGATCGCGGGCGGCTCTGGCCGCTGAGGCTCGACCGGTCGGAGCTCAGTCGGTCAGGGCACTGTCCGGCAGGGCACTGTCCGGCAGGGCACTGTCCGGCAGCCCGGTGTCCAGCGCACTGTCCGGCTGCCCCGTATCCGGAGGTCCCGTGCTCGGCTGCATTGCGTCCGGCAGGCCCAGCGCCTCGCGGAGCGTCGGGTCATCCACTGTCGCGAGCACCCGCCAGTCCTCGCTCGCGCCGAGGATCTTCTCCGCGCCGAAGATCAGGTCGTACGCGCCGTCTCCTGCCGCCGGCGGCTGCTGGCCAGCGGCCAGGCCCTTGGCGGCCCGCAGCAGGAGATGGCGCATCCGCGTGATGGCCAGGTCAGTCGAGCCGAGGCGTTCCTGCGTGCGGTCGTAGATAGGCCCCATCGACTCCGTCACCATGAAGTCCTGGCTGACGAAGTCCGCGACTCCGCTGAACGTAGCGGTGCGCTGAACGTCGCGGTCGATCTGGAAATCGTTGTCCATCGTGTACCAGCGCGGGATGATCCCGTCCCGGTGGCCGCTGCTGATAGGGGTGGTGAACGGCGCCACGGAGAACAGGTTGGCGCCACCGTAGCCGCGCACGTTGGCCGGCGCGGTGGTGGCGAAGGTGTAGCGCGCGGTGTGGTGGTCATCCAGCGGCACGAACATGCCGTGCCGCTGGTTCCACGGAATGCTCGCGACGAGAGTGGAGTACGGGAGGATGTAGGCCGTCACCCGGACGTGGGTGTGGCCGCCCGGCGTCGTGCGGATGCCCGCGTACCGGTAGCCGTACCAGGTCTCCTCGAGTTCGAGCCGCGGCGCCCGGTCGTGTCGCCAGAACTTCCACGACATCGCGTTGGACGGGTAGCCGGGCTTGTCCGAGCCATCGTCCGGGATGTCGTCGATGCCGTTCCACTGGTGCAGGTGCGAGATGTGCGCGGTATCGATATTCCCTTCCATCGCCTGCACCCAGTTGCAGTCAGTGAGCTGCTTGGTAGCTGACCAGGCAGCCGGCTCGAGCTTCTCGGTGCCGAAGTCCCGGAAGGGGGTCATGCTCGCTTGCGGACCCAGGTAGGCCCACACGATCCCGCCGGATTCGTGCGTCGGGTACGCCCTGATCCGCACCTTGTCGCAGAACGGCTCTGGCTCGCTCGGCATGTCCACGCACCGGCCGTTCGCGTCGAACGCCCAGCCGTGGTAGACGCACCGGATGGCGTTGTCCTCGTTGCGGCCGAAGTACAGCGACGCGCCGCGGTGCGGGCAGTTCTCCTGCACGAGACCGATCCGGCCGGATGCGTCGCGGTAGGCGACCAGGCTCTCGCCCAGCAACCGGACCCGTGCGGGCACGCCGCCCGGCTCGGCAATCTCCGCCGACAGGCACGCGGGCGTCCAGTAGCGGCGCAGCAGGTCGCCCATGAGTGTGCCGGGACCGACTCGCGTCAGGATCTCGTTGTCTTCCCTGGAGAGCACAATTACCTCCCTGCGGCAGACGGGCGCGCGGCGGACCGCTTCTAAGCTGTCACGCCCGAATGCAGTCGGCCACCCCGATTCCGGCTGGTAGGAGGGTCACGCCTTAATCCGGCTGGGCTGCGTTCACGTCATCGGCGACGACTGCGTGTACGCCAGGCAACTCGGCCAGCGCGGCCGCGAGGTCGTTGACTGAGCCGCGGCCGTGAACATGCAGCTGGACCTCGACCTCGGAGCCGGGCGCGCTGTCTGGAGTGGTTGCCGGGTGCCCGACTGTTTCAGTCGATACCTGCTCCACGGCGAACCCTCTGGCGGTCGTGAGGCTGAGTATCTCGCGCAGGATGCCGCGGCCGTCCGGATAGCGGACCAGCAGCCGGGAGATCGCGGTGCTAGAGGTGGGCAGTCGCCTGGTCAGCAGCGGGAAGCCCAGCGCCACCAGCAGGTACGCCGCGGTCGCCACCGAGGCGAGCACCGGCAGGCCGGCGCCGGCGGCCGCTCCGATCGCCGCCGTCACCCAGACGGCCGCGGCGGTGGTGAGCCCGCGCACCGCGTCCTGCCGGACGAAGATCAGTCCGGCGCCGAGGAATCCGACGCCGGTGACAATCTGCGCGGCGACCCTGGACGGGTCGACAACGATCCGGCCAGGCGCAAGCACATCGTTGAAGCCGTACTTGCTGATCAGCATGAACAGTGCAGCGCCCGCCCCGACCAGGGTCTGGGTTCGCAATCCAGCGCGCTTCTGCCGGAACTCGCGCTCCAGGCCGATGATGGCGGACAGCAGCAGTGCCAGCCCGAACTCGCCTACCTGCAGCAGCCCCTCGATGTTGGGGGTGCCCTCAGCGACGACCCTGCTCAGCGCTGCCATGCGGTCCTCCGCGGGATCCGGGGGTCATCCCCTCGGGTGGCACCTTCAGCCCGGCTAGGCCCGCCGGGTGGCGAGGAAGACCGGGATGGTGCGCTGTGTCCGCTGCTGATACTCGGCGTACGGCGGATAGGCCGCCACGGCCCGCTCCCACCACTGCTCTCGCTCGGCACCGGACAGCTCGCGGACTTCGGCGTCGAAGGGCTCCGGGCCGTCCTGGATCCGGACCTCGTCTGGGTGTGCCCTGAGGTTGTAGTACCAGACCGGGTGGTCAGGTGCGCCGCCCTTAGACGCCACCAGCGCGTACTCGCCGTCGTGCTCGACCCGCATCAGTGCCATCTTGCGGATCTTGCCGCTCTTGTTGCCACGTGTCGTCACGATCACCACGGGCAGCCCGGTGTCGCGCAGCGTATTCGCCCGCTCGCCGCCGGAGGCCTCGTACTCCGCGACCTGGTCGCGCACCCACTGCGCCGGGCTCGGTACGTACTCACCGTCGAGACTCATGGTCCCGACCCTAACGCCGACCATTTCGACGAAGACGCGGGGCTCACGTATGGCCTCAAGTCTTCGCTCTGACTGTTCGCGCCCGGCTGACTACTCCCGTTCAAACACAGCCGTCAGCGACGCACCCAGGTACGGCACGACGCCGTGGCGGCGCCGGATCATGTCCGCGACCACGCCGGTCCAGCCGGTCTGGTGCGAGGCGCCGAGACCGGCCCCGGTGTCGCCGTTGAAGTACTCGCTGAAGACGATGTTGTCGCGCCAGTTCGGGTCGTCGCGCAGCAGCACCGCCTGGCCGAAGCACGGCCGGTGCCCGTCCGGGCCAGTAGTGAAGATCGAGATGAGCCGGTCCTGCAGGTCCTCGGCGATCTTCGACAGCGGCAGCTGGCGGCCTGACCCGGTCGGGTACTCGACGGTGAAATCGTCGCCGAAGAACATGTGATAGCGCTCCAGCACACTCACGACCAGGTAGTTCACCGGGAACCAGATCGGGCCGCGCCAGTTGGAGTTCCCGCCGAATAGCGGCGTCGTCGACTCGGCCGGCTCGTAGTCGATGCTGGCCGAGTAGCCCTCGATGTCGATGGTGTACGGGTGGTCGCGGTGCCAGGCCGACAGCGCGCGCAGCCCGTGCGGAGACAGGAACTCCGCCTCGTCGAACAGCACGCGAAGCAGCCGCCGCAGGCGCTCAGGCCCGGCCAGGCTGAGCAGCAACCGCCGGTGGCCGGCCGCACCCTGCAGCAGCCCGCTGCCGGCCAGCTGGTCCGGCGACATCAGCTGCTGATCGGTGAGCAGCGCCGCGAAGCGCTTGCGCACAGCCATGGCCACGTCGATGGTCTGCTGGTCGACAACGCTCATGGCGAGTGCGGGCACGACGGCCACGATCGAGCGCACCTTCAGCGGGATCTTGTCCCCGGCCGGAGTGATCAGCCGGTCGTAGTACAGCCCGTCCGTGTCGTCCCACAGACCGCGGTCGTCGAGCGCCTGCCGGATGGCGGCGAAGTGCTCGAGGAACTTCAGCACGATGTCGGTGCTGGCCCGGTGGCCGGTCCGGTGCAGGATCTCTGCCATCGACATCATGGCCATGGCGTAGAAAGCCATCCAGCCGGTCGCGTCGGCCTGCTCCAGGATGCCGCCGACTGGCAGATGCGATCGGTCGATCGGGCCGATGTTGTCCAGGCCGAGGAAGCCGCCCTCGAACAGGTTGTTGCCCTCGGCGTCCTCCCGGTTCACCCACCAGGTGAAGTTGATCAGCAGCTTGTCGAAGACCCGGCTGAGGAAGTCGAGATCCCGGCTGCCGTCCACGGCGAAAACCTCGAGCGCCGCCCAGGCCTGCACCGGCGGGTTCACGTCGCCGAAGTCCCACTCGTACGCGGGCAGCGCGCCGCCGGGATGCTGGAACCACTCCCGGCACAGCAGGATGAGCTGGTACTTGGCGAACGCCGGGTCGACATGTGCCAGCGCCACGCAGTGGAACGCCAGGTCCCAGGCAGCGAACCAGGGGTACTCCCACTTGTCCGGCATCGACATGACGTCGAACGCGTCGAAGCCGCGCCAGCGGGCGTTGCGCCCGCCCAGCCGGGACGCGGGCGGCGGCGGCTGCGCCGGGTCGCCGTCCAGCCAGCGGCTGACGTCGTAGTAATACAGCTGCTTCGACCACAGCATCCCGCTGAAGCCCTGCCGCATCACCGTCGCCTCGTCCGCGCTCGCCGCGGCCGGGGTCAGCTCGGAGTAGAACTCGTCCGCCTCCGCGCGCCGCTGCGCCATCACGGCGTCGTAGTGTGCGCCAAACGGCTCACTAGTGCTGGTAGCTCGCAGTCGCAGGCGCAATTCCGCTGTGGCGCCAGCGGCGACGGTGAGCTTGTACCAGGCGGCGCACTTGGTCCCCCGCTGCTGCGGGTTGACGGTGGGCGCACCGCTGACGACATGGTCGTTGATTCCGTCTTTAGGAAACGGGTGCGTCTCGGGCGACTCGAACAGCCTCGCTACGTTGGTCTCGTTCTCGCAGAACAACAGCTCCGGCAGTCCGCCGTCCGGCCCGGGTGCGGCGAGGAGTTCCATCGGCCCGACGAACGGGTGGGTGAGCGTCGCCCGCGCCCAGTCGCTGGCGGCCCCCTGGTTGGCGGGACTGCCGCTGCCGGGCTCCGCGGCCGCGAGCTCAGGCTTGTCCGCGGCCTCGTCCCAGGACCAGGTGTTGCGGAACCAGGCCGTCGGCAGCAGGTGCAGCTCCGCCGGGTCCGGGCCCGCGTTCGTCACCTCGATCGTCATGAGGATGTCGTCCGGCCCGGCCTTCGCGTAGCGAACCTCGGTGATCCAGTATCGGTTCCCGGCGAAGGCGCCGGTGTCGGCCAGCTCGTACTCGGGCATCAGCCGGGAGCGTGCCCCGTTTCCGTTAATAAGGTCTTCATACGGGAATCGCCCCTGCGGGTAGTGGTACCGCCACCGATTCCAGACGTGGCTCGGGACGGCGTCCAGATACCACCAGTACTCCTTCACGTCCTCGCCGTGATTGCCCTGCGCGCCGGTAAGGCCGAACGCCCGCTCCTTGAGGATCGGGTCCTGCCCGTTCCACAGCGCGAGCGCCAGGCAGAGACGCTGCTCGATGTCGCAGAAGCCAGCCAGGCCGTCTTCGCCCCAGCGGTAGGCGCGGGAGCGCGCGTGATCGTGGGGCAGGTAGGTCCAGGCCTCGCCGTCCGGGCTGTAGTCCTCGCGCACCGTGCCCCACTGGCGCTCGCTGACGTAGGGACCCCAGCGGTACCAGTCGCCCGCCTGCCGCAGCCCCTCCTCGAGCCGCCCGAAGCCGGCCACTCGCTCGCTTTCCGCGCCCATCTGCGCTGCGCCCGCCTCTCGACGACTCGGTGTCAATCCGGCAGATGACCCCGGACCGCGGGGTCGTGGCCACTATAAGAGCGGCCCGTGGCGCCGGCCGGAGTAGGCTCGCATGCCGATGGCCGAGGTGATCACCAGCGCGGCGAACCCGCTGGTCAAGCGCGTGCGACAGCTCGCGGACCGTAAGTACAGACGACGTGCGGGCGCGTTCGTCGTGCAGGGCATCCAGCCGGTGTGGCAGGCGGTCGAGGCCGGGGCTGACGTCGAGGTGCTGATCGTCGCGCCGGAACTGCTGCGGCACGCCGGGGCGATCTCGATGGTGGCAGCGCAGGAGGCCGCCGGAGTGCGGGTGGCGCGCCTGTCCGGCGAGCTGTTCGGCCGGATCACGGACCGGGAAGGGCCGTCGGGGCTGGCCGCCATCGTGGCGACGCCCTCGCTGCGCTCGCTCGGCGAACTCGGGGTCACGCCCGACTCCCTGTTCGTGGCATTGCACTCGGCCGGCAACCCCGGCAACCTGGGCACGATCATCAGGACCGCGAGCGCGGTCGGCGCGGCCGGAGTGATCCTCATCGGGCCGTCCGCCGATCCGTACGACCCCGCCGCGGTGAAGGCGAGCATGGGAGCGCTGTTCACGGTGCCCGTGGTGGCGGTGGCGTCTGACGCAGAGCTCCTGGACTGGGCGCGCGCCAGCGCTGCGCGGATCGTTGCGACGTCCGGTCGCGCGATCCTCAGCTGCTGGGACGCGGACCTGTCGCTGCCGCTCGCGGTGCTCCTCGGCAGCGAGGGCGCCGGGCTGCCTGACGACCTACTGGACGCGGCCGACGTGCGCGTGGCGATCCCGATGACCGGCACCGCCGAGTCGCTCAACCTCGCCGTGGCGGCCGGGGTCCTGCTGTACGAGGTGCGCCGCCGGACCGGACTGCCCGGCTGACTCTCAGCAGCGCAACCCTGAGCGACGCTGGGCCGGATCAGGGTGAGGACGGGGGTTCTTCCCGATGCGGCGGGCGCTTGCCCGCCGGGACACTGACTCACGCGGGGGCTCGCGGTAGGCGCGGGCTGGCTTGTCCGCGCGACGAGGGAAGGGATACCGCCAACATGGACGCGCTCATCGAACTGAGAGCGGTCAGCAAGCAATACGACAACGACGGGGCATATGCGGTCGAGGACGTCACCCTGGACGTCGCTGCCGGCGAGTCAGTGGCCATCATGGGGCCGTCCGGCAGCGGGAAGTCCACGCTGCTGAACCTCATCGCCGGCCTGGACCGGCCGACAACCGGGACGGTGACAGTCGCTGGCCAGCGGATCGATGCGCTCAGCGAGACGAGCCTGGCGCGCTACCGGCGGCAGCGAGTGGGGATCATCTTCCAGTTCTTCAACCTGCTCGACGACCTGACCGTGGCCGACAACGTGCTGCTGCCTGCGCAGCTCGCGGGCGTATCCCGGACGACTGCCCGCCGTCATGCGGATGACCTGCTCGAGCGGCTGAAGATCAGCGAGTACAAGCAGGCGTACCCGGCGCGGCTCTCCGGCGGTGAGCGACAGCGCGTAGCTATCGCCCGCGCCCTGGTGAACTCGCCGGAGCTACTGCTTGCCGACGAGCCGACCGGCGCGCTCGATACCACCACGGGTGAGGAGATCGGCGCACTGCTGCGCGAGCTGAATCATGCCGGGCAGAGCATGATCATGGTCACCCACAACCCGGACCTGGCGAGGCGGTACGCCAGCAGGACCATCGAGATCGTGGACGGGCGCGTCACCGGCGACGCGGCGGACATCCGCCGCGCCGCGGCGGATGTCTGCCACGGGGGCGGGATCGCGTCCGCCGGCACCGGCTCAGCAGGAGCGGCCGAGATCGGAGCGCGGCCGTGACTGCGCGTCCGGTTCTTCGCGCTGCCTCGGGCGGCGTGACGCGGCATCGGGCGCAGACCTTTGTCATCTTTATGGTGCTGGCGGTCTCGACCGCATCCGCGACGCTCGGGCTAGCGCTGCTCGCTGCGGCCAGCGGTCCGTTCAACCACGCGTTCACCGCTCAGCGCGGTGCGGACGCTGCTGTCGCCGTCAGCACGGCGCGTACGACCACCGAGCAGCTGGCTAGTACCCGCCGCGCGGCCGGAGTGACCGCAGCATACGGCCCCTTCAGCGCGACAACCGTGACCCTGAACAGCCACGGCATCGTGCTCCCGGCGGTGCGGCTGGTTGGCCGCGCCGCACCGGGCGGGCCACTGGATGATCTCAGCCTGGTGACGGGTCACTGGCCGACACGCCGCAACCAGATCGTGCTATCGGAGGGCCTGGGCTTCTTTCCTGGCACTAACAGCACGCTGACGGTGACCACGGCGCCGGGGAAGCCACAGCTCGCAGTGGTTGGCATCGCCAACTCGATCACGAATACCGCCGGCGCCTGGGTCTTGCCAAGCGAGCTCGCATCGCTGCGGTCCGCGGGCGCGCCCGCCCAGGCCGAGATGCTGTACCGGTTCTCGTCCGCCGGGACGAACGGGCAGGTGCACCGGGACGTGACCGCGCTATCCGCAGCGCTGCCGGCCGGTGCGGTCGTCGGGTACTCCTCCTGGCTCAGCGCCAGGCAGCAGGCGAACGGCAACGGCTCGGTCCTTGCGCCGTTCGTCGAGGCGTTCGCGCTGATCGGGCTCTTCCTCTCGGTCCTAATCGTGGCCAACGTGGTGAGCGGCGCAGTAGTGGCCAGCTACCGGCGGATCGGCATCCTGAAGAGCGTCGGCTTCAGCCCGGCGCAGGTCGTGATCGCGTACGTGACAAGAGTCGGCGTACCGGCCGTCATCGGCTGCGTCGTCGGCCTAATCGGCGGCAACTTCCTCGCCATCCCGGTGCTGACGAAGTCCGCGCAGTCCTTCGGCGTCGGGAAGCAGCTGGTTCCGGTGTGGGTCGACGTCGTGACGCCAGTCGTCATGATCGTGCTGGTCGCCATAACGGCGGTGCTGCCGGCTCTGCGCGCTGGGCGAATGTCGGCTGTGCAGGCCATCGCGCTCGGGCATGCGCCGCGCCAGGGCCGCGGCTATGCGGTGCAGCGGCTTGCCAGCCGGCTGGCGCTGCCGCGCCCGGTCAGCATCGGGCTGGCGGCACCGTTCGCCCGGCCGGCCCGTACCGCCGGGACGCTGGCAGCGATCATGTTCGGCGTGACCGCCGTGGTGTTCGCGATCGGGCTCAATTCGACGCTGGCCAAGGCAGAGGAAGGCCAGTCGCTCGCAGCCACGGCGCCAGTGCAGGTCTTCCTTGGCAACGGCAACCCGCAGCCTGGCAGCGGCCCCGACCGGGCCATGCTGGCCGTCATCCGGTCCGAGCCGGGCACGCTCCACTACGTGGCCGCGGAGTCGACGGAACTCACTGCCGTCGGCCTCAGCACGCAGATACAGGCGCAGGCGTTCCGCGGCGAATCGGCCTGGGTCGGTTACGAGCTGATCAGCGGGCGCTGGTTCAGCGGGCCTGACCAGGTCGTCGTCAACACTGCGTACCTGACGCAGACCGGCCTTGCGGTCGGCGACGACACCACCCTGACGGCCGGCGGTTCCCGGTCGGTGACCGCGCGCATCGTCGGCCAGGTGTTCAACCCGGGGAACTCGCCCACCCTGGGCGCGGACTCGCAGACATTCAGCCGCCTCGGCATCAGCCCGGGCATCAACGAATATCTAGTCGGCCTGCGGCCGGGGGTGAGCATTGACTCCTACGTCGCTGCGATCAACACCAAGCTGGGCAGCAAGTACGTCGCAACCGGGCCGGAGGGCGGGCAGTTCTACCTGATCGCCGACTCACTCATCGCGCTGCTGACGCTGATGATGGCGGTCGTGGCCGGGCTCGGCGTGCTCAACACCGTGCTGCTCGGTACCCGGGAGCGCGTGCACGACCTCGGCGTCTTCAAGGCCATGGGGATGACGCCACGGCAGACGATCGCGATGGTCATGTGCTGGGCAGTGGCACCAGCCGTCGCCGCGGCGGTGATCGCCGTTCCAGTCGGGATGGTGCTGCGGTCGGCCACCGCGAGCGCGATGGCGCGCGCGGCGTATACCGCACTGCCGGCTAGCTTCGCCACGGTCTACCGGCCGGCCGAGATTGTCCTGCTCGGGCTGTCCGGGCTCGTCATCGCCGCGGCCGGGGCGCTGCTGCCGGCGGGCTGGGCGGCACGTGCACGGACCGCCGCGGCCCTGCGTGCGGAGTAGTTTGCGTCTCGCTTCATGATCAACGGAGAGCTCGCGTGGCATGGCTCGCCACTCTCTCCGTTGATCATGAT
>Ga0335074_10011087_pt1 | contig 12604 bp, 9 predicted proteins | sample Lox_Sample_23_FD_206715 | JGI IMG/M metagenome (GOLD analysis project Ga0335074, IMG submission 206715) | Soil microbial communities from Loxahatchee National Wildlife Refuge, Florida, United States - Lox_Sample_2.3 | ecosystem: Environmental > Terrestrial > Soil > Wetlands | place: USA: Florida...
TCGAGGAGCACGTGCGTAGCGACCGCAGCGTCAACATGGACATGCTGGTGATGAGCGTCAATTCGGTGAACGTGAATGGAAATCAAGCACACGCGGAAGCGACGTTTAGTCCGAAGCAGGGCGGCACGGGAATGGCGATGACGTATGTTCTTGACCGGCAGGGCAGTGGCTGGATGGTGACCAGCGGCCAGCCGAGCGATGCGCAATTCGCCCATCCGCCGACCGACGGCGTTCACTCGGGAATGCCGCCGAACCCCGGCGAGCCCGCGTTGCCGGATCTCACTGATTTCCTGAAGAACCATCCATCGAACAGCAAGAATTAAGCGAAACGAAAGCGGACTGCGGAGAGGCCACGGGAGTCGAACTCAGGCGACGGCGGCGGCTTGAGCTTCCTCGACGGTTGGAAAGATTCGGAAGAACTGGTTCACCTTCGACATATCCAGCAACGCCTTTACCTGCGTATTCAAGCCAGTGATCGCAAGCGAACGGTTGGCCTTCTGCAGCGCCACTCGCGCGCCGACGAGCGCGCCGAGCCCGGCCGAATCCATGAAGGGCACGCCGCTGAAGTCGATGATGAGCGCGGCGCTGGAATCTTCTCGCACCGCGGTTTGAAAGTTGAAAATGGTGTGGATGGTCAACGGGCCTTTGAGAGTGAGAATCTTTTGGCCGTCGCGCGTTCCTACGGTTGTCATAATCTGCATTTTTTCGCTCGCCATAGGGCGGGATTGTAACGAAAGTGGGTAGCGCGGAGTGTGAATATTCAGTTACAGCGAGATTCCAGTCGAGTTACGGCCGCGAAGGTTCTAGCCGGCGGCGGGCGGAGCTGCTGGATCTGTGGGCTGATAACGGACCAGGAGCAGGGTGATGTCGTCGGCCTGGCTGGCGCCGCGGGTGAATTCGCGCAACGATGCGAGAGCGGCTTGCTGCAGATAGTCGAGACCAGGATGGGCCTGACCCGCGAAAAGCGCGCGAAGGCGGTCGATGCCGTACATCTCTTCTTGCAGATCGACGGCTTCGGTGATGCCGTCGCTAAAGAGAATCAGCGTGTCTTCGGGATACAGCTTCATGCTGGTGACGCGGTAATCAACCTCGGGAAGCAGGCCTACCGGGCACGAACCTTCGGTGAAGGGCTCGGTGGCGGCGCCTTCGCGGAGCAAGAGCGGCGAAGGGTGGCCGGCGTTGATGTATTCGAGAGTGCCGTCGTTGTGGAGGATTCCGAAGAAGACGGTGGCGTAGCGGCCGACTTCGGCATGCTCGCAAAGAAAATTATTGAGGTGGACGAACATCGGCGCGGGGTCGGCACCGAGCATCAGGCCCGAAAGCGCGCCCTGGAGCATGGTGGTGAGGAGCGCGGCGCCGAGGCCTTTGCCGGAAACGTCGGCGATGAGGAACGCAGTGCGGCCGTCCGCCATTTTGAATACGTCAAAATAGTCGCCGCCGACTGCAAGGCAGGGAATGTTGATTCCGGCGACTTTGAGATGCGGGAAATCGCGGAGGCCGCGCGGCAGGAGCGCCTGCTGAATATCGCGCGCGATGTTGACTTCCTGCTCCAGGCGCTGGCGCTGGCGTTCGCGCTCGACCATGCGAGCGTTGTCGAGGATGCTCGCGGCCTGGACGGCGAGCGCGTCGAGAATCTGGCGGTCGAGCTTCGAGAAAGCGGCTCGTCGGCGCGAATCGAGATACAGCGCGCCGAGGAGATCGCCGCCCTTGTGGACGCCCGATTCCGTAGTGTGTGTGCGGCCGCCGGCGTAGAGCGGGATCACGACGACGGCGCGGAGTTGCTGCGAGACGATGCTCTGCGCGGCTTGCAGGCCGCTGTCGGCTTGGGCGAGATCTTCGGTGATGATGCTCGAGCGATGGTCGAGAGCCATGCGGAGCGCCGTCTGGCTCGGCGAAAAACTTTCGGGAGGCAATCGCACGAGGCCCGCACCCCTCGCAAAGCGCGGCAGGAGCTTGCCTGTCTCGCCGGGCTCGAGCAGAAGAGCGCGGTCGGCGTCGGTGACGGCGATGGCGTGATCGAGCACAGTGCTGAGCACGGATTGCAAGGGAAGCGTCGAGTGCAGAAGCATGCTTGCTTCTAGAAGCAGATTGAGTTTGCTCAGACCGGCACCGACGCCCGGTGTTACCTGTGTATCCGGCATTTTGCCGATCAGGGTCATCATGTCGGGAACCGAGGTGCCGTTACCCGAAGAGCGGAAGATGATTTCGTAAGAGTCGGCGAGACCGAAGGAGATCACGTCGCCGTCGCTGAGCATGCGATGGTCGATCTTTTCGCCGTTGACGAACACGCCGAGCTTCTGGCCGCGGTTCTCGACGTAGTAGTGTCCGCCCTCGGAAATGATGGCCGCGCATTGGCGCGAGATGCGGCGGTCGTTCAGCTGAACGTGATTGCCGCCGTCGCTGCCGCGGCCGATCAGGAACGGCGACGCGGCGATGCGGACGATCTGCCGCGACCGATCGGGCGCGATGAGCTCGATGCTTGTGTCTTGCTCGGACATGAGAATGGTCGAACCTTGCCTGAACGCGGGATTGTAACACGCGGCGCGGGAGGTGGCAGCTGTTATCGACGGAAGCCGTGATCCCATTGTGGCGAGCGGATGATTGGACGATCTCCTCTCCCGGGAAGCGCAGCGGGATACTCGCGAGGTGTGCCGCGATTTCGGCCAGGACAGCAGCCATTCCGCGGGTTTGAATTTCGGGGATTGTTTCGTCTATGTCTTGGCTAGCGAGCCGATGTTGTTCAAGAACTAATGATTTACACTGATCCCTCGCCCGTTCTGATCTGACACACGATTACGCTCCGGCAAAGGGCAGTGGCGATAAAATCGCCTGCGGGGGCCTTCCGCTTCGTCATTGTATCCCACTGGTTTCCGTCAGTCGATCTCAGTAGTACTGGTATATAGTTGCGGGCTCCCACGGGATGCAAGATAATAAGCCAGACGTTTTTTCACCGAAGCACATTTAGATAGAGCGGCGTCCGCTATGAATTGCCCACACTGCAGCACGGTGAATCCGGACTACGCCGCATCGTGTTCGCACTGCGGCACTTCTATCGTTGGAGACACCGCGACGGTCCAAATGCAGGTGATGGATACCGCTGCGCTCGCGCCGGGGAGCGACTTTGGCCCTCGGTACCGGATCGAAGCGCTGCTGGGTCAAGGCGGGATGGGCCGCGTTTATAGGGCCTATGACAAGGATATCGACCGCACGGTCGCCATCAAGGTCGTGCGGGAAGGATTCGTGGGCAACGAGGATGCGCTGAGGCGTTTCAAACAAGAACTGAATCTCGCCAGCAAAATCTCTCACAAGCACATTTTACGCATCCACGACATGGGCACCGTCGGAGAAACGCGGTTTATCTCGATGGCCTATGTCGAAGGTCAGGATCTGCATCGAATCCTCGCAGATTATCCGAAGATGACGGTCGAGCGTGCTGTGAATTTTGCTCGGCAGCTCGCCGAAGCTCTTGCCGCAGCCCACACCGAGGGCGTCGTCCACCGGGACCTGAAGCCACAAAACATCCTTGTCGACAAGGACGACCAGGTCTACGTGTCCGATTTCGGGCTCGCGAAATCGTTTGAAGAGGGTGCCATTGGTATGACCCGGACGGGCGTCTTCGTAGGCACGCCACGTTACATGTCCCCGGAGCAAGTGGAGGGCAAGCCTGTCGATCAGCGAAGTGACCTTTACGCATTTGGATTGATCTTGTACGAAATGCTGGCCGGCGACGTCCCATTCATTGGGGAATCAACCCTGAAAGTCATGTACCAGCGCCTTCAGGAGCGGCCTAAGAACCTGAGTGCCGTGAAACCGGGCCTCCCGAACTACCTCGTTCGAATCACGATGCGTTGTCTGGAAAAGGATCCCGCTGATCGCTATCAGAACGCGTATGAAATCCTCGCCGATCTCCAGGGCTCGACATCATCAATTGGCTCGCGCTCTATACAGATCCAGATTCCCCAGTTTGCCGAGCGGCGCTGGGTCTGGGCCGTGGCCGGCGTCGTGCTGCTCGTGGCCCTGGCTTTTGCGATTCCACTCATAAGGCACTTGATTATGGGCAAGGGGGGGACGACTGGTTCGAGCATTTCCGGCATCCCTGCCATCTCACAAGGAAAGTTTGTCGCAATCCTGCCTTTTCGAATACTTGGAGACGATCAATCACTCGGATATGTCGCGGAAGGGCTGAGTGAAGCCCTCCCCGCAAGACTGTTTCAAATACAGGGGCTGAAGCTCGCTTCTTATTCTGCCGTGGCAAAGTTGAACGAGGGCGACCCAATCGAAAAAAAGGCGCGCGAATTGGGCGTGAATCTGGTCATTGACGGCATGATTCAAGGGAGCCCGGACAAAATGGCAATCATCGTCAACGTTCAGAATATTCCGGAAGGGCGCATGGTTTGGAGCGATACGTTTTCGGGAACCGCGCAAGATCTCTTAACGATCGAGGACAAAATATGCGACGCCCTCGTGTCCGCACTGGAATTGAATCCAACCAACGACGAGCGCGCGCGTGCTGGAGAACACGCAACGGAGAATATCGCAGCCTACGACTTGTACTTGAGGGGCCGGAATGCAATGCGCGGGCAGCAGGATCTAAAAAATGTCGATGCAGCCATGAATTTTTTTGACGACGCACTTAAGAAGGATCCCGGTTTTGCGTTGGCGTATGCCGGCCTCGCGGAAGCCAGCTTGGTGATGTATCGGGAGAAAAAGGACGCATTTTGGGCCGAGAAGGCGCTCGCGGCGGCACAGCAAGCAGAGCGGTTGAACGATAATTCGGCGGAGGTGCACTTCGTTCTGGGCCGTGTCTATTCGGTGACCGGAAAATCGGCGGAAGCCATTACGGAGCTGAAGCGCGCGATCGCGATCGAGCCGAATTCGGACGACGGGTATCGTGGGCTGGGCAGTGCTTATCTTGCGCTCGGAGAAAAGGACCAGACAATTCAGGCCTACGAGAAAGCTGTCCAAATCAATCCGTACTACTGGTACAACCACAATCAACTCGGCAACGCCTATTCAAGGTTTGGAGAATATGACAAGGCTCTGGCTGCCTTCCAGCGCGTGACTGAGCTTGAACCGGACAACGCCTTCGGCTATTTGAATCTCGGCGTGGTTTACTTCCAGGAAGGAAAGTACCAGGAAGCGATCCCTTATTTTCAAAAGTCCCTCCAGCTCCAGCCGAACTATCTGACCTATTCGAATTTGGGTTCAGCGTATTTCTACCTGAAGCGTTACAGCGAGTCGGTTCCCATGTTCGAAAAGGCCGTCGAACTGAATCCTAACAACCAGATGTTTATGGGGAACCTGGCTGATTCCTATCGTTGGTCAGGTCAACCTGACAAGGCAAGCGCCACTTATGACAAGGCCATCGCCCTTGCTTTTAAGGACCTCGAAGTGAACCCGAAAAATACAGAAGCATTAGGGGCTCTGGCACTCTATTACGGGAAGAAGGGAAACGCTCCACAGGCTCTCGACTTCATCCGGCGCGCTCGTTCCATCGACATGGCCGATGTGGACCTCATTTACACGGAGGCGGTTGTGTACGCGCTTGCTGGCCGTCCCGAAGACTCACTGAGGTCGCTCCGTGAGGCTTTCCAGAAGGGATATTCAGTGGAAGAGGCGCAAGCCGACCCGGAACTCGCAAAGCTTCAAAATCGGGCAGAGTTTGCCAGGCTGGTAGCGGAATTTAGCAGGAAAAAATAGTACCGGTTATACGGCTTGCCTCAAGCTCCGCCTCCGAATAAATCCGAGCAATCCGACACCCACAAGCCCCATTCCAAGCAAGCCCACGGTGCCCGGCTCGGGCAATTGGGCCGAGGCTGCCGCTACGGTGCCGGCCGCAAATCCGTCCAGTGCGACTTCAAATTGCTCTTGGTAGGAAATCATCCCATCCGTGAAGGAGACAAGGGTCCCGCCACTGCCGTCGCCAGACACGCCACAATCCGCGAATATGGTTACGCCGACTGATTCGCAATTGACGGTACTTGGACTAACCCCTGCGAAATCTATAGTGAGCGAGGCAATGTAATTGCCAACGCCGTCTGTGGTGATGTCGTTCTGGAAAACGCAACTAGGATCAGTAGTCACGATAGGGGTCGCGCTCCCAGCGGGTTGGGACAGCACACAGGCGCTTGTCGCCGGGCTTGAACCCGATGGGCTGGTTATCGTGAAATCGGGCGTGATAATGCCTGCGGGCGCAGCAGGGTCAACCCCGCCTATTCCAACCAACGGGTCACCAGCCGGTACGTCGTCCGCGTAGGACGCAGCTGCCCCCAGCATGAGCAGGAAGACTAAAACCACGACCCTTGCAATGGTAATCCCCGTAACACTCCGCATCAGGAAGCCTCCATGCATCAACGGCTGCTTGAGTGCCTGCAACCCTCATACCAAATGGCATTCGTCCTTGCACACTTCTAAACCCATTATTGTCAATGCATCATTAGACTGCCTATGTGAGTCAATTTGGACAAACGTGCAACTCTTTTCACAGTTCGTTCACAGAAGTATCCCAAACGACATCCTGGGCGAACCAACCGGGTTTCGATTCAGTGCCTCCCCGGCCCGGCAATGCCCTACGCCGACTCGGCCAATAGTGGACCGTTGCTCGAATTTTGTGGCACAAGATCAGAGCGACGCGTGCAACTGCAGTTTCTTGCTTGAATCGCTTGAGCGCATCGGACTCGGCCATCATGCCGGGGCGGACGACCTTGATCGCGACGGCGCGTTCGAGGTCCTTGTCGAATGCCTTGTAGACGCGGCCCATCGCGCCTTGCTCGAACAGAGACACGATGCGGTAACGCGTGCCAAAATCAGTGCCGGCCGCGAGGGTGGTGGTGTCCGTGAATTGAACCGTTTCCGTGCTACCGGAAATCATGCTTCCGCAATGTGAGCAAGATTCAGCGTAGTCCGGGTTTCCGGTGCTGCAGTGAGGGCAATTCATGGCGCTGGCACGGGCCGGAAAAGTGTCTACACCACTCCGCCTCGATCCGCGAATTATGGTGTATCCCGTGCAAAGGCTGCAACTATATTGTGTTCTTGAGCGTACAGACGTTTCAAAGAATCATTAACCGCCAGGAGCAACGCGCTCCGGGAATTTCGACTTTGCGCACCTTCGCAGCCCGGCTACCGGGTCGCCTGCAACACCCACTCCGATGTGGTTTCGACGAATTGGAAGCCGTAGCGCTGCCACGGTGCGCCGCGGGATTCACAGCGAACGGCCTTCGCGCGGCCGGCAAAGCGATCGCCTTCGGCGGACACAAAAACTTCCACGACGTCTCCCTGATTGAGCGACGCCATGCATCCGGCAAGAAAGCCTGCGGGGCTCACGTTCTCGGTGACGGTTGGGTGCTCGAAGGGTTTGCCTGCGGAATCGATCCCTCGCAGCTTCAGGACGACGCGCATTTTCACGCGCACGTGCGCGCGACGTTCGGGCTGATTCGTCTGCAACGATTCGGCGATTCTTTTCTTGAGCTCCTTGTAATCGACCGGCTTTTCGAAAAATGCGGTCGCGCCCAAGCCTTCGCAATGCTTCTGGTACTTGGCCGCCGACTCGCCGGTGATGACGAGGATGGGGATGCGCGAGGTGTAACTCAGCGTGTGCAGCGTGTGGCAGAGCTCGAAGCCCGAGAGCCGCGGCATCATCAGGTCGAGCAGGATGGCTGCGGGCTTGTGCTCGAGCGCCAAGCCGAGCGCTTCCTCGGGGTCTTCCGTCTCCAAAATTTCGTAGCTGTCGTTCAGGCGCATCTTGTGAAGACTGCGCATGTCCGCGTCGTCATCGACGATCAATATCTTCGGCATTGTTGGGGCCCTCGATTCAACTTTTCGTCTTTCGTAAGCTGCTGAGTTTCACTTTCAGGAAACGGGCGTCACGACTGAAACATCCAGCGCCTCCCGAATCTTTCGCGCCAAACTCTCCCGAGTGAATGGCTTCTGCAGGAAGAGGCTGCCTGGCTCGAGAATTTCTTTTTCGCCGACCCGCTGGCCGGTGTAGCCCGACATGAACACGATCTTCACGTCCGGGCGCTTCAGCTTGAGCTGGTCCGCCAGGACGCGCCCGCTGATTCCGGGCATCACCACGTCGGTAAGGAGCACGTGGATTTCGTTAGTCGTTTGGTCGCTGAGGCGCAACGCTTCGTTGCCATCACACGCTTCGAGAACGCGATATCCGTACATCTCGAGCAGATGGCGGGTCAGAGCGCGCAGCGTGTCTTCATCCTCGGCCAGGAGAATCGTTTCTGTCCCGCGAAGTTCTTCCGGACGATCCGGCCCGATGGTTTTCGTCACGACCGTGTTTTGACCGACGCACGGAAGGTAGATGTGGAACGTCGTGCCTTTGCCGCGAGTGCTGGCGACGTCGATATATCCGCCGCTCTGCTTCACGACGCCGTAGACCAACGATAGCCCGAGGCCCGTTCCTTTGCCTTTTTCCTTGGTCGTGAAAAACGGTTCGAAGATTCTCTGTTGGGTCGCCGTGTCCATTCCGATGCCGTTGTCGCTCACCTTGAGCAGGACGTAGGAGCCGGGCAGGACGGGATAGGCGTAGCGCCGCGCAAACTTGTCGTCGATTTCGAAGTTGGCGGTTTCGATTACCACCCTGCCGCCCTCGGGCATCGCGTCGCGCGCATTCACGACGAGATTCATGATCACCTGCTCGATTTGTCCTTGATCGGCGCGGATTCTTCCGAGCGCCGGATCGAGACTTGTGAGCAGCTCGATGTCTTCGCCAATCAGGCGGCGCAGCATCTTTTCGGTGTCGGAGACGACGGCGTTGAGAACCAGAACTTTCGGCTCCATCACCTGCTGCCGGCTGAACGCAAGAAGTTGTTTGGTGAGCGACGAAGCGCGGCCGCCCGCCTTGATGATTTGATCGACCGGGGCGCGCATCGAGTCGGTTTCCGAAATGCGCTCCTGGAGAATTTCCGCGTAGCCGATGATCACGCCGAGCAGATTGTTGAAATCGTGCGCCACGCCGCCCGACAGACGGCCGATCGCGTCCATCTTCTGCGACTGTCGCAGCTGTTCTTCGAGCCTCCTGCGCTCGCTGATATCGCGATTCACGATGACGAGATTTTCTACCTCGCCCTTGGCGTTTATGACGGGGCTGGCCGTCGATTCGAGAGATACCCAGCTGCCATCCTTGTGGCGCATTCGGTATTCGATTCTGCGCCCCACGCCCGTGCGCCGCGCGTCGGCTGCTGCAGCCACCACAATCTGCTGGTCGTCGGGATGCACTTGTTCGAAAGCCGAAGTTGCTTCGAGGTCCTGTGCCGAGTAGCCCAGGATTCGCTGATAGGACGGGCTGTTGTAGATGCGCTTACCGTTGGCGTCGACGACAGCGATCATGTCGACCACGTTCTCGCTGATCAGCTGGAAGAACTGTTCACGCTCAAGCAATCGCCGGCGCATTCGCGAGATCTGCAGCTGCTGATAGACGACGTATAGATCGAACACCAGCACAAGGCCGATCAGGCCGCGGACCGCGAAGAGAAGGTCCGACCGTTCGATTTCACCGGAATGCGGATGGAGAACGCCGAGGACAAAGGAAGTTAATCCGGCAGTGAGCAGCAGCGTCACCGCAATCGCCGCCCATGAAAGGGACCACTCACGCCTCTCGATCTGGCGCATGTGGGCGGCGTTCGGTACGGTTGCTTTGGGTACAGCGCTCATTGCAGCTCCGGAAGTCACGCCAGGGAAGGCCGGACCGGTACACGCGTGCTACCTCTTTATGGTAGAGGATATCGACCGGATTAAGATTTTTTTCACTGGGAGTGTAGCTGAGTCAGTAAATACACGGAACGTTAGGCATCCCGTTTTGAAACTACTGTCTTTCGGTACAGTGTCCGGGATTTCGAGGGAGATCGCTTTAGGAGGAAGAACACCGCGGGCGGAGGATTGCGGCTCCGCCCGCGACAGTCGAGTGCGCAGTTACTTGGTATAGACGCTCGTCATGTCGAAATTGCCCATTCCGCTTTCGACGTGAGTGACGTCCGTCAGCGTATTCCCGTCGGCGCTGACCGTGTACGTGTCCTTGATCTTGACGTCGCTGCCCTGGAAGCTCGTCTTTGAGTCGACCACCAGCGCACCGCCGTCCCACTGAGCCGTGCCGGTCACCTGGCTGCCGCCCATTCCCGGCCACGTAGCGGGCTGGCCGTCCGTGGTGAGCGACTCGGTGTAAGCGGTGTCGCCCATCATGCCGCCCTTTTGGTCGACCGCGATCTTGATTGAGGAGCCGTCCTGGGTGATCGTGTCCACCTGGCTTGCCGGAGGCTGCATCTGGCCGAACTTGCTCTGGGCTGGATCGAGTTTCCACGTACCGCTGAGGTTCGGCTGCGCTCCGCCAGTATGGATCATGGCGGCGGCGCCGGACGAGGCGGCCATCCCTCCGGATGGCGCGGCGTCGGCGACTGCGGCTGCGGAGCCGCCCTTTTCATAGACGTACGTCCGGTCGCCATTCATGTTGGCGGAGGCGATATGTCCCGTCATAGTGAGCGTCGAGCCATCGATTGAGAACGTCATCTTGTCCGTCAGAACCGCGCCCTGAAAGGGAACCGTTTCCAGGACGAACACGGAATTTCCGTCCCATCCGCACTGAATCTTGCTGAGCTTCAGGCCAGGCATGAGTTGCGCCTTCGGATCGTCCGGCGCGAAGGTGACCTCCTTGCCGTCGAGCGTACACGCGCGCGTGTAGTTCTGCGTGCCGCGCGCGCCGACGCTGGTGACGTGCTGCTGGAAATCCGAGCCGTTAATCTGAATCGTGTCCGTCTCGCTTTGCGGCGGCGGGAACTGCCCGAAGCTGCTCTTGGCGTTGTCGAGCGTCCAAGTGCCATTGAAGCTGGCGCCATTTTGCGCCAGGGCGGGCATCGCGAGGGCTGCCGCGCCAAACAAAATCACGAGAAACTTTCGATCCATGAACCACCTCCTGCGTTCCTATACGTGTGCCGTGCGCCGGTTGTTTCAACCAGGGTTTCGACCAAAGGAGCGGCGGGGATTATACACCCCCTGCGCGTCGGCGCGCATATTCGGGGCTCTAGGAATTGAGGTGTTGGCGAAGGATTCCGAGCATGCGGCGGAGCGGTTCGGCAGCGCCCCACAGCAGTTGGTCGCCGACCGTAAACGCGCCGAGGAACTCGGGGCCCAGGTGGAGCTTGTGCAGCCGGCCGATGGGAACGCTTAGCGTGCCCGAAACCGCGGTCGGGGTCAGGCAGCGAAGAGTCGATTCCTTGGTGTTCGGAATCACGCGCACCCATGCGTTCGCGCCGGCGAGGATGCCTTCGATATCGGCGAGCGGAACGTCGCTCTTCAGCTTGATGCACAGGCCCTGGCTGTGGCAGCGCATCGTCCCGACGCGCACGCAGATGCCATCGACCGGCACCGGCGGATCGAGTCCCAGAATCTTGTTGGTTTCGGCGATGCCCTTCCATTCCTCGCGCGTCTGGCCACCGGGCATGTTTTCGGCGATCCAGGGAAGCAGGCTGCCCGCGAGCGGAGCGCCGAACTCTTTCGTCGGCAGGCTGGACGCACGCTGCGCGTCAATCACCATTCGGTCGACTTCAAGCGCGCTGTCGGACGGATGTGCGCGGGTCGGATCGGTGAGGCACTCCATCTGCTTCACCAGTTCGAGCATGGTCGCGGCTCCGGCCCCGGAGGCGGCCTGATAAGTCATCGTAGTGATCCACTCGACGAGACCTGCCTTGAATAGCCCGGCTACCGCCATCAGCATTAGGCTTACGGTGCAGTTTCCACCGGGGAAGGTGCGGATGCCGCGGCGCAGGCCATCCTGAATCACGTCCGCATTTACAGGGTCGAGAATGATCACGGAGTCGGCGGCCATGCGCAGCGCGGAGGCCGCGTCGATCCAGTAGCCTTTCCAGCCATCCTGGCGGAGCGGCGCGTAGACTTCCTTCGTGTAGTCTCCGCCCTGGCAGCTGATCACGATGTCGCAAGCCGCGAGCTCGCGCAAATCACTGGCATTCTTCAGCGGCTCGCCGTTGGCCTCTCGCGGCGCGGCGCCGCCGGCGTTGGACGTGGAGAAAAAGACGGGCTCGATGTTGGTGAAGTCGTTTTCGTCCCGCATCCTTTGCAAGAGCACGCTTCCGACCATCCCCCGCCAGCCGACAATCCCTAGACGCAACACGTTTCTCTCCTTGACCCCCAGTCACAAAATCAAAACGAGCACATTTCAGGCTGGCACAATGCGCCTGAAATTTCAATTTGATGTTATTCGATTCCGGTACGAGCGATCCGAGATGGTCAGCCTGCTTTGCGCTTGGACTTTTTCGCCGACGTTTCCGTCTCGGCAGCTTTCGGCACTGCATGGATGAGTGATTTCCGCTCGGCGCCCGGCCCCGGCTTGGCGGCGAGACTGTTCTTCAGCGCCTGCATCAGGTCGATCACGGGAGCGCGCGCCACGTGCGGCGCCGTGGTGACTTCCATGCCCTGCGCCTTCGCGTCGATCAGCTCCTGCAGCGCCGCCTGATAGGTATCGTGATATTTTTCGGGCCGGAACGGCGCGGCAAGGCTCTTGATCAGTTGTTCGGCCAGCGCGCGCTCTTGTTCCTTCACTTCGACCTTGTCCGTGCCCGCTTCTACCGCCGGGCGAATTTCATTT
>Ga0335074_10011089_pt1 | contig 12604 bp, 12 predicted proteins | sample Lox_Sample_23_FD_206715 | JGI IMG/M metagenome (GOLD analysis project Ga0335074, IMG submission 206715) | Soil microbial communities from Loxahatchee National Wildlife Refuge, Florida, United States - Lox_Sample_2.3 | ecosystem: Environmental > Terrestrial > Soil > Wetlands | place: USA...
ATCGGACTTGCCGCATCCACCTCAGCCGGGCGTTTTGTTCAAGATCGCTCCACGGCGCGACGCACCCTCGCCGTCGCCAGCATCGCGCATGCGCTGCATGACGGCTACACCGACGCGACTTACGTTCTCCTACCGGTTTGGCAAGCCGAGTTCGCCCTGAGTTACGGCGTGTTGGCGCTGTTGCGCGGCCTCTGCGCGGGTGTCATGGCGGTACTACAGGTTCCGGCGGGCCGGCTTGCCGAGAGACTCGGCGGGCGGATGGTCCTCGCCCTTGGTACGGCACTAGCGGCCCTCGGCTTCGCTCTCGCCGGACTCTCGGGTGGTGTGGTCGGGCTCTGTGCCGCACTTGCTCTGGCCGGCGCCGGGTCCAGTACGCAGCACCCGATTGCTTCGGCGGCAGTCTCGCGGGCCTTCGGCGTTTCCGCGCGAGGCCCGCTCGGCACTTACAATTTCGCCGGCGATATGGGGAAGGCGGCGATTCCGCTGCTTACCTCGCTGCTGCTGACGCTGATGACGTGGCGAAGATCACTGTGGGTGTTGGCGCTGGTCGGATTGGTCGTGGCGATACTGGTTGCTTTCCTGCTGCCTCCAATCGTTCAAACGCGGCCGGATGAGAGGTCGCCAGCTGGGAGCGTGGGTGACGGGCGCGGCGGCTTCCTGCTGTTGTTTGCGATCGGCGCGCTCGACACCGGCGTCCGGATGGGGCTGCTGACGTTCCTTCCATTCCTGCTGAAGGCAAAAGGCGCGTCGATGCCAACCGTCGGGCTTGCGCTGGCCCTGGTCTTCACCGGAGGGGCCGGCGGCAAGTTCACGTGCGGCTGGCTGGGAGCGCGGTTCGGCGTGCTGCGAACGGTGCTGCTGACCGAGGGCGGCACTGCGGCATGCATCCTCGCCGTGCTGCTTCTGCCGCTTGGGCTTACGCTGCTGATGCTGCCGCTGCTCGGGGTGATGCTGAACGGCACGTCGTCGGTGCTCTACGGCACGGTGCCGGAACTGGCGCCTGCGCAGCACGCGGAGCGCGCCTTCGCGCTGTTCTACACGGGGACGATCGGATCAGGAGCGATCTGCCCGATACTTTATGGTGTGCTCGGCGATTCGTTGGGTCCCAGTGTGGCCACGGTCGCGACTGCCGCGACGGCGCTCGCTATCTTCCCCCTGGCCTTCGCCTTGGCTCCGTATCTGCCGGAGGATACGGTACGATCGTAGACGAGGTCGGCGGATAGGCAGCTAGGTTTGACCTTGTGTCACGTTACCCCGTGAGCCCGAGAATACCGGTTCGGGGACGGCGACTGCCATCCTGCCAGTGCGCGATTGCTCGGGCGGTATATCTCGACCTTTAGCGGATAGCACTTGGCCTGGCTGTCGGAGTGGCTGGCGCCGCAGTCTCCGCCGGGACACGCCGACAAGGCGGCCAGCAGATCGATCTCGGCGAAGAACTCAATGAAATCACCGGGTCGCACCGGGCTTGCTTTCATGAAGTACTGGTGGGTGTCGCGCGTGTACCCGGTGCACATGAAGACGTTCATCACGTCATGGACGTGAAGCTCGGCTTGCGACAACGGCAGGCTCCGCTCTGCGGCCAGGGCACGCATCAGATTGGAGTGGCAACAGTGGTGATACTCGGTGCCCTTCAACAGGACGTTGGTATAGGGATCGCATCGCGTGCCAATCACGTCGTGCACGCCGGCGCCATCTTCGTCCCATCCGTACCAGTCAAGCGTGTCGTGGGTGATGGTCGCCATCGGACGCAGACTGGGCAGGGTGCTCCATAGCCGGTCGCCGGTACTGACATGCGTCGCGTGCAGTGCTCTTGTCTTTCCGCTGAAGAACCGTTCCGACAGGTCGTGCGCGTTCCATAGATTGAGGTCGCCGACCTGCGGACCCTCGACGCTGACGATGCGGAAGAAATGTCCCGCGGGAACCGTGAATGCCTTCCCGTCGCGGGGCGGAACAATGAGTTCGGACAGCTTCGTCAGCTCAGCGCGCACCGTGCCATAGAAGCCTGCGTCGAAGGCGGGCAGATGCTCGACCGAATAGACGATCACCGCTGTTGCCTTGCGCCTCTCGTCAGCGTCTGGTGGCGGTGTCGTTTGAGCTGACCTGGTCATGCGTTTAGACTCCGGACATAGACGGCGGAATGAATTTGGCCCTACGCTTTCCACCAGCCCCGCTCCGGCCGCGGCAAGCCTAAATTCTCCCGCAAGGTCGTGCCGTTGTAGTCCCGGTGGTATATGCCGCGCCGTTGCAGCTCCGGCACCACGAAACGGACGAAATCCTCGAACGTGCCGGGCGTGTGGGTGCCGCCGACCACGTAGCCGTCGCAGGCACGTTCGACGAACCACTGCTCCATCCTGTCGGCGATTTCCTTCGGGCCGCCGACGATCGCCTCGCGTGCCCGACCGCGGCGGGTGATCTCCAGGAAATCCCGTGGCGTCGGATTCGCTTTGGTTCGTACCACGCGGTCGCGCATCGCCTGCATCCCGCTCATGCTGGCAAGCTCTTCCTCGGTGAAGGGCTCATCCAGGCCCTTCTTCGCAAAGTCGAAGTTCAGCGCCTCGGCGAGGAGGCTGAGCCCGTCCACTTCGCGATAGCCGCAATCGATGACCGCCATCTTGTCCTCGGCTTCGGCGCGCGTGGCCGCGGCAACCGGATAGAGGATCGTGTTCAGCGTCACCGCATCTGGATCGCGCCCATGGCGGGCAATGTCGTCTTTCATGGCCGCATATTCGTGTTTCGCCGAGGCTATATCAGGATATGCGACGAACACCGTCTCGGCCCAGCGGGCGGCGAAGCGCTTGCCGCGGCCGCTCGATCCCGCCTGGATCAGCACCGGATGGCCCTGGGCGGAACGCGGCACGGTGAACGGCCCGCGCGAGCGGAAGAAGCCGCCGGCATGATCCAGGCGGTGCACCTTGTCGGGATGCGCGAACAGACCGGCCGCCTTGTCGATCGCCAGGGCGTCGTCTTCCCAACCGTCCCAATGGCCAAGCACGACCTCCATGAATTCGTCGGCGCGATCGTAGCGAAGGTCGTGCTCCATGTGCTGCGCGAGGCCCATATTTGCGGCCTCGCCATCGTTGACCGAGGTGACGATATTCCAAGCCGCCCGCCCGCCGGTCATAAGATCGACGGTCGCGAATACGCGGGCGACGTGGAACGGTTCATAATAGGTGGTCGAGTAAGTGGAGCCGAGGCCGAGCCTCTCAGTCTTCGCGGCCATCGCCATCAGCACGGTGACCGGATCCATCTTCACACAGCGAATGCCGTTGGCGACCGTGTGGGCGTGGTCGCCGCCCAGCATGTCCGGCATGGCGAGCCGATCGTCGAAGAAGGCGAGCTGAAACTTGCCGGCTTCCAGGATGCGGCCAATGGTTTGGAAATAGTCGGCGGTCAGGAAGTCGGTGCGCGACTCGGGATGGCGCCAGGAACTGGCCAGCGTGGTGCAGTTCTGCGCCTGGAGGAAGCCGACAAGGATCATCTGGCGGTTTCGATCTGTGGGCACGGCCCCCTCCCCTGACCCCTCCCGCAAGGGAAGGGGGAACGTGGTACGCTAGGCGGGGCCAACGTCTCCGGCAAGGAACACGCGATGTCGATCTTCGAGCATGACCTCGACCACACGCCAGCGAATTTCGTGCCGCTGTCGCCGGTCTCGTTCCTGGTGCGTGCGGCGCGAGTCTATCCAAACCGGGTTGCGGTCGTGCATGGTGGGCGTCGCATCACTTATGCCCAGTTCCTCGAGCGTGTCCGCCGGCTGGCCAACGCACTGGCGGGGCTGGGCGTTGGCAAGGGCGACACGGTCGCCGTCATCGCGCCAAACATCCCCGCGCTGCTCGAAGCGCATTACGCGGTGCCGACTCTCGGCGCGGTGCTCTGCCCGATCAACACGCGTCTGGATCCGGTGGCAATCGCTTTCATCCTGCAACACGGGGACGCGAAGATGCTGCTGGCCGATCGCGAACTGAGCCCGGTGGTCGCCAGGGCGCTGGCCCTGTTGCCCACACGCCCGCCGGTGATCGAGATCGACGACCCGGCGGCCGGAAGCGAAGCGCACGTGGGCGACATCGAGTACGAAGCATTCCTCGCCTCCGGCGATCCGGCGCATCCCGTCCGGCTGCCGGACGACGAGTGGCAGGCGATCTCGCTGAATTACACCTCGGGCACTACGGGTGATCCGAAAGGCGTGGTGTTGCACCACCGGGGCGCGTACCTCAATGCCGCCGCCAACGCGTTGGCCTTCGAGCTGTCCCCGCGCAGCGTCTATCTGTGGACGCTGCCGATGTTCCACTGCAACGGCTGGACCTACACCTGGGCGGTGACGGTGGCGGGTGGAACGCATGTCTGCCTGCGCCGGGTCGAGCCGGCCGCGATCTTCCTCGCGATCGCCGAGCATGGCGTGACGCATATGTGCGGCGCGCCGGTGGTGCTGACCATGCTGATCCATGCGCCGGAGACCGCGAAGCGTCGCTTCACCCAAACCGTGCAGGTGGCCACGGGTGGCGCGGCGCCGCCTTCGGCGGTGATCGCCGGAATGGAGGCGATGGGGTTCAGGGTGACGCATCTCTACGGGCTGACCGAGAGCTATGGACCGGCCGCGATTTGCCAGTGGCAACCGGGGCTCGATGGGCTGCCAGCTGACCGAAAGGCCGCCTTCATGGCCCGCCAGGGCGTCGGCCATCCGCTGCTGGAGGAGGCAGCGGTGCTCGATCCCGAGACGCTGATGCCCGTGCCCGCCGATGGGGCGACCATGGGCGAACTGATGCTGCGCTCCAACACCATCATGATGGGGTACTTGAAGAACCCGCCGGCGACCGCCCGAGCTTTTGCCGGCGGATGGTTCCGTACCGGCGACCTGGGGGTTATGCACCCGGACAACTACATCGAGATCAAGGACCGGGCGAAGGACATCATAATTTCGGGCGGAGAGAACATCAGCTCGCTGGAAGTAGAAGAAATACTTTACCGGCATTCCGAGATCATGGAAGCCGCAGTGGTAGCGCATCCTGATGAGTATTGGGGCGAGACACCGCATGCATTCGTTACGCTGAAACCGGGTGCGCAGGAAATCGGGGCGGCGGACGTAATCGCCTGGTGCCGCGCGCATCTGGCGCATTTCAAGTGCCCGCGGCACGTCACCTTCGGACCGCTGCCGAAGACCTCGACCGGCAAGATCCAGAAATTCGAGCTGAGGCGGCGAGCAACGGAGGGTCCGCTCTGACCAGGACCGGCTCGGCCCCTGGGGTTGCATTCCAGTCCCGATCCAGCATCATCCGCGGCGCCGGGTGGCGCACGATAATGCGGAGAAGAACAAATGCTGAAAATCCAGCGTGGCCGTGCCGTCTGCACAGACCAGGGGGATCGTTTCGATTTCTTCAAAGCACGAGGATTGGGTTGTGGCGAGGATTCCCGTGCCAGACTGAGCGATATGGCGTCGGACGACGACACCGCCTCGAAAGCAAAAACTCGAATACTTGCCTGGCCTTTATATCGTTCTAGAACGGGACTATTCCGACTTGTGATCCCTGGCCTGCTGCTGGCTGGCGCCTGTCTTGCCGGCACCCATACCGCCCGTGCAGGTCAGCCCGCCTCCCAGCGGAGCGCGGCCTGGCCAGCGCAGACCGGCCTCGCCTCCTACTACGGATCACGCCACCAGGGGCGTCGGACCGCCAGCGGCGTACGCTTCGACCAGTGGGCGCTGACCGCCGCCCATCCCTGGCTGCCCTTCGGCACGAAGGTGCGGGTCACTGTGGAAACGACTGGCCGTTCCGTTGTGGTGACCATCACCGACCGGCTACCCTCGCGGCGGCGGGTGATCGATTTGTCCACCGCCGCCGCCCGCCTGCTGGGGATCGTCCGTCAGGGGCTGGCGGAGGTATCGCTGACGCCTTCCTGACGCGCAGAGCCGCTAGCTCTAATCTAGCCGTGCCCCGGCGGCCAAGCGTGCAACGCGGCGAACAGAAGCCCCAGCAGCACGACGATCAAGCCGCCTAGCCGGGCCAGCAAGCGGTGCTCGATCAGCGCCATGTCGGCGCGGAGGGTCGCCATGTCGGCGCGCAGGGTCGCCATTTCTGCGCGCAGGCTGGTGCCCAGTTGTGACACCTCGCTACGCAATTCCTGGATCTCAGCCTTCGTCTCAGCGCGCAATTCCTGGATGTCGGCCTTCAGTTCAGCGCGCAATTCCTGGATGTCGGCCTTCAGTTCAGCGCGCAATTCCTTGGTCTCGCCACGCAATTCCCTGATGTCGATCTTCGTGGCCACGTTGTCTTGGATAGCCTCGAGGATGGCGCCGGCGAGCGCTTCGGCCCTGGTGCGCTCGATGCCGGCATCCTCGATGGCGTGCGCCAGGGTTAGCCGATCGGCCATGTGCGGAGTGTGCCGCGGAACATTGCGTGTGTCACGACTGCTCCGCTGACCCGCCCCGCCGCAGCAGGAACAGGGCCTGCTCACCGAACAGGTTGGCGAGAGTGGGGAAGCGGCGCCACGGGGCGCGTCCGCCGCCCTCATCAGCGGCGAGCCACCGCTCGACCGCATAACCCTCAGCCGCGGACAGGTCGAAGAAGTCCCGGATCGTGCACGGATGGATGTTGGGCGTCTCGTACCACGGCCGGTCCCAGGTCGCCGTCATCGGCATCCGCCCAAACCGAAACAACTGCCAGCGGACCAGCCAGTGGCCGAAATTGGGAAAGCTGACGACGGCGCGGGTGCCGATCCGCAGCATCTGGCGCAGCACTTCCAACGGCCGCTCCACCGCCTGCAGGGTGCGCGACAGCACCACGTAGTCGAACAGGTTGTCGGGGTAGTGCGCCAGGTCCACGTCGGCGTCGCCGTGCATCACCGGCAGGCCATGCGCGACGGCACGGGTCACCAGCGCCATGTCGATCTCGATGCCGCGCGCGTCGCAGCCCTTGGTCCGGAACAGGTGGTCGATCAACATGCCGTCGCCGCAACCGATATCCAGCACGCGGGTGTGCGGCTCGATCATGTCGGCGATCAGCCGCAGATCGACCCGCATGTTCTTGGCGACGAAGCGAACCGGGTCGTGGGTGGTCATGGTGAGGAAGGCCAGGGGGCTCTGCCTCCTGAACCCCCGCCAAGGGCAAGCCCTTGGAACCCATCGGTTTTGGTTTGGTCTGAAGGGGGCCCGGCGAAACGGAGCCAGCCCCCTCCACACCAAACCAAGTCCGAGGGGTCGAGGAGACTTGTCCCCTGGCCGGGGATCCAGGGGGGCAGCGCCCCCCTGGTCTCTCTCGCGGCGCCCATCAAAGCCTTGCGTGCACTGCGCAGCCCGCCAGGAAGCCAGCCACTGTTCGATGGAAGTCCGGCTCGTCGAGCAGGAAGGCGTCGTGGCCCTTGTCGGACTCGATCTCCACGAAGCTGACGTTGGCGCCGGCGCGGTTCAGCGCGCGGGCGATTTCGCGACTTTCCCCGGTCGGGAACAGCCAGTCGGAAGTGAACGAGACGAGCAAAAACCGCGTCGTGGTGCCGCGGAAGGCGTTGGCTAGATCGCCATCATGGTCGGCAGCAAGGTCGAAATAATCCATTGCCCGGGTGATCGTAAGATAAGCATTGGCATCGAACCGGCGGACGAAGGTGCTGCCCTGGTGATGCAAATAACTTTCCACCTCAAACATCTCGCCGAACAGGCTGATCGCGTCGCCCGAGTTCTTTGGCGCGGCCTGCAGGCGGCGGCCGAACTTACGGGTCAGCGCCTGCTCAGACAGATAGGTGATATGCGCGCACATCCGCGCCACCGCGAGTCCGCGGGCGGGGACCTTGCCGCTCTGCCAGTAGCGGCCGCCGTCCCAGTCCGGATCGGCAAAGATCGCCTGCCGCCCGACCTCGTGGAACGCGATGTTCTGGGCGGAATGATACGCCGCGCAGGCGATCGGCAGCGCCGCAAACACGGCGTTCGGATAATCGGCAGCCCATTGCAGCACCTGCATCCCACCCATTGAGCCGCCGAGCACCGCGAACAATCGCCCGATGCCCAGACGGTCGATCAGCAGTTTCTGTGCCCGCACCATGTCGCGGATCGTGACCGGCGGAAAATCGGTGCCCCACAGGCTGCCGTCCTCGCGTGTGCTGCGTGGCCCGGTCGAGCCCATGCAGCCGCCCAGCACGTTGGCGCAAATCACGAAGAACCGCCTGGTGTCCACCGGCCGGCCCGGGCCGACCATCATCTCCCACCAGCCTTCCTTGCCGGTGATCGGGTGCTGCTCGGCCACATACTGGTCGCCAGTCAGCGCGTGGCAGACCAGCACCGCGTTGGAGCGCGCGGCATTCAGCTCGCCGTAGGTGCGGTAGGCCACAGCCATTCGCGGCAGGCGCACACCACAGTCGAGCGCCATGCCGTCGTCGAAGATGACATGCTGGTGCGGCATAGCGGTGAGCAGGGCTGTCTGGTCCATCGCCGGCGCAGTTAGGCCGAGCCGGGCGATTGTCGCAACCGGCGGGTTTGCATGCCCGCCCGCTTCGGTTATCTGTTCCGGCCTTCGACCGGCCAGAAAGTGCATGCCTGGGTCCATGCCCCAACCCGCTCCGACCGCCGAGAAAGACCCGCCTGCGCCTGACTCCGCTGAGCCGCACTGGCCTCGCGATCTTGAGGCGCTGCGGGCCGAACTCGACCGCATCGACGATGGGCTGCATGATCTTCTGATGCGCCGGGCCGAGGTGGTGAAACAGGTCGCTGAAGCGAAGAACGGGGTGGCGTTGCGCCCGGGCCGCGAGGCCGCGATCCTGCGCCGGTTGCTGGCGCGCCACGAGGGTGCGTTGCCGCCGCAAGTGGTGGTCCGCATCTGGCGGGAGTTGCTCGCGGGCACCACGGCAATGCAGGGCCCGTTCGTGATCGCGGTATCCGATCGCGATCCGGGCGCCGGCTTCACCCAGGCCGCGCGCGAGCAGTTCGGCGCGCTGACCCCGCTGCGGGTGCACGGCAGCGCCGCCCAGGCCATCGCCGATGTCAGTGCAGGCCGGGCGACAGTGGCCGTGTTGGCGCTGCCCTCGGAGACCGAGGCGCCGCGGGACGCCTGGTGGATGGCGATGTTGCAGAAAGACGAGCCGCGCATCCACGTGGTGGCGCGTTTGCCGTTCTGGACGCGCCGTCCCGAAGGCGCTCCGACCACCCAGGCACTGGTCGTCGCAGCCATCACACCCGATGCGAGCGGCGTGGACCGCTCGCTGCTCGGGCTGGAGTTCGACCTCAACGTGAGCCGCGCGCGGCTGACGGCGGCGCTCGGCAGTGCCGGGTTCAGTCCGGGCCAAATCATCCTTCGCCGCGATCCCGGCGTTCCGGCCGCTCATGCCCTGGTTGAAGTGCAGGGATACGTCACGGACGACGATCCGCGGCTGGCGCGTTTGGGCTCGGTGCTGCGGCCGCCCGTCGTGCTCGGCGCCTTTGCGATGGGAGCGGGGACATGAGCGGACCGCGGCCGCGTCCGGAGATCCTGGAGATCTCGCCGTATGTCGGCGGCGAGTCCACCGTTCCGGGGATCAACCGAGCCTGCAAGCTGTCATCGAACGAAGGCGCCTTCGGCGTACCGCCTGGCGCCCAGGCCGCGTATGCGGCAGTTGCAGGCGAGCTGTTCCGCTATCCCGACGGCGATGCGCGGGAGCTGCGGCAGGCGATCGGCGCGCGCTTCGGGCTGGACCCCCAGCGGATCGTCTGCGGCGCCGGGTCGGACGACCTGATCTACCAGCTCTGCCTTGCCTATGGCGGGCCAGGGCGGGACATCATCATGTCCGAGCACGGCTTCGCCATTTACCAGATTGCCGGGACCTATGCGGGAAGCCGGGTGATCAAGGCGCCTGAGCGGGCGTTGACGGCGGATGTGGACGCGATGCTGGCATCAGTGTCCGCGGCGACGCGGCTGGTGTTTTTGGCGAATCCCAACAACCCGACGGGTAGCATATTGCCGTTTGAAGAAGTGGCTCGGCTGCGCGCCGGGCTGCCGCAGGATGTGCTGCTGGTGCTGGACGCCGCCTATGCCGAGTATGTCGAGCGGCCGGACTACGATCCCGGCATCCGCCTGATGAAGGCCGGCGACAACACGGTGATGACGCGCACCTTCAGCAAGATTTTCGGCCTGGGCGGGATGCGCATCGGCTGGGCCTATGCGCCGCCGGCGGTGATCGACGTGCTGAACCGGGTGCGGGCGCCGTTCAACGTGACTCTTGCATCGCAAGCGGCGGCCATCGCGGCGCTCGCCGAACCGGGCTGGGTAGAGAAGGGCCGCATCCATAATCGTGAGCACCGAGCGCGCCTGACGCACCGGCTGCAGGCTGTGCGGATCAAGGTCTGGCCGAGCGAAGGTAATTTCGTGCTCGCCGACTTCGGCACCGCAGCGCGGGCGCAGGCGGCGGATGCGTTCCTGCGATCGCGGGGGATCATTGTGCGCCCGGTCGGGGCCTATGGGTTGCCGCACTGCCTGCGCATCACCGTCGGCCTTGCCGAGGAGGTCGAACGCGTGATCGAAACGCTGACGCAGTTCATGGCGCGCGGCGATGGTTGAGAAGCCGCTGTTCAACCGCCTGGCGCTGGTCGGGATCGGGCTGATCGGCAGCTCGGTGGCACGGATCGCCCGCGCTCGCGGGGATCTGGCCGCCGAGATCGTGGCAACCGCCCGCACGCAGCAAACGCTCGATCGGGTAGTCGAGCTCGGGATCGTTGATCGGGCGGAGCGCGATGCGGCCCGGGCCGTCGAGGGGGCGGACTGCGTCATGCTGTGCGCGCCGGTCGGTGCCTTTGCGGAACTGGCGGGGGTCATTGCCCCGCACCTGTCGCCGGGATCGATTCTGACGGATGTCGGATCGACCAAGCAGTCGGTAATCCGTGATATAGGGCCGCTGCTGCCGGCAGGGGTGCATTTCGTCCCAGCCCATCCGCTGGCGGGAACGGAATATTCCGGCCCGGACGCCGGATTCGCCGAGCTGTTCGAGGGACGCTGGACGCTGGTCGTGCCGCCCGTGGGGACGGACGAGGCGGCGGTGGAGAAGGTCGCGGAGCTGTGGCGGCGCTGCGGCTCGATGGTCGAGCGGATGGAGCCGGGACATCACGACAAGGTGTTGGCCATCGTGTCGCACCTGCCGCATTTGATCGCTTTCACGATCTGCGGGACCGCCGATGACCTCGCGGATGAGAGCCGGTCGGAAGTGCTGCGGTTCGCGGCAACCGGTTTCCGGGACTTCACCCGGATTGCGGCATCCGATCCCACCATGTGGCGCGATGTGTTTCTGAACAACCGCGAAGCGCTGTTGGAGATGCTGTCGCGGTTCATGGAGGATGCGCAGGCGATGGCGCGCGCTGTGCGCTGGGGCGATGCGGGATACATCGAGGACAAGGTCCAGCGGGGGCGGAAGATCCGGCGCAGTCTGATCGAACTGAAACAGGCCTGACGCGCGGTGCGGCGGCCAGCCCCCTCTCCTTGCGGGAGGAGGTTGGGGGAGGGTGCCGGGCCAGTGGGGCACGACAGCGGTTCACACGCAGTGCGCCCATTATAGCCGGCCCTTGTCATGGGTCGGTCGATGCACTTCCATAGAGGAAAAGTCGAAGGTCTTGACTTATGAGCGGGATGGCCCGGGGCTGCTGCGTGTGGTGGCGGCCGCAAAATCGCGTTTGATGCGGTCGAGGATGACGCGCTTGCGCGCCTGTTCGATTGGCAACGACGGCACCAGATGGTGAGCTTCCGCTTGCTCACGATGCCATGCCGCACAAGCTCGCGGTTGAACACAAGATCCTGGTCCCTTCCCGCTGCGTATTTCGACAGCGCAAGATCGTGCACGTCAATGCAAAGTCCGGTCGCGCCGCCCGTGTTCGGGTTGCTGATCCGAATAATGCGTTGCTCCCACCCTCCCGGAAGCACGGCCGTCTCCGGGCCAATACCGTGCGCGTAATAGCCGTGCGTCTTGTGAAACTGCGAGAGTTCGCCAATGGCGATGTCAATCAGGTCAGCGCGCTCGGGGTGATTGCGTGGATAAACATCCGCTTCGACCGACTGAAACGCAATCTCCGGCAGCTTCATCTTCTGCGCGTGGATTGCCTGGCTGCCGATTACTACGATCTCGGCGTCACCCGAAATTTGACTGGCGGCGCGAATAATATGTTCGAGTTGAGTACGATTCATAAATAGCCTGGCGCTCTGCTTCTGTAAGAATGCCCGCGAAGGGGCTGGACTGCCGCAGGCGAGTCGCCCTCTGTGAGCGCTCCTCCAGGAATTCCGCCACCTGAGCGACGGAGCCGCTCAGGATGTCCTCCCATTCCGAGAATGTCAGCGCCGGGCAGCCGTCCATCTTTTGCCAGCGGCGTAGATTATCCCGCGCTTCGTCCAGCAGGTCGGGGTTGGCCCGCAGCTTCCGCGCAATCAGCCTGTGCATGGCAAGGCTGCGCTCGTCAAGCCGGCTGTGGTCGCTGTAAATACAACCCATGCTCGCATTGTAGCATGACGCAGCGGGGGGCGAAATCGTGTCAACCTCTCGGCTTCGCGAGAAGACTTTCAAACAGCGTGGATGCCCGCCAGACTTCTGCATCGATGGCTGCCGGTCCGCAAGCGAGAGCCCATCCAGTTTGCGGCATAACGCGGGACGACAATGAGGTCATTCCAGGCGCGTTCTC
>Ga0335074_10011090_pt1 | contig 12602 bp, 9 predicted proteins | sample Lox_Sample_23_FD_206715 | JGI IMG/M metagenome (GOLD analysis project Ga0335074, IMG submission 206715) | Soil microbial communities from Loxahatchee National Wildlife Refuge, Florida, United States - Lox_Sample_2.3 | ecosystem: Environmental > Terrestrial > Soil > Wetlands | place: USA: Florida...
TTACGGAAGAGCCGTCAGCGCGGTGTCGTTCGACGAGGATCAAATGCTCGAATCATTCACTGCAATCTTGAATTGCAACTAGCGCTCGATGCGCAGATCACAACGTTAACGTTGGAGGTGACCAAAATGGAGTTTTTACCCTGTTTTTTATGCGCTGCAAAGCTTGAGAGACGAACGGCCAAAACCGGCAAACCGTACTTCATTTGCAATCCTTGCGGTATTCAAATGTTCATTCGCAAGCAACACGGAATCAGACTTTTGGAAAACCTGCTCCGTGATGTCGCAAAGAATGAAATCCCCTTTCGCCAAAGAGGAGAAGAGCTTTACAAAGTCCAGGCTCTTTTGAGCGAAATAAACGGAATGAAACAACAAATCGAACGACTGGAAAGGCAAAAGGGATTCCTCTTTCGCGATCCAGACAAGATCCGTGCTTGCCAGTTATTGAAAGTTAAACTCCGGAATCTATTCAAAGAACTTGAACAACTGGCAAAAGGGGATGCGCAAATCAAAACTCCTTAGCAATTAAACCCCGAAAGTCCTTTCGATTACTCGGGAAAAGATTGCATTCGGAAAGAGGTTAAACGAATATGCAAACGCTTTCGGATGAATTGATGACAGTTTCGGAAATTGCGGCATTCCTCAAAGTGCCTATTTCCTGGGTGTACGAACGCACGCGACGGCGCGATTTTGAACGCATTCCGCACGTTAAATTGGGGAAATACCTGCGCTTTTCATTGCCTGAAATCAAACAATGGCTGCAAAAGCAATATCGGGAGATCTGAATTGCGCTCCTGTTCCACAACGATTAAACTTTCCGCCGACGCAGAACCGGCTGAGCGAGCCTTGAAAGGAGGCAAATTGGCTCGCAAAAAGCACTTTCAGCGCGGTTCTCTTTTCAAACGCGGAAAGAGGAATAAAGTGTGGATAGCAAGATATCGGGAACCGATTATCGGAGAAAGCGGCGAAACTGAATTTGTCCGCCGTTCGGAGATCCTCGGCACTGTTACGGATCTCCCGACTCGACGCGACGCGAAAGAGGTTCTGTCGGACCGGCTTCGCCGCGTCAACAGCGCCGATTACCATCCGCGCTCGTGTTGTTCGTTTCGCTCCTTTGTCAAGGAGTGGGAAGAGCAAGCTCACCCTACTCTTAAATACGCGACGCAAGAGCATTACAAGTACGTGGTCAACTCTCACCTACTGCCGGTTTTCGGAAATGTCCAGTTGCGCTTAATTTCGCGAGAGTCCATTCAGACGTTTCTCGCGGCGAAACTGAAAGAGGGGCTTTCCTGGCGCACCGTCAAGCATCTCCGAACTACGCTCGGCACAATCTTGGGAACAGCGGAATTCTGGGGGTATATCGAAGACAATCCCGTGCGGAAAACCAGACTTCCGCGACGCGGCCTTCAGCCCGAAAAAACGATCTTGACGCCTGAGCAACTGAGTTCCTTGCTGGAAAAGCTGCCGGAACCGTCCAGATCGCTAGTTTGGCTGCTGGTCTTGACCGGCCTACGGATCGGCGAATTGCTGGCCTTGCGCTGGCAAGACATCGATTTGCAGGCTGGACTCCTTCGGGTAAGCCGCACGCTGTACGAAGGGCGTTTCGACGAACCCAAGACTCGTTCCAGCGTTCGCACGGTGCCATTGAGTGCAAAGGGAGTGAAGATCCTAGTGAGTATCAGATCGGGGGCACCGAAGCCGGACGCCCTAGTCTTCTGCTCGAAGAAAGGAACTCCGCTTTGTCGTCGAAATCTCAGGAATCGTCAGCTTGATCCGGTATGCGACGAGTTGAAGATTCCCAAGATCGGCTGGCATTCCTTGCGGCATTCGAACGCGACGCTGCTGGACGCAGTAGGAACTCCGCTTGGCACGGTGCAATCTCTCCTCGGGCACTCTTCCCCAGAGATCACACGAGGGACGTATATTCACTCGTTGCCAGCGGGAGCTAAAGAAGCAGTCCAGAAGGTGGAAGATTTGCTAACTGGACCCAAACGGACCCAAATTGTGGAAATCCACAAAATGGCATCCTCGCTAATCCAATGAGCTGCTTGGGAATAGATGGTCGGGGAGAGAGGATTTGAACCTCCGACCCCCTGGTCCCGAATTCAGTAGAGTCAACAGCTAACTCATTGGTCTGGTATCGCTTACGAATCTTGGGTGCAAACTCAGTTGCACCCATGCACCTATGCAACGAGAACCGTAGTGGTTAGTGGTCCTGGACGGAAAGCTCCGCCCATGCGGCGCCCTTAAGCAATTGTTGTGATGCTGGCGTTCCCTCGGTTTCGAGGATGAGGTGAAGTTACCCTTTCAGTGCCGGAACGTTCTCTAAGGCGCACGGCGCACAGGCTGCCGCTGAGCTGCGAGATCATCCTGGATATTCCGCCACTGGCATTCCGCTAGATGTCTACTCTGACTTTCGCAAGATCGGCGTACATGTCTTCCGCAGGGGCTTGGAGAATTCGAACATTTCCGCGCTGACGCTGACCCCCCCTATGCAGGACCATGCGTTCTTGTTAGTTATTCCGAGGATGTATACAGGCAGAGATCCACCATGGCGCATGAAGGTGCCCCTGCGATCCTCGACCGAAAAGGGCGCGGAGAACCGCGCCCCTTGCCCTAAAGCGTTCGGGTCTGTTGCACGGTTTGCATCACGGAACCCAGACTTCAAGCCAGATCGGGTTGAGGACCAGATTGGTGGCATTCACAGTACCGATGCCCGTCGCGAAGTCCCAACCCACGCCCGCAGTGAAGGCTGGCTGGTATGAATTGTCGGATAGCGAAAGTACTCCTGGGACTCCCGCACTGGCATCAGGGTCGTAGCAGTTGTAAGGGCCGACGCAATCAAGATCGTTGTCGCCCACGGTGACATCGTTGAACGTGCAGGTCAGGGCTGGGCCGCCGACGGCGAAGCTTTGGCAGCTCTTATTGCCGTGCGTGCCGTACTCTTGCCTTGCGAGGGCGTAGTATACCGGGGCCGGGTTGCCTTGGCTCCCGCCCCAGACCTCATTCACTAGTGCTTGCATACCCGCCATGATCGGCGACGACGACGACGTGCCTCCGACCAAAAACCAGTTGCTCGGCGCTTCCACGCACGGCGTGCCACCATTATCCACATCCGAGTAGCAGATCACGTAGGCGTGGGACCAAAGGCCGTTGCCTGTGAACAGCGCGACATCTGGCAAATCCCGGACGCCGTCCTGCGGGTTGCCAAGAACGTTCTGCCAGCTCGGTTTCTCCCAGCCCCGGCAAGTGCCGTTAGACGGCGTCGTTCCGTTGCTCTCGGGGATCGACACCCCTGTGGCGCAGTTGCTGGGACCTCCGCCGCCAGCGTAGAGGTACTGGAGAAGAAACTGTCCGAGAGGACTGGCGCAGAAGCCGTTTTCTCCGTAGGGCGTCGCGTACCCCTCAAAGCTCGTGATCAAAGTGCTCGCGCAGGTGTCATTCCAGGGGATCTCGGGCACGTAGCTCAGGGCAGACTCGTAGTTGGGGCCGTTGTTCTGCGACCAGTAATTGGCGTTGGTGCCAGCGTAGGTGTCGCCGAAGTCGGTCCCGCCGACCGCGACGTTGTAGGCGGTTGAAGCGAGGGCGTTGACTGCCACTCCAGATTGAGCCTCGGGGAGGGCCAAGCCATCGCCGGGGTAGTCACATTCGGCGGCGCCGTTGTCCCCCGCTGCCACGAAGACAGATACCCCCTCAAGCACGGCCTGAAGGTAGGCTACCTTGAATGCGGCATTCATTGCCGCGCCATTCTGAGTCTCACAATTAGCGTAGCTGATGCTGATGATCGGCGGCACTTGGCGCTGGTTCACGAGGTTTTGGATGGCGATGAGCCCACCCCAGACGGTGGTGGTATCGGCGCAGGTGGCCAGCTGAAGGTTGGCACTGGGGGCCGCGGCGCTGGACCACTCGACATCCAAGATCGCCTCCAGGTCGTCCCCGTTAACGCCGGGGTCGGGACAGCCCCCGGGATGCACAGTGTTAAGCGACGCCCCCTTGTAGACATCAAGACCAAACGTCTTTCTGAAAATCGTCCAGTCATTAGAAGTGTAAGCGTCGCTGTCCTCGATCAAGGCAATGGTCTGCCCCTGGCCCGTGATCCCGGCCGAAAAGAGCGGGTTGAAGTGGTAGATCGTCGCGAGATCCGCAGGCACCACGGCCCAGAACGGAGAGCCATCCAAGGTGAAGGTGTACTGCGGCTTGGGGACGGCCATCGAGCGCGGACGAAAGTCGTTGAGGGACACGATGCCTTCGACGGCCGGCGCGAGGGCGGCCGGGATCGAAGGAGCGCCCACGTTGGCAATGTGCCGCTCGCCTCTGACGTCTAGCAAGTGGATCTCGGCGCCAAAGGCCTCGCGCACCTGGCCGGCGGTGCCGGAGAAATCAATGGTCATCCGGCTTGGGCTGGCGTTAACCGTGAACCCGTGGGCGTGAAGCCACTCGCTGATCTTGGCAATGTCTTCTGGGGCGACACCGAACTGTTCGGCGTAATGTTCGGCGGTGAGCCACCGGTGATAGCGTGCGGAACCTTTCTGCTGGAGCTCGTCCGCCAGCGCTTCGGCGGCCTGCTCGCGCTCGGGAGACCGCCTTAGCTGCAGCTGGACGCCGTTCAACGGGAATGAGTCGTCTACTGGGCCACGGTCGAACTCGGGCCGGACCTCGCCGCGGGTGTTGCCCGGCAGCATAATCCGCTTGGTCTCATCGACCGGCTCGACGATGAGGCGGGCCGCCTGAAAAGACAGTCCCCGAGTCGACCGGGCTGCAGAGAGCGAACCGTGCCCAACCTGCCCGTAGGCGCTGGTCAATAAACATAGCGTGGAAAGCAAAAGTACCGCCAACTGCGTCTTAGAGTTTTTCATGACACGCTCCAGGTGTTCTTCTCTTTTTGCGATTTTGTTGTTGATGCCCACACTGTTAGCGCTTGCACGTTGCAATCGGTTGACGATGGCGGGCGAACTATGTTCCTCGGTGACGCCGATCTTGGCGCCCTCAGGGTGGCTCACGTCTTCCTCGTGCAGGCGAACCATGATGGCGTTCAGCACCGCGACGCGCAGGGCGCGGAAGGACGACGGCGTGATGTGGTCGCGATCAATGTTGAGCAGCACCTTCTGCTGGGAATTGCGCTTCACAGGTAGCCCCCTAAGCGAGAATCAAAACCGGAGTCCCGCAACGAGGTCACTGGTTTCCGCCACTTTAGCTTCAGAATTCCTCGTCATCACCTAAAGCGAAATCTCGCGGGGAATTGGTCCACAGGAAAGAAAATTTATTGATGTCCCACACGCAGCCAGGCGGGAAGCCCGGCGCTTACCCGACGAAGTACACGCCTTTTCAATTGGTTGACATTGGTACCAGCCGCGGCTAACTTGTTGCCCAAGCTTCTGAGGAAGCGTGTTAGGGGGCTAGTTGTCGGAACTTCCGCCCAAAACCGTCAGCAAGTTACTGGCGAACTGGAACGCCGGTGACGACGAGGCGTTGCGCTCCGCGGTTCCTCTCGTTTATGACGAGCTGCGACGGGTCGCGCATCATTACCTGCAGAACGAACGCCCTGGTCACACCCTGCAAAGCACCGCCCTGGTGCACGAGGCCTATATGCGCCTGGAGAAACAAGGGGCCGCTGAGTTCAAGAACCGGGAGCATTTCCTGGCCATCTGCGCCCAATTGATGCGGCAGATTCTCGTCGATTACGCGCGCAGCCGCAATGCCGCTAGGCGTGATGGCGGCTACCGATTGACGCTGGACGACGCACTCGCCTTCAAGAGCCGGAGCGTAGACATGGTCGCGCTCGACGACGCTCTAAACGAACTGGCGAAGCTTGATGAACAGCAGAGTCGCATCGTCGAGCTGAGGTTTTTCGGCGGCCTTTCCATCGAAGAAACCTCGCGGGCGCTGAATCTCTCGCCCAGCACGGTAAAAAGACACTGGGCCACGGCCCGGCTTTGGCTTCGCCACCAGATGAGCAAGGCAGATGAAGCATGACCCCCGAGCGCTGGCAACAGATTCGCGACGTGCTGGACAAGGCTCTGGAGCTGGCTCCGGGGGAGCGCTCCGCCTTTCTGGAGTGGGCCTGCTCGTCCGATCCATCCCTGCGGCAGGAGGTCGAGACCCTGCTCGCCTCCGGCCCCGACGTGCGCTCCAGCTTCCTGCAATCGTCGATGCTGCGCGTGACGCTCACGTCCGGGACGAAGCTGGGCGACTATGAGGTCAAGTCGCTGCTGGGTTCGGGCGGCATGGGCGAGGTGTATCGCGCCCGGGATTCACGGCTGGGGCGGGACGTGGCGATCAAGGTCCTGCCGCCTTTGCTCTCCGCGGATTCCGAACGGCTGCGGCGCTTCGAGCAGGAGGCGAGGGCGGCGGCGGCGCTGAACCATCCCAACATTCTTGCGGTGTTTCAGATGGGCACCTATGAAGGCGCGCCCTATCTGGTCTCGGAGCTTCTGGAGGGGGAAACGCTGCGGGAGCCGATCCGGCGCGGACGTCTGGCAGTGCGCAAGGCGATTGATTATGGGGTGCAAATCGCCAGAGGTCTGGCCGCAGCCCATGAGAAAGGGATCGTCCATCGCGATCTGAAGCCGGAGAACCTGTTTGTCACCAAGGATGGGAGGGTGAAGATTCTGGACTTCGGCCTGGCGAAGCTGACGCAACCGCAGTCCGGTTCAGAGCACGACGCACCGACGCTCACTGAGGGAACGGAAGCCGGAGTGGTAATGGGCACGGTGGGCTACATGTCGCCTGAGCAGGTGCGGGGACAAACGGCCGACCATCGCGCCGACATCTTCGCGTTCGGCGCGATTCTGTACGAGATGCTGGCGGGCAAGCGGGCGTTTCAGAAGCCGACTTCGCCGGAGACGATGACGGCGATCTTGAACGAAGACCCTCCAGGCATTTCGCAGGTCGCAGCTGACATTCCGCCAGCATTGCAGCGGGTCGTGCATCGCTGTCTGGAAAAGAATCCTGAGCAGCGCTTCCAGTCGGCTTCCGACTTGGCGTTCGCTCTGAACGCGCTGTCAGAGTCTGGAGGGTCGGCATACCCGGCAACGGCTGCGAAGGCCGCGACTGGTGCTGGGAGACGCTGGAAGGTGATTGTTCCAGCTGCCCTAGTTGTGTTGGCATTGTCGGTTGGGGGTTACTTCTATTTCCACCGCTGGCCCAAGCTGACTGACAAGGACACCATCGTTCTGGCCGATTTTGCCAACAGCACGGGCGATGCGATCTTCGATGACACGCTGAAGACGGCGCTCAACGTTTCCCTGCGGCAATCGCCTTTCCTGAATGTGCTTTCCGACAGCAGAGTCGCGAAGACCTTGCAACTGATGACTCGTCCAGCCAACACAAAACTCACGCCCGAGGTAGCCCGCGAGCTTTGCCAGCGGGCTGGCAGCAAAGCTTACCTTGCCGGATCGATTGGCGGCCTGGGCAGCGAATATGTGCTGGGATTGAAGGCGGTGAATTGCCAGAGCGGAGACACACTGGCCGAGGAACAGGTGACGGCGGCGTCCAAGGAGAAGGTGCTGGACACGCTTGGCGATGCGGCGTCGAAGCTGCGCACAGAGTTGGGCGAATCGCTGGCTACGGTGCAGAAGTTTGATGTCCCCCTCGCACAGGCCACCACGTCTTCGCTTGAAGCTCTGAAATCGTACAGCCTTGGCATAAAGGCTGGTAATGAGGAAGGTCAAGCCGCAGCCCTGCCTTACGACCAACGTGCCATCGAGCTTGATCCGAATTTTGCCCAGGGCTACAACGCCATGGGTAACGACTACTTCAATCTGGGCGAGGTAGGGCGAGCCAGCGAGTACTTCGCCAAAGCATTCCAGTTGCGGGCTCATGCCAGCGAACCGGAAAGGCTGAGGTTCACCGCGGACTACTATTCGCATGTAACCGGAGAACTAGATAAAGCGGCCCAGACGTATGAAGAGCGGATTGAGAAATACCCACGTTCTGCTTCCTACAACGGCTTGGGCATTTTGTTCGCCTTCCAGGGGCAGTATGAGAAAGCCGTGAAGATTGGAAGGCAAGGCCTGCCCCTTGAGCCGGATTGGGTAACTACTTACGAGAATCTCGCCAATGACACCCTTGCCTTGCAGCACTTCGACGAAACCCTGCAGGTCATCCATGAGGCGCAGGCGCGAAAACTCGATGATTATGGATTACACCTAAATCTCTACGCCCTTGCCTTTTTGGGCTCGGACTCCAAGGCGATGGCTGAACAGCAGCAGTGGTTTGCGGGCAAGCCTGAAGAGAATTTTGGACTGGCGCTCGCATCCGACACTGAGGCGTATGCTGGTCATCTTGGCAAGGCACGGGAACTGACCAAACGGGCTGTGCACTCCGCCATCCGGGCCGACAGCAAAGAAACTGCGGCAATTTGGCAGGCGAATGCTGCTCTCCAACAAGCCTCCTCCGGCAACACCACAGATGCGCGGCAGTCAGCGGCAAACGCCCTGAAGCTCGCTCCCGTAAGTCAGGGCGTCGAGAGCGAAGCCGCGCTTGCGTTTGCCATGGCGGGCGACACAGCGCGAGCTGAATCATTGACCCAAGACTTGGGGAAACGTTTCCCGCTGGACGCGCAGATGCAGTCGCTTTGGCTCCCTGCGATTCAGGCGCAATTGGCGCTGGACAAAAAGAATCCGGCTGTTGCCCTGACTACGCTGCAAGCTGCTTCACCCATCGAGTTAGGGCAAATTGCGTTCGTTGCCAATATCTCCTGCCTCTATCACGTGTATGTTCGTGGGGAGGCATACTTGGCAGCCGGGCAAGGTAGTGCTGCTGCAGCCGAGTTTCAGAAGATTCTCGACCACAGCGGCATCGTCTGGAACTGCTGGACGGGAGCATTGGCGCATCTGGGGGTGGCTCGTGCCAATGCGTTGCAAGCAAGAACCTCGCAGGGAGCGGATGCCGATGCCGCCCGCGTCCGTGCACTCGCCGCCTACAAAGACTTCCTCACCTTCTGGAAAGACGCCGACCCTGACATCCCCATCCTGAAGCAAGCCAAAGCCGAGTACGCGAAGCTGCAATAGCCGATGCTACAAGTTCTTCCATCTTCGCGCTCCTGACCGATATTGGAGGTGTCGGCGGTTTCGATGGCACGAAGCCAGGCGTAAGTAAGTACTTAGGCCGGCCGGTTCAAAAGGGTGTTTTCCGCAGAGCCGCAAGTGCATGAATCGAGTGAGACGGAAACTAGCAAAATTGCTAGTCCGCCCGGTAAAGGTTTTGCACCACCGGCAGACAACTTCGACCTCTGGCTTGGTCCGGGCATGCAAGGATGTGGCTGCGGCCGTCGAACTATTGAGGCCTTATGATGCTCGCCTGATGCGTTGCTATCCAGTGAGCACGCGGATCAATCGCGTGGCTAACGACGAAGAATGCTCCGCACCCGTGGAACTCGCACAGATTCAGGATCGACTCTTTTCGTAGCGGGATCTGTGGCGGGCCAGACGTGAGCCACCGAACCTCTACCGTGACAGCGAGGATTTCACCCGTAACTTACTGAAAACACGCGGCACGGATGGCGCTACAAAAACGTTTTAACGACCCTTGGAAACAGTTCGTGGACTGTTATTGGACCATAATTTCGAGTGCGCCTCACGGCGTCGAATACTTGAAGTTGGCAGTCATTCGTCGTCGTTTTACGTCGGGGTTGATTGGACCAACATCTGAGAGCAAGGCCTGTATTAGCTCAGGCTTTACACTTATTTGGTACTCGCCACGACATAAACGTAGCGGAGCACACCGCTCCCAGTGTTTGTGACGTTATGCTCCGTCTCGGGCGGACAGTAGAGGGCATGGTTGGCTTGGACGTCTAGCTTGGAACCATCCTTGAAAGTCATCACGCCCCGCCCCTCAAGCACAACGAGCAATTCCTCGTGTTGTCCTGTGCTGTGTTTCCCCACAGATTGGTTGGGTGCTAAAACCTCCAGTCCAGACTTCATGGTGACGCTCTCCGGGGGACCGGCCAGCACCTGTAGGTAATCCTTGCCATGACTGTCGAGCTCGACGACTTTGGCGTGACGTTTTTCTTGAGATTTCGCCGGAGTTAAGAGAAACGAGCAAGAAACCAATATTGCAACTGCCGTAGATAAAATCTGTTTGGGTTTCGCCTCCAAGTTCATCTTACGATCTCCATTTCTGTAGTTTCGCGTTCTGTTGTTGTAGATACTGTGTCCTAAATACGGTCACCGCAACAGCCTTGAAAGGACCGCGTTTACACAAAAGGCGGAAGCGTAGGCCATCCCGGTCATGTAGGCAAATTGGATCATGGGCCACTTCCAGCTGTTGGTCTCGCGGCGCACGACTGCCAAGGTCGACGCGCATTGCATCGCAAAAGCAAAGAAGACCAGTAGCGCCATTGCCCCGGCGGGAGTGAGATCTTGCCGTAGCGCATTCTGCAGCGTCATCGATTGCGTTGCTGGGTCAGTTCCATAAATCGTGCCCAGCGTGCCGACGATGACTTCGCGCGCGATCACGGATGTCAGCAGGCCGACTCCGATCTTCCAATTGAAACCAAGTGGCCGGATGAGAGGCTCAATTCCATGTCCGAGGTAGGCGATCGCGCTGTGTTCCAGTTCCGGAGAATGGCCATGGTCCAGTGGGAGATGCGTCAGGACCCAAACCAGTAAAGACACTGCCAGGATGACCGTTCCAGCCTGCCTCAGGAAGACCCGTGAGCGGTCGAGCAGGCGTAGGCCGACAGACTGCAACGTCGGGCGCCGATACTCAGGAAGTTCCAGCATAAATGGAGCAGCAACAGATTTGAGCACCGAAGACTTGAGGAGTTTCGCGGTGGCGATAGCCGCAAGAAAACCGAGCACGTAGAGTAAAAGCATGGCACAAGCTCTTGCTCCGAGCAGTATGCCGACGACCGGGCGATCTGGAATAAATGCGGCAATGAGCAACGTGTAGATTGGCAAGCGAGCCGAACAGGTCATGAAGGGCGCGATCAGAATCGTCGCGATCCGGTCGCGCTTGTTCTCGATCGTCCGGGTGGCCATGATTGCGGGAACGGCGCAAGCATACGCGGACAGAAGAGGAATGAACGCTTTTCCGTTCAAGCCAACGCTTCGCATGGTGCGATCCGCGATCAGAGCAGCCCGCGCTAAATAGCCCGAGTCCTCCAGTATCCCTATAAAGAGGAAGAGCAGAAGGATCTGGGGCAGGAACACGAGCACGGAACTGACGCCCTTCCACAGGCCATCGAGCAGAAGTGACCGAAGCAGACTATTCGAAATGAAAGGTGCCGCTTGCTGTCCCAACTTGGTGAGCAGATCCTGAAATGCCGTGCTCAGGGGCTGACCGAGTCCGAACACAGTCTGGAAAACGGCACCTACGACGATCACAAAGATGAGCGGGCCCCACAGCTTGTGCAAGAAAATGTCGTCCAGCCGGCGCGTCCAAATGCTGGGGAGTGGACGCTGGTAGTCAACTCGACAGCTAAGCTGGTTCGCCCATTTCCGGCACTGCGGAAGGTCTTGCAGAATGGGGAGCAACGCATCTGGCCGCTGATCGTGACCTCCTCGCAGGAATCGTTCCACAACGTCCAATCCGCTGCCCTGTGTCGCACTCACCATCGCAACGGGTGCGCCCAACTCCGCAGCAAGTTTGAGAACATCGAGCGACCCGCCGCCTTTGCTAAAGACATCCGCCATATTCAAAAGAACGAGTGTCGGCAAACCCAGAGCGATTACGGACGCGGCTAATACGAGTTGGCGTGAGAGATTGGTTACATCAAGCACCAGCAGAATCGCATCCGGGCGAGGCAGTCCGTCCATTTTGCCGGTCAGCACGTCCACTGCGACGCGTTCATCTTCGGAATAAGGCGTCAGACTGTACACGCCGGGGAGATCAATCAGTTTGATCTCTGGTCCGCCGCCAGCGAGCAGGCCAACGCGTTGTTCGACGGTAATGCCTGGATAGTTGCCGACCTTTTGGCGGAGGCGGGTCAGACGATTGAAGAGCGTCGATTTCCCCGAGTTGGGTGTGCCAATCAAGGCCACCGTGCGAATTTCACACTTCGGGATTTCCGGGGCCTTTCCGGGACTAGCGATCAAAGGGGAGGTGGGCGCAAGCGTCATAGCAAGTCACCCAACCGCGGAAATCGTCCCCGCTGAACGAAGATGTAGCTCGCGGTCTCCGCCCGCAAAGCAACTTCGGTTCCGTCCACTGAATACACACTGGGGTCTCCCAAGGGCGCGCGACGGGAGAACGTGATCTCCGCTCCCGGAACAATGCCGATCCGCGTCAGGAATTGTTGATGGGTTGGAGGCAAAGCGATATGGGCGATCGCGCCTCCCTCCCCGATTTCGAGATCCGTGAGGGCGACCGGCATCTGGGTCATTAGTTCCATTCGCTTTCGGTCTCCATTCGAACCTGCGCCATCAACTCTGCGGGCGCACGAGGAAGCGGGGAAGCGACGCGCGCAACCATCGAACGCAGACGCAAAGTTGCGAGGAAGAAAAAACCGCAGAGCAGCGCAAACGGAACCACATACAGCCACTGGCCTGCCCTTCCCGGAGGGTCGGCAAGGATTCGGACGCCGTAACGAGCGACATAAATGGCCTTGATCTCCTCTTCCGAACGCCCGGCGAGCACAAGTTGTTCAACCTCGTTCAGCATCT